>Ga0068862_100004303_pt1 | contig 12047 bp, 7 predicted proteins | sample KBSSwiS52_FD_66598 | JGI IMG/M metagenome (GOLD analysis project Ga0068862, IMG submission 66598) | Switchgrass rhizosphere microbial communities from Kellogg Biological Station, Michigan, USA - KBS Switchgrass S5-2 | ecosystem: Host-associated > Plants > Roots > Rhizosphere > Soil ... | reverse complement strand
TATTTTTTGCTTCGCCAGGTGTGAAGCAAACCTGTCCGACCATTGCCGCTTGTTGGTCGCCGAGGTCAGCACACAGCGGCACTTCACCCTTGAACGGGCCGCTCGGTTGCGTCATGCCATAAAAAGTTGAATCCGAAGACGGACGCACAGACGGCAGCATTGAGCGGGGAATATCGAAGAAGCTGAGCAGTTCATCATCCCAATCAAGCGTCTCCAGATTGAAGAGCATCGTGCGGCTGGCGTTTGTCACGTCAGTGATGTGCGCTCCGCCGTTCACTCCACCAGTCAGGTTCCAGATCAGCCACGTATCGATGTTACCGAAGATCGCCTCTCCTCGCGCCGCTGCCATGCGGGCGTCGTCGACATGATTAAGAATCCATTTGATCTTGCCTCCCGAAAAGTATGTGGCGGGCGGCAAACCGGCCTTCCTTCGAATCGTGTCGCCGGCACCCGACTCTTCAAGATCTCGCATGATGCGATCAGTACGCGTGTCTTGCCAGACAATGGCATTGTAGAGAGGCGCACCGGTTTTAGGGTTCCAGACGACCGTGGTTTCGCGCTGATTCGTGACGCCTACTGCTACCAGGTCCTGCGCCTTAAGATTTGCCTTTGCCAGCGCGCCTTCGATTGTTTCGCAGGTGCGACGGTAAATTTCTACGGGGTCGTGTTCCACCCAACCTGCCTGCGGCAGGATCTGCTCGTGCTCGAGTTGGTGTCGTGCAACTTCACGACCCGCGTGATCAAAAATCATGAAGCGCGTGCTGGTTGTACCTTGATCGATTGCGCCCACGTATTGAGTCATCGGCTTTCTTCCTTCGTTTCGATCATCGAGGGGATTGTTGGGCGTCACTCCGTGGCCGCCCCCGCTCTCGTCGTATCCAACTTTAACAAGACTGTAGCGCGATAATGAGGTGGCCCCGGAGTGCCACCCCTACAAAACTGCAGGGTAACGAATGCGCTCGAATCCGTCAGAATCCGATAAGGATGAAAAGACCTGCACCAATAACACCGCCAATGAGTGGCGCTACGACAGGAATCCAGGCGTAGCCCCAATCGCATTTACCTTTACCTGAGATTGGCAGAACAGCGTGCGCGAGGCGCGGGCCCAAGTCTCGCGCTGGGTTAATCGCATATCCAGTCGGCCCGCCGAGTGAAAGGCCGATGCCCCACACGAGAAAGCCAACGAGAATCGGTTGAATGCCCTGGCTGAAGACGAGTGAGAGATCCACGCCGGTTGGCGTTGTTAGTTTCTGCGCATTAGCGGCAATCGCCAGGATGCCAAAAAGCAGAATCGCCGTGCCGATAACTTCTGAGAGGAAGTTGGAAACTGGTCGTCGAATCGCTGGCGCTGTGCAAAACACTGCGAGCTTCAGATCCTGATCCTCAGTCTCCTCAAAGTGGGGTAGATAGAGCAACCAAACGACGATCGCGCCAAGAAATGCTCCGACAATCTGGGCAAGGATGTAGCCGGGCACCTGACTCCAGGGGAACGAACCGATGGTTGCGAGCGCCACAGTCACGGCTGGGTTCAGGTGAGCGCCGCTGACACGGCCAACGCAAAATATGGCGATGATAACTGCCAAACCCCAGGCGGTCGTGATCACCATCCAACCGCTGCCCTGTCCCTTTGACTTGTGCAACAAGACATTGGCTACAACGCCGTCGCCGAGGATTAACATAATCATCGTGCCGACAATCTCCGCGAGGTAAATTTTCATTAGGGGAAACCTCAGGAATAGGTAGTTGTTGAATTAGGAGTCGGTAGAGACAGTGCGAAATCCAAAGGCCGTACAGTAATTTGCAGTCCGGCTTGCCTCTCGCTTCACGCTGAAGACATGAGAGCAAATAACGCCCACGGCTAATAACTTTCACGCTTTCAGCGTGAGCCCCATTTCTTGTTGGGTTGTGCGCCCATGACGAACACGAGGGTCGAACCATTTGCAATGTCACTATGCTTGAGAAACGGTTCTGTCAAAGCCTTACCGTTAAGGGTCGCGGACTGAACGTATTTGTTCTGGGTCGATTGGTTCTTGGCGATCACTGTAAAAGGACCTTTCTTATAAGGTCCTGTCAGCATGATTGTAGCGCGGTCGAAAAGGGGACTGCCGATCGCGTAGATGGGACTGCCAGGCGTTACTGGATAGAACCCCATCGCGCTGAAGATATACCAGGCTGACATCTGACCGCAGTCATCGTTGCCACTCAAACCATCGGGAGCGTTGTGATATTGAGAAGAGATCGTCTCTCTAACTCGCTCCTGCGTTTTCCAGGGTTGGCCGCTATAGTTATAAAGGTAGGTGTAGTGATGACCGGGTTCGTTGTCGTGCCGGTAATGTCCGCCTGCAAAGTTCTCATCCAGCTTTGCATTGAAGCGATCGTTGCCGCCCATCAAAGCAATCATGCCGGGGATGTCCTGCATTTCACAGAAAAGGTAAGTCCATGGGCTGCCTTCGGTGAATCCAGGTTTTCTATCTTCCTTCGATGCCCAACTTTCTTCGTCCCAACTCCCGTCCGCTTTCTTGGGTCTCATGAAACCGATCGACGAATCGTATAGGTTCTGATAGTTTCGGCTTCGTTTCATGAACATTTCGTAGTCGTCCACCTTGCCGACCGCTTTGGCCAGTTGCGCGACACAGAAATCGTCGTAAGCGAATTCGAGTGTGCGTGACACCGATTCGTCAGTCTTATCCTGAGGAACAAAACCAAGGGACTTGTACCAGGTCAGTCCGCCCCTCGCTTCGTATGCCGTCCACGGTGCGCGATCAATCCACCGGTTCGTAGCATCCCCATCGGGTGGCGTCATCGCGTCCTTGTACGTTGCCGCGTAGGCTTTGTTGAGATCGAAACCTCTAATCCCTTTCACATACGCGTCAGCAATCACACTGTCGGCGTGGGTGCTAAGCATGATGTTTGAGTAAGTTGGGTTGGGCCACATCGGCATCCACCCGCCTTCGTCATACATCTGCAGCAAAGACGTGATCATGTCTGGCACTCGCTCTGGCTGAGTCAAAATTAGCAGTGGGTGTTCGGCTCTGAATGTGTCCCAGAGAGAATAGTCGTTGTAAGAGACGCCGTTATGAATTTTGTCGTCGAACGCACTGTAGTAACGGCCATACTCCGAAAAGATCCGCGGAAACAAGAGCGTGTGATACATCGCGGTGTAAAAGTTCACGCGGTCGTCTTTGGATCCACCCTGAATCCTGATCTTGCCGAGGGCTTCATTCCAAATTCGACGACCATCAGCTTTAACTCGTTCGAAGTTCCAATCTGGAATTTCTCTCCTAAGGTTGTCTCTTGCCTGATCGATGCTAATGAATGAAGTGCCGATCTTGACCTTGACCTCTTCACCCTGAGTCGTAGCAAAACTCGCATAGCCGCCGATTCGGTGGCCCTTCTGTTGAGTCTTACCTGAATGGAGGTTGTCGTCCTCCCATGTTCCTGAAGAGGCAAAGGGCTTGCTGAGCTGAATAACAAAATAGCCCTTGAAGTTTGGGAGAGGCGGCCCTAACTCTTCAGACATGCGGTCTGGGTTGTAGCCAATGATTTCCTGCTTCTGCTGGTTTATCTCGACAAAGCCTTCGAACTTTTGGGAACGGCTGGCGGTAACGACGATGTGGGAAGATTGCGACGCGGGAAATGTGAACTTCAGAAAACCAGCGCGCGTTGTGGCCGCGATCTCGGCTTTGAGAGGCTTGCCCCCATCATCCATCGTCACCGAGTAATAGTTAGGCGCTGAGATTTCTTTCTGGTGGTTGAAGGGTAACTTGCGCGAAGTCTGCAGCTCACCAATGGACGGCATCAAGCTTACGTAGCCATAGTCGCCCATCCAAATTGCAGGTTGATGCGTACCGAGAAAGCCCTTGATAGTCTTGTCTGCGTGATTATAAGAGTAGACGCTAATCTTATTTTCACGCGTCATGGCGGTCCAATGAGTCATACCAAACGGAGTGGCAACTCCAGGAATCATCCCGCCGTAGTCGTATACGCTCGGGCCTGTAGTGCCAATCATTGGATTGACGTCATCAATTAGTTCCTGCGCTGATCCATTCCCCACCCCGAGCACATTTAGTGTCAAACAGAACGCGATAAATGTCGCTATGAAGGAAGTCGGTCGAGACTTACGAGCATTGGACATGTTGTACCCATGTAAATCTGCAGATTAGGAGTTAACTGAGGCGGACATTAAACCCTGCGAACAATTTTTTGTCGAGCATCTTTTGCGGAGGCATAAGGAGCGGCGAGAACAGTCACAGAAAACTTTCTCTATTGCATGTGGCATGCTTATGTCCGGCTTAGAATTCCGAACACCCTATCCATCCCCCGGCGCGATCATCCGACATGGACGTCTGATCAAAGTTTGTTTTGGAACGCTCTCACTAGCTCATCCCGCCTTCACGTTCGTTTATCGGACGGGTTTGTCGCGATATTCCTCAACACCGTCTCGGCATTCCTATTGCAGTGATCCTAAGACAACCTTGAGTTCAAATCATATCTAACATCAGAGGGGGAATTATTATGAAGGACACGTCCTTGAACACCAGTCATGTGACTGAACTGCTATATCAGGCGCTAGAAACCGAGAAGGGCGGCGTGCAAATCTACACGACCGCATTGCGCTGCGCTTCCAACGAAGACTTGAAAAAGGAGTGGACCAAGTACCTCGAACAGACCAAAACTCACGTTCAAGTCGTTTCCGATCTACTGAAGGGGAGAAATCTCGATCCGGAAGCCGAAACACCAGGACGAAAGATCGTCCGTCACATCGGAGACTCACTCGTGCAGGCGATGGAGATGGCTTTGCGTGGCCCTGACCTCGCAGCGGCTCAGATCGTTGCCGCCGAATGCGTGACCTTAGCTGAAACGAAAGACCATCTGAATTGGGAGTTGCTCGGCGAAATCGCCAAAAACTCAACCGGGGATCAAGCTGCGATGTTTAAGCAGGCGCACGATCAGGTTGAACCCGAAGAGGACGAACATCTGTATCACACGGGTGGATGGACGCGTGAACTTTGGATCGAATCTCTGGGAATGCCAGCGGTCCTGCCGCCTCCCGAGGAAGAGCAGGATGTAAAGACAGCCATCGAAGCTGCGCGTGCAAAGAAATCACGAGCCGCGAAAGCGTAATAAAGCAGTAGCCAGTAGTCAGTAGGCAGAAAGCAGTGTGCAGCAAGAGGCGGTCGGCTCTGCCGCCCCAGTGCGGTAAGGCTTGCCTTACCGATAGCCCTACTTCTTCATCGCGAGGCTGGGCCTCGCGTAATCTGTAAGTCAAGCAGGGCAGCAAAAGCCGCGCTGCCTTCTGCTTTCTGCGTTCTGCTTTCTGGCCACTGATCACTGACCACCGACCAACTGTATTAAGCAAGGGAGAAATGATGACCGCAAGAAAGACGACCAAGGGGAAAGCAGGGAAGTCCACTAAAAGCGTTGCCAGTAACGTTAAGACCAAACAATCCGAAGCGCGAATGAACGCGAAGCTTGATCCCCGGAACAACGACGCCAAAACAAACGACTTGCAAAAGAACACCGAAGACAGTGGTGGTGAATTCTTAACCACAAACCAGGGCGTTCGGATCAACGACAACCAAAACTCCCTTAAAGCAGGTGAGCGCGGAGCGACTCTCCTCGAAGACTTTATTCTGCGCGAGAAGATTACTCACTTCGATCACGAGCGCATTCCCGAAAGAGTGGTGCACGCACGCGGCTCGGCGGCCCATGGTTATTTTCAGGTGTACGAGTCGATGGCGCAGTACACAAAGGCAGGGTTCCTGCAGGATCCGTCGGTAAAGACGCCCGTCTTCGTTCGCTTCTCGACAGTAGCAGGTTCGCGCGGTTCTTCGGATCTTGCGCGCGATGTTCGCGGCTTTGCGGTTAAGTTTTATACGCAGGAAGGAAACTTCGACATTGTAGGCAACAACATTCCCATCTTCTTTATCCAGGATGCAATGAAGTTTCCTGACCTTGTACATGCTGTAAAGCCTGAACCTCACAACGAGATGCCGCAGGCGGCTTCAGCGCACGACACGTTCTGGGATTTCATTTCACTGATGCCGGAATCGATGCACATGATCATGTGGGTGATGTCTGACCGCGCGATTCCCCGAAGCCTGCGCATGATGGAAGGCTTTGGCGTGCACACCTTCCGATTAATAAACGAGAAGGGCAAGGCCCGCTTTGTGAAGTTTCACTGGAAGCCTCTACTCGGTCTGCATTCGGTGGTGTGGGACGAAGCGCAGAAGATCTCCGGAAAGGATCCTGATTTCCATCGTCGCGATCTTTGGGAAGCGATCGAGAATGGCGACTTTCCTGAATGGGAATTTGGCGTGCAGATAGTCGAAGAGAAAGATGAACATAAGTTCGCGTTTGATCTGCTTGATCCGACGAAGATCATTCCCGAAGAAATTGTTCCAGTGCAGCGAATCGGGAAGATGACTCTCAACCGCAATCCTGACAACTTCTTTGCAGAGACTGAGCAAGTTGCTTTCCACGTTGGAAACATCGTTCCCGGAATTGATTTCACCAACGATCCGTTGATGCAGGGCCGCCTCTTCTCTTATACGGACACGCAGTTGATCCGTTTGGGCGGACCGAACTTCCATGAGATTCCCATCAACCGGCCCGTCGCCCCGGTGCACAATAATCAACGCGATGGCTTCATGCGACAAACCGTGAACCGCGGTCAGACTAGCTACGAACCGAACACTCTGCGAGGTGGTTGTCCGTTTCAGGCAGGCGCGGACATGGGAGGTTTCACCAGCTTTGCCGAGAGAATTGATGCGCAAAAGATTCGAGCGAGAAGCGCGAGTTTCTTCGATCACTTCAGTCAGGCGACGTTGTTCTTCAATAGTCAGTCTGAGCCGGAGAAAGGACACATAGTTCGAGCGCTGCGCTTTGAGTTGGGCAAGCTTGAGACGCTCGCCATACGAGAGCGAATGCTTTACTTGCTTGCGCAAGTTGATAAAGGTCTCGCGAACAGCGTCGCTGACGGTCTCGGTATTAGTGTGCCGGCTAAGCTCGACAAGCCTATGAACATGAGCGTGCCTGCTGATGGGGACCCAAAGAAGTTTCAGCCGAAGCGAGTGAGCCAGGCACTGGATATTTCTCCGAGGTTGAGGCAGATCGATAATCCAAATTTCCCAGAGAAAACAATCAGTACGCGAAAAGTGGCCGTATTGCTAGCGGATGGTTTTGATGACGCTGCGGTCGCTGAAATGAATAAGGCCTTACTCACGGCTGGTGCAGCGCCCAAAACAATTGCGCCGCGTCTCGGCATCGTGACTGGAGCTGATGGCGCAGAGTTGAAAGTAGACTTTAGTTTTCTGACTGGCTCTTCTGTTTTATTTGATGCCGTCTACATTCCGGGTGGCGACGCAAGCGTGGAAGCTCTAAAACCGAATGCTGAAGTGAACGAGTTTGTTAATGAGGCTTACAAGCATTGCAAGGCGATCGCAGCCAGCGGCTCGGGCGTTGGACTGGTTGCCAAGTCGCTTGGCGAGAAATTCAGCGAATCAGATACGACCGGAAAACTTGTCGCGAAGACGGATGGAGTCGTTACGAGTCGCGGGCCCGTTACCGCCAACTTCACGACAGAATTCATTGACGCCATCGCCCAACATCGACACTGGGAACGCGAGAAGAGTCAGGAGTAGCCAACGACCCAATGCTTGCTTTGCCTTAGACGTTGTTGATAATAACGACGCCGAACGAACTGAAGTCTGGAGCAGGATGAACAAGCACTGAGCGACCCTTGCGGTAAGCATGAAGAAACAACCCACTGCGCAGGCAGGATCAAGTGAACCACGCTGGCCGGCCGGGGTTGCTTTACTTGCGCTCGCCGGGGTCTATTCGACCCTTCCGGCTTCGCTTTTGATTGCCGGTCGACGCTGGCTGTTGCCGGTAGTCCTTCTGGTTTTGTTCTTGCCTGCCGTTGTTTCTCACCGTAGAGGAAATCATTTTCTCAATCAGGTGTTGGGGTACATCCTGAATAGCGTAATCACGCTCGCCTTGATTTGGTCGCTTGCGCTGATGATTAAGTCGTTGTTGCAACACACCGTCGATTCCAGAAGTCTGCTGCTGTCAGGCGCGGCGCTATGGCTAGCAAACATTCTCGTCTTCGCATCCTGGTACTGGCACCTGGACGGAGGCGGGCCGAATCAGCGACGTCTTGCACCGGCACATGTTGATGGCGCGTTTCTGTTTCCCCAGATGACTATGTCTCCTGAGGCAAGGCTCGCCGCGGGTGAACATGAGTGGCAACCAGGATTTGTGGATTATCTATTCCTGGCATTCAATACGAGCACTGCTTTCTCGCCAACCGATGCTCCCGTCCTTTCCCGCTGGGCGAAGATCATGATGATGATCCAGGCGCTGATCTCGCTATTGATCGTTGCACTTCTCGCCGGCCGTGCTGTCAACATCCTCTGAAGGTGATACAGCTAGCCAGCCAGCTTCGCAGCTATCTTGGCGACATGACTTCCCTGATACCTCGCTATCTCTAACTCGTTTTCACTCGGTTGACGTGAACCATCGGTGCCTGCAAGTGTCGAAGCACCGTAAGGCGTGCCGCCACTGATCTCATCCATGTTCATCAGTCGCTGTTCCGCATAGGGAACACCGACAATGATCATGCCTTGATGAAGCAATGTCGTATGGAAGCTTGTGATTGTTGTTTCCTGTCCTCCGTGTTGTGTTGCAGTGGAAGTAAAAACGCTGCCTACTTTGCCCACAAGCGCGCCGCTCATCCACAGCCCCCCGGTTTGATCCAAAAAGTTCCGCATCTGAGCGCACATGTTGCCGAAGCGCGTGGGCGTGCCAAAGATGATCGCGTCAAACTCTGGCAGTTCATCGACCCGGGCAATCGACGCTGCCTGATCCAACTTCGCGCCAGCCTTGCGAGCAACGTCGTCTGGAACCAACTCCGGAACGCGACGAATTGTTACCTCCGTTCCGGCAACACTCCGCGCACCTTGCGCAACCGCCGTCGCCATCGTTTCGACGTGGCCATACATGCTGTAGTAAAGAACGAGTACTTTAGTCATCACAAATCTCCCCAGTTTGCAGGTTGCCGCTACGGAAGCTTCGCTGCTAGCACGTCCACTTTTTGAATAACCGGTGGGTTAGCAAGAAGTTCGGAGGCATTCGCCATCAACGCTGCTGCTACGCGGCCTGTGAGGTGTGCTTGCCTGCCCGCTTCATCAGGGAACGCATCGAAGATTCCAAAAGTCGACGGCCCCAGCCGTAGTCCAAACCAGGCAACTGTGGCCGGCTCATCCTCGACGATAGGAAGGCCGCTGCGCAGAAAGCTTTCCACTTCTGCTTCCTTTCCTGGTTTCGCTTCCAATTGAACATACAAAGCTACGTTAACCATTGTCAGGTCCCCTTCATTCAAAAATTTGGTCTTGCAGGGTCGCAGTGTGTCACGTAGGAGAACCATATTCAATTCCATTTACCGTCCCGTGAGTGGACCAAAAATGTTGACTTTTATTTCCGTGGGGAATATCGTCCGAGCCGTTCTCGACAAGCTGAATCCTCGAGAGTCTGCTGCCTCGCAGCCGGTTCGCCAGATCCAGTTCAACTTAAACAGTCGCTGCCCCTTGCACGCAGCTTTTCATTCTTGCCCCGACAAATAAATTGGTCGTCACCCACTAAAGCACGCAGAGTGCTCGGGTATTCGTGACGTTCAAAGCGCTAATTCGCAACTCATTACAACCTTAGACCACAGGATCTGAGACGGGCGCTCACTCTGAGCGGAATTGTCTATGACTACACAGAATCTTCGAACGAGGCTTCAACAACTGACTGGGGGGCTCGAACCGACGGGGGGAGCGAGCGCTGATCAACTCAAGAAGCTGCAGCGCAGTCTGGCTGAACAGCTTGTTGCTCGACCAGATTTCACGGTCTTCGGTCAGCGCTTGCACCATGAAGGTGCCCAACATCTCGAAGCTTTGACCGAAGAAGCCGAGGAGTTTAGCCACCTCGATGAGTTGTTCGATCAACCAACTACTGAAGCAGCCGAAGTCGCGCCATTGGTTTTCCGGCGCGAGACCGAATTTCGCAGCAACTTGTTGGGCAACTCGGTTCCAACATGGGGTTCTGGCCTCGCTGTTACAGAAAGCTATGGGCCATTTCTCGACGATAACGGGCTTCATATCTGGTTTGACTTCTACCACCCGAAGCGGCTAGTTCGAGTACGTCTCAAAGGAAGCAGTGCGCCGTCGCTATTGTTTCCAATGTCCGGCACTGTCAGAGCGAAGAGAACTTACAGGATTGAAGCAGGGAGTGTTTGGATTGCCTCGAGCCTGATTGCTGCTGATCCATCGCTGGCGGGCTATTACACAGGACTGAAGGTCTCTGGTGGAACGCTCGAACTATCGAATGATTCTGAGGTTGACGGAGAGCAGATTGTCATCAAGCCCGGAACTGCCGCGACTCTCGATCTGGATCTAAAACAAAACGCACCATCGGCAACCTCGCCGGATGCCGGCTTCGACGCAGCCGAGGCTGATGTTCACCTGCCTGAGAAATGCAGCTTGAAATTCAGCGCATCAGGCGGAAAGCTCAAAGGTGAGAGTGCTTCAAGTAAGTTACTGGGCTGCGAAACTGAATTCACATTTGTGAATGGAAGCCCGGTGTGGATCGCCGGTATCTCACAGATTCTTGTTCCTTACACGGTGAAATCTAGTGAGCCGTCGTCCAATGTGTTTGCGATTCATTCTTCCAAGTCTCACCTCTCGAAATTCTCCGGGAAAGCAAAGATCAAGGATGGATGTGGTTGGCTCCTACCAGCGGCTAAGGTCGATCCTGCGCAGCTTGGTGAGGCTGCAGGCACTGGGGCACTCTGCATCGCCCTGTTGGAAGGTTTGAGCGCGAACTGGAAAGGACTGAAGGGAAGCAAGACCAAACTTATACTGCCGGCCGTGATGGCGGAGCCCGGACTTCTCACCGTCGCCGACTTCTTCGCGAACAATCTTAACGGTAAACAGAAGTGGTCGCTTTGGAGAAACAGCAAGGCCAAACATCATTCAGAAATTACTCTGAGCTTTGGCAAGGCGTTTCCGTTCATCTTCGTGTCCGCGGCTAAAGGCAGTGAAGCAATCTATTACTTCTGCCAGCATCGGGCATCGTTCGATCGTCCGGTGGATGCTAACGGATCGCCTTTCAAGATTGAATCGTCGATTGCGCTCGCGAGCATCCTGCAAACAGGAAAGAAGTTTCGTGCGTTTCTTTTCGATAACGACTTGTTATTCGATGGGAACTTCAAGAAGAAGGACGCACTCAAGCATTGCTCAGTAATTCTGCGTAACGCTCTGTTCAATGTAAGCCGGCCCTACAGTCTGTTTCTCGCCGGCACATTGCGTGGTGACGATCAGATTATCAAAGGCGCACTCGCGTTACAGTTTGCAATCTATCTTTACCTGCCGACGCTTCCGGATCCTTACGTCGCCAGCTACACAAGCTTTCTGCGCGCTGCAGGCGCCCGCGAGTTTGGCAACCTAAATCTGGCGCTAGCAGCCTTCGTCAAGTGGCCTAATCCTGACGAAGAACACGACCACGAGAACGCATATACCTATTTCAAATTCTCGCCTTTGGATCAATCACTACTGCTTGCAACTGCGGCGGCCGAGGCGGCCACTTCCGAACACGATGAACCTCGTGTCACTCCCGCACCCAACAACTTTCAAACTGGCGTTCGCACATTCAATCGCAGTCTCGTTTCTGAAGTATCTATCAACAGGGCACGTGTGCCAGTCCTGAACGCCGAAGAATCCTTGCGCCCGGAGGGCCTCAAGGTCGCTGACGTCGGAATTCGAGAACGAGCCAGTCGAGCAATCGAATCCGGTGGTCTCACCAGGGCGGCTGAGGAGTTGGAAGCACATCCCTTGTTGGCCCACATGACTAATAAGAGCGCGCGGCTGAATGAGGCACTGCGCGTCGGGCTAATTAACGCGGACCGGAGAAATGAGGAAGCGCTGGGCGGTGGCACGCGAACATTCGCGATGGCCGCCAACGATCCAGCCGGTGCCGCGAACAATGACCGGGGCCTGCGAATCTTT
>Ga0068862_100004287_pt1 | contig 12066 bp, 11 predicted proteins | sample KBSSwiS52_FD_66598 | JGI IMG/M metagenome (GOLD analysis project Ga0068862, IMG submission 66598) | Switchgrass rhizosphere microbial communities from Kellogg Biological Station, Michigan, USA - KBS Switchgrass S5-2 | ecosystem: Host-associated > Plants > Roots > Rhizosphere > Soil ... | reverse complement strand
AAGAAGACGCGCGATACGGCCGAAGGCGAAGCGGCCCATCATGGGCTCGGCGCGCTGGAGGAACACAGCAAGGGCCGACCCAAACAGGATCCCACGAAGCAGACCGCGACGACCAAGAAGTCGCCGCAATCCGCCCGCAGCCAGTCTCGCTAGCCTGGGGCTCGCGGATCAGTTCTTCACCACGTCGAGGCGCTTCTCGGCATTCACGGCGCATCGGCCGCTGGGAATGCCGTTGTCCTCCGGGACGTTCGCCCAGGCATCGGGCAGATAGAGCGGCTTGTTCTTCTTGATCTGCGCGTTGGAGACCAGGCGCACCTGCTTGCCGTCCTTGGCCTGGGAGTAGACCACGCCGACGCCGAAGCTCGGCCGCGCCGCGTCGCCTTCCCATTTCACGCGATAGACCGTGACGTCATGGCCGAGCTCGTCCTTCGCCGGCCAATGGGTGACCGTCGGCAAAGGCTCGAAGGCATTGGCCCCGGGATAGGTCTTGCCGTCGAGACCGATCGCGAACTGGCGATAGATGTAGGTCTCGCCGTTCGGGCCGTCATTGTCCTCCGGGTTCCCCATCTCGGAGACCCAGAGCTCGAGATGCGGCTGGCCGACCCAGGACTTCGCCTTGCCGGATTTCAGCTCGGCTTCGGCGGTCGGATCGAACACCTGGATCAGCAGTGAAGCCTCGCTCTCCTTGATCGCGCGCACGATCGCGGCACCCTCGTCGATCGGCTTGCCGAACACCATGAAGCCGTGCAGCCCATCGGTCGTCAGCTCGCTTGCACAGTCGCCGAGCGCGGTGCCGTCGGAATAACCGTTGCCGTCATCATTCGGGCCGGCGTTGGGGAATGGGATCGCATAGCCGCCGGCGATCTTCGGCCCGGTCGGCAGCGTCGCATCCGGACCATTCGGCCAATCCGGGCAACCGATCTCGTCATCGTCCTTGTACTTGTAACCGGCGACCGATCCGACCTGGCGCGCCTGCAGCGTCTCGCGATTGATTTCCGTGTAGGTGCCGCTGCCGGGGATGGCGTCGTGATAGCTGCAATCGAATTCCTTCACCACCGCCAGCGGGCTGAGGCGGATCTGCTTGGTCGAGACCCAGCGCCATGCGGAGCCGCCGCTCTGGTCCCAGGTGATCATGTTGGGGGTGACCTCGATCTGATCCTCGCCGACACCGGCCGCCCCGTAGCCGTCGTTGCAGAGAGCCAGGATGCGCTTCGGCGCTTCGGCTCCGGCGACCAGCCAGAGCTCCCGGCCGCCATCACGCTCCGGCGCATCGGTCGCTTCCGGATCGCCGACACAGCCCTCTTCAGGCGCTTCCGCCGGCTTGTCGGCCACGTCGAAATGCACGTCGACCACCGTCAGCTTCACATGGCCGGGACCCTCTCCGGCATCGGCGGTGGTGGTCTTGCAGGTCTTGCGCGCACCGCAAATCGCGGACTGCTGATCCGGCGTCAGATCGGCGGCGAAGGCTTGCGACGCAAGCATGATGACGGCGGCGAAAGCCAACCAGCGGAGCATGATCCTCACTCGTTTCCTGAGACCCCTCGAATCCGGGGCAGGATATGGGTCTGCCGACTGGATGCAAAGGTTCACAACGAGACGGAATGAACCTTGTGTGGCTGCGGTCACAGCGGCGCATGCAGCGGTCCGCTTCCGGGGCAAGGCGCCGGACTTCCCGGGGAAAAGTCTGTGCCGTGCTCGCGTCAAAGATTAAGATCGCGGCGGAAGTCTCGAGTCGGAGGAAAGCGTGGAGCACCCAGCCGCAGCCGGAGTCCTGCCTAGCTTGTCGTGGGGGTCGGCGGCATGACCGAGCGCCGGATCACCCGCACTGGGATTCTGAAGCTGGCGGCAATCATCGGCCTGCTGATTGCCGCCCTGGTGCTGCTCAACATCAAGATGGCCAGTTCCGACATTTCGTCGCTTGCCGTCGCGGTGGGCGCCGTCATCTTCTGGTGCCTTCCGGCCGTCATCTGGTCGCAGCGTGAACGCCTGCTCGCGGTGCGGGACAGTATCGCCCGCGTGGCCAACGCTGAGCCCTGGACCCCGTCCGCCCATCGGCTCCTGTCGCTGTTTCTGATCAGCTTCGTCGTTCTTTTCGTCGAGACGATGCTGATCCGCTACATCGGGTCGCAGACGCGAATCTTCGCCTTCTACAAGAACATCCCACTGATCGGGGCCTTTCTCGGGCTTGGCATTGGCTGCTTCGCCGGCGCCGGCGGCAGGCGTGAAGCGCTGATGTTCCTCGCCGGCATCACCGTGGTGGCGCTCTTCTTTGCGGTGGCGGCGCAAGGCTTGGGTGCATTCCTGGGACTCTCGGCTTCCTTGGCAAGCTCCGAGCGCGTCTTCGGCTATGGCATAACGCCGGAGGGTCATTCCATCGCACTGGAGTTGCTCTCCCACATCCACATGGGTCTCTTCTGTTCGGCGGTCTTCCTCGGCCTCGCCGCCTTGTTCGGGCCGCTGGGGCGGATTCTGGGCGCCAGCTTCGAGGAGTTGGGTCGCATCCAAGCCTATTCGGTCAACATCCTGGGCAGCTTGGCCGGGCTGATCGCGTTTGTCGGGCTGTCCGCTCTGCAGACGTCACCCTGGGTCTGGTTCCTGGTCGGCTTGCTGCCGATGCTGTGGTGGCTGGGCAAGGGTCGCGCCCGCAAGCTCGGCATCGCCTGCATCGCGCTGGCGACGCTGTTCGTCGCGCCGACGTTCCACCACACGGTCTGGTCCGCCTATCAGAAGCTGGTCGGGCAGGAAATTCCCCACGGCTACACGATCGACATCTCCGATACTTTCTATCAGGCCGCATTCGACCTCAGGCCCGAAACCATCGCCCAGCTGGGCTTCAATCCCCTGCCGCATTACAGCTTCGAATTTGCCGGGCGTCCCAACCTGGACAATGTCCTCGTCGTCGGCGCCGGCAGCGGCAATGACGTGGCGACCGCGTTGCGCGCCGGCGCGAAGCATGTCGATGCCGTGGACATCGACCGTGCCATCGTCCAAATGGGCCGGGACCATCACCCGGAGCGGCCCTACGACAATCCGCGCGTGCGCGTGATCATCGACGACGCCCGCCATGCCTTCAAGACCCTGCCGCCGAACAGCTATGACGAAGTGCTGTTCGGGCAGCTCGACTCCCACACGGCACTGGGCGCGTCCAGCGTCCGGCTCGACAACTACGTCTTCACCCAGGAAAGCTTCTCCGACGCGGCGCGCCTGGTTCGCCCCGGCGGGGTCATCGTGTTGTCGATCGTGACCGGCGTCGATTGGATGCGCACGCGCTATGCCCGCATGTTGGAACACGCCTGCGGCGCACCGGTCGAGCATATCGAGTTTGAAACCAGCAGCATGTACATCTGCCATCCGACCACGCCGGATCCCGACCCGACCGCCTCGGGGATCGCGGTTGGCGGTCCGGTCGATGACTGGCCCTTCCCCTACCTTCCGGACCGCAGCATTCCGCTCTCGTATCTCATCGTCATCGCCATGCTGGTCGGCACTTCGCTGCTGTGGCTGCGGCGCAACGGGATCGGGACGGTCGATGCCACGCCGGCCCACGCCCATATGTTCTTCCTCGGCGCCGCCTTCCTGCTGATGGAAGTCTATGCCATCAACCGCCTGGCGCTGCTGTTTGGGACCACCTGGCTGGTTTCCGCCGTGTCCATCGCCGTGATGCTGGTCGAGATCGTTCTCGCCAACCTGGTGGTGGGATTGGTGAAGCGCGACCTCAGGCCCTATGCCTATGTCGCGCTGTTCGCGCTGCTGCTGGGCGGCTGGGCGGTCGGGCCGGACATCGTGCTCGGCAAAAGCATCGCCGCCGCTTTCGGCTACGCGCTGTTCCTGCTGAGCCCGGTCTTCTGCGCGGGAATCGTGTTCGCGAACTCGTTCAACCGATCGCCCAACGCCGGAACCGCCCTCGGCGCCAACATCCTCGGCGCGGTGCTCGGCGCCTGGTCCGAGTACCTCACCATGGCGACCGGAATCCGCTTCATGGCGCTGCTGGCGCTCGCACTCTATGCAGCATCGCTCGTATCCCTGATCGTCGCGCAACGGAAAGCCGGGCGGGACACGGCCGTCCGCAGCGCGCCTTAAGGCCGATGCCGCTCTCTCCTCCCCGTTCGGAGAGGAGAGAGCGAGACGCACCGAGCCTTTAGGCGGCGGTCCAGTCGAACTTGCTCATCGGCAGCACGCGGATGCGCTTGCCGGTGGCGGCGAAGACCGCGTTGGCGACGGCCGGGCCGATCGGCGGAACGCCGGGCTCGCCGACGCCGGTCGGGCCTTCCTTCGACTGCAGGATATGCACTTCGACCTGCGGCATCTCGTCGAGATGCAGCACTTCATAGCCGTCGAAGTTGGTCTGCTCGACCGCACCGTCCTTCAAGGTGATCTCGCCTTTCAGGATGGCGCTGAGGCCGTAGCCGATCCCGCCTTCCATCTGGGCCTTGATCACGTCCGGATTGACGGCGGTGCCGCAATCGACCGCGCAGATCACGCGCTCGACTTTGACCGTGCCCTGATCGACCGAGACATCGACCACTTGCGCAACATAGGAGCCGAAGGATTCGGCGACGGCGACGCCGCGCCCCTTCCCCTTCTCCATGGCCTGACCCCAGCCGGAGACTTCCTTCACCTTCTCGAGCACCGCCTTGTGCCTCGGCTTGTCGCCGAGCATGGCGAGGCGGAATTCGATCGGATCCTGGCCGGCGGCCTGCGCCACCTCGTCGATCACAACTTCCGTCGAATAGGCGGTGTGGGTGCTGCCGACCGAACGCCACCAGAGCACGGGCACGCCGACTTGGGTGGTGACCAGGTCGACATGAACGTTCGGGATGGCATAGGGCAGCGTCGAAGCGCCCTCGACCGAAGTCGGATCGACGCCGTTCTGGATGAATCCCGCGAACGGGCCATCCGCCATGATCGACTGGCCGACGATGCGGTGCTGCCAGGCGACCAGCTTGCCCGCACCGTCTATGCCGGCCGACATCGTGTGGAAGTACATCGGCCGATAGCGGCCGCCGGTCATGTCGTCCTCGCGAGTCCAGACCAGCTTGACCGGCGCCTTCCAGCCGATCGCCTTGGCGGTCGCGACCGCTTCGGCGATCACGTCGCCATCGCCGACCGCGCGGCGGCCGAAGCTGCCACCGGTCATCATGACGTGGAGGACGATTTTGTCCGGCGTCGTTTCGGCGATCCCGGCCGCGATGCCCTGATAGAGATCGGGCATCTGATGGCCGCCCCAGATCTCGATCTTGTCGCCGTCCTTGCGGGCGACGGCATCGAGCGGCTCCATCGCGGCATGGGCGAGATAGGGGAACTCGAACTCCGCAGTGATCACCTTGGTCGCGGACTTCATCGCCGCAGCGGCATCGCCGTCATGGCGCGCCACGGCAGCCTCACTGCCGGCCGCGAGCTTCTTATACTCGGCCATGATTTCGGGCGTGCCGCGCTTCTCGGCCTTGCTGTCGTCCCATTCGACCTTCAAGGCGTTGCGGCCCTGGATCGCATTCCAGGTGCTGTCGGCGACGACCGCGACGCCGCGCGGGATCTGCACGACATCGACCACGCCCTTCACCTGCTTGGTGGCGGTGGCGTCGAAGGACTTCACCGTAGCGCCGAACAGCGGCGGGCGCTGCACGACCGCGTAGAGCATGCCGGGCAGCTTCACATCGAGCGTGAAGGTCTGATGGCCGGTGGTTTTCGCCGGAGAGTCCAGACGGCGCAGGTCGGCATTGCCGATCAGGGTCCAGGCGCCGGCATCCTTCAGCGTCACGTCGGCGGGCGGCGTCTCCTTCGCAGCGGCTTCGGCGAGCTCGCCGAAGGTCGCCGTCTTGCCGCTGCTGTGGCTGACGACACCCTTGGCGACGGTGATCTCGCCCACCGGCACGTTCCACTGCTTGGCGGCGGCGGAGACCAGCATCACCCGCGCGATTGCTCCGGCGCGGCGGTAGCGGTCGAACGAGCTCATCGTGGCGGTCGAGCCGCCGGTGCCCTGGAACTTACCGCCGAAGGCGATATTGCCGTAAAGCGCCGGGTTGCCGTAGCCGCCCTCGACTTCCATCTGCGACCAGTCGGACTCCAGCTCTTCCGCAACCAGGGTCGCGGTGCCGGTGTAGATGCCCTGGCCCATGTCGAGATGCGCGGCGAGCACGGTCACCTTGTTCTCCGGCGAGATCCGGATATAGCCCTCGAACGGACTGCCGGCTTCGGCGGCCTGGGCGCTGGTGATGCGACCGCTCGGCAGATGCCAGCCGATCACGAGACCGGCGCCGGCGACAGCGCCGGCCTTCAGGAAGGCGCGGCGGCTGGGATTGATGGTGTTGATGGGAAGCGCGTCGTTCTTGCGGATCAACATGGCTCAGCCCTCCATGATGCGGGCGGCTTCGTTGACCGCGGTTCGGATGCGTTGATAGGTGGCACAGCGGCAGATGTTGGTCATCGCCGCCTCGATGTCTTCTTGGGTCGGCTTCGGGTTGCTCTCGAGCAGTGCGGTCGCCGCCATGATCTGGCCGGACTGACAGTAGCCGCATTGCACGACGTCGAGCTTTTGCCAGGCGGTCTGCACCGCCTTCGCCGCCTTGCTCTCGACCGCTTCGATGGTGGTGATGCTGGCCGGACCGACATCGCCGACGGTGACGCTGCAGGAGCGGGTCGGCTGGCCGTCCATGTGGACGGTACAGGCGCCGCAGGCGGCGATGCCACAGCCGTATTTCGTGCCCGTGAGGCCGATGGTGTCGCGCAGCACCCAGAGCAAGGGCGTCGCGGGATCGACATCGACCTGGTGGTCTTGTCCGTTGATTTTGAGTGAGATCATGGCGCGTGGCCCCTCCCGAGGGCGGTGCGGATGAGAAACGGCAATGTCCCGGCGCCGGAGCGGCCGGCGGCGGGACAACATGCGTGCAGGCGCGAAGGTCACTAGCCCCGAGTATATCAGGAGGCGCCTCCGCTTTTACAATGGGCGAGGCCGGGACAATTTGCGTGTGCCCGGATTTCCCTGGGGATAACGCGGCGCGGCCGTATCCGACCTTCCTCCGAAAGAGATAGATTGCGGACGGGGTTGTTCCGGAGAAGGCGGAACTTGGGGTGTTGGAGCGCTTGAGCCCAGAAGAGACCGAAGCCCGGATCGCCGCGAGCCATCCGGACATCCGAGCCATGGTCGAGTATTGGCGGAGCAAGGCCGGGGCGCGCCGGATGCCCCGCCGCACCGATATCGACCCGGTCGACATCAAGGCCTTCCTGCCGCGGATCACCCTGGTGGATGTGGTGCCGGACGCCCGACGCTTCGTCTATCGGCTGGTCGGGACCGAGGAGGTGGCGTCACGCGGCAGCGATCCGACCGGCCGCTCCGTGGCGGAGGCCTATTTCGCATCCTCCGCCGAGGAATCGCTGAAGTACTATGAATACGTGGCCTGCCACGCGGAGCCCTATTGCTACCGCGACAGCTACCGTGCACCGGACGGTGCGCTGGAGAAGCAGGACGTGATCTTCCTGCCGCTCTCGGAAGACGGCGAGACGGTCAGCATCATCCTGGTTTTTTACTACGATTACAGCTTCCACCCGCGGGTGGAGGACTCCTCGGTCCTGCTGCGCTACCACAGCTGGGAGAACAATGAAGAGGACAAAGACTAGAGCCCCGGTCGGACCTGCCTAGTCTTCGCGGTGGGTGCGTTCCATCCGCTCGTGGCGTTCCTGGGCTTCGATCGACAGGGTCGCGATCGGCCGGGCTTCCAGGCGCTTCAGCGAAATCGGCTCGCCGGTCTCCTCGCAGAAGCCGTAGGAGCCATCCTCGATCCGGATCAACGCTTCGTCGATCTTGGAGATCAGCTTGCGCTCGCGGTCGCGGGTGCGAAGCTCGAGGGCTCGATCGGTCTCCAGCGAGGCGCGGTCGGCGATATCCGGTTCCGAGAGGCTCTCTTCCTGGAGATGGCTCAGGGTCTCGTTCGATTCCCGAAGCAGCTCGGCTTTCCATCCGAGCAGCTTCTGCCGGAAATATTCCAGCTGCATCGGATTCATGAAGGTCTCTTTCTCGGTCGGTCGGTAGTCGGGCGAAAGCAACGGTTTCATGCAGTGCTCGATTGGATACGCCGGTTCCCGGAAGTATTCGCCCAACGGGCGATTCCCCCTTTGGCGATTCAGGCGGGGCCGGGCGCGGGGAGTAATAAGGGAATAAAGTTGTCCTCGCAAGTCCGATTTGGCGGCGGGCTTGGCGTTCAACTTATTGTAATTTAAGGATTCTATATCCCGGCGCTCAGGGCGCGGGGCGGCTCAGCTTGGCCAGCTCGACAGCGGCACGCAGCTCGATCTCGTCCAGGATGGCGAGGAGCTTGGGATCGTCGATCTGCTCGCGCTTGGCGCGGACCAGGGTGGCGAGCTGCTCCAGCTTCGCCATGGGAATGGTGCCGAGCAGCAGGCCCAACCGGATCTCGTCCAGCTGGTCCAGCATCATGTTGCCCCGCTCCTGGGCCCGCTTCCGGGCCCGGCCGCGGGTGGCGTCCGGAGCCTCCTGCAGGGCCAGCACGGTGTTGAGGTCGGTAAACCCGACGCTGACCGGCATGCTGGGGCCATGGCTCTGCTGGGTATCGCTCAGCGCCTTGGCGAAAGCGCCGGAACCCGTCGCCGACGTGCTGCCGGTCTTGCGGACGGTCGTCGTGGGTCTCGGTGCGGTGGGTTCGACTTTCATCGGTTGGGAAGCGACTCCATTCAGGGGCAGCGCCCTGCCTGCCCTTTTAGTCACCGTATCCTTAACATTCTATAAAGAAATCCAAGGGCTTGCCGATCGCTCCCCCCGCTCCCGGCAGAAACTGCCGGAAGCCCAAGAACCGGACCGCTCTTGGACCCAACCCGGTATCGGACGCGAGTCCGCGCTAACAGGTAAAATATTGATATAATTATGTATTTTTTAGATATTGCGGGTGGCATGGGATTCGCTTGTTAACCGGCGCAAAGACAGTTTAACCGCCGAAGAAATCGGGCCGAAAATGCAGCGATCCACCTCCAGCAAACCCCGTTCCGCTTTCCTGCGGTTCGCCCGCTTGGGTGTGATGCTGGCGGCTTTGGCGGCGACCGCGATTCCCGCCGGCGCCGCCTCAAGGATCAAGGACATCGCCGATTTCGAGGGCGTGCGCGAAAACCAGCTGGTCGGCTATGGCCTGGTGGTCGGCCTCGACGGCACCGGCGACGACATGAAGAAGAAGGCCCCGTTCACCCGGGAAAGCCTGATCGGCATGCTCGAGCGCCTGGGCGTCAAGATCAACCGGGACAACGCCGACCTCGAGACCAAGAATCTGGCGGCCGTCATGGTCACCGCCAACCTCCCCGCCTTCTCCCGCCAGGGCAGCGAGATCGACGTCAGCGTCTCGTCCTTGGGCGATGCCACCAGCCTGCAGGGCGGCATCCTGCTGGCAACCCCGCTGATCGGCGCCGACGGCGAGGTCTATGCGGTGGCCCAGGGTGGGATCACCATCGGCGGCTTCAAGGCGGCGGGTGCCGCCGAGACCATCGTGCGCGGCGTGCCCACCAGCGGCCGGATCGTGCGCGGCGGCATCGTCGAGCGCGAGATCGCCTTCGAGCTCAACCAGCTCGCCAGCCTGAAACTCTCGCTGCGCAACCCGGACTTCACGACGGCGCAGCGGATCGCCGACGCGATCAACGCTGCGGTCGGTTCCGGCACCGCCCTGCCGCTCGACGGCGGCACCGTGCAGTTGAATTCCAGCCAGTATCCCGGCGGCCCGGCGGCGCTCATCACCAATGTCGAGCAATTGCCGATCGAGCCGGACCAGCAGGCCCGCGTGGTGATCGACGAGAATACCGGCGTCATCGTCATGGGCGAGAACGTGCGGATCAGCAAGGTCGCGGTCGCCCAGGGCAACCTCACCATCCGCGTCACCGAGACCCCGCAGGTCTCGCAGCCTTCGCCTTTCTCCTCCACCGGTGTGACGGTGGTCGTGCCGCGCACCGATATCGAGGTGCAGGAAGACCGCAACCGCAAGCTCGCGGTGCTGCCGACCAGCCTCACGCTGGAGCAGCTGGTGACCGGCATCAATTCGCTCGGCGTCGGTCCGCGGGATCTCATTTCGATCCTGCAGTCGATCAAGGCGTCGGGTGCTCTCCAAGCGGACATCGTGACGCAATGAACACGGTCTCGCCATCGCCGTCCATTGCGCCGACCTACACGCCCGATCCGCGCCAGCTCGCACAGCAGCGCGCGGCTTTGGCGAAGCAGCAGAACGAAGCCGCGATCGGCAAGGTCGCCGAGGACTTCGAGGCCTTCTTCGCCGGCGCCTATTTCGAGCAGATGTTCTCCGGCATCCAGCCGGATTCAGTCACCGGCGGCGGCGAGGCGGAAGGGATGTTCCGCTCGCTGATGGTCCAGGAATACGGCAAGGCGGTCGCCAAGCAGCATGTGCTGGGGATCGCCGATGTCGTGAAGCGTCAGCTTCTGCAGTTGCAGGAGCAGCAGTAAGGGGTTCTCGTCTATGCATAAGCCGTCGTCGCGCGTCACCGAGCTCTTGGCCATCACCTCGCGGCTGATCGGCTGCCTGCAGCAAGAGATGGAAGCGATCCGCGCCATGCGGCCGGAAACGCTGAAGCAGATGCAGGTGGAGAAGATCGCGCTCGCCGACACCTACCGCGCCTTCACCCTGGCGCTCAAAGAGCCGACCGATGAAAACCAGGCGATCAGCGCCGCCTTGAGGGACGAGCTGGTCGAGGCGACCGAACGGGTCCAGGCCGCGGTCACCGAGAATCTCCGCGCGCTGCGCGCCATGCGCGATGTCAACGAGCGGGTGATGCGTGCCGTGGTTTCGGCTCTGGACGAGAAGCGCTCCAGCGTCACCGGCTACGATCAGCGCGGCGCTTTGCGCAAGGGACGTCGTTCAACCGCTGCGGAAGCGGCAGCCGTCCAGCAACGGGCTTAAAAAGAGATCAGGCTTTGATGTCGACGTGGGCCGCCGTCGCGGTCGCGACGGTGCTCGGTGCGACCGAAGGCGACGCCGGCGGCGAGGCCGTGGGCGCGCTGGTCGAGACCGCCGGCTTCGTGGTGGTGGTCACCACGACGGCCTGCTGCGGCGCACTCTGCTCCGCGGCCGCGGCGCTCCTGTAGAGCTTCTGCTGCAGTTGCATCCGCTGCTCGCGCTGGGTCGCCGCGTATTGCCGGAGATGATACTCGGTCGGGACCTGGGTCACTTCCTGCCCGGTCTCCACATTCTGCTGCAGCAGGATGATCTTGCCGAAATCCGAGCGGTAGTTGAACTCGATGGCGTTGAAGGCGGGGATTTTCGGTTGCGGCGTCGAAATGACGCGGGTCTCGGGCTCAGGGACGCTCACATCCGCGGCGCTGACGGCGAACACACCCGCACCAACCGCGACCCGCGCATCAAGCGAGAGCGATCCGGCAGAATTCCCCAACGTGTTGCTGACACTCAACATTTCGTCTATCCGCGAACGGGCCGCCTAACCCGCTGTTTCGCCAAGTATTCAACTAAAAACCTCATCACCCGGGACAATTAAATCAGGTTAGAAGCCGGGCAGAGTTACAATAGGCCTGTTAACACTTGACTTCAAGACTTTAACCCTGGGAAGTCCGACCCAATGGTGTGATTCCTCAGAATCCAGGCGAAGAATCTTCCTCTACCATTCCGATTCATGAGCAACCCGGCGGTTTCTACCCACCTCAGGCCAACGATTAAGTCGGCAATTCTGTTCCCTCTGGGCGAATATTGCAGGGTGGCGACATCCGCCGCGCCCCCGACAAATGCCGGTTTCATCAATATTTACAATGAAATAGCAGTTGGCATCGCGGTTGCATAAAGGGTCCCGAGGGCTGGGTTGACCAGCCTAGCCGGAGCCAAAGGCTTCGGTCAGCCGAGATTACGGGAGAACCCTGATGGCATCGAACGACATTCCATTGACGACTGGCATCCGCGGCAACTTGCTGCTCCTGCAGTCGACCCAGTCCCTGCTCGATCGCACGCAGCAGCGGTTGTCGACCGGCAACAAGATCAACAGCGCGCTCGATGGGCCGGTCGCCTATTTCGCCGCCAAGGGTCTCAACAACCGGGCCGACGACCTTTCGGCCCTCAA
>Ga0068862_100004277_pt1 | contig 12079 bp, 10 predicted proteins | sample KBSSwiS52_FD_66598 | JGI IMG/M metagenome (GOLD analysis project Ga0068862, IMG submission 66598) | Switchgrass rhizosphere microbial communities from Kellogg Biological Station, Michigan, USA - KBS Switchgrass S5-2 | ecosystem: Host-associated > Plants > Roots > Rhizosphere > Soil ... | reverse complement strand
AGGCCGCGCGCGAGATGCCGGACTACGATGCGCAGATCAAACGCAATCTCGGGCTCGCACGCACCGAAGGCGAACCCGCATCGTTGCAAGCGCAGCTCATGCAGCCGGCGCTGAACGTACGAGGCATCGCTGGCGGCGCGGTTGGGGAAGCGGCTGCCAATGTCATCAGCTCGGAAGCGACGGCGTCGATCGACTTCCGTCTCGTCCCGAATCAAACGCCCGATGGTGTGCGCCGGCGCGTCGAGCAGCACGTCGAGAAACAAGGCTATTTCATCGTTCGCCAGCCGCCCGATGAGGCAACTCGGCTCGCGCATGCGAAGATCGCCCTGCTCGCGTGGGACAATGAAGGCTCGTATCCTGCGGCACGCACGGCACTCGATGATCCGATGGCTCAGCACGTCGCCCGCGTCGTCCGGCAGATGGCTGGAGCGAAGATCGTCGTCGCGCCGACGCTCGGCGGCAGCGTACCGATGTATCTGTTCCAGGGCGATGCGCATACGCCGGTCGTCGGCGTGCCGCTCGCGAACTTCGACAACAACCAGCACGCGGCCAACGAGAATCTGCGCCTGCAGAATCTGTGGGACGCAATCGAAATCTTCGCCGGACTGTTCACAGCGGGCCCCGACACATGAATCCATGCACGACTGCCATCGCCGTTCTCGTATTGCTGACTGCCGGCAACGCCTGGGGGCGCGCCGGTGACCTGCATCTGCAGCCGTGCCAGGACCAGAAGATGCAGCCTGCGAAGTGCGGCACGTACACGGTATGGGAGAATCGCGCTGCCAAGGCGGGACGCACGATCGATCTCAACGTCGTGGTACTGCAGGCGACCGGTGCGAATCGCAAGCCGGATCCGCTGTTCATTCTTCTCGGCGGACCGGGCGAGGCTGCCGCGAGCGACGGCCCGACCTGGTACTTGGCAGATCCCGCGCGCGCGACGCGAGATCTCGTATTCGTCGATGCGCGCGGCACCGGCAAGTCGAACGGCCTGCATTGCCGGATCGCGAAGGACGCGCCGCTACAGGCCTTCATGCCGACGCTGAATGTCGACCTGATGAAGACTTGCCGGCCGCAGCTTGAACAGCACGCAGATCTGCGCTACTACCTCACGACGTATGCGATGGACGATCTCGACGACGTCCGCGCTGCGCTTGGCTACGACAAGATCAATCTCGATGCAGGTTCCTATGGCACGGGCGCGGCGCTCGTATACATCCGCCAGCATGGCGAACACGTCCGCGCCGCGACTCTGTGGGCGAGCACGGCGCTCACCCAACCGATGCCACTGCTCGCCGCGCCTGATGCCGAAAATGCGCTTCGCAATGTCTTCCGCGATTGCTATGCCGAAGCCGCATGCAAAGCTGCGTTCCCGGCACTTGAAGCGAATTACAAGCGCGCCGTCGAGCGCGTCGCAGGCGGTCCGGTACGCCTGACCGTCAAAGATCCGCGCAATGACAAGCCAACCGACGTGACACTCGACGCCGATGCCTTCGCCGAGTCGCTGCGGGCCATGCTGTATAAGCCCGAATCGATGCGAAGCATTCCACTATTGCTGCACAAGGCGGCAGCCGGCGACTACACGACGTTTGCGGAGCACCAGCTCTCTCGCAACATCTCGCTCGGCGAAGCCATCGCGGACGGTCTGTACTTTTCCATCACCTGCACGGAAGACATCGACCGCTCTGATCCGCTGCAGGTACAGGCCAACAATCGCGGCAACTTCCTCGCGGACCATCGCTCACGCCCACACACGGAAGGCTGCAAAGGCTGGCCGCGCGGTCAGCTCCCGCCGGGATTCGGCGAGGAAGTGAAGTCAGATGTGCCGGTGCTGATGGTCAATGGCAGCAACGATCCGGCCACGCCGCCAAGCGCCGGGAAAGCCGCGATGTCCCGCCTTACGAACGCTCGCATGATTGTCGTACCGTACGGCGGACATTCGTCCGAAGGACTCATCGGCGAACAGTGCATAAAGACAATCGCCGCACGATTCCTCGATACTGCCGATCAACGTTCGCTGGACACGACGTGCCTGAAGGGCGTCAAGCACCAGCCGTTCATCCTGAACTAGCGGAGACCAAGAACATGAAACTCGCTATCGCCGCACTCGCGCTTCTGACCGCCAGCACAGCCTGGGCCGGCGCGGGAGATCTGCATCTGCAGCCGTGCAAGGCCACGAAGGTGAAGCAGCCTTCGAAGTGCGGCACGTTCACCGTGTGGGAAAACCGTGCCGCCAAGACCGGACGCACGCTCGACCTGAACGTCCACGTGCTGCAAGCGACGGCTGCGAACCCCAAGCCGGATCCGGTGTTCGTGCTGCTCGGCGGCCCGGGCGAAGCCGCGACGTCAGCGGCGGATTGGTATAGCAATGACCCGTCGCTGGCCGATCGCGACATCGTGCTGGTCGACGCGCGCGGCACTGGCAAGTCGAACGGTCTGCACTGCCCGCTGCCGAAAGATGGCTCGCTGCAGGTTTTCCTGCCGACGCTCAACGTCCCGGTGCTGACGGCATGCCGCGCCGAGCTCGAAAAGCACGCAGACCTGCGCTACTACCTGACGACGTACGCGATGGACGACCTCGACGACCTGCGCGCCGCGCTCGGCTACGACAAGATCAATCTCGACGGCGCCTCGTACGGCACGCGCGCGGCGCTCGTGTACATCCGTCAGCACGGCGAGCACGTGCGCACGGCGACCTTGTGGGGCAGTACCGCGATGACGCAGCCGATGCCGCTGCACTTCGCGACCGACGCGGAGCACGCCCTGCAGAACGTTTTTCGTGATTGCGAAGCCGAGCCGGCGTGCAAGGCAGCCTTTCCCACGCTGCAAGCCGACTACCAGCGCACGGTCGAGCGCGCGGAGCAAGGTCCAGTGCGCGTGACCGTGAAGGATCCGCGCAACAAGAAGGCGACCGAGGTCAATCTCCAGCCCGACGACTTCGCCGAGTCTCTGCGCGGGATGATCTACCAGCCTGAGTCCATGCGCAGCATCCCACTGTTGCTGCACAAGGCAGCGAGCGGCAACTACCAGGCATTCGCCGACTACCAGATCGGCCGCAACGTCGATCTCAACGAGGAAATTTCCGACGGCCTGTATCTCTCGATTACCTGCACGGAAGACATCGACCGCATCGATCCGCAGCAACTCACCGCCAACGGCCGCGGCACGTTCCTCGCAGACCATCGCGCACGACCGCACGTGGAGAGCTGTAAGGGATGGCCGCGCGGCAAGCTCCCGGCTGGCTTCGGCGAAGAAGTGAAGTCCGATGTACCGGTGCTGATCATGGTCGGCGACAACGATCCCGCGACGCCGCCGACAGCGGCGAAGTCGGCGGCGTCACGACTCTCCAACGGCCGCGTCATCGTCGTGCCTCACGGCGGGCACAGTCTTCAGGGACTCATCAACGAGAAATGCGCGAACGATATCGCCGCGCATTTCCTGCAGACAGCCGATCAGAAGTCGCTGGATGTCTCGTGCTTGAAGGACGTCAAGCACAAACCGTTCGTTGTGAAAGAGTCAGGCTGAAGCCTGACCCACAGCAGGAGCCAGGCTTGTGGGTCAGGCTTTAGCCTGACTACGCCCGACCGCATGCGTACGCGCACAACTCGCGCACCAGCTTCGCCGCAACCGTAGCAGTCATGCCGTTGATGTCTCGATCCGGATTCAGCTCGACGATATCCGCACCCACCAGCGGCGCGCGCTGAGCCTGCAGCACGTTCAAGATATCCCGCATCGTCAGCCCGCCCGGCTCGTGATGCGACACACCGGGAGCAACCGACGGATCGAGTCCATCTAGATCGATCGACACGTACAGCGGACCTTCGAGAATCGGCACCGCGTACGGCGAGAACGTCCGCATCGGAATGATCTCGACGCCGAAGCGCTCGACCTGCGCTCTCTGCTTTCGCTCGAGCGTGCGAATGCCAACTTGCACTAGTCGACGCGCGAGCCCCTGCTCCATGATTCGCGCGAAGGGCGACGCATGCGAGCGTTTGTTGCCCTGATAGTCGTCGTACAGATCCGGGTGCGCGTCGAAGTGCAGGATGTCCACCTGCCCGCGTTCGGCGTGAATCGCGCGCAGCACGGGATACGTCACCGAGTGATCGCCGCCCATCGAGATCGGGCAATGGCCCGCGCGCAGCGGCGCGAGGATCGATCGCTCGATGATCTCGTCGTCGCCATCCGCCTCGTGCAGCGGCGCGTCGCCACAATCGTTGATGATCAGATCGCGACCCAGCTCGTGGCCGTCCTCGGACGCGATCGTGTTGCCATCACAAGCGAGCGCGGCACGAATGAACGCGGGCCCCTTGGCGGGCCCGCGCAGGTACGAAGAGTGGCGATCAGTCGGTAAACCAATCAATGCGAAGGTTGGCTTCATCGGTGAATTATGCCCGACTCGAATTACAGCTTACTTAGATTCGCTGACCTGCTCGCTCCAGGTCTTGGTCTTGCCGTAACCGTCGAGGAACGGCAGCGCGGTCTCGACCATCTGCGGCGCCAGGCCCATCTCGTAGTGAGTCACGTTCGGCAGGATCGCGAGGCGATTTACCGACATGTTTTCGCGCTGCCAGCCTGCATCCTTCAGCCCACCGCCGAGCAACTGATAGACCTTCACGATGTGCTCGGGACGAACCATGTCGCTGTCGCCGTAGATGAGCAGCGTCGGCATCGTCAGCTTCTTCGCGTCCGCCGTCCAATCGTAGGTCTTGCGCATGTACCCGCCCATCGCGTCGAGCAGCTTCGGAAAGTCTTCCGGATGCGGCGCGACGGCGACGTATGACTGGTACATCGGCGTGGGTTTCATTTGCTCGGCCATCGCCGAGCCCACTGCGGCCTGCATCGGCAGCATCTCGGGGTAGAACCCGTCAGTCGAAAAGATCGCGGAGACCAGCACGAGGCGGCGCACCACCTCCGGATGCTGGATCGCAAGCTGGAAGCCGGCGCCAGACCCCATCGAGTAGCCAAGTACATCGACCTTCTGATACCCGAGCTTCTTCACGATGACGGCAAGGTCGTTGCCCATGGCGATCAGGCTGAACTCGCGACTGCCCAGGTCGGTGCGGCCGTGACCCTGCAGGTCGACACCGATGACCGTGCGGTGCCTGGCGAGCGTGGCGAGATTCGGACCGAACATCTCGATCTGGCCGAGGCCACCGTGAAGCAGCAGCAGCGGTTCGCCTTTGCCGTAGACGGCGTAGTAGTAGTTCACGCCATCGACGGGCACGTGGCCGCTCTTCGTGGGCTGCGGAATCTGGGTCATCGTCGAATTCTCCGTGGCATGGCTTTGGGTCGGGATGGCGCACGTTGCAACAGTTGCCGCGAATGCCGCGGTCAACGTGGCCAGCACTGTGGCCGCCTTGGTATGCAGGGTCATTACGAAACTCCCGTAGTGAATGTTCGAAGTCAATCCAAGGACGAACGACACCCTGTCGTCCCGACATGATTTATTCCGAACACGGATGGTTTGCCAGGAGTGCGGCGCCGTCGAGCACGAAGGGCCGCGGAGCCGCCCGGGCGGGCGGCAGGAGACAACCCTGCCGCCGCCGGAATCATCGAAGGTGGGTCAGAGTGCTTCCAGGAACGCGATCAGAGCGGCGCGGTCGCCCGGCCTCTCGTCGAACGTAAAGCCCAGCTCAGCCTCGTAGTGGCTGACCACCTCGTCCAGGTTGGCAGCGATACCGTTATGGAAGTACGGCGCGCGTGCCGAGATGCCACGGAGCGAAGGCACCTTGAAGCGATCCATGTCCGCCCACTTGCCACTGCGCAGCGCGCGGCCCGGATCCGTCGTCTCGCGGGTCTCGCCGGTCTGCTTGTTCTGCATCGTGTAGAGCGGCATGCCGGGCTTGCGGAACTGCACGCGCGAAGCGTGGATGTCGAACAACTTGCCGTCCACGTTGCTGCCGTTGTTGGCCGCATTGTGGCAACCGTTGCAGCCGGCGGAGTTGAAGACGTCCTGGCCGCGCGCGATCTGCGCTCGCTTGCGATCGACCGCTTTGATCCCGCACGAGCCGGGCTTGAGGTCGCGCCAGGCGTCGAACAGGTCGAACGGTCCTTTCACTTGAGTCTGCGCCGAAAGATTCTCGGGCCCACCCTTGGCACCGCAGACATTCAACAGACCGGCGCTGAACGAGAGCTGCTGGGCGAAGGCGAGCCCGAGCTCGTAGTTCGCGATGGAGTTCAGCGTGTCGTCCGTAGGCGGCGCGCCCTCCTGCCCGCCTTTGATGTTGCCGTCGGCCTGCGTCTTCAGGCCTTGGAACACGTTGCCGCTGCCGTTGGTGTTCTGGTCATGCCAGCCGATGTTCATCGCGATGTGGAAGTTCGCAGTCGCGAGCGGACGGCGGTACGCCTGCACCGTCGTCGACGATGCGCCGGCACCCAGCGGGTCATCGAAGCTGGCGATGAAGAACTCGCCCGCTGCCGGGATCGCGCCGCCGCGACGGAACAAACCTTTGCGCAGCATGCTGTACGACGCGCGCTTCGCCTGCAGCGACGAGACGTCCGGCGTCGGACTGTTGGCGTCCTGCGGGTTGAAGATCGGGTCGTTGCCTTGCGTCAGCAGGAACTTCAGCTCGACATCGACGGGCCGGATACTCCAGCCGACCTGCGGCAGGTGGCAGGACTCGCACGAGCGGCCGTTGGTCCCTTGCGGCACGTGGAACTGATTCGTCAGATCGACGAAGCCCGCCGTGCTGAAGGTCGCGGCCGTGCCCGCGCCGTTGAGGAAGGGGAAGTTGTTCGGCAGCTGACCGTCGAAGAGGTCCGCGAGGCCGTCGGCCTGGGCTCCTGCGCCCGCCAATGCAGCGACCACACCGAGCGTCGTTAACAGAATGCCCGGCGGCCGCGATTTCAGTGATCTCGACCTGTTCATCAGGTGTCCTCCCAGCTTGGAAATTGGCCCCGGTAATGCGTTTCACGATCAACGGCTCGTCGGAGGGTCGCTAATATTGCGATTCATCGACCTGCAATCCGGGAGACACCAATGGCTGCGCCCGTCGAAACCATCGAGCAGATCCGCTCCACCGTCATCGATCTCGCGCTGAGATTCGGCCCGAAACTGCTGACCGCGATGATCATCCTGATCATCGGCTACCTGATCGGCAGGCAGATTTCCCGCTGGCTGGAGCGCGCGCTGCTGCACCTCGAAATGGAGCCGCCGGTGCGCAGCCTCATCATCCGCATCGCGCGTGTCCTGATTTCGCTGCTGTTCGTGATCATGGCTTTGCAGAACCTGGGAGTAGAGCTCCTGCCGCTGGTTGCAGGCCTGGGCGTGATGGGCGCCGGCATTGCTTTGGCAACGCAGGGGCTGCTGAGCAATCTGTTCGCGGGCCTGACGATCATCCTCACCAAGCCGTTCCGCGTCGGGGAGTACATCGGCATCGTCGGCGAGGAAGGCACGGTCGAGACGATCACGCTGTTCCAGACGACGTTGACTCACCCGGACCGCTCGCGCGTGGTGATTCCGAATCGCAAGATCGTCGGCGAGATCCTGCACAACTACGGGAAAATCCGGCAGCTCGACATCACGGTGGGCGTCGCGTACGACACCGAGATCAATCAGGCGCTCAAGGTGATTCAGGAGTTGTTGCAGGCGAATGCGCGCGTGCTGCACGACATCGCGCCGATCATCGGCGTGCGTCTGCTCGCGGATTCATCGATCAGTATCGCGGTCAAGCCGTGGGTCGGCGTGCCGGACTACGGCGCGGCCGGCGCCGAGATCAACAAGAGCATCCTGGAGGCATTCCGCGAGCACGGGATCGAGATTCCGTATCCGCAGCGCGAAGTGCGGCTGTTACAAGACGCCGCTTGACGTTGGGATGTTGGTGCCGGGGGAAGAAATCAGTTCATAACTCAGCAGCGCAGCAAAACCCTATGCTGCGGTGCTGAGTTTTGGTGCGCTTTTTTGCCCCGGCACCGCCTCTGCGAACGTCACGCGGGCGACGAGGCCCGAGCGCTCGATGCGGTTGTCGAGGTGGAGGTCGATGCGATTACGTTCGGCGGCGTGTTTGGCGATGGCGAGGCCGAGGCCGCTGCCTTCGGTGTCGGAGCCTTCGATGCGGAAGAAGCGGTCGTACACGCGCGGCAGCAGGTCGGGCGGGATGCCAGGGCCGCTGTCGACGATCTCGACGACGACCTTGCCGCTGTCCGCGAAGAGTCGAACGTCGACGACGCCGTGCTCGGGCGTGTAACGACAGGCATTGTCGAGCAGATTGTGCAGAAGGCTGCGCAGCTCGTGCGGATTCGCGCGGACGTTGGCGTTGATGTCGACGCTCAATCCGATGTCGATATCGCGATGATCCGCGCACGGCATCAGATCCGAGATCAGCTCCTGCAGGAATGGCGCCAGATCCACGTTCGACGCAGCGTCCGCTTTCTGCGGCGCTTCCTGACGCGCCAGGCGCAGGAGCTGCTCGATCAACCGCTTGGTGCGCTTCAACCCCGCTTCGAACTGCGAAACCTGCACAGCCGTTTCCGCGTCCATCGGACACGCTTTCAGATTCTCGAGCTGGAGCGTCATCGCCGTGATCGGCGTGCGCAGCTCATGCGCCGCGTCCTGCACGAAGCGTCGTTGCGAAGCGAACGCATCGCGTAATCGCGTGAGCAGCCTGTTGACGGCAATCACGAACGGACTGATCTCGGAAGGAACGCCCTGCGTCGGCAGCTCGCGCAGCGTATTTTCATCTTGCGCCGAAACGGCTCGCGCGAGCGCCTCGAGCTTGCCCATCGCACGACAAGCCCCGAACCAGAGAATCCACGCAGAGATCGGCATCAACAGCGCGATCGGCAGGCCTGTGGTGAACGCCTGCTTGTTGATCACCATCGCGCGGAACTCGAGGTTCTGGATGCTCTGCACGGTGCGCCCCGCCCCGTGCATCGTGTAGACGCGCCAGCGCTGCGAGCCGACTTTGACATCGCTGAATCCGTCCGTCGTCTGCAACGGCACAGCGAGCGACGGATACGAACTGGTCAGCAGACTGCCCTGCCCGTCCCAGATCTGCACGATCAACGCGCCCTTCTCAATGTGCTGACCGGGTAACGGCCGCAGATTGGGCGGGCCGATTGTCTCCACCGCATGCGAATCCGCGAGCGCGCTCATCTGGTGGTCCATGAACATGGTGACCATGTTCCCGAACATGTAGTACGTCCACACCGTCGCGATGATCGCCGCCGCCAGGAACACCGGCAGCAGCCACAGCAGCAGATGCTCGCGTAGCGACTTCACGAATGTGCTCCAGCGACACGCCAGCCCAACCCGCGCACGTTGCGGATCACATCGGCGCCCGCCTTACGACGCACGCCGTGAATCAACACTTCGACGGCGTTGCTCGTGACTTCCTCACCCCACCCGTAGATGCGCTCTTCGAGCTGCGTGCGCGACACGATCGCGCCTGGCCGCTCCAGCAGCGCGTGCATCAGATGAAACTCACGCGCCGACAGATCGATCGTCGTGCCTCCATGCACGAGTTGACGTGTCGCGAGATCGAGCTGTGTCTGCGCCGTGCCGATCGTCGACTGCGCATGACCACCTGCGCGTCGAATGATCGCGCGCATCCGCGCGAGCAGCTCGCGGAGATCGAAAGGCTTCACGAGATAGTCGTCGGCACCAAGATCGAGACCGGAGCAGCGATCATCGAGACCATCGCGCGCAGTCAGCACCAGCATCGGCGTACGATTACCCTCCTGCCTCGCTCGCCGCAGGACTTCCAGACCCGACCGACGCGGCAGCCCAAGATCGAGCAACACCGCCGCGTAGCTGCCTTGCGCGAGTGCGCTCTCCGCTAACACTCCGTCGCGCACCCAATCGACAGACAAGCCCGTCTCAGTCAACGCCTGCCGCAGGCTGTGACCGATCATGTTGTCGTCTTCGACGAGCAGGATACGCATGAATAGCGGCACGTTCCGCGAGCACGCGCTCGCTGTCAAGCACGATCCCTAAGTCTCGGCTAAGTATCGCGCCGATTGCGGCTCACGCCGCGTGTAAGGGTCTGCTAAGTGTCGCGGACTACCGTGGTTCCCGTAGCCGCAACCATGTTCTGGGGACTATGTAATGAACATCGTGAGTCGTGTGCTTTGCATCACCGCCGTGTCGCTGTCCGTCACGCTGTCTTCCTCCGTTGCCGCGCGAACACCCGATCCGCCGGCAAGCCGCGTGTTGCAGATCGTCGAAGCCGTCTGGAAAGTGCAGTCGCTCAGCTTCGCGTACAGCGGCTACGCAACGGTATATTCGTGCGATGCGCTGTTCCGAAAGGTCAGCGATATTCTGCAGACACTCGGTGCGCGCGACACGCTGCGCATTCGCTCGTTCGGCTGCACCGACATGGTGACCCACGGCCGTATGGAGATCACGCTCGAATCGCCGGTCGAAGCAACGCCGGAGAACATCGAAGCGCTCACGACATACGACAGCAAGCAACAGCTCGTCGCACGCGTACGCAGTGAGCACCTTGCCAGCGCCGAAGACGTGCAGCGTTTTCCGGCGACCTGGAAAACGATCTCGATGACGCGCGCACCCGGCCTCAGGCTCGGGCCGAGCGATTGCGAGCTGGTCGAGCAACTGCGTCGCGACGTGCTGCCGTACATGTCAATCCGTGTCGACTACGATCGGCTGCGCTGCTCGACCGTGTTCGGCAACATCGGCCAGCCGCAACTGCGAGTGGCCGCTCTCGTCGCATTACCGGAGCAGCACTAACTCTTCGCGCTGGCCCACAGATTCCGCGCTTCCTCGACGATGATGTCGGGGAACTCTTCCGGGAAGAACAGCTTCGCGCCCGGGATGCGCCGAACACCGCGTGAGCTCGGCAGCGTGCGATCGAGATAGTCGGCGTCTGCCTCTTTGAAAATTGTATCGCCCGTGCCCCACACGATCCGCGTCGGCACGTTGCAGCGTTTGAGTGACGCTTCGATGCCAGCGAGCGGATTCGGATCGAGCGCGAGCGCGTACGAGTCGGTCAGTTTCCGGCGTTCCGGCGAGCTCACCAGCGGAGCGAGGTACATGTCGATCGCCTCGTCGGTGGGATTCTCTGGATAAGTGAACGTCGCGCCGCCGAGGCCGTCCTTGGTGCGCGCCAACGACGGGTTTGCGACGGAAGGTGCGAGCCAGGTCTCGGCGAACTTGCCTTCGCGAGCAGCGGCCAACACCGGCTGTAATGCCGGCGGCGGGCTATCCGGCTCGACATCGCAATTCGTCAGCAGCAACGTCCGAACGCGCTGCGGATAACGCACCGTAAACAGCTGCGCAACAGCGCCGCCGCTATCGTTTCCGAACAGATCGACGGTCGAGATCGACAGCGAATCGAGCAGTGCCGCGAGCATCTCGACCTGCTGGCTCGGCGCGCAGCTCTGGCCGGCAGCGACCTCGGTGAATCCCAGCCCGAGGAAGTCAGCCGCGACACACCGCCGCTCGCCGGCGAGCCGGTCGAAGGCTCCGCGCCACTGAAAGCTGCTGACGGGGAAGCCGTGCAGGAACAAGGCCGCCGGCCCATGGCCGCGGTCAACGTATGCGATCTTTCCGAACTTCAACGGCGCGAAGCGCCGCGCCGCGCTCCAGGCCGCAGCGTCAGTTGCTTTGCCAGTCCCTGAAACGGCTTGCGCCGGCCCGGAGTTGGACGCGCATGCGCCGAGCATGCTCGCCGCGATCCCGCCCGCCGCTGCCACCATGAATTGTCTGCGATGCATTTCGAGTTCTCCGTGCGAACCATTACACCTGCCAAGGACGTAATTGAACGCGTGCAGCCGACATGCCGGCAATGACCTCGGAGGTCATGGAATCCTGCGAGCCCCGCCGTATGATGCGCCCTGTGCAATCCACCCACTCCAGCGCGCTGCCGGCCGCGCCCCTCTCGCACGTCGGCACCCTGGTGCGCGAATGGAGAACCACGCGCCGCTTGAGTCAGCTCGAGCTGGCGCTCGAAGCCAACGTATCGCCGCGCCATTTGAGCTGCGTGGAAACCGGCAAGTCACAGCCGAGTCGCGAAATGATCGCGCGGCTTGCCGACGCGCTCGGCATGCCGCTGCGCGAGCGCAATGCCTTGCTTGTCGCGGCGGGTTTCGCGCCTCGCTATCGGGAGACCGATCTCGCGAGTCC
>Ga0068862_100004273_pt1 | contig 12089 bp, 8 predicted proteins | sample KBSSwiS52_FD_66598 | JGI IMG/M metagenome (GOLD analysis project Ga0068862, IMG submission 66598) | Switchgrass rhizosphere microbial communities from Kellogg Biological Station, Michigan, USA - KBS Switchgrass S5-2 | ecosystem: Host-associated > Plants > Roots > Rhizosphere > Soil ... | reverse complement strand
GGTCGTGTTCCAGAACGAGCTCATGCAGCTCATCCAGTACGAGCCCTCGACGAAGAAGGCGTGGAAGCGCCCCCTCCTCATCATTCCGCCGTGGATCAACAAGTACTACATCCTCGACCTGCGCGAGAAGAACTCGTTCATGAAGTGGGCGGTGAGCGAGGGCATGACGACGTTCGTGGTCTCGTGGGTCAATCCGGACGAGAAGCTCGCGCACAAGAGCTTCGACGACTACCTGACGGAGGGTGCCCTCGCCGCGCTGTCCGCAGTCGAGAAGGCCACCGGCGAGCCCGACGTCAACGTCGTCGGGTACTGCCTGGGCGGAACGCTGCTTGCCGCAACCCTCGGCCACCTCGCGGCGAAGAAGGACAAGCGCATCGCCAGCGCCACGTTCATGACCTCGCTCATCGACTTCACCGAGGCGGGCGAGATGGACGTCTTCATCGACGAGGAGCAGATCTCCTCACTCGAGCGCAAGATGAACGAGCGCGGCTATCTCGAAGGCAGCGAGATGGCGACCACGTTCAACATGCTGCGCGCCAACGACCTCATCTGGTCGTTCGTGATCAACAACTACCTCCTCGGCCGCGACCCGTTCCCGTTCGACCTCCTGCACTGGAACTGCGACTCGACGCGCATGCCGGCGGCGATGCACAGCTATTACCTGCGCAACATGTACATGAACAACCTGCTGCGCGAGCCGGGTGCGCTCACGCTCGGCGGAACGAAGATCGACCTGTCGAAAGTCACCACGCCGGCGTACTTCGTCTCGGCGATCGAAGATCACATCGCGCCGTGGAAGACCACCTACGCGGGCACGCAGCTATTCACCGGCAAGAATCGGTTCGTGCTGTCGGGATCGGGCCACATCGCGGGCATGGTGAATCCGCCCGCGGCGAACAAGTACGGCTACTGGACCAACGACAAGCTGCCCGCCGACGCCGACAGCTGGTTCGGCCACGCCAAGCAGCACGAGGGATCGTGGTGGGTGAACTGGCGGCAGTGGCTCACGCCCAATCTCGGGCGCGAAGTGCCGGCGCGAATCCCCGGCAAAGGCAAGCTCAAGGTCATCGAGGCCGCGCCCGGCTCCTACGCGCGCATCCGCGCGGACGGGAAGTAAAATAGACCTACTGCAAAGGAGGATCGCCATGACCCGATTCATTGCGGCCGCGCTGCTCGCCGCGGCCTGCTTCGCCGGCAACGCCGCCGCGCAAACGTGCAACGATTGCGGCACCGTGCAGTCGATGCGCTACGTCGAGGAGAAGGGCAAGGGCACGGGGCTCGGCATGGTCGGCGGTGCGGTCGTCGGCGGCGTGCTGGGCCACCAGATCGGGAGCGGCCGCGGCAACACCGTCGCGACCATCGCGGGCGCGGGCGCCGGCGCCTACGCGGGCAACCAGGTCGAGAAGAACGTGAACAAGAAGACGTACTGGGCGGTCGCCATCAAGATGGACAACGGCAACACGCGCAACTTGACCTACACCAACAAGCCGGCGGTGCACGAGGGCGAGCGGGTGAAGCTGGTCGACGGCGGAAAAAGGCTCGCGCTGCTCGCGAACTGACAAGCGAAGCCCACGACAAAACGCCGGGAGTTTCCCGGCGTTTTGTTTTAGCGCTGGCTGCGCTGCGCGTTGCCGCCACCCCCGCCACCGCCATCGTTGCCGCCCCCTTTGTTGTCATCACGCTTGTCGCCGCCACCGCGCTGCGCCTGAGCTGGCTGCGGTGCGGGCTGCGGCGCCGCGTGCTGCTGCGGCATCGGTTGCGGCGCCGGTGCCGCACGCTGAGCCTGCGGCTGCGGCACGGGCTGCGGCACCATGCGCGGCACCTGCGCCTGCGGCGGCGGCACCGGTACCGGTTGAGCTTGCATCGGTTGACGCGACGCGCGATTCTGACTCGCCTGCTGCGGCTGCTGGAAGCTGTCGGGCTGCTGCATCGAGCGCGGTTGCGGCTGCACTTGCGCATTCGACGGCGGCGGCGGCGTCCGGTTGAACGAGCGACTCTCCGGTGACGGCTGCTGCGCGTTGAGCTGCGGCGACTGCGGTTGCGGCTGGCGCATCGCAGGCGACGTCGACGCGGTCGACGGTTGCGCGCCGCGCTGCATCGAGGGCTGCGACGGCGGCACGCTGGTCGCCGTGTTCGGCGTCATCGGCGTGGGCTGCAGCGTGCGACCCATCGCGGAAGGCTGCGGCGTGCCAGGTTGCACCGGCGGCCGAGCGCGCGCGTTGGGATCGCTCGTCGGCGAGCGACCGCCCATCATGCTCGGTGTAGTCGTTTGTCGCGCAGTGGTGGGCTGGAACGTCGAGGCCGGAGGCGGCGCGTTGTCCGGGCGGCGGGCCACGACGCGTGCGGCATCGTTGCGCACTTGTGGCGCGCCTGCCATTACCGGCGGCGGCGTGTTCACCACTACGTCGCGCGAAACGCGCACCATGTTCTGCTGCACGGACCGGCCCGCCATGAAGGCGTTGCTCGACACCGCGGTGATGCCGTTCGGTGCGTTCCAGTTGACGTAGCGCGTGGGCGCCGGGCTGTTGGGACGAACCACCGCCACGTTCACGTTGTACGGGCGGTTGTAGCGGTCCCAGCAGCCGTTCGAGCAGCGTCCCCACCACGGGCGATACGGCTCGCCCCATGCAAGCGGAACCCAACCGTACACGGGACCGCCGACGGAGATGGACACCCCCCAACCGGGGCCGCCGGTCCAGCCGACGAGGGCAGGCGCCCACAGCGGACGTGCGACATAGCGCCCGGGCGCCCAGCCCCAGCGTCCGCCGATGTACGCCCAGCGGCCGTAGTGGAACGGGGCATAGCCCCACGGCGCGTAGTCGACCCACGTCGGGCCCCAGGCGCCGACTTCGGTCCAGTAGCCGTTGCGATACGGCGCCCAATCCGGGGCAACGTCGTTCGGATACCACACTGCGCCGTAGTCCTGCGTTTGCGTCCAGGAGCCGTATTGGTCGAGCTCGGCCGCGCCGACCATCTGCGGCGACACGAAATTGGCGGTACGCGAGCCCTGGTAGCGACGATCGCGGCTCGCGACCCACGTGTCGAAGCCGTCCATGCCGACGCCGTTCTGCACGTTGGCGAAGCGCGGATCGGTGCCGTCGACGTCGGCCGATTGGCCCGGCAGCACCTGCTGCACGGCGCCTTGCGTGAACACGTTGGCCTCGCCCTCCCTGACGATGAGGTGCGAATGCTCGCGATCCTGGCTCACGTCGATGCGATAGAGGCCTGGCCGCGTGATCGCGATTTGCGCGTTCGGCGTGTCGATCTGCGCGGTCTCGCCCGCATCGAGGACACGCACCCGCACGCTGATCCGGCCCTGCGCGACGAACAGCGCGAACTGGCGGTCGTCGAGGCGCGAGATGTGAAGGTTGCTGTCGCCCGCGAGACGCAACTGCGTGCCTCCGAGATCGATCTCGGCGCGGCCGTCGTTGCCGACCCACAGGTTGTCGCCGTTGGCGACCGGATAATTGAGCCCGACCGGCTGCCATGCGTCCGGCTTGTCCTGCGGAGCCAGGTAGAGCTCGCCCCCGACGTCGGCGACGCGGCCGACACGGCCGGGGAGGTCTTCCGGGGACGGCGCCTGCGCCAGGGCCGGAGCGGCAAGCACAGTCGCGAAAATCACCATCGCGAGCGTGCGCCAGGCGCGGGTTGCGCGGCGCAGCGTGTATGTTATACGTTCGTTCATTCGTGCTTCTCCTTTCACCTGCGTAAGACAACGTGCCCGGATGGCCGTTCGTTGACCTCGTCCCGCGGGCGGAAGGGCCCGTTTTGCATTAGAATTTTGCGTCGCAACCAAAGCCTTCGCCCGCGGGCGCCGGGCTGCGCTACCAACCACTACAAGAGGAGAGACACCATGCGGAGATTCCGCCCGACACTCGTGGCCGGCGCGCTTGCGCTGGCGGCTTTGGCCGGAAATGCGTCAGCACAGTTTACAAACACTTACATCTTCGGCGACAGCTTAAGCGATGCCGGGCAATACGGGGCGCGATTCACCACGAATCCCGGGCTCACCGCCGCCATGTACGTAGGGCAGAACTGGGGTATCACATCCGCGCCGTCGTTCACCGGCGGGCTCGATTACGCACAGGGCGGCGCGCGCGTGAATTCGCCGTCGCCGCTGGTGCCGACGGGCGTGCCCGACTTCTCGGTCGTGCAGCAGGTGGGGTTGCAGCTTTCCAAGACCCCGTTCCTCGATCCGCGCGCTCTGTACCAGATACAGGGCGGTGCCAACGACATCTTCGTGCTCGGCCAACAGTTCCTCCAGGGCCAGATCACTCAGGCGCAACTGCAGGCCGGCGTCGCGCAAGCCGCGACCGACCTCGCCGGGCAAGTCGTGCGCTTGCGCGCGGCCGGCGCGCAGTACATCGTCCTGCAGACGCTTCCCGACATGGGCAAGACGCCGGACGCCATCGCCGGCGGTCCGCAGGCGCAGCAGCTCTTCACCACCCTGTCCCAGTCCGTCTTCAACTCCACGCTCAACGCGGCAATCGGCGCGTCGGGCGTGCAAGTCATACAGTTCAACACCGCCGCGCTGCTGAACGAGATCATCGCGTCGCCCAGCCTGTACGGATTCGTCAACAGCACGAATCGAGCGTGCACGACGCAGAGCTCGCTGCAATGCACGCCGGCTACATTGGTTGCGCCCGACGCCAACATGAACTACGTATTCGCCGACGGCGTGCATCCGACCACCGGCGCGGACCTCGTGCTCACGCAGGCGATCGTGTCGATGATCACCGGCCCGCAGCAGATGGCGGCCCTCGGCGAGGCGCCGAACGACGTCGAACGCGCCAACTGGCGCACGCTGGACAGCCGCATGATGTCGGGGATCAACGCGCCCGGCCCCTCGGGCAGGCTCCAGGCCTGGGCCGCGTACGACTACGCACGGCCGGAGATCTTCGGCAACAGCCTATCGGGCCACGGCGACCTGTCGACGATTTCCGTCGGCGGCGACTATCGCGTCACCGACCGCATCCTCGCGGGCCTGCAGTTCTCGTATTCGGACTACAAGGGAGACTTCGGCAACGGCGCCGGCGACTTCAAGCTGCGCGAGCCGATGATGACGATCTACGGTGGCTACGGCGAGGGACCGTGGTACGCCGGCGCGACGCTGAGCCTGGGCTCGCTCGACTACGACACGACGCGCAACATCGCGCTCGGCCCAACTACGCGAACGGAGACCGGCAACGTCGGCGGCTATCACAACGTGGCCCGCCTGCTCGGCGGCTACTGGTTCAAGTACCGGGACTGGAACCACGGTCCGTTCGCCAAGCTGACGTGGGAGAAGATCGTGGTGCGCCAGTTCAGCGAGAACGGCAGCGATAGCACCGCGCTCACCTACGGTCAGCAGAAGACCGACACGACGTGGTCGAGCCTGGGTTGGCAGGTCGCCGGCGACGTGAGCGGATGGCGGCCCTTCGCCCGCGCGACCTGGGAGTACAACTTCGACAGCGCCAACAGGCAGGTAAGCGCCAAGTCGAACACGCTGAACGGCACCTACGTCGTGCCGGGCTTCGAGCAGGACGACAACTGGTGGCTGTTCGACGTCGGCGTGAGCAAGGATTTCGGCGGCGTTACCGGTTTCGCGGCTGGCAACGTTTCCGCCGGCAAGGGCGACGGCGACTACTGGGCGATCACGATCGGAATTCGCGTCCCGCTGTAGAAAACTTCTGATGGAAATGAGACGCCGGGCACTTCGTGCCGGCGTCTCATCTTTGGAGTTGCTGGCGGAGTTTTGCGAGAGCCCGTAGGCCTGCGCTCGCTCGCGCCCCGTACCACGAAGTCCACTCCCCGTCGACGAGATGCGCGGGCTTGCGCCAGCGCTGCGCCAGCTCGCGCACATCACGCTCGCGAAACGCGTACGGCTCGGTCGACAGCAGGATGCGCGAGGCGCCCTGCCACTCGGCCGCATCGTCGTCGAGCGCGGGATAGCGCAGAGTCGCGCTGCGCGGCAGCGTGTCCCATCCGACTTCGGCGAGCGTTGCGCTCACGTAGGTTTCGCGCGACACGGTCATCCACGGCTTGCGCCAGATGAGGTAGAGCACCGGCTCGCGGGGAAGCGATGCTGTTGCGTCGTGCGCGAAGGCGCGGGCCGCGTCGAGCTCGCGCGTGAGCTTCGCCGCTTCGTCCTCACGGTCGAACAGGGCTCCGAAGAGCGCGTACAAGCGCGCGTTGTCGGCGGGCTCCATCGGGTGCGTGACGATCACGTGCGGCACGAACGCGCGCGCGGCGTCGACGTCCTCGCGCCGGTTCTCGTCGACGTTCACGACGAGATGCGTCGGTGCGAGCTCGCGCAGCCGCGCGAGGTCCGGATCCTTGGTGCCGCCCACCTTGGGCACCGCGCGCGCCTCGCGTGGATGAATGCAAAAGCCGGTGCGCGCCACCACACGTTCGCCGAGCCCAAGCGCGAACAGGAGCTCGGTGAGGCTCGGCACGAGGCACGCAATGCGCGCTTGCGGCCCGAAAGGCTCGTGCGCGGTTCCGGACCAGTCGACGGTGGCCGACAACGAGGGCTCGTTACGGATGCCGCGGCTTGCGCGCGCGACCCGCCATCACGCGGTCGAAAAGCGCGCGCGGCGCAAAGCGAAGCACTCGGCCGAGGAGCGCCATTTGCCAAGGCAGGACATAGAAGCGGCTGCGCCGCGCCACGGCGCGCGCGATGAGCCGCGCGGCCTTGTCCGGCTGCAGGAGAAACGGCATCGGATAGGGGTTGCGTGCGGTCAGCGGCGTGTCGACGAAACCGGGACAGACCGTGACGACCGAAACGCCGGAGCCGACGAGCTCCACGCGCAAAGACTCAAGGTAGGTGATCGCGGCCGCTTTCGAGCCGCAGTAGGCGCCCGATCCGGGCAGGCCGCGGAAGCCCGCCACACTCGCCACGCCGACCAGGACGCCCGCGCGCGCCTCGCGCATGCCGCGCAGGAACGGCGCAAAAGTGTGGACGATGCCGAGGACGTTGGTGTCGAAGACTGCGCGGAACGCCGGCAGGTCCTCGGGCTCGTCGGTCAGCGTTCCGCGCGACACGCCCGCGTTGGCGATGACCACATCGGGCAGTCCGAAGCGCGCGACGAACTCCGCGCCAGCACGCGCAAGGTCGCCCGCGTCACGCACGTCACCCGTGTAAGTCGCAACAGGCGCAGGCGCAAGGCTCGCTGCGAGCCTTGCAAGCTCCGCTTCGCGGCGCGCGAACAGGCCGAGGGTCGCGCCTTCGTCCGCGTAGTGCCGCGCCAGCGCCTCACCCAATCCCGAAGACGCGCCGGTTAGGAAGACGCGCATCGGGAAACCACTTCAGGACTTCGGACGCTCGGCGCGGGCCTTTTGCACCAGCTGGTCGATCGCGATGGGCACCGAGGCATGTCCATTCGGCAGCTTGTCCCCGCCGGTGATGAACTTGCCGTCGACGATGATGGTCGGCACCGACTGGATGTTGTACGCCCCCGCGAGCTGCTTCGCCCGCGACACCTTGCCGATCACGCCGAACGATCCCCAGAGCTCCTCTACCTTCTTGCGATCGAGCCCCTTGCTCGCGGCCCAATCCATGAAGTCCTTTTCGTTCCACAGCTGCGCGCCCTTGGTGTGGATGGCGGAGAACAACTCGGGCGAGAGCCTCGCCTCTTCGCCGAGCGCGTCCAGGACGTAGTAGCCCTTGGCCAGGTTTTCCCATCGCGGCTGGAACATCACCGGGATGCGGCGAAACGTGACGTCGGCAGGCTTGCTCTTGAGCCAGGTCTGGAGGATCGGCTCGAGCTCGCCGCAGTGCGGGCAGCCGTACGAGAAGAACTCGATGACCTCGATGTTCTTGCCGGTGTCGACCGGCATCGGGTTCTTGAGGCGACCGTAATGCTGCCCTTCCGCCAGCGCCTGCGCGCCTGCGCCGGCGGCAAAGGCCGCAGCGGCGCACAGCACGGCGATGCCTCCTGCAAGTCGGGCCACGGCGGAAAAGATCGGGTTGTTGCTCATGCACGCTCCTCGTTAAGTCGCACGAATCCTCTTCGCGCGGTTTCTCTAAATGGGGTTGACGCCGCGTTGGTCAGGCGAAGCCGCCTGCGAGTTCCGCTGCTAGAACTTGATCACCGCGACGTCGAAGCCGCTGCGGGACAGGTCGCTGCGGATCCTCGTCAGCTCGTCCGTGTTGTCGTACGGCCCGAGCCGCACGCGATAGCGGGTGCCTTTGTCGGGAAGGGCGCCTTGCTGGATACTCGCCTGCCAGCCGGCGAACGCGAGCCGCGCCTTCAGGTTCTCGGCGTCCGATTCCGTCGCGAACGAGCCCGCCTGGAGCCAGAATCGCTCGGGGAGCTTGGCCGCGGTGGTCGGCTCGGCCGCGGCGACCTTTTCCGGCGCCTTTTCCGCAGCCTTGTCGGGTGCCTTGGGAGCCGCTTTATCGGGCGCGCCTGTCTTGGCCTGGTCCATCAGCGCTCGATCAGGCGACTTCTTCGCCTCGGCCTGGACCTTGGGCTCTTCCACGCCCGGCAGGATCTTGTAGAAATCGAAGCGCGGCTTGTCGGGCGCCGGCGCATCGGTCTTGGAGAGGCGGGTGGGGTCCTTGGCCGCCTCTTTTGTCTCCTTGCCGCCTTGCGCCGGGAACGGCCCGTTCGCCTTCATGAGGTAGTAGGCCACACCGGCGGCGAGCCCGAGGCCGAGAACGAGCCCGATGAACACGCCGATGAGCGTGCCGCCGGCGCCGCTGCGGCGCGGGGCGTGGCGTGCGCTTGGGGTCCGTCGGGTCTGGAGTGCGGTGGGCATTAAGGTGACTTAGTCAGTGCGAAGGCGGCAAGCGTTCACATTTGCTCGGGTGCCGAGATTCCGAGCAACGCCAACCCGTTCTTCAGCACCTGGCCGGTCGCCACGGCCAGCGCAAGGCGGCTCGCGCGCACCGCAGGATCGTCGACCAGGAACCGCTCCGCATTATAGTAACTGTGGAATTCCTGGGCCAAATCCTTGAGGTAGAACGTGATCTGGTGAGGTGCGGCATCGCGCGCCGCGTTCGCGATCTCGACCGGAAAGTCGGCGAGCCGCCGCAAGAGCGCCTCTTCGTAGGGGCTCGCCAGCGCCGCGAGGCCGGCCTCGCGCATCCGCAGCGGCGCCTCGGCGATGGAGATTCCCGCCTGCCGCAGCACCGAGCAGACGCGCGCGTGCGCGTACTGCACGTAATAGACCGGGTTGTCCTCGGTTTGCGATCGCGCGAGATCGAGGTCGAACACGAACTCCGTGTCCGCCTTGCGCCACACGAGGAAGTAGCGCACGGCATCGCGCCCCGCCTCGTCGATGAGGTCGCGCAGCGTGAGGTAGCTCCCCGCACGCTTGCTCAACTTGACTTCCTCGCCGCCGCGCATGACCGTGACCATCTTGTGAATGATGTAGTCCGGATAGCCCTGCGGTATTCCCAGGCCGGCCGCCTGCAGCCCGGCACGCACGCGCGTGATCGTGCTGTGATGATCTGCGCCCTGGATGTTGATCACCTTGGGAAAGCCGCGCTCCCATTTGTTCACGTGATACGCGACGTCCGGCACGAAGTACGTGTACCCGCCGTCGGACTTGCGCATGACGCGGTCCTTGTCGTCGCCGAAGTCGGTGGTGCGCAACCATAGCGCGCCTTCGCTTTCGTACGTCTTGCCCGAGGCCACGAGCCGCGCGACGGTGGCGTCGACCCGACCGTCGGTGTAGAGCGAGCTTTCGAGATAGTAGTTGTCGAACTTCACTCCGAACGCCGTCAGGTCGCGGTCCTGCTCCTTGCGCAGCTCGGCCACCGCGAATTTGCGGATCGGCTCGATGTCGGACAGGTCGTGCCCGACTTCGTCGAGGTAGCGCTGCGCGATCTCGCGGATGTAGTCGCCCTGGTAGCCGTCCTCGGGAAACGCGCCCGATTCGCCGAGGATTTCCTTGGCGCGCGCGCGCACCGATACTGCGAGATTCTCGATCTGCTGGCCGGCGTCGTTGTAGTAGTACTCGCGCGTGACGGCGTAGCCCTGGGACGCGAGCAGGTTGCCGATCGCATCCCCCAGCGCCGCCTGGCGGCCGTGACCGACATGAAGAGGCCCGGTGGGGTTGGCGGAGACGAACTCCACCATCACGCGCTCGCCCGCGTGCGCCTTCGACTTGCCGAACGCGGCGCCTTCGGTGAGCACCCGCTTGACGATCGATTGCCGCGCGGCCGCGGTGATCGTGATGTTGATGAAGCCCGCGCCCGCGATCTCCACTTTCTCGACGATCGGCGAGGCCGGCATCGCGGCGACCAGCGCCGCCGCGAGCTCGCGCGGGTTGCGCTTCGCGTGCTTGGCCAGTGCAAGTGCCACGTTGGAAGCGTAGTCGCCGTGCGCCGCCTGCTTCGGCCGCTCGACCACGACCTGGGTGTCGGCGTGCGCGGGCACGACGGCCCGCACGGCCGCGCCCAAGGTCTTCTCGAGTTCTCCCCTCATGTCACCCACGTCATGCCCACGGCAAAAAAGCATTCAATTATAGCGTTTGCGCCTCAGCCAAACCCCGCCGGGTCCACGTCGAGCGACCAGCGCGCCCGCCGGCCGGGAATGAGGTCGAGCGACGCGCGCCACGCCGCGAGAAATCGCTGCAGCGATGCCCGCCGCGCGCTCTGGACGACGATCTGGCCGCGCTCGAGCCCCGCGCGCCGCGCCAGGAGCGCCGGCACGGGAGAGAACACCTCGACTTCGCCGCCCGCGGGCGCAAGGCCGAGAGCCGCGCCATGGGCCGCCGCCAGGAAGGCGTCGACGTCGGCGCGGTGCGGGGCCTCCGCCGCGAGCAGCGCGGCATGCACGCACGGCGGCAGTTGCGCGACCTTGCGCTCCTCGAGGAGGGCGTCGGCGAAGCGCGGATAGTCGTGCGCGGTCAGCGCCGTATACACGTCGTGCTCCGGGAAATCGGTCTGCACGATGACCTCTCCCGGAAGCCCTGCGCGCCCTGCCCGGCCGGCGACCTGCACGAGCAGCGCGGCCAGGCGCTCGGTGGCGCGAAAGTCGGCGCTGTACAGCGCGTTGTCCGCGCCCAGCACGCCGACCAGCGTGAGCCGCGGAAAGTCGTGGCCCTTGGCCAGCATCTGGGTGCCGACGAGGATGTCGAGCGCGTTCGCTTCGACGCGATCGCGCACGTCCGAGAACGCATGCTTCGCGCGCGTGCTGTCGCGGTCGACGCGCGCGATGCGCGCCGATGGAAATGCCGCCGCCAGCGCGCGCTCGAGCCGCTGCGTGCCCAGGCCCAGCGGAACCAGGTCGACGTTGCCGCACGAAGGACAGGCGCGCGGCACCGGCTCGACGTGGCCGCAGTGATGGCAGCGCAGCGACGGCGGCACGCGATGCGTGGTGAGCCTCGCGCTGCAGCGCGGGCATTGCGCCTCCCACTTGCACGCCGCGCAGATCAGCGACGGCGCGAAGCCGCGCCGGTTGACGAACACCAGCGACTGCTCGCCTCGCGCGAGCCGCTTTGCGATTGCATCGCGCAGCTCCTGGCCGATCCCGTCCGAAGCGCGCGCCGACCGATGCCCGGTGAGGCGCACCGGCGGGACTGCGGCACGCGGATCGGCGCGCGCAGGCAAATCGAGGCGCCGATAGCGGCCCTCGCGCGCGGCGGCCCAGGTCTCGAGCGACGGCGTGGCGCTGCCGAGCACCACGGGGACAGAGCGCCGCCGGGCGCGCCAGATCGCCGCATCGCGCGCGTGGTAGCGCACGTTGTCCTGCTGCTTGTAGGAGGCGTCCTGCTCTTCGTCGACGACGATGAGCCCGAGCTTCGGCAGCGGCGCGAACACCGCGAGCCGGGTGCCCAGCACGAGCTGGGCGTCGCCGGCCGCGGCGGCGAGCCACTGCGAGCGACGCTCCCCGGCCGCCAGCGCACTGTGCAGGATCGCCACCGTCAGCGACGGGCGCGCCGCCCGCACGCGCGCGACGAGCTGGGGCGTGAGGTTGATCTCGGGCACGAGCATCAGCACCTGCCGGCCGCTCGCGAACACGGGATCGGACGCGGCGAGGTACACCTCGGTCTTGCCGCTGCCGGTGACGCCGTGCAGGAGGAAGGTGACGAACGTGCCGTCCGCCTCTGCGATGGCATCCGCCGCCGCGGCCTGGTCGGCGTTCAGCGTGTGCGGC
>Ga0068862_100004271_pt1 | contig 12092 bp, 11 predicted proteins | sample KBSSwiS52_FD_66598 | JGI IMG/M metagenome (GOLD analysis project Ga0068862, IMG submission 66598) | Switchgrass rhizosphere microbial communities from Kellogg Biological Station, Michigan, USA - KBS Switchgrass S5-2 | ecosystem: Host-associated > Plants > Roots > Rhizosphere > Soil ... | reverse complement strand
AGAACGTCCGGATTGGGCGTCCGGCCGGCACGCTGCTCGTTGAGAAAGTACTCAAAGACTCGCGCCTTGTACTCGGCGGCGAAGCTCACCCGGTGCAGGGGAATATTGAGCTCCTGCGCGATGGCGCGGGCGTCCTGGAAGTCCTGTGCGGCTGTACAGTAGCCGTCGTCGTCCTCTTCCCAGTTGCTCATGAAGAGGCCCTGCACGGCCCAACCCTGCTCCTTGAGCAGCAGGGCGGCGACAGCGGAATCCACTCCGCCTGACAGGCCGACAATAACCGACTTGTCCATCAGACGGTTACCGCAGTGATTGAATGTGCCGTCTGAAGATCGAGATGACCCACTGATGTGATTGGCTGACGCTGACCGGTCAAATAGTCCTCAATGCATCGCATGACCAGCGGACTTCGGAGCTGCTGCTCGCGCTCCTGCAAATCCGTCCGCGACAACCAATGGGTGCAGATGATGCCGTCATCAAGGGCCTGTTCCGGCTGGTGGTCGTCTACCGTACCGCAGAACGCGAAGCGCATCGTGGTGACGCCGCTAGCGGGGCTACGCCAAAGGTACACACCAATCAGGGACTTGGGCTCGAAACGCCATGCAGTTTCTTCGCGGGTTTCGCGGATGACGGCGGTCAGCAGCGATTCCCCGTGCTCAACGTGACCCGCCGGCTGGTTAAACACCAGGCGCCGGTTGATGCGTTCTTCGACGAGGAGGAAGCGTCCGTCGGTCTCAGTGATGGCGGCGACGGTGATCTCGGGCAGGGGCATGCCCTAAATTATAGATGATTAGCCGCGGCGAGCGACCCGAAGTCCTTGATCTACAGCGCTGGCGTTCCAGACGGTGTCGAACTCCTGCAAATACAGGCGTGCGACGGGAGGGTTGTTGACGTCAGCTATGCCGTCCCACGTGTCTGCGCGCATGCGATACATGATCGCGCGATCGTCAGCGATCAGATAAGCGGAGGCACGCTGCGGAGCTTGAGCGGCAACGTAGCGGATATCGATGCAACTCGACAGCCGCCGTCCCATTGAAACAAACCTGTTGCTGTCACGCATGACGCGCGTGGGCTCGGACAGCAACACCCGCACCTTGGAGAAGCTGCGGGTGAGAACAAAGTGTTTGATGACTTCGAGGAACGAAGTCTGATCGTACAGATCGGGCTCGAGATCGGGGGTATAGATGGAGATGAGGCGGCGGGCACTGCTCGCGATCTCGTTGACCGCGGCCCGCACCTCCGGGAGCGTCGTGAGTACACTCAGAGTTTCCGTCCCCTGGCGGGAGTTGGCTCGTGAGTCCACCCGACCGGCGGATTCGGGTGTGTAGCGCGCATTCTGCATCTGCGCGAGTGTACTGTTTAAGTCAAATTCCCCGATTATGTCCACAAGCGGCACTGCCACTGCGCCTGCTCAATGGCAGGCTCGGAGGATCTTAGTGACGGGACCTACATTGGGTTGCCGAACCTGTCACGGTTTGAGGCTGCATCGTTGCGGTCATGCACGAAAAGCGCGTAGCGCGTCACAAGTAGATCGAATACTTCAGATGTCACGTGCTAACCGCGCCGCCAGCCCGGTGTAACCTTCCGGCGACAACTCCTTGAGACGCGCCTTCTCGGTGTCACTCAATGGCAACGTTTCGATGAAGGCCGCCAGCGACTGTGCGTCGATCGCGCGGCCGCGCGTGAAGTCCTTGAGGCGCTCATATCCGCTCGGGGAGCCGGTGGCTCGCAGCACCGTCTGCACGGCCTCTCCAAGCACTTCCCAGGCGTTGCGGATGTCAGCCGCAATCCGTTCCGGGTCGGCAGCCACTTTGCCGAGGCCCCGGCCCAGGGCGCGCCAGGCAATCAAAGTATGGCCCAGCGCCACGCCGATGTTGCGCAGCACCGTGGAATCCGTGAGGTCCCGCTGCCAGCGCGATACGGGCAGCTTTTCCGCAAAGTGTTTGAGCAGCGCGTTCGCGATCCCGAGGTTGCCCTCGCAATTCTCGAAGTCGATGGGATTGACCTTGTGGGGCATCGTCGATGAGCCCACTTCGCCGGCCACCGGCCGCTGGCGCAGATAACCCAACGAGATGTAACCCCATACATCGCGACTCAGATCGATCAGGATGACGTTGATCGCAGCCACGGCATCGCAGTACTCGGCGATCCAGTCGTGCGGCTCGATCTGCGTCGTGTAGGGATTGAGATGCAGCTCCAGCGCTTCCACGAAGCGCCGGCTGATGTTGGGCCAGTCGGCATCCGGAACGGCGGCCACGTGAGCATTGAAGTTGCCCACCGCGCCGTTCATTTTTCCGAGGATTGCAACTGCCTGCCAGCGCTGCAGTGCGCGGCGCAGGCGCGCGCCCACGTTGGCAAACTCCTTGCCGAGTGTCGTGGGGCTCGCTGGTTGGCCGTGAGTGCGCGCGAGCATTGCGACATCCGCGTAGCGATGCGCAAACTCAACGAGCTCGTCGATGCGTGTCTGAAGCGCTTCAACGAGCGTCGTGCGCGCGGATTTCAACATGCGCGCGTAACTCAGGTTGTTGATATCTTCCGAGGTGCAGCCGAAGTGCACGAGCTCGAGAGTCGCTTCGCTCGCACCGGCCGCGCTCAATTGTTGTCTGACGTAGTACTCGACCGCCTTCACATCGTGATTGATGCCGGCTTCGATGACCTTCACTGCTTCAGCGGCACCCGCATCGGGGTCGCTCGCGAGCTGCCTGGCGCGTTCGACGACCGAGGAAGAGAGCGCCGATCCGGCAAGCTGTGGCACCGAGGCTGACAGGTGCAGCAGCCAGTGAGCCTCGACCCGGATGCGCTCCCGGATGAGTCCCGCCTCGGACAGAATCCCGCGCAATGGCGCGGTTGCTGCACGATAACGGCCGTCAACCGGGGAAAGGGCCTCAACTGGGGGCAGAGCGTCGCGCGAAGGAGCCATAAATGCGTCTGGAGAGCCTTATATCGATAGGATGTACACTATATCGTAATAACGTTTCCGGGCTCGGTGGAGTGCCTTCATGACGAATTCGTTTCGGATCGAGCGCGACAGCATGGGGGAACTGCAGGTTCCCGCTGACGCGCTCTGGGGGGCACAGACCCAACGCGCCGTGCAGAACTTTCCCATCAGCGGAATTCGTTTGCCGCGCGCGTTCATCGGCGCGCTCGCGCTCGTGAAGCAGGCGGCCGCGCGGGCCAACACCCGCCTCGAGCTGCTCGACACGGCGGTTGCGCAGGCGATCGACGGCGCCGCGGCCGATGTGGCCGCCGGGCGACACGATGAGCATTTTCCGATCGACGTATTTCAGACGGGCTCGGGCACCAGCACGAACATGAACGCCAACGAGGTGATTGCCTCGCTGGCGACGCGTCGGCTCGGTAAGCCCGTGCATCCGAACGATCACGTCAACATGGGTCAGAGCAGCAACGACTCGATCCCAACGGCCATTCACGTGAGTGCCGCGCTGACTGTGAAACGGGAATTGGTGCCGGCGCTCGAACATTTGCGCGATGTGTTGCGTGCGAAAGAGCGTGAGGTCGGGAACGTCGTCAAGACGGGGCGGACGCATTTGATGGATGCGATGCCGGTGACACTCGGACAGGAGTTGTCCGGTTGGCGGACGCAGATCGAACACGGCATCGAGCGCCTGGCAACAGTAGAGCCGCGATTGCATGCGCTGCCTCAAGGCGGCACAGCCGTTGGAACGGGCATCAACGCGCATCCTGAGTTCGGTGTGCGTTTCGCTCAGGAGCTGTCGGACCTGACGGGGCTCGCCTTCAAGCCCGGTCGCAATTTCTTCGAGGGGCTCTCATCTCAGGACACGGCAGTGGAACTGTCAGGACAGCTCAAGGTCATTGCTGTCAGCCTGATGAAAATAGCCAACGATCTGCGCTGGATGAACAGCGGGCCCCTGGCCGGGCTCGGCGAGATTGCGCTGCCGGCGCTGCAGCCGGGCAGCAGCATCATGCCGGGCAAGGTGAATCCGGTGATCCCCGAAGCGACCACCATGGTCGCCGCCAAGGTCATCGGCAACGATGCGACGATCACGATCGGCGGCCAGTCGGGCAACTTTCAGCTGAACGTGATGCTGCCGGTGATCGCGTACAGCCTGCTCGAAAGCATCCGATTGCTCGCGAACGTGTCGCGTGCGCTGGCGGACAACGCCATCGCCGGCTTCAAGGTCAACCAGGAGCACATCGCCGAGGCGCTGGATCGGAACCCGATTCTCGTGACCGCGTTGAATCCGGTCATCGGCTACGAGAAGGGCGCGGCGATTGCCAAGAAGGCGTATGCGCAAGGCAAGCCGATTCTCGAGGTGGCCGAAAAAATGACCGACCTGCCACGCGACGAGTTGGCGCGGCTGTTGGATCCCGCGGACCTGGCGCGCGGGGGTATCAAGGGCGGCACCAGCGGCGGAGGTTGATCTCACTCCATGCACGATGATCCCGCGCAGGGTAGCGACGGGCGGATGTTGACCAGCCCGCATGATTGGCGTGCGCGCATCGAAGCGCGACTTGCGAACACGCGGCCCCGCCACGCCATGGAAGATTGGTTGACACCCGGCCTGTCAATCGCGGAAAGCCGTGCTCTGCAGGCGTACCTGCCGACTGCGCCCATCGCGGCGGCGGTGTTGGTTCCGGTGGTTGAGCGGGACACGGAGTTGACCGTGTTGCTCACCCAGCGTGCCAGTCAACTCAAGAATCACGCAGGCCAGATCAGTTTTCCCGGTGGGCGCATCGAGCCGGAGGATGCGGGGCCCAGCGCCGCGGCCTTGCGCGAGGCGCACGAGGAGATCGGCCTCGAGTCACGGTTTGTGTCCGTGGTGGGCTACCTGGCCGATCACATCCTTTTGAGCGGCTTTCGAGTGACACCGGTAGTCGCGTTCGTGCGGCCGGGCTTCGAGCTGTCGCTGGACTCACAGGAAGTGAGCGACACGTTCGAGGTGCCGTTGAGCTATGTGTTTGAACCGGGCAATCAACGCTCGCAACGCCGCAAGTTCGGCAGTGCCGGCGAGGTCAAGGTGTGGGATATCCAATACCAGGGACGCAACATCTGGGGAGCGACTGCGGGCATGCTGTTGAATCTGTACCGGCTGTGTATTGCCGAGGACCCTACGACGGTCGCGGAGCTTGCGGGCCTGCGCGATGAGTGATCCGATGGACGCATTGTTGGAGTTGATGCGCCGGCTGCGTGATCCCAACGGCGGTTGCCCTTGGGATCGCGAGCAGACCTTCGAGACTATCGCGCCCTTCACGATCGAAGAGGCGTATGAAGTTGCCGATGCGATCGACAGGAAAGATCCGCAGCAGTTGCGCGATGAGTTGGGCGATCTGTTGTTTCAGATTGTATTTCACTCGAGAATGGCTGAGGAAGCCGGCCTGTTCGATTTTTCAGGCGTGGCGACTTCAATTCACGATAAGCTGGTGCGACGCCATCCCCATGTGTTTGCAGATGCGCCCCGGGAAGGCATCGAAGCACAGAGCCGCAATTGGGAAGAGTTGAAGGCGCGCGAGCGGGCCTCTGCCGCGGCGCGCCAGAAATCACCGGACACGAGCGCGCTGGCAGATGTTCCCAAGGCCCTGCCGGCTCTTGCGCGGGCGGCCAAACTGGGGCGGCGGGCGGCTCGTGTTGGGTTTGATTGGCAGGAGCCGCGCCAGGTGCGGGACAAGGTGCTCGAGGAGCTGGGCGAGGTCGATGAAGCACTGGCTGCGAATGCGCCGGAGCGCGTAACTGAGGAGCTGGGCGATCTGCTGTTCGCCATTGCCAATTGGACGCTACACCTGAAAGTCGATCCGGAAGAGGCCCTGCGGGCCGCGAACGCCAAGTTCGAGCGCCGATTCCGGCACATGGAATCCCTGGCCGCCGTCGGCGGCACTCCGCTGGATTCCTTATCGCCGGCCGCCTGGGAAGAGCTCTGGCAGAAGGCCAAGAAAGCCTGACCCGGCGTTCTCGCTGGCCGAATGGGTCCGCTGACATTGGGCAGGGCGTCGAATCCGGCGCCGTCACATCGCCTGTCCGCGCTGCGCCGGGTCGTCAGCACTGCCAAAGTGACCCCAGCCGTTTCCCCGCCGCCGGTAGCCGCTGGGCGGTTCAGTCCGCATTCACCGCTGCCCAGGTAGCGTTCACATGAAGATGCGCTCCTCACTACTCGCCTGGGTGCTTGCGGTTCCCGCAGCACTAGCCTTTGTGGCGCCCGTGGCACCTGCGACGGAGGAACCGCGGCCCGTGACCTTGGCGGCCGCGAGCGTATCGATGGAGCAGGCGGTTAAAATGGCAGAGCAGCGGTACAAGGCCAAAGTGGTCCGCGCCGAGACTCAGCACAACGAGGGCCGCACTGTTTACGTACTTCGATTGCTCAATGAATCCGGCCGCGTCTGGACAGTCCGCGTGGACGCCTCGAGCGGCTCGGTGTTATAGGGGACAATAGCAGCATGCGTGTTCTCATCGTCGAAGATGAAGTGGCCCTGCGCGACTCCCTCAAGGACAAGCTGGCTGAGGCGGGATTTACAGTGGATGTGGCCAGCGATGGCGAAGAAGGACTGTTCGCCGCTCTCGAGTTTCCGCTCGATGTCGCGATCGTCGATCTGGGCCTGCCGAAAGTGTCCGGCCTGGAAGTGATCCGCCGGGTGCGCGAACAGCGCAAGAGCTACCCGATTCTGATCCTGACTGCCCGCGATCGCTGGCAGGACAAGGTGGAAGGACTGCAGGCCGGCGCGGACGACTACGTCGCCAAGCCGTTCCACTTCGAGGAAGTGTTGGCACGCGTGCAGGCGCTGTTGCGCCGGTCAGGCGGCTGGGCCAGCCCGGAACTGGCCTGCGGTGCGGTGTCCCTGGACACGCGCGCGCAGACCGTGAAGGTCAACGGCGCCCCGGTTGAGCTCACCACCTTCGAATACCGCATCCTCGAGCATCTGATGTTGCGTGCCGGCGAGGTCATCTCTAAAACCGAGCTGACTGAGCGTCTCTATGACGAGGAGTCCGAGCGGGACAGCAACGTAATCGAAGTGCTGGTGGGACGGCTGCGACGCAAGCTCGACCCGCAGGACTCGGTCAAACCCATCGAAACATTGCGTGGGCGAGGGTACCGCTTCGCGCTCGCACGCTCGTCGACGGCTTGACGCGCGAGACGCCGGTTCGGCTCGGCTCGCCTGTATGATGGCGACTGTGGTTCCGGCAGGCGTCTGATCCGTGCATTCACTCAGTCAGCGGCTTCTCATCTCTGTTTCGATCCCGCTGGCTGTGTTCTTCGGCGTGATGATGATGGTGCTGGACAACGGGTTTCGCGAGTTGGCGGACCGTTCGCTCCAGCAGCTGTTGGATTCACAGACGGTGGCCCTGATCGCCGCGGCCGAGCCCCAACCCGATGGTAAGTACGCGCCGGAGTCGAATGACCTCGCTGCGCGCTTGCGCACGCCCCGGTCCGGGTTGTATGCGCAGATCATGTCCAGCAAGAACAAAGAGCCGTGGCGGTCGCCCTCGACCGCGGGGTCCTCCATTGATTTCGGCCCGATGCGGGCCGCTGGTGTGCGGGACATCAGCTACGCCGACAACGGCCACGAGCGGATCGAGATCGAGAGCCGCGGCATCGAATTCGAGGATCGGACCGGCCACGTCGAGCTGACCTTCAGTGTGGCAGCGAGCCTGACTCCGTATGAGCAGCAACTGTGGGCCTTCCGGCGCCAGTTGTTTGGCTGGTTCAGCGGTTTGATGTTGCTGTTGCTCGCTGCTCTCGCCGGGGTGCTGCGCTGGGTTCTGTCGCCCGTGCGGCGAATGGAGCGGGAGATTCGGGCTGTGGAGGAGGGGCGCAGTGATGTGCTGGGCGGTGGTTATCCGCGTGAGTTGAGCGGCGTTGCGACCAATCTCAACGCGTTGCTGGTGGGCGAGCGGAAACGGGTTGCGCGCTATCGCGATACGCTGGGGAATCTCGCGCATAGTTTGAAGACGCCGCTCGCTGTCATGCGCGCGGCGATTTCATCGAACAGCGGCTCTTCGGAAGCCGTGCTCAATCCTGAGATCGATAAGATGAGCGCCATCATTGAGCATCAGCTCAAGCGAGCGGCGGCATCGGGTGGGGCGCTGTTGGGACAGGCGCCGGTGGAGGTTGCGCCGATTGTCAGTGAGCTGCGGGTGACGCTGCTCAAGGTTTATGCGCGCAAGGATTTGTCCATTGAGCTCGTTGTCGCACCGGGTTGTCAGTTTGTGGGTGATCGGGGCGACCTGACGGAGCTGCTCGGGAATGTGCTCGACAACGCGTGCAAGTGGTGTCGCAGCGTGGTGCGCCTCACTGTGTCGGTCGATGGCGCCTCCGATGCCAGGCAAAAGTTGAGCTTCCTGGTGGAAGATGACGGGCCGGGTATTTCGGCCGAGGACCGGATTCGCATCGGCCAGCGCGGTGTGCGCACAGATGAGACCGTGCCGGGGCACGGAATCGGGTTGTCGATGGTGCAGGACACCGTCGAGTTGTACGGTGGGACGATGACGATCGGCGCCTCACCGGCGTTGGGAGGCGCGGCGTTCGAGATCCGGCTGTCTGGGAAGTGAGCGGCGCACGCCGGCGTAGGGATTTCGCGCCGGCATCGGCCGCTCGCAATCGAGGCGATGTTGGACGCGTTACCGCAGGCGTTCCATTCTACGGCTGGGGTTGCGCTCGGCTATGAGCATCGCCAACTCCAGCGCCTGCTCGTGGTTCAAACGCGGGTCGACTGTCGAGCGGTAGGCCCGCTGTAAGTCCGCGTCAGTGAGGCCGCGTGCGCCGCCGGTGCACTCCGTAACGTCGTCCCCGGTCAGCTCAATGTGAACGCCACCCAAGTACGACCCCATTTCCTTGTGGACGCGGAAAGCCGTGTCGAGCTCCTTGAGAATGTTCTCAAAGCGCCGCGTCTTCAAACCACCCGTGCTGGTCTCGGTGTTGCCGTGCATCGGATCGCAGACCCACAGTACACTGTGCCCCGTCCCTCTGACGGCTTCGATCGCTCGCGGCAGCGCGTTCTCTATGTCCTTCGCACCGAAGCGATGAATCAGCGTCAGCCGCCCCGGCTGGTTCTGCGGATTGAGCGTCGTCACCAGCGCCTGCAGCCAGTTGGTATCCATCGCCGTGCCGACTTTGACGGCAACAGGATTGGAAATCCCTCGGAAATACTCCACATGCGCGCCGTCTAATTGAGCCGTGCGCATCCCGATCCACGGGTAGTGAGTGGACAGGTTGTACCAACGATTCTGGCGCGGAATGAAACGGGTCTGCGCCTGCTCGTACAACAGGTGCAACCCCTCGTGACTGCAGAAGAAGCTCACGAGCCGTGATTCATCCACCGAGCGACCGCTCATGCCTTCAAAGAAGTCGAGCGCATCGCCGATGGAGCTTACGATCCGCTGATACGCCTCTTTCAACGGCGCATGCTTCACGAACCCGAGATCCCAATACTCAGGGTGATGCAGGTCGGCAAACCCACCATCCACCAGCGCTCGCACAAAATTCAATGTCAGTGCCGCACGCTCGTACCCACGGAGCAGAAGCTCCGGGTCGGCAGCGCGGGCTTCAGCGGTGAACTCCGGTCGATTGACCAGATCACCGCGGTAAGCGGGAAGGGTGACGCCGTTACGAGTCTCGTTGTCCGCCGAGCGCGGCTTGGCGTACTGACCGGCCATGCGACCGACGCGAATGATCGGCTTCTTCAGACCGTGCAGCAGCACAATGCTCATCTGCAAAAGGATCTTCAGTTTCTTCGCGATCTGGTCCGACTCGCAGTCGGCAAATGTTTCGGCGCAGTCACCGCCCTGAAGCAGGAAGGCCTTACCTTGTTGTGCGGCAGCCAGCCGCTCGCGCAGAGCATCGACTTCCCACGACACCACGATGGGAGGGAGGCGTGCCAGATGGGCCACGGCCCGCTCGAGCGCCTGGGTGTCCTGATAGGTGGGCTGTTGCTGGGCAACGCGGGTTTGCCAGCTGGCGCTGTGCCACGAAGTCGTTTCGGGTGCTCTCATAGTGGGGCGGATGCTACCACCCCATCGTTTTCGTCCCAAATGACCCCAATATTCGACGTTGTGCAGGGTTTGGAGCAGAATGCGCGCCTTTTTCCAGGGGACCTCCTATGCATCGTGTATTGATTCTCGGAGCGGGCAAAATCGGCGCGCTCATCTCAGGATTGCTAGCCGAATCAGGGAGTTACCAGGTTCAGCTGGGTGACGTCGACGGCCATGCGGCCGAGTCGGTCGTCAAGGCCCACGCCACTGCGAACCTGCAGAGTTTTGCGCTGGATGCCACGAACACGCAGGCGCTGGCCAAGCACCTGGCGGACCACCCGGTCGACGCCGTCATTTCCAGCCTCCCTTATTACTGCAATGTCGGCGTGGCCGAGGCCGCGCGCAAAGCAGGCATTCACTATTTCGACCTGACGGAAGACGTCGAAGTCACTCGCGCCGTGCGTGCGATTGCCACCGGATCGAACCAGGCGTTTGTGCCGCAGTGTGGTCTGGCACCGGGCTTCATCAGCATCGCTGCGGCGGAGCTGATCACTCACTTTGACGAGTTGCGGTCGGTGAAGCTGCGCGTCGGCGCGCTGCCTCAGCATCCCAACAACGTGCTCAAGTACTCCCTGACCTGGTCCACCGAGGGCCTCATCAATGAGTACGGCAATCCATGCCAGGCGATCGTGGACGGTCGCGTCACGGATGTGGCGCCGTTGGAAGGCCTCGAGGAAATCGAGATCGACGGCACTCTGTACGAGGCATTCAACACCTCGGGTGGTCTGGGCTCACTCGCCGAGACCCATGGTGCCGACTGCGAGTACATGAACTACAAGACCATCCGTTATCCGGGTCATTGCGACCAGATGCGGCTGCTGATGAACGATCTGAAGTTGAATCACGATCGCGGCACGCTCAAGCACATTCTGGAGAACGCGGTTCCGCAGACCCTCCAGGATGTCGTCATTGTTTATGCAGCAGTGACCGGCAAGCAGGACGGCCAGCTGCGCGAAGAGAACTACGTTAACAAGGTGTATCCGCAAGTCATTGCGGGCCGCCTCTGGTCGGCGATTCAGGTAACCACCGCTTCAGGCATCACCGCCGTTGTGGATCTGGTGCTGCAGAACAAGGGCAAGTTCTCCGGCTTTGTGGCCCAGGAGCAATTCCGGCTGACCGACATCATCGGCAATCGCTTCGGTCGCTACTACGCCCCGGGCGGAACGAAAGATATTTCGGGCCAGGTGGTTGTATCGGGTCAGGCAGGCACTCAGCGGCACAAGAAGGCCGTGGCATGAGCAAGCTCGACGTCAATTCGCTGCTGGGGCGCTTAGGCCTGAAGGCCTCAAACCCAGGTGCATGGTCCGGAGCCAAGGGTTGGTCAACTTCCCGTGACGGATCGCTGGTCAGTGTGCGCAATCCCGCGGATGGCGCGTTGATTGCCGAAATGCGGTCGGCCAGCGCGGCTGACTACGAAGCCGTCATGGCTTCCGCGGTTGAAGCGGCCGCTGCGTGGCGCCGTGTTCCGGCACCGAAGCGCGGTGAGGCGATTCGACTGCTCGGCGAGGAGTTGCGCCGTGCCAAGCAGGACCTCGGGACGCTGGTGGCGCTCGAGAACGGCAAGATCCTGGCGGAAGGCCTCGGCGAAGTGCAGGAGATGATCGACATCGCCGACTTCGCTGTGGGTCAGTCGCGGATGTTGTACGGCTCGACCATGCACTCCGAACGTCCTCAGCACCGCATGTACGAGCAGTGGCATCCGCTGGGAGTAGTTGGGATCATCTCGGCATTCAACTTCCCGGTCGCGGTGTGGGCGTGGAACGCCTGCCTGTCTGCCATCTGCGGTAACGCCTCTGTCTGGAAGCCGTCGCCGAAGACCCCGTTGACCGCGCTCGCCGTGCAGCACATTTGCAACCGGGTGATGGAGGCCAACAAGCTGCCGCCGATTTTCCAGATCTTCATTGATGGCGGAACTGAATTGGCCGGTCGATTCGTCGACGATCCACGCACTGCGCTCGTCTCCTTTACCGGATCGACCGCGGTGGGTCGTCATGTCGGCGAGCGTGTGGCTGCGCGGCTCGGCAAGAGCCTGCTGGAGCTGGGTGGCAACAACGCCATCATCGTCGATGAGACAGCCAATCTTGATCTGGCGGTG
>Ga0068862_100004269_pt1 | contig 12093 bp, 7 predicted proteins | sample KBSSwiS52_FD_66598 | JGI IMG/M metagenome (GOLD analysis project Ga0068862, IMG submission 66598) | Switchgrass rhizosphere microbial communities from Kellogg Biological Station, Michigan, USA - KBS Switchgrass S5-2 | ecosystem: Host-associated > Plants > Roots > Rhizosphere > Soil ... | reverse complement strand
GGGCGCTCCTGCAAGGCGGGAGGAAGCACCGGCTGCACATCCCCCCGACGTTCCGGGCCCGCAATTCTGGGCGGTGACCCTATTGAGCATCGACCGTGAGCTCCACCGACATCGAGGCCGGCGCGGACAAGCTTGCTGGACAAAGCGCGGGCACAATCGGCTAGAATTCGCGGGGCAGGGGTGACCCCCAGACGTACCCATGCAGATTCAGAGAAACGAACGATGGGCTCTGTTGGCAATCGCGCTGGCCTACTATGCCGGCGCGAACATCGGATTCATCCTCCGGTTCCCTCCGCTGACTCCCTCGGTGCTCTGGCCGCCCAACTCCATCCTGACCGGCGCGCTGCTGCTCACGCCCGTCCGCCGCTGGTGGCTATACCTGCTGGCGGCGCTCCCAGCGCATCTGCTCGCCGAGGCGCAGGCGGGATTTCCCATGCCGCTGGTCCTGTCGCTCTTCGCGACCAACTGCAGCGAGGCCCTCCTCGCCGCCGCCTGTGTGCGCCGATGGAGCGACGAGCCCACGCGGCTCGACACGTTGCGGCGGGTGTTCGTTTTCGTCGCGGGAGCGGGGGTCTTCGCCCCATTCGCCTCGTCGTTCCTGGACGCGGGAGTGGTGACGGCGTTCCAGGGCGAGCCGTACTGGCTCGTGTGGCGGACGCGCTTCTTCTCCAATGTCCTCACCGAGCTCACGGTCGCACCGGCCATCGTCGTGGCGGTCACCTCCATCTGGCCATGGGTCCGGCGCGCATCCGCCTGGCGGAAGATCGAGGCGGCGCTCCTGGCGGTCGGTCTGGTGACGGTCTCGCTCGTGATCTTCGCGGTCCCCACGGGCAATTCCGGCCTGATCCCGGAATTGACGCACGTCCCGGTGGCCCTCTTCCTGCCACTCATCCTGTGGGCGGCGGTGCGCTTCGGCCCGGGCGGGATCACGTCTTCGATGCTTGCGACGACACTGCTCCTGACCTGGGCGGCCACGCATGGCCGCGGACCATTTGCCGGGCTCCGGCCGTCGGAGAGCGTGCTCGCGCTGCAGCTCTATCTGAGCGTCTCCGCGGTGCCGCTCATGTGCCTGGCCGGGCTCATCGAGGAGCGCCGACGTGCGGAGCGTGCGCTCTCGGAGCGGCTGCGGTTCGAAGAGCTCGTGGCCCGGCTGTCCCGCGCCTTCGTGCATCTGCCGAGCGACCAGATGGACGAGGCGTTCGGCGTCTGGCTCGAGCATGTGGGGCGGTTCCTCTCACTGGATCGCGTCGTGCTGCTCCGCGTCTGCAGGAGCGGACGCGGTTTCTGCGTCGCCCATTCTTGGGATGCGCTCGGCCCCCACCCGACGCCGTGGATCAACGTCGGTGAGGAGGTCCCGTGGATCGTGGCGCGGCTGATCTGCGAAGAGCCGGTGGTCGTGACGAGGCCGGAGGACATCCCCGAGGAGGCGATCGCCGACCGCGAGTCGGCTCGCCGGAGCGGCATTCGCTCCATGCTCGTGCTGCCGCTCTCGACGGGTGACCGCGTGCTCGGCGGCCTCGCCCTGATCACGACCGCCGGGGCGCGCGCCTGGAGCCTGGAGCTGGCCTCCGGGATCCCGCTCGTCGCCGAGGTGTTCGCCAATGCCCTGGCGCGCAAGGAGAGCGAGGACGCGCTCCGGGCGAGCGAGCTGATGAAGTCGGCGATCCTCGCGTCCCTGAACAGCGGGGTCGCCGTCCTGGATCGCGAGGGACGCATCATCGCCGTGAACCAGGCATGGGCCCGGTTCGCTCGCCATGCCGGAGCGCCGGTGCCCTGGCATCGTGAGGATGACAACTACGTCCACGCGTGCCGCGCGGCCGCCGCCCGGGGCGAGCCCAATGCGGCCGAGGCGCTGGCCGGCATCGAGGCCGTGCTGAGCGGCTCCCGGACGGGTTTTGCCTTCGAGTACTCGTCGATCACGCCGGCGGGGCAGCTCTGGGTGGCGATCTCGGTGGTCCCGCTGAGCCGTCCCGAAGGCGGCGCGGTCGTGTCGCGCACCGATGTCACCGAGCGGAAGCGCGCGGAGATGCAGGCGGAGCGCGCCCGCCAGGAGCTCGCACACTTCACTCGCGTCTCGACCATGGGTGAGCTGACGGCCTCCCTGGCCCACGAGCTGCGCCAGCCGCTGGCCGGTATCCTCACCAATGCGCAGGCCGCCCAGCGCTTCCTTGCACTCACGCCGCCGGATCTGGACGAGGTGCGCGACATCCTGGCCGACATCGTCAAGAATGACAGACGGGCCGCGCAGGTCATCCAGCGCCTGCGGGATCTTTTGCGGCGCGGCGAGTGCGAGATGAGGCCATTCGACCTCAACGACTTGATCCGCGACGTGGTGAAGCTCCTGGCCAGCGACGCCATCATCCGCGCTGTCACCGTCGAACTTGCGCTCGGCGCGGAATCGGCGGTGGTGAGCGCCGACCCTGTGCAGCTGCAGCAGGTCGTCCTGAACCTCCTGCTGAACGCCATGGACGCCATGGCGGACTGCCCCCGGGAGAAGCGCGTGCTCGTGATCCGCACCGAGAATGCCGAGCCGCTCAAGGTGCAGGTGGCCGTCGATGACGCGGGGCCGGGGCTCGGCCCCGGCGTCGAGAATCTGATGTTCGAGCCCTTCTACACGACGAAGCCGCACGGGATGGGGATGGGGCTCGCCATCGCCCGGTCGATCATCGAGTTGCACCGCGGGGTGATCTCGGCCGGGAACAACCTGACGGGAGGAGCGACCCTGCGCTTCTCGCTGCCGGTCGACACCTCGCCATCACGCTGACCGTTGCTCCGGCCTGTCCGCTCCGGGACCGGGCGCGGACGTGATCGCCCGCTACACGAAGATCAGGGCGATGAAGGTCGCGAACAGGGCGAAGTGGATGGCGCCCTGCAGCGCATTGGTCTCGCCGCTCCGATAGCTGTTCATTCCGATCAGCAGCGTGAAGGCCAGCATGACGGCTTGCACGTTGGTGAGCCCGAGGATGACGGGTTTGCCGGTCAGGATTCCGACGAGCAGCACGGCGGGGATGGTGAGGCTCACCGTCGACAGCGCGGAGCCGAGGCAGATATTGACCACGCGCTGCATGTCGTTGTCGAGTCCGGCGCGAAGCGCGGTGAGGCTCTCGGGGGCGAGGATGAGGAGCGCCACGAGCAGGGAGGCGACCTCGATGGGCAGCCGGAGCTGGTCCACGCCCGTGTCGATGATGATGGCGACGCTCTCGGCGAGGTAACCGATCAGGCAGAGGGTGCCCAGGAGCAGGAGCGCGTGATACCACCCGGGCGCGCCGTCGCCCGCATGACCGGCGAGGCGCGCGCCGGCCTGCGGCTCGCTCACGAAGTAGTAGCGATGCTCCTTGGTCTGGATCCGGAGGAACAGGAGGTACAGAAGGCACGACAGCGCGATCAGGAACACCTCGTAGGTGATCCGGGACGCCGCGGGCACGACCGCGGGCAGGTAGAGGCCCACGGCGGCGAGCACGAGGATCATCGAGAAGAAGGCGGTCGAGCTCTTCAGGTTGTACTGCTGCTCGCCGTAGCGCAGGCCCCCCAGCAGCATGGCGAGGCCGATGAGTCCGTTGACGATGATCATGAGCGTCGCGTAGATGGTGTCGCGGCCGAGGGTGGGGTCAGGATCCTCGTTCAGCATCATGGCGGAGATCATGATGACCTCGATGGCCACCGCCGACAGGGTGAGGATGAGCGTGCCGTACGGCTCGCCGTAGTAGTGGGCGAGCGATTCGGCGTGGCGCACGACGGCGAAGGCGGAGACGAGCACCGTCGCGAAGAGCCAGAGGAAGAGGGCGGCCGTCCACCAGTTGAGGGCCAGCCCGTGGAGCAGCGTCCGGCCGAAGAGCAGGACGACCATCGTCGAGAGGAGGGCCAGCGCGAAGGCGCGCTCTCGGGCGAGCGACCGCAGGGCGAAGCTCATCCGCAGCCGATCGTTCAGGGCTTCCTGAAGAGGATTTTGCCGAAGAGGGACTCGGCCCGGGATCCGGTGTTCTGGGAATTGATGGAGAGGGCGATGGCGCCGGCGGACTCGCTGGGGCTCTCCCCGTAGATCTTCTTGTAGTCCTCGAGCACGTTGCGCCTCTCCGTGATCCACCTGCCGAGGTCGGCGCTGCCCGAGCGGACCACGATGTAGTGCACGGAGCTGACCTTGGCGCTCTGGAACGAGGCCCCGGCCGGCTCGGTGCTGTCCCAGATATAGCCGATGATCCGCGAGCGGACGGTGGAGGGGAAGCGGGGGAAGGTGACGTAGAGCTGCGCCGCCTCGTCGTCGGCCTCGGCCTTCCGGGCATGGCCGTGGGGCGGCAGGGTGACCACCTTCCACGTCCACTCCAGGATCGGGTACTGCTTGACGTCGACCTTGATCTCCTTCGAGATGGTCGAGCTGTCATCGGCGCTCTTCAGCTGGAGCGCCTTGTCCCCGCCGTCCTCGATCACCGTGAAGTCGTATCGCGGGTCGCCCCACTTCTGTCCCTGCCAGCCCGGCGGGATCCCCTTGGTCCCGACGGGCACTTTCTCCCAGTTCTCGACCACGACGCTGGACGGCTGAGCAAGGGCGATGCCGCCCAGGGCCGCGGGCAGCGCGGCGAGGAGGCCGGCCAGGAACAGCCGGCGGGCGGGCCGGCGAAAGCGGTGTCCGCTCTGTGTAGGGCGCGGGCCCGTTCCGGCCCTGGGCTTCCGCGTCACGTGGTTCGGCGTCATGGACTCTCCCTTTGGCAGCGAGTCTTGCGTGGATGCGCGCGCTTACGGATACAGCCCGCGGACGACGTGGGCGTCGGCGACGCGGCGCACGCCCTCCATCAGGGCCGCGGTGCGCAGGTCGACGCCGTTCTTCTGCGAGGACTGCCACACACGGGTGAAGGCGCGCGCCATCAGCTCCTGCAGCCGCGCGATGATCTCGGCCTCCGTCCAGAAATAGTGCTGCAGGCCCTGCACCCACTCGAAGTAGGACACGACCACGCCGCCGGCATTGCTCAGGATGTCGGGGATGACCGTCACCCCGCGGTCGCGCAGGATCTGGTCCGCCTCGGGCGTGGTCGGCCCGTTCGCGCCCTCGGCGACGATCGACGCCTTGATGCGATCCGCATTGCCGGCGTGGAGCTGCGAGCCCACCGCGGCGGGGATGAGGACGTCGCACGGCTGCTCGAGGATCTGGGCATTGGACAGGGGCTCCGTCCCGGGGAAATCGACCACGCTCCCCGTCGCGGCCACGTGCGCCTCGAGCTGGGGGATGTCGATGCCGCGGGGGTTCCAGATCGCGCCCTTGAAGTCGCTCACGCCCGCGATGATGGCGCCGTCGTTCCAGAGCATGCGGGCGGCGACGGCGCCGACATTGCCGAAGCCCTGCACGACGATCGCCTTGCCGCGCAGCTCCTGGCCCAGGTTCTTGGCCGCCTGGTACAGGACGTACACGATCCCCCGTCCGGTGGCCTCGCGCCGCCCCGCCGATCCGCCCACGATGATCGGTTTCCCGGTGACGACGCCGGGCACGCTCTTGCCCTGGGTCATGGAGTACGTGTCCATCATCCACGCCATCGTCTGCTCGTCGGTGCCGAGGTCGGGGGCGGGGATGTCGATGTCGGGGCCGATCATCAGGATGATCTCGGCGGTGTAGCGGCGGGTCAGGTGCTCGCGCTCCTGCACCGACATGCTGCGCGGCAGACAGCGCACGCCGCCCTTGGCCCCGCCATAGGGCAGGCCCATCAGGGCGCACTTCCAGCTCATGAGCATGGCGAGCGCCGTGACCTCGCCGAGGTTGACGTCGATGTCGTAGCGCAACCCGCCCTTGGTCGGCCCGAGCGCCGTCGAGTGATGCACGCGGTAGCCGATGAAGACCTCGGTGCGGCCGCTGTCCATCATGACCGGGACGCTGACGACGAGCGCGCGGCGCGGATAGCGCAGCCGCTCGTGGATGTTCGGGTCGAGCTGCAGGCGCCCGGCGACGGCGTCGAGCTGGGCGAGGGCCGTCCGATGCAGCTCGGAGTCGAATTCGGGGCTCGTGATCATGGGGGTGTCCTCATTGACCGCGGAGCCGGGCGCGCAGCCGGAGCACGACGAGCGACCGGCCGTCCAGATCGTAGACCTCGCCGGGGCGGTACGCCCGGCCCCGGTCTTCCACGTCCCAGGCGCGGGTGTCCAGCACCGGCTCCCAGCGCACGCGCGCGTCGTGGCCGGGGAGGAAGAAGGCGATGCCCTGGTCGTGGGCGTTCAAGAGGACGAGGAAGGTATCGCCGACGATGGGCTCGCCCATGTCGTCGACCTCCTCGATGGCGTCGCCGGCCAGCCTGAGGCCGAGACAGCGCATCTGTCCATTGCCCCAGTCGTCCTCGGTCAGCTCCTTGCCGTCGGGGCGGAACCACGACAGATCCTTGGATGCCGCGCCCAGGACGCGCCGTCCGTGGAAGAACGTGCGGCGGTGGAAGACGGGGTGCTCGCGCCGGAGACGGATCAGGCGCTGGGTGAACTCGAGGAGCCGGGCGGCCGGCCGCGACAGCGACCACTGGAACCACGAGATGTCGTTGTCCTGACAATACGCGTTGTTGTTGCCGCTCTGGCTGCGCCCGATCTCGTCGCCGCCGCAGAGCATCGGAATTCCCTGGGACAGCAAGAGCGTGGCGAGGAAGTTGCGCGCCTGCCGCTCGCGGAGCTGGACGACTTTCGCGTCGTCCGTCGGCCCCTCGACCCCGCCGTTCCAGGAGAGGTTGTGGTCGGTGCCGTCGCGGTTGTCCTCGCCATTGCCCTCGTTGTGCTTGGCGTCGTAGGCGACGAGATCGCCCAGCGTGAAGCCGTCGTGGGCCGTGACGAAGTTCACGCTCGCGTACGGCCGCCGGCCGCTCGCCTCGTAGAGGTCGCTCGAGCCCGTCAGCCGATAGCCCAGCTCCGAGAGCTGCCCTTCGTCGCCCCGCCAGTAGCTGCGGATGGTATCGCGGTACTTCCCGTTCCATTCCGCCCAGCCCACCGGGAAATTGCCGACCTGATAGCCGCCTTCGCCGAGGTCCCAGGGCTCCGCGATCAGCTTGACCTGCGAGATGACCGGGTCTTGGTGGATGACGTCGAAGAACGCCGACAGGCGGTCGACGTCGTGGAGCTCCCGGGCCAGGGTGGCGGCCAGGTCGAACCGGAAGCCGTCGACGTGCATGTCGAGCACCCAGTAGCGCAGGCTGTCCATGATGAGCTGGATCGCGCGCGGGTGCATCATGTTGAGCGTGTTGCCGCAGCCCGTGTAGTCGATGTAGCGGCGCCGGTCCCGGCCGTCGAGGCGATAGTAGGCGGCATTGTCGATGCCCCGGTAGCTGAGCGTCGGCCCGAGGTGATCGCCCTCGGCGGTGTGGTTGTACACGACGTCGAGGATGACCTCGATGCCCGCGCGGTGCAGCGTCTTCACCATCGTCTTGAACTCGGCGACCTGGGCGCCCCGGGAACCCACGGACGAGTACCGCGCGTCGGGGGCGAAGAAGCCGATCGAGTTATAGCCCCAGTAATTGGTGAGCCCGCGGTCGCGCAGGTCCTTCTCGGTGACCGAGTGATGCACGGGGAGGAGCTCGACGGCGGTGACGCCGAGCAACTTCAGGTGCTCGACGGCGGATGGTGAGGCGAGGCCGGAGTAGGTCCCGCGCTTGTCGCGCGGCACGTCGGGCTGGCGCGCGGTGAAGCCCTTGACGTGGACCTCGTAGATCACCGTGTCGTGCCACGGCGTGCGCGGCGGCCGGTCGTCGCCCCACGTGAACGCGGGGTCGACGACCACGCTCTTCGGCAGATACGGCGCATTGTCGCGGTCGTCCACGATCAGGTCGCCGTCGGGAATGCCGACCCGGTGGCCGAACATGGCGTCGCTCCACGAGGCCGCCCCCGCGATGGCCCTGGCATAGGGATCGATCAGCACCTTGGCCGGGTTGAAGCGATGGCCGGCCTCGGGCTGCCAGGGGCCGTGCACGCGATAGCCGTAGAGCACCTCGGGTCGCGCCTCGGGCAGGTACACGTGCCAGATCTGGTCGGTGTGCTCGCGGATGGGGATGCGGTGGGTCTCGCGCCCCGGATCGCCCGGGTCGAAGAGGCAGAGCTCGACCGCCGTCGCGTGCTCGCTGAAGAGGGCGAAGTTGACGCCGGCGCCGTCCCAGGTGGCGCCCAGCGGGTAAGGCCGCCCGGGTCGGGTGCGCACGCCGGCCGGGCTCATGTCAGGGAGCGGGGCGGAGCCAGAGCGCGGCGAGCGGAGGCAGCGTGAGCAGCACCGAGTGCGGCTGTCCATGCCAGGGCATGGGCTCGCTCATGACCCCGCCGCCGTTGCCGACGTCGGTGCCGCCGTAACAGACCCCGTCCGTATTGAGCAGCTCCGCGTAGTAGCCGGGGCGGGGCACGCCCACGCGGTAGCCCTCGCGGACGACGGGCGTGAAGTTCGCGACGCAGACCACGAGATCGGTCCGGTCCGCGGCGAAGCGGGCGAAGGAGATCACGCTCTGCGCCCAGTCGTCGCAGTCCATCCACGAGAATCCCGCGGCGTCCGCGTCGAGCTCATGCAGCGCGGGCTCGCCTCGATAGAGGCGGTTCAGATCGGCGACGAGCTGCGAGAGCGCGCGGTGATACGGCCCGGCTAGGAGGAGGTGCCAGTCGAGGCTCCGGTCGTGGTGCCACTCTCGCGACTGGCCGAACTCGCCTCCCATGAAGAGGAGCTTCTTGCCGGGATAGGCCCACATGAAGGCGTAGAGCAGGCGCAAGTTGGCGAAGCGCTGCCAGTCGTCGCCCGGCATCTTGGACACGAGCGCGCCCTTGCCGTGCACCACCTCGTCGTGGGAGAGCGGCAAGACGAAGCTCTCCGACCACGCGTAGAGCATCCCGAAGGTGAGCTGGTTGTGGTGGAACTTCCGGTGGACGGGATCGTGGTGCATGAAGTCGAGCACGTCGTGCATCCATCCCATGTTCCACTTGAAGCCGAAGCCGAGGCCGCCGAGATAGGTCGGCCGCGAGACCAGCGGCCAGGACGTGGATTCCTCCGCGATCGTCATCGCGCCCGAGTCGTCGGCGTAGATGACCTCGTTCACCCGGCGGAGGAAGGCGAGGGCCTCGAGGTTCTCGCGCCCGCCGTACATGTTGGGGATCCACTCGCCCGCCTTGCGCGAGTAGTCGCGGTAGATCATCGACGCGACGGCGTCCACGCGCAGCCCGTCGATGTGGTAGCGCTCGAGCCAGAAGCGGGCATTGGCGATGAGGAAGTTGGCGACTTCCCGGCGCCCGTAGTTGAACACGCGCGTGCCCCAGTCCGGGTGCTCGCGCTCCTTCGGGTCGGCGTGCTCGTAGAGATGCGTGCCGTCGAAGTAGGCCAGGCCGTGCGCGTCGTTGGGGAAGTGCGCGGGCACCCAGTCGAGGATCACGCCGATGCCGCGGCGATGCAGGTGGTCGACGAAGGCCATGAAATCTTGCGGGCTGCCGTAGCGTCGAGTGGGCGCGTAGTACCCGATGGTCTGGTAGCCCCACGACGCGTAGAACGGATGCTCGGTGACGGGCATGAGCTCGACGTGGGTGAACCCCATCGCCGTCACGTAGTCGCCGAGCTGCTCGGCCAGCTCGCGGTAGTCGAGGAATCGCTCGCCTTCTTCGGGCACGCGGCGCCACGACCCGAGGTGCACCTCGTAGATGGACATCGGCGAGGTGTGGGGGGGCCGGCGGCGGCGCTCGGCCATCCAGTCCGTGTCCTGCCACTCGTAGCCGTCGAGGCGGTGGACCACGGAGGCGGTGCGCGGCGTGTCGGGCTCGAAGGCGAAGGCGAAGGGATCGGACTTCAGCGCGAGCGGCTCGCCCGATCGCGCGATGATCTCGTACTTGTAGCGCGCGCCCTCGGTCACGTCCGGGACGAAGAGCTCCCAGATGCCGTTCCCGGGATGCAGGCGCATCGGATGGCAGCGGCCGTCCCAGCCGTTCCAGTCGCCGACCACGCTGACCCGCTTGGCGTTGGGCGCCCATACCGCGAAGGTCACGCCGTCGATCTCCTCGACGCGCGCCAGGTGGGCGCCGAGCTTTTCGTAGACGCGATAGTGCGTCCCCTCGCTGAGCAGGTGCAGGTCGTAGCCGGACAGCGCGGAGGCGAACCGGTAGGGGTCCTCGATCTCCCGGACGTGGCCGCCCTGGTCCACCACGCGGAAGCGATAGGCGTCCGCCACCTGCTCCGGCACCGTCGCCTCCCAGAGGCCCGCGGGGTGAAGAGCCTTCATGGGGTGCGTCCGGGCGTCGCCGCCGGGCGCGCCCAGGGACACCTCCCGCGCCTCGGGCAGGAAGGCGCGGATCGTCGCGCGGCCCTGCCCGTCCCGATGCGGCCCGAGCACGGCAAAGGGATCGCCGTGCTGACCCGACGCGATCGCGCGAATGATGTCGGCCGAAAGCTTCACGCGACCATTGTACCGGACGCGCCGCGCGTCAGCCCTTCTGGATGGTCCGGATCACCGCCGTGTAGTAGTTGTCGCGATATCCGGCCTCCGCGGTGCGCTCCATGAGGCGCTTGGTCGTCGCGGCCTGGGCGAGGTCGAGCCCGGCCGACTCGGCGAGCGCGATCGCATAGGAGAGGTCCTTGATGATGTAGCTGGTGGGGAAGGCGCCGCGCGTCGGATGGTGGTCGGGCAGGAGCGACTTCATCCCGTGATTGCGCAGCACGAAGCTGTCCGCGGAGCCCTTGGTGAGCGTCTGGAACAGCACCTCGGGGTCGACCGCCCCCGATGCCCGGGCCACCGCGAGTGCCTCGGCGAGGGCGACCACGGTCTGGGCCACGACCATGTTGTTCATGAGCTTGACCGCCGCGCCCGCGCCCACCGGCCCGCAATGCGTGATCTCGCTGCCCATGCACGCGAGATAGGGGCGGAGTCGCTCGAACAGCGCCGGCTCGGCGCCCACCATGATCGACAGCGTGCCGTCCACGGCCGCTTGCGCGGTCCGGGCCACGGGCGCATCCGCGAACGTCACCCCGCGGGCGGACGCGGCCGCGTCGAGCTCGCGGGCGAGCGCCACCGGCACCGTGCTCATGTCCACGAGCGTGCGGCCGGCGTCGAGGCGCGCGATGAGGCCGCCGGCGCCGAGGCAGACAGCACGCACCTGCGGCTCCCCGGGCAGACAGACGAAGACGATCTCGGCCCGCGCCGCGACGTCGGCAACCGAGGCGGCGCGCTCGACGCCGTGCGCGGCGAGGGTGTCAAGGGGCGCCGGGCGCGCGTCGAAGGCCACGACGCGCGCGCCGGACTTCGCCGCGAGGTTCTTGCACATCGGCTCGCCCATGACCCCGAGGCCAACGAATCCGAGAACAGTGGTGGACGCCATGTGTGGGTTCTCCTTCCGGACCGGAACATAGCGCGGCCGGCCGGCATCGGCAACGGCAGGCCTTTGTCGGTCGTGAGTCAGGTGTGGCAGGGGGTCAAGTTGCGAGCCAGACGAGGCACGAGGGAGCCAGCGATGCGAGGCGTACTCAGGCTGGGCAAGCCGCAGCCGCAGGCGAGGCGAGCGGATGCGGAGATCCGGGCGAGCGTGAGCGAGCCCCGTTGAGCGTCGCTGGCGACCGAGCAACGAAGCATGGCGAAGTGAATTGACCCCCTGCCTCAGCGGAAGCGCCAGCCGTCGAGGACGGCGGGGTCCGCGGGGACGATCACCTGCGGGAGGTCGTGGCCGTCGAGGATGCCATGGGCTCGGAGGATCTCGATGGCATCGCGATGCGGGCCTCGCAGCATGGTGCGGGGAAAGCTCGGCATGGTGGCGAGGTGTCTCGCCAGCGCGCGCGCCGATCGCGGCAGGAGGACGTGGCCGGCCGGCGTCCAGAGCCTCGTGGACGAGGCATCCGGCTCGAGCACGGTCGGGACCTGGGTCCAGAGGCGGTCGCGGCTCGCCGAGGGAATCGGGACGGCGCGGCCGGAGGCCACCGGCCAGGCGGCGAGCGAGGCCGCGCGCGCGCGGGCGGAGGCGGTTCGCCGTGGCGGAGCGGACCAGGTGAGGGACAGGGCGAGCGAGCGACCGTGACACAGGACGCGGTGGGGCGTGAAGGGCGGCAGGTAGAAGAGCGTGCCGGGCGTGAGATCGTTCGTGCGCCAGCCCGGGCCGCCCCGATCGGCGAGCGCATTCGGCAAGTCTTCCGCGGTG
>Ga0068862_100004267_pt1 | contig 12095 bp, 9 predicted proteins | sample KBSSwiS52_FD_66598 | JGI IMG/M metagenome (GOLD analysis project Ga0068862, IMG submission 66598) | Switchgrass rhizosphere microbial communities from Kellogg Biological Station, Michigan, USA - KBS Switchgrass S5-2 | ecosystem: Host-associated > Plants > Roots > Rhizosphere > Soil ... | reverse complement strand
CGGCGAACAGGGCAAGCTGTTCAATCTGCGGAAGCGTGTCGCGCCGGATAACAACCTTCAACATGAATGGGAGTTCGCCCGCGAAGCAGCGTGAAAAAGCTCTGACCAGTCGCACAAACGATCCTTCTCCCCGCCACTTGTCGTGTTGTTCTCCAGTGGCGCCATCGATGCTGAAAGCGACATGTGTAAGCGAATTTCGATGGGCTAAAAGCTTCGGCCAAATCTTTTCAAAGTTCCATCCGTTCGTAACAAAACTGACCTTCAGATTAGCTGATTCAGCAATCGTGAGGATCTCTTCGAAGCGCGGGTGAAGCGTCGGTTCACCGCCGGTGAAATTTAAATGAGTGATGCCGATCGCCTCGCGCGCCTGCCGCACAATCGATTCCAGCAATTCAGGCGCGAAGAAATTTGCCGGCGTATGGTACAGAGCGTCTTCGTCTCGCAAACAATAACTGCAATGCAAGTTGCAGATGTTCGTGAGCTCAACGCTAAGCCGGCGCGGACCGTAGTCGGCGCTCTCGAAATCTGGCTGAAGCATTAATTTCTCGAATAAGCCTGGTAGACAAGATCCGATGCTAGTTGGGGAGCTTGCAACAGGTCGATACCTGCAAGAATATCAAAACCAGACGTTTCGCGCGCTAAGCGACCAAGCACGGTGAGGTGATCGCTCGCTGAATTTGCGTCGTAACAAGCCCAGGGACAAAGCTTCAATAAACGCGACATAGCTTCCGACTGGCTCAACCGTACTAAGCGGGTCTCCTGCTCCCGGGTTATCGAGGGGAACAGCATCACTGAGGGTTTGGCCGCCTCAATTTGCTCACCCGCGAAGAATTCTTGAGGCGTGAATCGCGCCTTCCGACTACCCAGGAAAGGCGTTGTTTGCATATCCGGCAAAGCAGCAACGGTTGCACGCGTTAAGGCAAAGAACTGCCTGAGAGCGATTGCTTCAACACCTGCCACGTCATTGCGAAGGATCAGCGTGTCGTCTGTCAGGTAGGCCCATCCAGCTGCGGCAAGTTTTGCAGTCAAAGTCGACTTTCCACTACCTGATGGGCCAGCGATCAACACTGCACCAGTTTCATCGGGCGGAACAACAGCCGCGCTATGAATGTCATACAACCCACAACGACGTAAGACGGCGGAAAAGGCTTGCGATAGAACTCGAGACAGAGTAGTTGAGTCGAGATCCTCCGGACGATTGATCCAAACCGCTACTTCGGAAGAGGAATCAGTCCTAATTAACGAACCCTCGAACTCTAAGTAGAAGGTCTTTTGATCAGTATGGCAGGTCCCAGCTTCGGAGATCGAGAAATTTGAAAGGTCGGCAGGGATCGCAGGCAAGACAGTGCCCGTGCTGATTTTTAAGGTCGCATCCGCCAGACCGTGACCGTTCTCCAGCGGACGGATAGACCAGCCGTCGACCAATTTAGAAACAGCGGCGGTCGACCAATCGTCAAAGGTGTGAATTGAAAGAACACGACCGGCGATTGAATAAAGTTTCTTCAACGCCGGTCGTGAAAGCAAAGCAGAAATCCCTTGAACAGGTCTCTTCTTGAACTCATCTCGCGAGTAGCACCGTCGCGCCTAGTTTGTTGCACCGCTCGACGTTGACTGAAAAAACGTAGTCGCCTCAAGTACGTCAACTGCTGCGGAGAGTTCGGGTTCAATGAATGGTTTCTTAGTTGCAGAAACCGCTTCAGTCATGGTGGATTCAACTTTATTATCGTTAAGAAATTCGTTCTGGTTAGCCAAGGTTAGCCGCCTCCTCAAAATGCTGCGTTGGTTATATTAATGTCCCGTAAGGACTAATAGCAATACAAATTTAGACCACTTGTTTTGCTAAACCTCAAAAATCCGGCTGTGCTGTCTTTGGAACTGCCGGTAGAACCACTCGCAAAGCTCGTCGTTCCGCCCGCGATAAATCAGCACGCATGAATAACTGAATGTTGGGCGAAAGTCGTCGCACGACATCTTCAACAGGCATTTTGCTAAGCTCGATATCGACGACTTCAACGGCGTCACTCTGAATATCCACGGGGATTCCTAATTGTTCGCCAATCTTTAGGAGAACAAGGGCCAGCATTTGTTTCTTTGCCTTAACGCTCATAAGGTTATTGGCGAATGAAACTTTCAGCGGCTGCGCTTCCTCTTTCTTGCGCTCCTCTTCAGTCTCAGGTTCAACACCTTCTTCCGTATCACCCTCAATAAGCAATGATTGTGTAGAACCAGTCACGATGGCTGTTGGGGATGGCTCCGGCTGATCAGCTGCATAAAAGAAGACACCGAGCGGTCGTGGCGGCTCGCCCGACCCAGTAAGAATCTGGTAATCGATATAAACGGCAGGAGCGAGTAATTGCATTGCGGGCTCAAGGGTCAGCTCGCTGAATTCGGTTGATACCAGTTCTTTCTCGACGCCCGCACCAACGAACACAGGAATCTTCAATTTCTTCGAAAGCGCTACTGCTATTTCGGCTAGCTTGGCTTTCTCCGCTTTTAAAGAGATGTTAAGTATTGGCTGTGTTTTGACTGAAAGAGTGAAGGTAGGTTTTGCCGGTCCTGTTTTCTTATCTTCGGTTTTCGACTGGGAAGCTGTCTGCGGCTGTTTAGGATCCTGTTTTGACGACGACGCTGTCTCCTGAGACCTGGCCACACTTAGCATAGTCATTACGATGAAAATCAACAGTCCAAGCCGCTGACCAGACATGGAGTTGGTATTTCTCTTCACTCAGTGTTCCTTTTTCGTTGTTAACCTGGGGGGAAGGTTCTCGTGACTGACCTGATCGCCCGAGTTCGTGAAACTAGCACGGCAACGAAAATCCGTCAAATTCTGTTTCTACCGCTTATCAAACACGAACAGTCGCATCGGACGCACCAGGTAATAGGCAAAATACAATGGTCGTGGCAGCCACACGCCACTCAAATCCACCTCATTCGGGCTCAATGTAAAGGCGAAGTATCTTGCACGGCCACGCCAGCTCTTTCTCAAACTGAAGTTGAACCTGAAAACTTGTCCTGATGTTGCTGGAGTGTGTTCTGTCCCACTGAATAGCCGCGCTGCAATACCTTCAGTAAGTGTTTGCAGATACTCGTCAGTCTCAAATTTCGCTCTCACCTCTGCTGGAAGCGACGCGCCAAGCAGTCGTTCGGCTAGAAACAAACCGAGATAGAACATGCGTTCGCAATCTGTTTTGATTGCGCGATCCATTAGCCTGGCCCAATTGAGTTGCTGACGTTTAATCAGTTCGGCAACGTCGCAAATCCAGGAGAGTCGCTCCCAGATGTGTCTTGATCCGTGAACGCACAATGAAAACAACAGATCATCTGCCGAAAACGATTTCACCACTTGGCCATCCATTTCGATCTCAATCAACTGTCGCCAAAAATCCGTTGCAGAAACCGGCGAAGCAAAAAGATCTGAAGCTACGTTCCAATGGAGCTCAAAAATCATGCGTCCATTCTCACGGCTGAACTGCAAGCAGTGTTGGGTACGCAAAAGGACCAACTGCTGATCTTCATTGAGTGGCTTCGGTGTTTTATAACCGGCTTGCAAGATGATGTCGCGCGCTCGGAAGACATCTTCTTTCTTGACGATGACGTCGAGATCCACGAATCGTCGCAGCGATACGTCGTCATAAGCGATGAGTGCCAGCGCCGGGCCTTTAAATGGAACTGATTCGATGCCGGCGTTAGCGAACGTCCGCAACAACGTCATCAACTCTGACGTCAACACAAGATTGCGCGCGACGTTTTCCTGATAGCTTTGTTTGAATTGAACCAGGCGGTCTTTAGGAACAAGATCACTGGCGTGCGTTTGCAATTGCCGGTAAATGAGAGGAAGAACCGAATGCCGCTGCGCCAATCGAAAAAGGTATTCCCAATCGATCGATGTGCCAGCTAATACTCGAAGTCTGCTGGCGACTTCTGTGTCACACTCCGTCCGGGCACAACAGAGCAACAGTTCGTGCTCAGGACGATCAATGTGCGCATCATTCTTAACCATCGTACCCGTCGTTTTTTAATCAGTCAGCGGTCTTATTCATTAACTTTCAGGACTGCGAGGAAGGCTTCCTGCGGGATCTCAACGCGCCCGACCTTCTTCATGCGCTTCTTTCCTTCTTTCTGCTTTTCTAGCAGCTTTCGTTTGCGCGTGATGTCGCCGCCGTAGCATTTTGCGATGACGTTTTTACCGAGAGCCTTGACTGTTTCTCGCGCAATCACTTTGTTTCCGATCGCCGCCTGGATTGGCACTTCAAAGAGTTGGCGCGGAATCAGCTGCTTCATTTTTTCCGCGAGCGCACGCCCTTTTGGTTGAGCTGTGGCGCGATGAAGGATCAGGGAAAGCGCATCAACTGGCTCGCCTGCCACTAACACATCGAGTTTGACTAAATCACTTTCCCAATAACCGGCGAGGTTGTAATCGAGGGAAGCGTAGCCGCGTGAAACCGATTTTAGTCGATCATAAAAATCGAGGACGATTTCGTTCAGAGGTAGTTCGTAAGTCAGCATTACCCGGTTAGCGGTGATGTATTCAAACCCCTTCTGTTGTCCACGCTTTTCTTCGAGAAGTGGAAGAATCCCACCAAGAAACTCATCGGGAGTCAGGATTACGGCACGAATAATCGGTTCCTCGATTTTCGTGATTCGTCCGGGATCCGGCATCTTCGCCGGCGAATCAATGTCCATAACTGCACCGTCAGTTGTTGTCACCAGATATCGCACGCTGGGCGCCGTCGATATCAAGTCAAGATTGAATTCACGCTCGAGTCGTTCCTGGACAATCTCCATGTGCAGCAAGCCGAGAAAGCCACAGCGGAAGCCAAAACCGAGGGCCGTTGACGACTCAGGTTCATAGAAAAAGGACGCGTCGTTCAACCGCAGTTTGTCTAACGCATCGCGCAGTTCTTCGTATTGGTTGGTATCAACGGGATAAAGACCCGCGAAGACCATCGGCTTGATCTCCTGATAACCAGGAAACGGCTCGCTCGTGGGTCTTGCAGCTTCAGTGACTGTGTCGCCAATTTGCACGTCGGCGACAGCCTTGATTGACCCGGTCAAGAAACCGACTTCACCAACTCCCAACTCATCAATCGGAGTGGGTCGCGGCCGATTAACTCCCAAAGTTTCGACCTGGTAATCGCGTCCCGCATTGACGAACCTGATCTTCATACCCGGACGAATCGCTCCATCGATTACGCGAATCAAAACGATCACTCCGCGATATGAGTCGTACCAGGAGTCGAAGATCAGCGCTTTCAATGGCGCGTCTGCTTTTCCTTTTGGCGATGGCACATCGCGGACAATGGCTTCGAGAACTTCGCCGACGCCTTCGCCAGTCTTTGCGCTCGTAAGAATCGCATTGTGGGTTTCGAGACCGATGAAGTGTTCGATCTGTTCGACGGCCTTTTCGGGTTCCGCTCCCGGTAAGTCGATTTTGTTGATTACCGGGATGAGTTCGAGGTTGTTCTCGATGGCCAGATACGTATTCGCCAGCGTTTGCGCTTCAACACCCTGCGACGCATCGACGACCAACAGTGCGCCTTCACACGCAGACAACGAGCGGGAGACTTCGTACGAAAAATCCACATGACCTGGAGTGTCGATGAGATTGAGGATGTAGTTGATGCCGTCCTGCGCTTTGTAGTCGAGCCTGACTGCATGTGCTTTGATAGTGATGCCCCGCTCGCGTTCCAGGTCCATGTTGTCGAGCACCTGGGCCTCCATATCGCGTCCGCTGACAGCGCCAGTAAGTTCAAGCAAACGATCGGCAAGCGTCGATTTGCCATGATCGATGTGCGCGATGATTGAAAAATTGCGAATGCGGGAAGGATCCATTTCAGTTATTGAAGATTTTTGATTGAAGATTGTTGATTGCGATCATTACGTGCCGATTGCCGACCTGAGACCCGAAGTAATACAAATCTGAAATCTAAAATCTGAAATCAACAATCAAAAATGTCCTCAGTCGTTGATGTGCGCGTCTACATAAGCGCGCGCTTTCTCCTCGGAGTTCATCTCTTGCATGAAATCGGTGTTCCTGAAGAGCCAGCCGATGTGGTCCTTGGCGAACTCACGATAGGCTTCATTCGGAGTTCCATCAGCGCCTGTTAGACCAAGTCTCTTCCATACACGGACCATCGTGTCAGTGTCTTTCGTAACCGTGGCGGCGTGATAGAGCTTGTGCTTCTCGTCGTCAGACATTCTGGTTGCGGTCGCGCTGCCACTAGTGTTGCTGTTTGAATTGCTGTCGGAATCGTCGGTAGCGGTACTGGTATTAGAGTTTCGGTTGATATTGACGTTGAAATTGGAGTTTCGTGTTGAGCCAGGGGTGCGCGACAAATACCAAATCACGCTGCCGGCAATAGCCACCACAATTAAACCGAGACATCCGGCACCGCCACATCCGAGGGCAATTTTCTGGTTTCGATTCATTCAGCACCTCAAGTCATTGTTGATTTTTGATTTTTGATTGGCTGATTGCAGGCTCGAAGAATACATTAAGGCAGAAATCATTAATCATAAATAGCCAATCAAAAATCTAAAATCAAAAATCTAAAATGGTCTACTTCGTTTCCATCCAAGCAATGCAACTTCTCAGGTGTCTTCGCATCGTCTCGACGTCGACGTGGTACATATCACCATGTCCAGGTAGGACCCACTCAAAGTCGTAATCCAGCAGCTTCTTCATTGATTCAATCTGCTCGCCCCAGGAGTACCACGTCGCACTGCGAAAGGCGGTGAGTGTGTTTCTGTTCAGCGACCATGCTAAATGATCGCCCGTGAAAAGAAACTTCCGGCGGTAAAGATATACAACGTGGCCCCGCGTGTGCCCAGGCGTTGGAATCGCAACGAGATCGTGATCCAACTCAATCGGCTGTTGCCCTTCAAGCACCTGTTCGATACCAAGCCGGCGCGCTCCGTCGTCAGCGTGCATGATGCGAGCGCAGTCAAATCTCTCTTTGAACAACTCATGATCAGCGATGTCGTCTTTGTGCGTAAGTAGCATGCGGCTGATGCCACCTAAAGCCGCCATGCGTTTTGTTAGTTGCGTGGCAAAGCGAGGCGAGTCGATCAGAATGTTTCCGCCTTCACTATCGGGCCGAGTGATTAGATAGCTCCATGCGCCAAAGCTCGACTCCGAAGTGAACCCACAAAAGTACACGTTGTCATCGAGTTGTAGTGGAAATTCATCGATGCCAAGGTGCGCATCATGTTTCTCAGTCGTGCCAATTGAACCTGTCGGACAAGATACCAAGGCCATCATGGCTAACCGGGTTTCTTCGAAAGTGCCTGGCTGATGGTAGACGCTGCACTGCTCACCGTGATCGCGGAACACCATCGGCGAAAGTTGGCTGCAGGTGTCGCAGTCAATACATGTGGAGTCGACGAAAAAATCGCCCGGCACATTTTCTGGTAACCGCAGTTGGACATTAGCCATCGTTCTGCATATTGGAGTATTGAGAGGATAGGTTCAAGTGAGGGCTGATGGTTGCCGAAAACGCGCAGGAAAAGAAATCATTGGTCAATTGTTATTTGACAATTGAGAATTGAGATTTAGACGGGGTTAAAGAGAAGTTGGCTTTTCAATTCTCAATTCTTAAATCTCAATTAACAATTGACCAATGATTCTTTCTTGCGCCTCAGAGATCAAACTCGTTAATTAGCCGGTGAAGATACGATCGACTAATACCCAAACGTTTTGCTGCTGCCACCTTGTTGCTATTTTCAGCGTTGAGCGCGTTGACGATCATTCGACGCTTCAGAGCAACCACGGCACCTTCCAGACTCGACTCATCAGGCGCACCGTCAACAGGAGGAACCGAGCGCAACATCTTCTCCGGAACAAACTCCAGACCTAAAGTTGGAGCACGCTCAAGTACTACAAGTCGTTCAATCAGGTTCTCGAGTTCGCGAACATTTCCGGGCCATTCGTAGTCCTGCAAAACGTCGAGCAGAATCGGGTCGATTTGTGGCGTGGGTCGAGCATGTTTTTGCGCGGCTTTCTCAGCGAAGTGCACAGCGAGCAGTGGGATGTCGTCCTGTCGTTCCCTGAGAGGCGGCAACGACAGAGGCACTACATTGAGCCGGTAAAATAAATCCTGACGGAACCTCGACTCTTCAACTTCCTTTTCCAGATCTCTGTTGCTCGCAGCAATCAAACGAATGTCGACTGTAAGCGTCTTCGTACCGCCAACACGTTCAAAAGATCTTTCCTGTAATACACGCAGCAACTTCACCTGAATTGCCGGACTCAGTTCTCCAATCTCATCAAGGAACAGGGTACCGCCATCAGCCAGTTCAAAACGTCCTTTGCGAGACTGGGTTGCATTGGTGAACGCGCCTTTCTCATGTCCGAATAATTCACTTTCAATCAACGTCTCGGGAAGCGCGGCGCAACTCACTGCCACGAATGGTCCGGAAGAACGGGCACTTTCGGCGTGAATCGCGCGAGCGAGCATCTCTTTTCCTGTGCCGTTTTCACCGGTAAGCAGCACTGTTGCTGTCGTCGAAGCAACAGACCGCGCTTGTTTCAAAACATTTTCGAGTGCCTGGCTTGTGCCGGAGAGATTTGAAAAACCAGGCGCACGCCCGAGTTGATTCCGTAAACGTCGATTCTCAATCTCGAGCTTGCGAAGTCGCGCTGCCTGATTGACGATATGCAACACTTCATCCGGATCGAGCGGCTTCTCAAAGAATCCGTATGCGCCTCTTCTAACGGCTTCGAGCGACGCCCTTCGCGCATCGCTGCCGGTAATGACAACAACCTGCAAAGGCGGATCCTGGCCTCGTGCTGCTTCGATCAATGCAAGGCCCTCAGCGATGTCGTCAATTCGCGGTGGCAAGTGCAGGTCAGTGAGCACCACATCGATCTTTTGTTCGTCAACCAACCGGCACGCCTCTTCACGTGAACCCGCTTGGAGCACACGATACTCGGAGCTCAGCGCCCAATACAGACCGCTGCGAATCGCGTCGTCGTCATCGACAACCAAAACGGTTCCTTTAACTTGCGGCTGGTCAGTCATTCGCTCGATTGACGTACTACAACACTTTCCCGCACTAATTCGTCGTTATTCAGCATGCGCTAAGCGAGGTCGAGGGCCACGAACTAGAGGTCAGTTTGCAGGGTCGTCACGCTTGTGGACCCCTCACCTTTCGTCCGTTCGCTGGTGGATTGAACGATTTTCTGATCGGGGCGATCACGCAGTGACGTCGTTACAGAACTAATCCTACACAACGCCAGAAATGGTTCTAAATAAAGTAGAGGAGCTTGCCGCGCTCCATGTCGAAAGTTTGATAAGAACCTATCCGGTCTCGGATGGTAGCACGACGCGAAAAGTGGTTCCAACACCCTCCGCTGAATCGACTTCGATTGTGCCTCCACTAGCCATAATCACTTCACGACAGGTATACAGGCCGAGCCCGACACCCGCGTTCTTGGTCGTCCTAAACGGACGAAATAGATGCTCTTGAAGAAATGTCTTGCTCATGCCGCAGCCGGTGTCGCTAACAGTGATCAAAGCCTGACCCTGGGGAGTTTTCTCAGCGGAAATTGTGAGTGTCCCGCGTTTCTCTGTCATCGCTTCGAGAGCGTTGAGAATCAGATTCTCAAAAACTTCATGGATACGATCGATATCGACAACTGCAAACAACTCGGACGGAAGTTTTACCTCCAGGGTATGACGGTCGGCTGCGGGTTCCGCTGTCTCCTTCACAGCGCGTTGAATAACTGGAGCGATGTTAGTGCGGCGTGGCAGTTTGTGTTCGCCACTCAAGGTGGTAATCGGTCGCGATAGACGTGCCACCAGCCCTCTAAGTTTGTTGGTCGCACTTGTCAACGACCGCATCGCATCCACACGAAATTGTTCGTTATGGAAGTGGCGTTCCATGTTGGACACGATCAGCGACAACGCCTCGATCGCATTCTTCAAGTCGTGCGTCAGCATCGCTGAAAGACGGAAAAATGATTCGAATTGTCGTGCTTCGGCTTCACGCGCGTACTGAGACCGCATGCGTTCGGCGAGAATATTCAGGTTATCAGCCATGGACCGTGCGTCATCGCCGGAGCGAAGTTCGACGCGCTGGTCCAACTCACCTTTGGCGACGGCAGTCAGCGCTTCGTTGACGCGAACGATGCCACTCGATCGCAGTTGGACAATCCTTTCAACTAACAGGGACAACAACAACGCCAGGGCCACAGCAATCACGACACCGGCAATTCCCCAGCGATGGACGCTTGCAACCGCTGCCGAACGCTCGCGACCAACCGCGATGTTGATATTCAACCGTGGTAAGGGGGCTAAGGCGACAACATAGTCACCTCCGTTATCGACCTGCAATCGACGAATCCCGCTTCCCGGTGATTTTGCGGTGTCCGCGAGTTGCGGCAAGGCGTTACGGAGTAGTTGACCGTCGAGTGAGCGTTGGGTGTGATGCAGAATCCGTTCACCGCCGTCCCAGGCAACGACGAGAGTTTCGTTGGCAGCATCAGTCCGAGGGCTCGCAAAGCCGCCGGCGCGATCGAGGAGTATCTCCGAGAGGTCCAATTCGCCGAGCAGCACCGCGCCGCGAACTTCACTATTATCGGTGAAGATTGGGGATGCGTAGCGCCAAACGGGAGTGTTCGAGATTTGGGAGAAATTTTGGCTTTGCTGAAGGTCGGGTGGAAATGTCTGTGGCTTGAAATCCTTCGTGCGAATCATGACCCCTGCGTCAGCCGCTTGCGGTGATCGTTCCGCCTGCAGTCGCAAAACCCGATTCTGGTTGAATAGGGCCAACCTAAATAAAGATCCGTTGCGTCCCAGGGCCGAAGCAAAATCTGCAGCTACGGAAGGTGGTGGCTGGTCCGTTGAGTTATCGCCGGCAGCTAAGAACTCGCCAATCGATTTCGCAGATGCAAGTCGACGGATCTCGGCTTCCTGCTGCTGAACACGCCGATCAACATCGGCGGTGAGACTATCCAGATCGCGTTGAGCAGTATCGCCTACTGTTTGATCGACAAGGCGCAGGCCATTCCAGTAGTTAAGTACCGCGACCAGGAGCAGCGGCACCAAACACAGTAGGAGGTAAGTGAGAAAACCTCTCCGTCTCATGATTGTTCCTAGACTGGCTTGCGTCCAAACTCTGCAAGCAGCGGTGCGAGGGACTTAATTACTTGTTCGTGCGACGTGCCGTTCGTCGCCACCAATCCGTTTCGGTTTTGGACTTCGGGGACGTTGTAGCTTAATGGCTTACCAAACAGATCCGTGAGCTGACCACCAGCTTCGGTCAAAATCAATTGCGGCGCGCACGTGTCCCATTGCTTTGTGCGCGGTGAAAGATGAATGTAGACGTCACACTGCTGTTCGACAATCAAACCGACCTTGATGCCAACCGAACCGCGTTGTACTTCCTCTCGAAAACCGAGACTCGTCACCACTCGATTCATCCGGGGACTTCGGTGAGAACGACTTGCAGCCAGACGCATTTCAGCAAGCTGTCTATGATCAGAGACAGTTGCACGTTGGACCGGGAAATCGGGACGTTCAATCCAACTGCCAGCATGCCGCGCCGCGCGATACATCACTCCAGTGAGCGGTTGATAAACAACGGCGACAACGCACTCGGCGTTTTCAACCAGGCCTATCTGGACCGCGAAATCACCGTTGCCTTGAATGAATCCGGTTGTGCCGTCGAGTGGATCGACCATCCACACACGCCGCTTGCGAAGACGACGCTCGGTGTCGATTGATTCTTCGGCAAGAATCCCATCGTCAGGAAACTCGGCACTCAAACGATCAACGATGATTTTGTTAGCAACGCGATCGGCCTCCGTGACGGGTTCGTAGTCGTCGGCATAACTCTTTTGCTGAACGTCGAGCGGCTCTTTGTACAGGCTCAAAATCGCAGCGCCTGCTTCACGCGCGAGCGCGATTGCGATTTGCAATTCATGATCGTAGTTCATTCTTTAGAGTGCGGCGACCTGTCGCCGCTTTGGTCCCCGGCAGCTTGCTGCCGCATGGTAGGGCTGCGACAAGTCGCAGCGGAATTAAAGCGGTGACAGGTCACCGCACTCCACAGCGGCTTGTCGCACGATCTTCACAGTCTCTTCGACATCTGCT
>Ga0068862_100004266_pt1 | contig 12103 bp, 11 predicted proteins | sample KBSSwiS52_FD_66598 | JGI IMG/M metagenome (GOLD analysis project Ga0068862, IMG submission 66598) | Switchgrass rhizosphere microbial communities from Kellogg Biological Station, Michigan, USA - KBS Switchgrass S5-2 | ecosystem: Host-associated > Plants > Roots > Rhizosphere > Soil ... | reverse complement strand
TTGGCGGTTCCGCCCTTTGCGTCGGTCAGCATCCAGCTCTTGCCGGGACCCTTGCTGACGATCAGCGGCTCGCCCTGGACGGTGGTCAGCGTCGCCTTGCCGCCGTGCGCTGCGGCATTCTTGGCCAGCATGGCCGCGCTCATCTTACCCGACACCACGTGATAGGTGAGGATCGAGGTCAGGGTCGCCTTGTTCTCGGGCTTCAGCAGCGTGTCGACGGTGCCGGCGGGAAGCTTGGCGAACGCCGCATTGGTGGGGGCGAACACCGTGAACGGTCCGGGGCCGGAGAGGGTATCGACCAGGCCTGCTGCCTTCACCGCCGCGACCAGGGTGGTGTGGTCCTTGGAGTTCACGGCATTCTCGACGATCGTCTTGGTGGGATACATCGCCGCGCCGCCCACCATCGGGTTGTGCTTGCTGGCGGCGAACGCACCGGTCGAGAGCAGCGCTGCACCGGCAGCGATCATGCCGATTTTCTTGAGATTGGTCATCTGAACTTCCTTCTCCGGCAACCCGGATAGTGGGATGCGGCAGAAGCTACGGAAGCACCCACGCGGCGGATGCATCGCGATCTCAGATTGTCGAAATTTTTCCTGCGGCGATCGGTGCGCTGCTCGGAGCGCGGTGCGGCGCGCCGTCACGAGGCTCGAGCGTCACCGCCAGGGTCGCGCCATCGCGCAGCAGCTTACGTGTTTCGGGCGCCACCACGACCTCGCTGACGCCGCCGCCGGCCACCAACCCCAGCGAGCGCGGCACGCCATCGTCCGGTATGATCCAGAGCTCCGGGGCGAGAGCGCTGGCCGGCATGCGGACGGCGCGGATCCGCAGCACGCCGCCGGCGGGATCGTATTGGGCGGCCAGAAGCGCGGCCGCCCCTTCGTCGCCCAATTGCGCGATCGCTCCCTGCTCGGTCGGGGCCACGACCCGGACCGGTGCCGGCATCGGACGCAGCACGATGAACGCCGCGAGTGACGCGGCGACAAGCCCACTGACGACGGCGCCCGCGCGCCAGCGGCTCAGCGCACTTCGGAGGCGATTGTCCTCGGGAGCCGTCAGGCGCCGTTGGATGGCGGGCCACAGGTCGATGGCCGGACTTTCCTCGAACGCCTCGTGCAGCGGCTCGAAGCGCTCTCGCCATTGCGCGACAGCGGCTGCGAAGGCGCGGTCCGACAGGCATCGGCGCATCGCGTCTGCCCGCTCGTCGCCCTCCAGCAGGCCCAGCGCCAGTTCGCCGGCGAGTGCCTCGAGCTCCGGCGATAGTGCGTCACTCATGGCCCAGGCATCCCTTCAGTTGGAGCAGGCCACGCCGCACCCAGCTCTTCAAGGTACCGAGCGGCACCGCCATCGCCTGGGAAAGCTGCAGATAGGTAAGCCCGTCGAAGAACGCGGCATGGATCGCGCGGCGAGGTCGCTCGTCCAGCGCATCCAGGCAGGCGACGATGCGGGCGCTTTCCTGCGCAGAGGCGATCGCCTCCCACGCCAACGGCGCGCTGTCGGCAACGGCAGCGGCCGCGCTTTCGGGAAGATGCTGGATGTGGTTGGCCCGGCACCAGTCGAGCGCGGTGTTGCGCGCGATGGCGCAGAGCCAGGTGATCGGACTCCCCCGCTTCGCGTCGAAGCGTCCGGCACGATCCCAGACTTTGATGTAGACCTGTTGCAAGACATCCTCGGCAGCTTCGCGATCCTGGCAGATACGCAAGCACACGCCAAAAAGCTTCGCGGAGGTGGCGCGATATACATCGTGCAGTCCGCCCTGGTCACCCTCAGCTGCGCGTGCCAGGTCATAGACCAGACGCTCTCGCCTGACGCTTGCCGTCGTCCGGTCCATGACCTGGCTGCCCTCGCGTCCCATATCTCTTAACCGATCCAACAGGTACAGGGTGTTCTGTCCGGTACCAACAAATGAGAGCACCTGCATCGCTGACTTAGTACGTCGGCCTGATCAGTCTCGCGGCCACATCATTCCCTGAGATTGCGAAGCAGTCCGCAGCATTGGGAAACACAACGAAGTCCAACAAGGCTAGGACCCCCCCCCGTTTCTGCGGCGCCGTAAACACCAACGCAGGACAAAGACGGTGTGGGATTGGTGCCGACTGGAGGTCTCGAACCCCCGACCCCCTGATTACAAATCAGGTGCTCTACCAACTGAGCTAAGCCGGCCCGCGTGCGGCGGATGCGGCGCCCCATACCGTGAGGTGGGGGCGCCGGTCCAGTGCGTTTACGCCGCGGTCAGAACACCGCGCGTGGTTCCGGCTCGTTCATCATCGCCTGCCGGATCATCGGGATGGGAGCGCCGCCATAATCGAGGAAGGTGTCGTGGAACGACTTCCACGCTGCCCGGCCGCCGCGCGTGGCGGTCCAGTCCTCACGCAGTCTGCGGATCATGAGCTTGCCCATCGTGTAGTTGAGATAGGCGGGATCGTAGGTGCCCCGCGCGGCCTGTTGCTCCGCGGTGCCTTCGTCCTGATAGCACTGGTCCTCGAACAGCTTGACCGATTGGGCCAGCGTCATGCCCTGGGTATGGAGGCCGATCGCCGAAAGGAACCGGCAATCGCGCAGCAGCGCCTCGCTGAGTTGGCCGACGTGCGCGCCGGGGTCGCCGTTGCCGAGACCCGCTTCCCACATCAGTTCCTCGGAGTAATGCGCCCACCCTTCGGCATAGGCATAGCCCACGAAGATCCTGCCGATCCACGAAGGCGCACGGTTCGAGTGCAGGAATTGCAGGAAGTGCCCCGGCATCACCTCGTGGACGCTGGTGAACAGCAGGTTGTTCTTGCTGGGAATGTAGGCGAGCTGCTTCTCCTTCGACCAGCTCGGGTCCGGCGGAGCAATGTAATAGATCGAGGGGATGCCCTTCTCGTACGGTCCCGGAGGATCGATGTAGGCGCCGTTCTGGGCATTATAGGGCGGACTCTGGCGCACCAGCGCCTGCTCGGTGCCGGGGATCGTCACCAGGTCCTTGGCGCGCACGAACGCGGTGAGATCCGGGATTTGCTTCGTCGCGGCGGCGACCGGGCCCTCAGGGTACTTGTCCGCGTTCATCTTCGCGAAGCACTCCACCACCGTCTTGCCGGGGGCGAACTGCGCGCAGGCCGCCTTCACCGCGTCTTGGTTGCGTTTGAGGTCGGCGCGGCCGATCGCCTCCAGCTCGGCGAGCGGGATGTCGACCCCCTCGGTCTCTTTCAGCATGCGCGAGAATCGATCAGGCCCCAGAGCGAAGGCCTGCGTCGCACGAGGCTGCTGCGCCTTGAGCGAGGCCGCGAGGGCCTCCATCGCCGCGCCGGCCTTGTCGGCCGACGCCTTGAGTCGGGCCTGTAGCGCCGGGTCTCGGACATCGGCGAAGGCGGCGAGGGCATCCTTGCGGTAGTAGTCCGCGAACCCTCCGAAGCCTGCGACCCCTTGCTTGATGAAGCTGGCGGGGAGGGGACCTTTGAGATTTGCCTGGATGTTCGCGGCGGCGGTCGGGATCGCGTCGAAGAACGCGATCAGCGCCGTCATCCGCACCGGCTTGGGCGCGTATTCGCGCGAGATGTAGACGTTGGGATCGAGACCGCCGCCGATGTACCAGTCGGGATTGCTGTGCGGCCGGTCGGCATCGACGATCCAGAACAGCTCCTTGCGGGCGACGGCGACGAGAGCATCCCGCTCGAAGGCGTCCTGCTGCGAAAGCCCGGTGAAGCCGTCGGCGTCGGCGATTACCGAGCGCAAGAACGCCACCCGCGTCGCGAGGCCGGCGTCACTCCAGTCTGGCAGCTTGCCGTCGAAACGGTGATCGCCCTGATAGACGGCGGTGGATGGATCGAGTGCGAACCATCGCGCGATGGTCGCCTGCACGAAGTCCTTCCATGCGGGCTGCGTCGATGCTGCGGCCGCGGGTGAGGTCGCGGCCTGCTCTGCCGGCGGAGCGGTGGTGGTTGCGCATGCCCCCAGCGCGAGGCAGGTGATCGAGGCGAGGAGGGTTGTTCTGACTTTCATCGCGGCCCCTTTTAAACGAGCGAAGGGGGCGCCCGCTGATGACAGCGGACACCCCCCTTCCTGTGCGTATGTCTGCGCTATGCCGCGCCGAACGTCCAGCCCTCGGTACGTGCGAGTCCGGGGGTCAGTTCCGGCGGGTGCCAGAGCGCGGCGTCGTCCGCATGGCGCCGCAGCCAAGCGGAGGTGAGCAGGGCATCGGCGCTGTGATCGTCGACGGCGCCGGTCAGCCCGGCGGGAGCCGAGCCGAGCCTGGCCAGGGCGACGTCGAGCGTGGCGCCGTCCCGGATCTTCGATCGCCCTGCCGCGCGCCCTGCCGCCAGCGCCGCGATGGTGGTGTAGATTTCGACGATCGCCGAACCTCGTTTGGGCAGGGCGATGCCGTCGACAGGCCACACGAACAGTCGATCGGCAAGCCGGTGCAGCAAGCGCATCCCCGTGAGGCTGGACTTGCCGACCTGCGCCGCGCCGACCAGGTTGAAGTTGCTGTAAGGCCTGCACCCCGCCCGAGCTTGTGCTTCCTCGGTGATCCGAAACCGCCCGTGGCGGTGGAGCGCCCCGGCAAGGTGGAATCGAGCCCCCTCGCGCCCGCCATGGCGGCGAAAATAGGCGCTGAGTTCCGGGTGGTCGACCAGGCTCGTCGCCGAAAGCTGCGGGTCCTCGATGCAGGTTTCGTCCACGAGGCGCCAGAGGGCGCGGGCGGTCGGGGGACTGGCCGGCCATTCCGGAAAGAACGCCCCGGCGTCCGCGAAGGGAAGCGAAGTGCCGAGATCCAGGCCGACGAGGGTGTCGACCGGCAGGTCGTTCAGCAGATAGTCGAACACCGCTGCGCGAGACCAGTGGCGATGTCCGGCCGCCGCCAGGAGCGCGGGCGGGCCACCGGTGACCGAGCAGAGGCCCAGCGCGATCCCGGGCTGCCGCTCTCCCGCAGCGCCCGACCAGTCGATGGCGAGAAAGTTTCGGAAGCGGGGCAAAGGCCGGTCAGCCCCGCTCGCGCCGCTTTTTCTCCCACCATTCCATCCGTTCGATCACCTGCCGCTCGAACCCGCGCGGGACGGGCTTGTAGTAAGTCTGCGGTTCCATTTCGTCGGGCCAGTAGTTCGACCCGGAGAAACCGTCGGGCGCGTCATGGTCGTAGGCGTAGTCCTTGCCGTAGCCGATATCCTTCATCAGCTTGGTCGGCGCGTTGAGGATGCTGGCGGGCGGCATCAGCGAGCCGGTCTCGCGCGCGGACTTGAACGCCGCCTTCTGCGCCATGTAGGCCGCGTTCGATTTGGGCGCGGTGGCGAGATAGAGGCACGCCTGAACGATCGCCAGTTCGCCCTCCGGAGAGCCGAGAAACTCGTATGCGTCCTTGGCGGCCAGGCACTGGACGAGCGCCTGCGGATCGGCGAGGCCCACGTCCTCGCTGGCGAAACGGGTCAGCCGGCGCAGAACGTAGAGCGGCTCCTCGCCCGCCGTCAGCATCCGCGCCATGTAGTAGAGCGCCGCCTGCGAATCCGAGCCGCGCAGGGACTTGTGGAGCGCGGAAATCAGGTTGTAGTGCCCCTCCCGGTCCTTGTCATAGACTGCGACGCGGCGCTGCAGGAATTGTCCGAGCGCCGCGGGATCGAGCGGCTCGGCCAGCTTCGCGGCATAGAGGGTCTCGGCCTGATTGAGCAGAAACCGTCCGTCGCCATCGGCCGAGGCGACCAGCGCTGAGCGCGCTTCCGGGGTGAGGGGCAGCGGCCCTTCCAGCGCTTCGCCCCGCTCCAGCAAGGCGCCCAGCGCGGCCGCATCGAGCCGGTGCAAGATCAGCACTTGCGCACGGCTCAGCAGAGCGGCGTTCAGCTCAAAGCTGGGATTCTCGGTGGTGGCGCCGACCAGCGTGACGGTCCCGCGCTCCACATAGGGCAGAAACCCGTCCTGCTGCGCGCGGTTGAAGCGGTGGATCTCGTCCACGAACAACAGCGTGCGCTGACCGGCCTTCGCCGCCACGTCCGCTTCGGCGAAGACCTTCTTGAGATCCGCCACGCCCGAGAACACCGCACTGACGGCGGCGAACCGCATTCCGACCGCATCGGCGAGGAGGCGGGCGATGCTGGTCTTGCCGGTTCCCGGCGGCCCCCACAGGATCATCGAGGACAGCCGCCCGGCGGCCACCATCCGCCCGATCGCGCCCTCGGGGCCGGTCAGATGCTCCTGCCCGACCACGTCCGTGAGCGTGCGTGGCCGCAACCGGTCGGCCAGCGGCGCGTCCGCGCGGGGCTCGTTCGGAGCGGACGAAGGGGGAAGGTCATCGGCGAAAAGGTCGGCCATGAGGTATTCTTAAGCATTCGCGGGCGGAATTGCACCGCTGCCACGCGGTCTGTATCCTGCTGCCGACAGGGGAGCACGAGATGAGCACGATCACCAGCCCGGAAACTGTGCGAAGGACGCCGCCCCACTTATGGGTCGTGGGCCTCCTTAGCCTCCTTTGGAACGGCTTCGGCTGTCTCGACTACACGCTCACCAACTTGCGCGACCCGGCCTATATCGCCCAGTTCCCGCCGGAGATGATCGACTATCTCGACAGTTTTCCCGGCTGGGCAGTGGTCGCCTGGGGGCTGGGCGTGGGTGCCGGCGCGCTGGGATCGCTGCTGCTGCTCGCGCGATCGATTTGGGCCGCTTATGCTTTCGCGTTCTCGTTTCTGGGCCTGGCTCTGACCACGTTCTACCAGTTTTCGGAAGGAATGCCGCCCAGCATGAACACGCCCATGAACTGGGGCATGACCGGCGCGATCTGGATCGTGTGCATCGGCCTGCTGCTCTACGCGCTGCGGATGCGCTCGCGCGGGGTGCTGCGCTAGATGTCCGGTCCCGGCATCCGGCGCCGATAAGTCAGAGGGCGGATTCGCTCCGACGCGGGTTCAGCGCCGGTCCTTCTGGCGAACAAGCCGAACGTAGGTGTCGGCCACCGACCGGTTGATGCGGTCCCAGCCGAAGTCCTGCGCGCGGCGTTCCCCGGCGGTGCCGTGGCGTGCGCGAAGCTGCGGGTCTTCCAGATAGGTGCGTAGCGCTTCGGCAAACTGGTGGACGGCGCCAGGGCGGATGAGGCGCCCGGAGACGTGATCCTCGACCAGGCTCTCGCTGCCGGTCGCGGCCGCGGCGACCACGGGGAGCGAACAGGCCATCGCTTCCAGCGTGACGTTGCCGAAGGTCTCCGTGACGGAGGGGTTGAACAGCATGTCCATGCTGGCGACCGCGCGGCCAAGGTCCGCACCCTGCTGGAAGCCGACGAAGGCCGCGTCGGGCAGACGGCTCTCGAACCAACCCCGGGCTGGCCCCTCGCCGATGACGAGCACCTTGTGGCGCACGCCGCGGCGGCGCAAGTCGTCGATGGTGTCGGAAAAGACGTCCAGGCCCTTCTCCATCACCAGCCGGCCCAGGAAGCCGATCACCAGTTCGTCGTCCACGATCCCGTGCGCGCGGCGCCACTCGAGCGAGCGGGCGCCGGGATGGAAGATCGTGCGATCGACACCCCGCGACCAGATCGAGATGTCGTAATTCATGCGTTGCTCGCGCAGCACTTGCGCCATGCTTTCCGATGGCGCCACCAGCGCGTCGCAGCGGCGGTAGAAGCGGCGCAGCATGGCTTCCATGATCGGTTCGGCCCAGGCCATGTTGTAATAGCGAAGGTATGTCTCGAACCGGGTGTGGACCGAGGCGAGCACCGGGATGCCGCGCGCATCAGCCCAACCGACGGCACGGTGCGCGGTCGGGTCGGGCGAGGAGACGTGCAGGACGTTGGGTGCGAAGGCGGTGAGGTCTTTGCGGACTGCGAAAGGCATTCCGAGCGGCACGCGATACTCCGGCCGCCATGGGATCGCGAACGAGCGGACGCTCACCAGGTCGCCCGCCGGTTCGAACGCCGGCACCCGCACGGTGGGCGAATAAACGCGGACTGCCGCGCCCTGCCGTAGCAGGTACTCGACCAGACGGTTCAGCGCCTGATTCGCGCCGTCGCGAACGTAATTGTAATTGCCCGAAAAGAGGGCGATGCGCAGGTCGGCCATGTCCATCGTGGTGCGCCCATAGCCCGGCGCATCCCGGTTGGCGAGGGTGCGGCCTGCGCTGCGAGGCCGCCGTCAACAGACGGCGGCCACCCGCCGCTCAGTAGCCGCGATGCCGGCCCCACCCGCGATCATAGCCCCGATCGCGATGATAGCCGTATCCGTATCCGCGATCCCACCCGCGATCCCAGCGATTGCCGTAGCCGTAGCCGTCGCCGCGATAGTACGGTCTCCGGTAATCCGGGCGCCCATAGTACCGGTCACGGTAGTAGCGGCGCGGCGAGCCTTCGTAGTAGTAATAGTACCCAGGGTAGTCGCGCACCGTCACATAGCGGCGCGAGCCGTAGTAGCGATTGTCGTAGTAGCGATCGTCGTGGCTGTCGGCGATGGCGGCGCCCACGGCGAGGCCGAGGATGCCCGCCCCCACGGCAATGGCGGCATCGTCGCCACCGCCGCGATGCCAGCGATCGCGCGCTTCGGCGCCTTGGGTGAAACCGAGAGTTGTCGCTGCCATCGCCGCCGCGATGCCTGCGGATTTCAGGAACCTGTTCATGTGTCTTCTCCTTCTCGGAGCCGGTCGGGCACGGCGGTCCCGACCGGCGCCTCGATTTTCCATCGAGATATTGACATCAGCAGATCGGCACTGAACCCGCCGTGAATTTCAGGCACTTGCGCGCGCGGGCTGTCGCGACGGGTTGGCCGATGCTTGTCATCGTTAAACGGAAACGTGCTCTCGCGAGTTCCCGATGCATGGAAACGCCCGGCTCCCGCAGGGGGAGCCGGGCCTCCAAGGTCCCGAGCGGTCGAGGGGGAAATACTGCCCGGGGCCGAGGCTCAGTAGCCGCGACGGGCGTAGTAGCTGTCCCGCCCGTAGCGATCATCGTGCCGGTAGCGATCGCCCCATCCGTCGCGCGACCAACCGTCCCTGCCATCGTAGCGGGCCGACCGATCATAATAGTACCCGCTGTCACGGTCGTAGTAGCGGCGATCGTAACGATCGTGGCGATCGTCGTTGCTGGATGCGGCGATGGCGCCGATCGCAAGGCCGACGATGCCCGCACCGATGGCGACGGCCGCTGTGTTGTCATGCTGGCGGTAATAGTCTCGTGCCATCGCCGGCGAGGTGCTGACCAGCGCCGATGCGGCGAGGGTGGTCGCGAGAACGCCCTTCTTGAGGATGCTCATATCCAATCTCCTCGGACCGGCGGCGATCGGCACGATGCCTGTCCGCCGTCCTGTATGTGCAACGTCCTACGCCGCCCGGCCTGAACAGGTGCGGGACAGGTCATGCAGTTTCCGTTCATTTAATGGAAGTGTTTGATGAACGTCTCGAGCCACGACGCCCAGCCGAGGCCATGCATGGCCGAACCGAGCCCCGGTTACGCAACGCCGCCTCGTCCCGATGCGCTTGGCGCGTACAAGATGTTGAAATCGGGGAGCTACCCTATGTCACTTCTGGACAACATCGCCGCGTCGGTTGATCTTGCTCAAGGGCTCTGGCCGCCGCAGGATCGTCCTGGCCCGTGAAGCCTCGCGTGCTGGGCGGGCATCTTCGTGCATGCAGACGCAAGCGACGGGAGTACGACGATGGGACAGACGATGAGCGGCGGATGCCAGTGCGGTCGGATCCGCTACACCGCCGAGGTGGAGCCGGAGAAAGCCTATCTGTGTCACTGCCGAATGTGCCGCAAGGCGACCGGCGGTGTTGCCGCCGCCTTCATAAATCCGCCCAAGGACAAGGTCGTCTGGCACACCGAGCCGGACTGGTACCGCTCCTCGCCGATCGCCCGGCGTCCATTCTGCTCGCACTGCGGCACGCCGCTCGGTTTCGACTTCATCGAGGGCGGGTTGCACATCGACCTGACGGTGGGAAGCTTCGACGACCCGACGCCGTTCCGGCCCGAGCACAACTATGCGACCGAGAGCATGCTTGCAGCCTGGACCGACGTGAGCCATCTGCCCGGCATCGCCAGCGCCGAGAACACCAAGGTCGTCGAGATGTGGAAGGCGGCAGGAATGGAGCCGCCCGAATGACCGAAGCACGTGTCGAGTACCTGAAGGGCTGGGACGGTGCCCGGCTGGCCCTGCACCGGATGGGAGAGGGCAGGCAGGTGTTGCTGTTCCATGGGCTGTTCTCCAGCGCCGAGGTGAACTGGATCAAGTACGGTACCGCCGCGCGCCTCGCCGCGGCCGGCTTCGAGGTGCTGATGCCCGATTTGCGGGCCCACGGCCTCAGCGATGCACCGCATGCGCCCGATGCCTACCCTGATGATGTGCTGGTCCGCGACGCGCTCGGCATCGTCGAGCAGTTGGGCCTTGCCGACTACGATCTCGGCGGCTTCTCGCTCGGTTCGCGCACCTCGGTGCGGGCGGTGCTGGAGGGGCTGACACCGCGGCGGCTGATCCTGGGGGGCATGGGGCTGGAGGGCCTTGCCGGATGGGCCCGACGGAGCGCCTTTTTCATCGACGCGATCGACCGCTATGACAGCATCGAGCGTGGCGACCCCGCGCACTTCGCCAAGATTTTCATGAAGAGCCAGAACGTGGACCGCGTGGCGACCCGCCTGCTGCTGCAATCGGTGGACGATACTCCGCCGGAGGCGCTCGCCGGCGTCGCCATGTCGACGCTGGTGGTGTGCGGCGCGCAGGACCACGACAACGGCTCCGCCACCGCGCTGGCTGCGGCGCTTCCGAATGCGACCTACGTTGAGGTGCCGGGCACCCATATGTCCTCGGTCACCCAGCGCCAGCTGGGGGAGGCGATGGCGGCATTCCTGGCATAGGGCTCGGCCCGGCTCGCATTTGACCCCTGGCGCCTGCATGACCCGTGAACCCGCCGCTTGACCCCTGTTCCCGGCGGCGTCAGCATTGGGCATCCGAAATTTCCAAGTCACGGGGCATCCATGAAAACCCACGCAATCTCGCTTCTGGCGCTCGCCGGAGCGATGGCTACGGCCGCGCCAGCTCTTGCCGGGACAACCACGCCGCCGCCGCCTGCCGCCGCTCTCACCGCCGAGCAGTTCGTCGCGCAGGCCGAGGAACAGTATAATCGCAAGACGATCGAGGCGGCGCAGGCGGAGTGGGTCTACGACACCTACATCACCGTCGACAGCGAGGCGCTGACGGCGCGTGGCTCGGCCGCGCTGCAGGGCTTCAACGTGGAGACGGCGACGAAGGCCGCCGGCTATGCGGCGCAGCCCGGCCTTTCCTACGATGTCGCGCGCAAACTCAGCCGCATGCGCACCTTGATCACCCAGCCCGCGCCCACTCGCGCCGGTGCGGCCGAGGAAGCGGCGACCCTGATCGCGCGGCTGCAGGGCGTCTATGGCAAGGGCAAGGGCACGCTGAAGGGCCAGCCGATCAACGGTTCCGACATCGAGGCCGCGATGGGCACGAACCGCAATCCGGCCGAACTCGCCGAGATGTGGACGAGTTGGCACGACGGCGTCGGCAAGCCGATGAAGGCGGACTACGTCAAGCTGGTCGCGCTGGAGAACGAGGGCGCGAAGGAACTCGGCTACAGCGACACAGGGGCGCTCTGGCGGTCGAACTACGACATGACCCCCGATCAGTTCGCGGCGCTGACCGAGAAGCTGTGGGGCGAGGTGAAGCCGCTCTACGACCAGCTCCATTGCTACACGCGCTCCAAGCTCAACGAGAAGTACGGCGATGCGGTGCAGAAGAGCACCGGCCCCATCCGCGCCGATCTGCTCGGCAACATGTGGGCGCAGGAATGGGGCAATATCTACGACATCGTCGCTCCAGCGGGGGCGGGAGACCTTGGCTACGACATCGGCGACCTGCTCAAGGCCAAGGGGTATGACCCGGTCAGGATGGTCAAGGCGGGCGAGGGCTTCTACTCCTCGCTGGGTTTCGCACCGCTGCCGGCGACGTTCTGGGAACGCTCGCAGATCGTCAAGCCGGCCGACCGCGAGGTGGTGTGCCATGCGTCTGCGTGGGACATCGACAACCTCGATGATCTGCGCATCAAGATGTGCACCAAGGTGAACGCCGACGACTTCGTGACCATTCACCACGAGCTGGGCCACAATTACTACCAGCGCGCCTACAACAAGCAGCCGGCCTATTATCTGGATGGC
>Ga0068862_100004265_pt1 | contig 12103 bp, 11 predicted proteins | sample KBSSwiS52_FD_66598 | JGI IMG/M metagenome (GOLD analysis project Ga0068862, IMG submission 66598) | Switchgrass rhizosphere microbial communities from Kellogg Biological Station, Michigan, USA - KBS Switchgrass S5-2 | ecosystem: Host-associated > Plants > Roots > Rhizosphere > Soil ... | reverse complement strand
TCGGTCTATCTCATCCTCGCGCTGGCGTTTTATTTCATCCCGCCGGCTGGCTGAGCCGGGCAACCCGAGTGCAGAAGGTTAACCGGAGGTCAAGCGATCAGGAGATTACCTTAGTAAAAACTCCTGATCTCCGGCCCGCCTGTAAAGCCGCCGCCTCTCTGATGCGATAATGGTTTTGATGGGAGAGTTGAGCGATCGTCTGATCGCGGAGCTCGTTGATGCCGTCCGCGCGCAGCTCCGCAAGGAAACAGCGGACCGGCTGCGGGATATTTATCTCATCGGCGACATCGAGAAGGATACGGCCCGGAGCTGCATCGAACGGCTCCGTGAGCTCGCCAACGAGAACGACCGGCCGATCACCGTCTTCATCAACAGCGCCGGCGGCAATGTCACCGACGGCCTCGCCATTCACGACGCCATCCGCCACGTCATCAAGCGCGGCATCGAAGTGAAGATCATCGTGCAGGGGATGGCGTATTCGATGGGCTCGATCGTCCTGCAGGCGGCCAGCGAAGGCAAGCGGCTCGCCTTCCCGCATTCCTGGATCATGATTCACGAACCGGCGAAATGGGCCGGCTGGCAGTCGACGACGGCCGCGGCGCAGCATCTGGAGAGGCTCAAACAGATGCAGGATCAGATCTACAAGATCCTGTCGTCGCGATCGGGCAAGCCGCTGCGCCAGATCATCAAGGACACCAAGCGCACCGACTTCTACCTCGACGCGCCGAGCGCGCTCGAATACGGGTTGATCGACGCGGTCGTCGCGGGAGAGCTCCCGGAGCCGAAGGCGCAGCCGATGGACTCGAAAGACATCGCCCCTCCCCTGCAACCGCTGGAGGCGCCGCGTCAGGAAGAAGCGGCTCGCGAACGCGGTCCCGCTCGCGAGCCAGGGCCGACCGCTCGCGCAAGTCTCAAGTCTCAAGTCTCAAGTCTCACCGACAGTGAGAGTTGAGAGTTGAGAGTTGAAACTTGAGACTTGAGAGAGGTCAGTTCCGCTCGGCGCGCCACTCTTCGAGCAGGCGCGCGGCGTTGCCGGCCACCGAATGCAGGCTCGGCGTCCATCCCAGCGCCCGCGCCCGCGGGCTGCGGACCACCTGATCGAGCATCAGCGCATCGGCGTACGTGCCCATCTTGTGGCGGGCTTCGTCGATCGGCACATGGCGCACGTCCGGCCGCACCGCCAGGTGGGGCTTGATCGCCGACACGATGTCGTTGACGCGCTCGTCGCCTTCGTCGTTCGCGTGATAGACGCCGGCGGCATCCTCGCGCGCGGCGAGCCGGGCATACAGATCCGCAAGGTCGCGGTCGTACACCAGCGGCCAGTGATTGTTGCCGTCGCCGACCACCCGCACCAGCCCGTTGCTGGCCGACTTGAACAGATCCCCGACGATGCCGCTGCCGCGGCCGTAGACCACGCCCGGCCGCACAATCACCGTTCGCAGCGCGTCTGAATTCGCGTCGGCAATCAACTGCTCGTGGCGGGGCCGCCACGACACGTGCTCGACCGGGTTGATGGGGGTTTCTTCGGTGGCGGGATTGGGCGCCGGGCCCAGCACCCAGACACCAGAGGTATAGATCACGAAGCGCCGGGCTGGAGCGCTCGAGCCGGCGGTCCGCGGACGCCGCGCGGCGTTGAGAATCGTTTCGATGACGAGGCGATCGATCGCGGCGCCGCGGCCGGATCGCGCGTCGAACGCCGCGTGCACGTAGCCGTCCTGCGCGTCCGCCGCAGCCCGATACGATTCGGGGTCCGACAAGTCGCCGATCACCGGATGGCCGCCGCGCTTCGCCACGCGCCGCGCCTTCTCGTTGTTACGCACGAGCGCGGTGACGTCGTGTCCGGCGCGCACGAGCGCGTCGAGCACGGCGGCGCCGATGTAACCGGTCGCGCCCGTGAGAAAGATCCGCATCGCGGCCGTATATCATAGTTCACTCGTGGTCCGCGAGACGCTGATTGACTTTTTCGCCGATCTCGCTGAAGCGCGAGGCGACTTCCTCGTCTACGACGACGGGTTCAGAAGCCGGCGGTACACCTACGCGGAGGTCGCACGCGCCGCGCGCGCGTTCGCGTCGCGCCTCCATGCCCTCGGACTTCGCAAAGGCGACAAGGTTGTCTTCTGGAGCGAGAACCGCCCCGAGTGGGTGATCGCGTTCTGGGGCTGTCTGCTCCGCGGCGTGGTCGTCGTGCCGATCGACTACCGCGCGTCACCCCTGTTCCTCGAGCGCGTCAGCCGCATCGTCGCGGCGAAGCTGGTGCTGATTGGACAGGACGTGCCCTTCGACTTCGCTCAGGGCGGACCCCCGATCAGCGGCGCGATCGACGCGCCGATCTGGAAGCTGCACGATCTCGACTGGAGCGGCGGCGGCTCCGTTCCGGAGGTCACCGCCGACGACACGATCGCGCGCGACGATATCGCCGAAATCATTTTCACCTCCGGCGCCACCGCCGAACCCAAGGGTGTCGTCATCACCCACCGCAACATCCTGGCGAACATTGTCCCGGTCGAGCGGGAGATCGTGAAGTACCGGAAGTGGGGGAAGCCCTTCTTTCCGTTGCGGTTCCTGAATCTCCTGCCGCTCAGCCACATGTTCGGGCAGGCGATGGCCACCTTCATTCCGCCGACATTGCCGGGTGTGGTCGTGTTCATGCGCGGCTACAACCCGGTGGACATCGTCTCGCAGATCAAGTCGCGGCGGATTTCCGTCGTGGTGTCGGTGCCGAAGATCCTCGACGTGCTGCGCGAGCAGACCGCGCGTCACCTCGCCAGGCCGTTCGACGGCTTCGCCGCCGGAAAGCGCCATTGGCTGATGCGATGGTGGCAGCACCGTGACGTGCATCGGATGTTCGGGTGGAAGTTCTGGGCGTTCGTGGTCGGCGCCGCACCGCTCGAGACCGAGCTCGAATCGTTCTGGAGCGAGCTCGGTTACGTCGTGATCCAGGGCTACGGCCTGACCGAGACCGCGCCGATCGTCACGCTCAACCATCCCTTCGGCACGAAGAAGGGATCGGTCGGCAAGGCGATCGCCGGCGTCGAGATGAAGATTGCACCCGACGGCGAAATCCTCGTGCGCGGAGAAAACGTCACGACCGGCTACTTCAACGCGAACGAAGACACCGCGCGAGCCTTCGCGGACGGCTGGTTTCACACCGGCGACGTCGGTGAACTGGCGGAGAACGGCCAGCTGTACATCCGCGGCCGCAAGAAGGAAATGATCGTGACACCCGAAGGGATGAACGTCTTCCCGGAGGATGTCGAACGTGTTCTGAACCACCTCGCCGGGGTGCGCGACTCCGCCGTCGTCGGCGTGCCGATCGGATCCGAAGAACGTGTGCACGCGGTGCTGGTCCTCGAGCCCGGGACGGATGCCGATGCCATCGTTCGCGCAGCGAACGGCATGCTGAGCGATCACCAGAAGATTCGACGGGCGCTGGTGTGGCCGGATCCGGAACTGCCGCGGACCGAGGGAACACGCAAGCTGAAGCGGGCCGCCATTCGTGAGTGGGCGCGAACGGGCGCCCCGGCGGGGTCATTCGCGGCGCCGGCCGGCGACGTGCTTGGGGCGCTCGTCGCCAAGTACGCCGGCCGCGCCGATCTCACGGCGCAGACCACGCTCGAGGAGCTCGGGTTGAGCTCGCTCGAACGCGTCGAGCTGATGGTCGCGCTCGAGGACGCGTTCGAGACGCGCATCGACGAGGGGGCGTTTTCCGAAGCGCGCGACGTCGCCCAGCTGCGACGGCTGGTGGAACGGGCGGAGACACGCGATGTCCCTCCCGCGGAACCGGTCGAATTCCCGACCTGGACGCGGTCGTGGCCGGCGCGGTTGGTCCGGCGCGTGAACCTGCCGCTGTGGATTCTGCCGCTGGCGCGAGCGTTCGCGTGGCTGCGTGTCGAGGGCCGGGAACACTTACTGGGACTCGAGGGGCCGGTGATCTTCGCGTCCAACCATCAGAGCTTCATGGACGGTCCGGTGATCATGGCGGCGCTCCCGGCGAAATGGCGCTATACCGTCGCGCCGGCGATGGCGAAGGAGATGTTCGCGGCGCATTTCTTTCCCGCCAAGCACGGGCGCGCGGCGTGGTTCACCAACAGCCTCAACTACTATCTGGCGTCGCTGTTCTTCAACGCGTTTCCGCTTCCGCAGCGCGAGGCCGGCGCGCGCCAGACGCTGCGATACATCGGCGAACTGCTCGGCAACGGCACGTCGGTCCTGATTTTTCCGGAAGGACGCCGTTCCGAGAGCGGCGTCATCGACACGTTCCGTCCCGGCATCGGCATGATCGCGGCGCGTCTGAACGCCACCGTCGTCCCCGTCCGCCTCGATGGCTTGCAGAACGTGCTTCGCGTCGGTTGGCGGATGGCGCGGCCGGGCCGTGTCCGCGTCGCGTTCGGCAAGCCGTTGCGGCTGACAGGCGAGGACTACGAGGCGCTCGCCAAAACCGTCGAGGCCGCCGTCCGCGCGCTGTAGCCGGCAGCCTCGCCTGCTGGCAGTTTCTGCAACCTCGACCCGCGGCACCCGTTGCAGCCCGGGGTCAGACCCGGGTCTGACCCCGCATTTAAACCCTCGGGCGAAGACGGCGGTTTCTACCACTGACAGGAGGGTCGTCATGACTCATCGATTCCTGCGCAGTGCGTCGGCCGTACTGCTTCTGTCGGCGACTGTCGGGGTGGCGCCGGCGTGCGCGGCGTCGCGCAGCCGTGTATACGTGCGCGTCGGACCGCCCGCGCCGATCGTGGAGACCCGCATCGTCGCACCGGGGCCGGGCTACGTGTGGATCCCGGGATATCACCGCTGGAGCGGATCAGCCTATCTGTGGATGCCGGGCCGCTGGGATCGTCCGCCACGCGCGCGCGCCGTCTGGGTGCCGGGACGGTGGGTCCACCAGGGACGTCGCGGCTGGTACTTCGTCGACGGCCATTGGAGGTAGGCGAAATCTGGCGATCTGGTGATCTGGTGATCTGGTGATTTAGTGATTGTTGGTGGATCTAGCGATTGACTTATTGGGTGCTTTGGCTTGCCATGGAATCGACCAACCCAGCAATCCCTCAATCTCTCGACAATCACCCAGTCACCCAATCACCAAATCACCCAATTGCAGGTGTCCCCCTGTGGCATAATGTTTGTTTGATGGAAAGGACCGCTAGCAGTTGAGCAAGGATGATCTGATTGACATGCAGGGCACGGTCGTGGCCGTTCACAGTGGCGGGTTGTACCGCGTGCAATGTGACGCCGGGCACGAGGTGCTGGCCCAGCTTAGCGGCCGGATGCGCCGCTTCCGTATCAAGGTCGTTCCAGGGGATCGCGTGACCGTCGGCGTCTCGCCGTACGACCCGGTCAGGGGGATCATCACCTTCCGTGCACGCTAGCCACAATCAAGTTTGAACTCGAACACAACCAATCGGACCCATTCCAACCGCGGCCCGGGCCGGCGATCGTCGCGCGGCCACGGCAGTTCGCGCGGCCCGCGCAAGCCGCACCACCCACACGCCCCGAAGCCTTCGTCCGGCGTTCCGGCGCTCGAGCCGATTGAGGTCGACACCACGCCGGTGCCCTTCAAGACGCTTGGCCTCGACGCGCGGCTGCTGGAAGGCGTTCGCGACCTCGGGTGGGTCGACACGCGGCCCATTCAGACCGCGGTCATTCCACTGGCGCTCGGCACCAGCGATCTGATTGCCTGTGCCGAAACCGGCACCGGCAAGACCGCCGCCTTCGTCGTCCCGATGCTGCAGTGGCTGCTCACGCACCCGGCACGGCCGCTCGAATCACGTGATGGCGGGCCCGCTCTGAGCCGCGTCGAAGGGCCCGATCCGGACCAGGCCCCGCTGAAAAGCCGTGTCCTCGTCCTCGCGCCGACGCGCGAGCTCGCGGTGCAGATCGAGGACGAAATCCACGGTCTTGCCTACCACACGAACATCTCCAGCGCCGCGGTCTACGGCGGCGTCGAGATGGGCATGCAGGAGCGTGCGCTCAAGGCCGGCGTCGACATCATCGTCGCCACACCGGGCCGGCTGATGGATCACATGCGGCAGCAGAACGCCGATTTGAGCGGCATCGAGCTGCTGGTCCTCGACGAGGCGGACCGCATGATGGACATGGGCTTCTGGCCCGACGTCAGGCGCATCATCGCCACGCTGCCGCCCTCGACCAGCGGCCGTCAAACGCTCCTCTTCTCGGCGACGATGCCGGACGAAGTGGTGCACGACGCGCTGGAGATCACCCGCAACGCCAAATACGTGCAGGTCGGTCAACGGAGCGCGCCGGCGAAGAGCATTACGCACCGGGTCGAAGCGGTGCCCGCTTCGCAGAAAGTCGAGTGGCTGATTCAACACCTGCGTCATCCGGCCGGACCGGTGTTGATTTTCTCGCGGACCAAGATCGGCGCCGACCGTCTGGCGCGGCGCCTGGCGGCCGCCGGCGTGAAGTGCACGGCGCTGCACGCGGATCGCAGTCAGGATCAGCGCCGCATCGCCGTTGAAGGCTTCAAGAGCGGCCGATACAAGGTACTTGTCGCCACGGACATCGCCGCCCGCGGTCTCGACATCGACGCGATTCACACCGTGATCAACTACGAAGTTCCCGATTCACCCGACGCCTACGTGCATCGCGTCGGCCGCACCGGCCGCGCAGATGAGGTAGGTCAGGCCATTACGCTGGTCGCGCCCGAGGAACGACGAGCTCTGGCGTTTCTGGCGAAGGCTGTCGGGGTTACTTTAGAATGAGATCAGATGTCTGACCCTTTCCTGACACCGGCGCCCGCGCCAGCGCCAGCAGAAACCGAGCCCGTCGGCGAAGTTCCCGCTCAGTCGGCGGCCGTGATGAAGTTCAAGTCGTGCCGCTGGCGGCGTCCGCCCGAGGACGGTCCGGAATGCTGCGGCCATCGCGACGTGCTCCCCATCGCAGGCACGAGCTTCAACCCCGAGTCGTGGTGTCCGGATTGTCAGTTCTACAAGCTCCGCCGGACACCGAAGAAGCGCGATCCCAACGAATATCGGTATTAGCGACGATGTCGGGGCCAGGGGCTAGAGGCTAGCTACTCCGAGAATTCCTTCGCCAACTCGACCCACTCTCCCTGCGGCGCGAGCTGCTGGTAGGCGCGCCAGTGCGGCCGCGCTTCCTGGGACAAACCCATCTTCTCGAACGTCACGGCCAGATAGAAGTGCGCGTCCGCATAGAACGGGTTGAGCCGCAGCGATTCCCGATAGCACGCCTGCGCTTCCGGGAACCTGCCGAGATCGTGGTAGATGTTGCCGAGATTGAAGTGCGCTTCGAAGAAGTCCGATTCGAGGCCGATCGCCCGCTCGTATAAGGCCTGCGCCTCCACCAGCTCGTCGTGGCTGTAGTGGATGTTGGCAAGGTTGATGAGCGCGGCGACCAGATACGGATCGTACTCGAGCGCCTTTCGATACGCCGCCGCCGCCTCGTCCTGCCGGCTCTCGTCGCCGTCATCGAGCGCGGACGCGGCGCGGAAGTACTCCTCGGCAAGACTGGTGTCGTGGACCGGGACGCGGGCGGCGCCCACGGTGAGCAACGGTTTCTGACCGGGCGGGGGTGGCGATGAGCTCGAGGGCCGCCGCAGCGTGATGATCTTTGCGGGCGCAGCGTCCAGCCGAAAATCGAGCTCGAGCTGCCCCTGTCGCGACGCCATCAGCGTCCGCACGATGCCTCGGAACGGAGTCCCCTGGTCGAGACCGTCGTTGGCCTGCTTGATGATCGGCAGATCGGGAAACGCGAAGAACGTGTCGGCGTTGGTCCGATGGACCGGACGCAGGATGCCGCACTTCACCAGATATCGGAGGTGGTCTTCGCGAAGCGCCCGATAGCGGACGAGCAGATCGCGCATCGCGTGATACTGCCGTTTCAAGGCGTCCACGCTCTGGACGCCTGCCAGCCGGCAGAAGTCCTCTTCGGTGAGAATGCGGATGGCGCGTTGCGGCCCGGCCTGCGCGTTCAGTTCCTCGGCGCGTTTGAGCTTGTTGCTCTTCTCTTCGGTCGCCGGACCGAATCCTTCACCGCCAATGACGAGCATCGTCGTCCGCGCGTTGACATCGTCGGCGGTGGCGCCGCCAAGACGAGCCACGAGCGAGCGCGCTTCCTTGCGTCCGAGCGAGCTGAGTTTTCCAGTGAAAACGACGAGCTGTCCCGCGAGTGGCAAAGCACCCGGCAGGCCATGCGAGGGTGAGGGCAAACGGCCTCTCCTGAGTCGCTGGGAACGAAACCGTGTTCAAGATGATGGAGAATGACATTGAAGTCAAGTCTCAAGTTTCAAGTTTCAAGTCTCACGGTCACGCTGCTGACTTGTTGAGCGTTGAAAGTTGTTGAGAGTTGAGACTTGAACCTTGAGAGTTGATCATGATCCTTGCGGGAGATATCGGCGGCACCAAGACGCATCTCGGGTTGTTCGACCCGGTGCCGGCGCGGCCGAAGCCGATCGCGGTCCGTACATTCAGCACGCTGGACTATCCCGACCTGCCGACGATGATCGCGGCGTTCCTGGAGGGCGACGACACGCGCCACGCGTCGATTTCGAGCGCCACCTTCGGCGTCGCCGGCCCCGTCATCGGCGAATCGGCGGAGCTGACCAACGTGCCGTGGCAGGTCCACGCGCCCGAGGTGGCGACGAGATTCGGCATGTCGCGCGTCCGGCTCCTCAACGATCTGCAGGCGATGGCGTACTCGATTCCGGTCCTGCAGCCGGCGGAAGTGCACGTGCTGCAGGAAGGGGAGGCGCTGCGCGGCGGCAACATCGCGCTCATCGCCGCCGGAACCGGCCTGGGCGAGGCGCTGCTCCACAGCGTCGACGGCCGCTTCGTTCCATCGCCGTCGGAAGGCGGGCACGCCGACTTCTCCGCGCGCACTGAACGGGAAATCTCGCTGTTGCGACACCTCACCGCGCGCTACGGCCGCGCCGACGTCGAGCACGTCGTCTCGGGGCGCGGGCTGATCAACATCCACCGCGCCACACACGCCACCGGGTGCGCGGCCGGCGTCGATCTCGACGACCCCGGCGCGCCGGCGGCAATCTCGACGGCGGCCCTCGAGCAACGTTGTCCCGACTGCGCCGAGACACTCGATCTGTTTGTCGAAGCGTACGGCGCGGAGTCGGGCAATCTGGCGCTGCGGAGCGTTTCGACCGGCGGCCTGTTCATCGGCGGCGGCATCGCGCCGAAGATCCTGCAGGCGTTCAACACCGGTCTCTTCATGCGCGCGTTCCTTGCAAAGCCGCCGCTCGAAGAGATGCTGCAGCGCATGCCGGTGAAAGTGATCCTGAATCCGGAGGCGGGACTTCTCGGCGCAGCGGTCTTTGCCGCAGGAGTGTGAAGGGTATTGCTGTTCACCTACGTGACTCGAACGTCAGCGAGTGAACAACTACGACTTGCATGCATTTTCATTCGGGAAAGTGCAGATCGTTTGCACGTGCGCTGTTGTATTCTTGGCTCCCGATGATTTGGTTTTTCGACAAGGACGGCGAGAAACTTCGCTACGAAATCACGCACGATCGCGTCGGTGGACGCTACCGTGTGGTGATCACGCGCCCCGACGGTACCGAATCAGTCGAAGAAGTCGATGAGCCGACCGAACTCATCGAACGCTCGGTGCAGTTGATGAATTCGCTCCGCGGCGACGGCTGGAAAGTCGCCTGATATGCCTCGCGGGCCTGCGAGGCCCGCGCGACCCGCTCACTACTTTCTCGCGAACTCGTACATTTCCATCGAGGCCAGCAGCGCCATCGCGCCGCCGCGATCGTCCGCGCCAGTCACCGCCGCCCGATCGAAGTAGTACCGCGGCGTCGGCCCCGCGCCAGTGCCCGTGCAGACGTCGATGACCGTGCCGTCAGCGGCGACGTGAGCGGCGAGACCGCGCCAGGCGCGTTCCACGAACGGCGCGTACGAGCGATCGATCCATCCCAGACGAATGCCACGCGCCATCGCCGTCAGCAGCATCGCCGTGGCGGTTTCCTCGCGGTATGCCGCCGGATCGTCGATCACCTGCCGCCACATGCCATCGGGCGCCTGCTGCGCCTTGATCGCCGCCATGTGACGCCGGTAGATCTCGAGCAGTGCCGCGCGCGAAGAGTGCTGCTCCGGCATCGCCGTGAGCGCCTCGACGATACCGAGCGCGGCAAATCCGTTGCCCCGGCCCCAGGCCGCCGGACCGTCGACCGCGTGATTGAACAGGCCGTCCGGGCGCTGAAGGCGGCCGGCGTACGACACGACCAGCTTTGCGGCGTCGTCGACATGTCCGGTGCGGGACAGGACAGATGACGCCATGAACATGTCGTCGGTCCACCCCTGTCCGTACTGCGCGATACCGTCAGGCTTGACGACCGCTGCCAACGCCGCCGCTTCGTTTGCCAGCCTCGCCGCCGCCTCGCCGCCACCCGCCTTTGACAGGTCAGCGAACACCATCGCGCCAGCCACCGCGGTCAGCTGAATTCTGTCCCCGAACAACTTCCGCTCACCGGACAACCACGGTCGAGTGTGATCCAGCACCCTCTGTCGCAGCGACGTGTCGCCGCTGATGACGCCGAGCCGGAGCGTGTTCACCCACGAGACCGAGGGGATGTAGCTGATGCTCGGCACTTCCGGATAGCGGGTCGCGAGCAGGCGGGCAATGTCGAGCGGCGCGCGACGGATCCGCGCGGCGAGCGTGTCGTGCGCTGGCGATCGCCCTCTCGGTTTGGTCAGCACCTGCTGGAGGGCAGCGGTCGTGCCGGTGACCGGAACCGTCGCCCATTCGACGTTGTCCAGACCTGCGGAGCCCGGCTGCACGACCTCGGGAGCGACACGCACGACCAGGTCAGGCGCCTGAAACGCCAGCCAACGCTCGGTGGCCTGCGCCTCCGACAATTCGCTGGTCGGCGGTGAAACGGGCAGGGCGCTGACGATCCAGTCTCTCTTGATCGCCGCAGGCGCCGATGTCTTCATCCATCGCACCGCCGCGATCACGGCCGCGGCGCTCGCCTCGTCGCTGCCGATACCGACGATGACGAGACGGCGCCTCGTGGCGGTCGGCTCGAAGGCCGACCCATTCTCGATGGTGAGGAGCCGATCCTCGGCCTTCGTCATGCCGGTCGCACTCACCAGCGTCGGCTCACCCGGCAGCTTCGCCACCGCCTCGAGTTGCGGGCGAAGGGCGGCGGCCACCGCAAGCGCGAAGATGAATGGCGTCATGACCTGAGCAGGTGATCCAACCACAGATTCGAGAGTTTTTCCTGAACCGTGTTCTGCCTGAGCCGGGCAGCGAGGTTCGGAAAATCCACGCGATCCATCTCTTGATCCTGGTTGAAGCACGAAAAAATGATGGTTTCAGCGCCCGAGACCGGATCGACGTGCTTCTGCAGGCACTGGGCGCAGACTTCTTTCATCATGCACTGCATCGGCGAGTTGATGCTGGCAATCCCGATGTGGTCGGGCTTCAGGTACGGCGCCAGGACCCCGTGACGCGCGGCGGTGACCGCCGCCATCATGCGATCCGATCCGATGGCGATGATGCGATCGACCGATTCCAGCGGCACGACCCGGTCGCCGAGCTCCCCGCGCTGGTAAGCAAGAACCGCCTGGACGATGTTGCCGCGAAAATGGGCGTCCTGTGGCCGCCGCGGCTTGATCACCGCGCCCATGTCGGTGCTCCAGATCACCTGATCCGTCGCCCTTTCGATCTCCTCGCGCTTGAAGAGATCCTCGCCTTTCTTGTAGCCGGCGAAGTAGACCACGCGATTGCCGTTCTCGCGCATCGCCTTGGCGATCGAGAACAGCACGGCGTTGCCGAGTCCGCCACCGAGCAACAGCACCTGCCCGCCCGACGGGATTTCGGTCGGCGATCCGGTCGGGCCCATCACGACAACCGGCTCGCCTTTGCGCAGCTGCGCGACGAGACGGCTCGATACACCGAGCTCCAACGCGATCAGCGACAGCAGACCGCGCTCCTTGTCGACCCAGGCGCCGGTCAGGGCGATGCCCTCCATCAGCAGCGGCGTGCCGTTCACCTGCCGCGCTATCGATTCGTAATTCTGCAGCCGGTAGAACTGACCGGGATGAAAGTGGCGCGCCGCGGCGGGCGCCTTGACGATCACCTCGACAATCGTCGGCGTGAGCCGCACGAC
>Ga0068862_100004262_pt1 | contig 12111 bp, 8 predicted proteins | sample KBSSwiS52_FD_66598 | JGI IMG/M metagenome (GOLD analysis project Ga0068862, IMG submission 66598) | Switchgrass rhizosphere microbial communities from Kellogg Biological Station, Michigan, USA - KBS Switchgrass S5-2 | ecosystem: Host-associated > Plants > Roots > Rhizosphere > Soil ... | reverse complement strand
ACTTTGCCAATTCGAAGCCTCCCTCGGTGGCTCAGAACGAATAGACATGGTCGTTGGCTTTTGCCTGACCTTGTAAGATCGCATTCTATTTGCCGGAGCGATAACAACGGATGACAGCGTCAATGACGCATCGTCTCGGCATCATCGACACGCAGGGCTACGTGTTCGCAATCGTCAGCGGCAAGGAGCGCAACCGCGTACCGATAGCGGCGAAAATCGCATTTGCAGCGGCAGGGGCGATCGCGGCGTGCCGATTTCGCCGACTCCTCCGATGGCGGCGCCGGAATTGACGATCTCAGCTGTCGTCGATGACTGCGCTGATGGCGGATGTGCGCGTCTCAGCGCCGGAACTCGACATCCAGCGGCGGCCGATCAGCCGGTGACAACGTGCTTGGCCATCGCGCCAGCGTGGGAGCCTGCGTCCTGACGCCCTTCTGAGCCACTTCAAGGAGATGAGAATCATATCAAACCCGGAGCAACTGAGTCCGGCTCGGCCCGTTGACTTGAAAGATCAGCAATAAAACGCAGCGCCTCTTGGTGAAAGCTGCAATGCACATGGGACAGCTCGTTGAGAACGTCGAAATGGTGACCCGGAACAACATGGCGCCTGATACTTCCATTGGAAGACCCGAAGATCGCCACGTACCGGTCTGACTGCCGTTTGAACTCTTGGGTCTCATCGTCTCCGCAAGCGATCAATTGCGGCGCGCTGGTTACAGCCGCGCGATTTATCGGACTTTGACTGAAGGCTTCCTCTTGGTCCAAGTGAAGCGCGTCGTTGTTGGTTGTCGCAAGCAGTGGTTCCAAGTCAAAGATGCCAGATACCAAAAGGCCTCCCTTGAGCAGATCCCGCGGCAGTCCTTCCGCGAAATTCGGCCAGTCTGTTGTCATCATCATTCCAGCAATGTGCGCTCCGGCCGAGTGACCGACGATGCACAACTGTTCTCGGTTTCCGCCCAGATTGTCGATGTTGTGCCACAGCCACGCTATGGCCCTACGGACTTGCTCGACTATTTGCGTTATGCGAACTCCGGGGCAAAAGTCGTAGTTGATAGCTACGAAAGACACACCATTTTGAACAAACGATTCCGCAAGAAAGCTGTACGCGGATTTATCGCCTCTCTGCCAGTAGCCGCCGTGAATAAAAACCGCCGTGGGCGAGGACTTCGGCTCAGCAGTCGGGAAATAGTCTAGGCGATCGCGTCCGCTTGATCCGTATGACAAGTCCAACCGGCACTCGCTGGATTGGCGGAATGCCATGCTTCGCCTATTCCAATCAGGAAGGAAATTGAGATCCGGTCGCAGATGGCCCAAAGCGTACTGCTTTTCCAGTCGATCATCCATCATGGACTCACTTCCTCACGCTGGTCGTCAGTGATTACTTAATCAGGAGCATCGTCCGAGGCAGCGTTCACGCCGGCTCGATACTGCCGCGGTAGGTGCGCACGAAGCGCTGCAGGCGATAAGGCGCAGACTCACGCGAGGGGAAGGCTACGGCGAAACTGTCGGGAAAGCCCCTCCCAGCAGCTCGGGTAGGCGCCGTCGAGCAAGTGCAACTGCGAAGCGTAGGCCGTTGCGCTCAGCGGATAACGGGTCTCAAACATGAAGGCCATCGTTCCCGACAAACGCTCGGGAACCAAGGCCTTCTGGCTCGCCTTCTCGAAAGCTTCCACGTCGGGGCCATGGGCGATCAGGCCATTGTGAAGGCTCATGCCGCCCGGGACGAAGCCATCCGGCTTAGCATCGTAAACACCGTAGATGAGCCCCATGAATTCACTCATCACGTTCATGTGGTACCACGGCGGCCGGAAGGATTCCTCCATGACGATCCAACGCTCGGGAAATATCACGAAGTCCACGTTGGCCGTCCCGGCAACCTCGGAGCTCGCGGTCAGCACGGTGTAAATTGATGGATCTGGATGATCGAACAGGACCGACCCGACGGGCGAGAAGCGGCGCAGATCGTACTTTACGGGCGTGTAGTTTCCATGCCAGGCGACGACGTCAAGAGGCGACTGCTGGAGATCCGTGACGTACAGACGACCTAGCGACTTCACGAAAAGCTGGCAGGGCTTCTCCTGGTCCTCGAAGCCGGCAACAGGCACCAGGAAGTCTCGTGGATTGGCGAGACAATTGGCTCCGATCGGGCCGCGCTCAGGAAGCGTGAGATAGTTACCGTAGTTCTCGCAAACGTACCCGCGGGCCGGTCCGTTCGGCAGATCGACCTTGAATTTCATGCCTTTTGGAACGATGACGATCTCGCCCGGGGCAGCGTCGAGGAATCCGCATTCGGTGAATACACGGATCGCGTTCTCCTGCGGCACGAGCAGCAGTTCGCCGTCAGCGTTGTAGAGGTAGCGGTCCTCCATCGACCGGTTTGCGACATAGACATGGGCGGCCATGCCTAGCTGCAGATGCACGTCCCCGCCGGTGGCGATGGTCCGGAGACCAGAGAGAAAGTCGCACGGCTCATCAGGAATGGCGATCGGCGCCCACCGCATTTGCGCGATCGGCAGATTCGACTCATCACGACAAGGAGCTGTCCGGATCAGTCCAGCGTCAACTTGACGGAAGCCGCGGCCATGCTGGACAGAGGGTCGAATGCGGTAGAACCATGTGCGCTTGTTACTGTGACGCGGGGCCGTGAAGGCGCTGCCCGAAAGCTGCTCGGCATAAAGCCCGAGCGGTGCCTTTTGCGGAGAATTCCTCGCCAAAGGCAGTGCATTGGGCACCGCTTCCGTCGCGAAGGAGTTCTCAAATCCGGTCATGTAGGCGGGCGAACCGTCGCGGGCCGAGAGCACGGCCTCACTGAATGCATTGGAATGAACTGTCATGATTCGATGCGCCTGTTTGAACGTAGGGTCGGAGACGTTGATCATGCCGATCCGCGCGGCTTAGTCAGTCCCATGAGCGGGTGACAAAGGACGGCCCTTCTTCAACCGCCAGCGACGCCGTGATGCGGCCGGCGCATAGCCCGAATCTGATGGACGCGAAGCTTGGCCGCGCGGGAGTTCGGCCCTTCAGGGCCGAGAATAGTCTCGTTCGACGTCTGCAACGGCCGCTCGTTGGCACTTTTCGTCAATCCCTTAAGCGTTCACCGTTACGATTGTGCCAGCGCCCCCCGTAAATGGTCGATTAGCCTGAGCGAATCGCCGGGCAAATCGTCACCACGCCAGGCTACATGCTGATCGGGTCGCGCCAACACGAGCTTTGTCGAATAAAGCGCGGCTGCTTCTCTTGATACCACATCAAGCACGGTGAGCGGAAAGCCGCGCTTCTGCGCGGCGGTAGCCAACGGCCCCACGTCGAGCGACGGATCGAATCGTAGCAACGTATATTCCGGCCCAAGAGCGTCGTAGAGCGACCGGCCATCGTCGAACCACAGATGGGGAACACGACACCCGGGCACAGTCGAGGAAGTAAAGCTCCCAAGGGTATAAGTCGGGTGCGCGCTCCCATCGTAAGCGATCAATGGCGAACTGTCGTAGAAGTAACCAAAGTTCAGGCCAGCGGCCGCGAATTGCTTGATATTCGTCTCGCAAGCAACACGACCAGCTTCGGCGCGGGCCTGCTCGCCCTCAGCTCCCTCATCGAGGATGTTAGCAGGAACAGCGCTGCGGCGCCGCGTCTCTTCTTCAGCTTGCGACATCGCCAAATGGGATACCTGTTCAGTGATCGGCCATCGCTCCGCCTCATAGGCATCAAGAATTGCCGCAGGCGCCCAGCCGTTGAGATGCGCGGCGAGCAGCCACGACAAGTTCATCGCATCCGCAATGCCGGCGTTCATGCCGTAGCCAGCAAGCGGTGCCCAGAGGTGGGCCGCATCGCCGGCGAGAAATATGCGCCGGTCGCGAAATGCTTCAGCGATCAAGCGCCGTCCAATCCAGTCTTGCTTCGAAACGACCTCATAAGTGAAGTCAGGGCCGACACCGAGAATGGCGCGAATGCTGCCGTCACGATCCACTGCATCGAAATCGAATTGGTCGGGCCGCAGATAGTTGAAAATCATCCAACGCTCACGGCCGTCGATCGCGATCACATTGCCATTCCACTTCGGATTGAGCGAATATGTCATCCAGGCCCGTTCGTGTTGCTGCTGAGCGATTAGCTGGGGAGCGCGAATGAAGGTCGCCTGCACGCGCATGAATTCTCCGTCGCCCTCCAGCTTGATGCCGAGCCCCCGCCTCACCGTCGATCGTGCCCCGTCGCATCCAATGAGATAACGTGCGGAATAGGACTGAACCTCTCCGGTATCGAGATCGCGGCCAACGGCAGTGACTTGATCCTCACCCTGGGAGAAACTCACGAGTTCTACGCGATTGTAGATTTTGACGCGCGGCGTTGCCGCGACGTAGTCAAATAGAATCGGCTCGAGCATGAGTTGATTGACGCGATGCGGAAGTTCTGGCGTTGGCCAGTTCGAGTCTGCGCCGGTCCGATCGGTGAAGCGGTCGCGCCGGCACGGGATGTGGATGCGACCGCACTCACGCCCGGTAAAAGCGGTGCGATAAGCGATTGCGTGCGGGTAATCCTCGGGTAGGCCGGCATTACGCAGCTTTGCGGCAACGCCAAGCCGGCGAAAGACCTCCATTGACCGAGAGCTGACATGGTTACACTTCGGGTCGGGCGCATCGCCTTTGCGGCGTTGCTCAATGATCGCGACCTCGATGCCGCGCCGAGCGAGATCAAGTGCAAGCGTGAGGCCGACAGGCCCCGCACCCACAATCAGGACAGACGATACGCGCTCGCTAGGCATGACGGACTTTCCTCGTTCTATGGCACGCCGCACTCACCGCACGGACCAGCACCCATCACCAGCCTTGAACATATCTAAACGGGCCGATGGAGGCCAAGGTCCGCCGCTACTGCGGTTCAAAACCGATCTGGTCGGCCACTCGAAGCCAAACCGGCGTCTCTTCGTCATATAGCTTTTGAAAGTCTCGGCGGCCAAGCACGGTCCTGTCTTCGACGTTGAACGTCTCGAATGTGGTCACCATTCTATCCGTGGCCGCCGCTTCAACGATCAAACCGGAGAGCCGCTCAAGGATCGGTTCAGCAATCCCTTTCGGACCAACCAAGCAAGTGTAGGGACGCAGATCGAACACTTTCGAAGTCGCGCCCTGCTCATCGAAAGTCCCTACATGCGGAAGCTTAGACAAGCGACGCTTGTTGGTTACGGCGATCACCCGCCCATGTACGCCTTCAATCGTACGAGCGGTGTTGTAGCTGCCGAAAGTCGCATCTATTTGGCCACTGGCCAGGTCGGGAATTTGAGCCATATCACCCCGATATTGAACTGGCTGGATCTCGACGCCGTACACTCGGGCCATCTCGGCAACCATAATATGAGGGAATGACCCCGGTCCGAGGCAACCGATGGACGCTTTATTCACCTTGGCGTAAGCGATAAACTCAGCGAGATTCGTGGCGCCTGTCTTGATCGAGGCGCTCAGCACAAGGGGACCGATCGGGATCAACGACAGCAACTCGAAGTCCTTGGCGGTGTCGTAAGGCGGATCCTTGTACATCTTTCTCTGCATGATAAGTGGGGAGGCCGTGCTCATCAACAGGGTGTAGCCATCGGCGGGTGCACGCTTGACCTCGACCGCAGCGATTAGCCCGTTGGCCCCTGTCTTGTTCTCGACGAACACTGTCTGTCCGAGCTTTTCTTTTAGATAATCCGCAATGTTCCGCGCGAAGATATCCGCCGTCGATCCGGGCGTTTGTCCGCAGACGATACGAATTTGCTTGGTCGGCCACGCCTGCGCGACAGCGGGCGCGGCGAATGTTGGCAACACTACCGCCGAAGTCGCAGCCTTGATGAAGCAGCGGCGGGTGATGTTGATGGTCATCTTCCGTCCCCATTCGGTCCGTTGCAGAGGCGAACCCGCGCAATGCGATCTGATCATACTGATCCGCGCTCCCTGGTCAGTCCCATGAGCAGGTGACACGGTGCGGACCACCCAATCCGCGCGACGCCGTGACGGCCGGCGCACCGCCCGAAGCCGATGGACGCGAACCTAAGCCGCGCGCAGCGTCGGTGATGACGATCTCGTGCTGTCCTCAGGGAAAGTGGGCTGCCGCCGCCCGGGAGCGGCCCGGGAGAGGCAGGCGCGAGTGATCTTGCCGCCCAAAGCGTCCGCCCTTCAGCACCAGAGACGGTCGCGCTTCCGATGAGATCTCGTGTCTCCGCGTTTGCAGCCGTTGCTCGTCAGATGAGCGAGCATCTGCCCTACTGACCAGTACAATTCATGCGCGGCAGCCCTGCCGAGCACCGTGGGGGTAAGCAGCAACATGTTCTACTGATCCGTCTCCAGTAAAGCCTCTTTTCGGCTTTAAGCCCTGTGCTTATCGGACTGGCTGAATATGGATGTTCAACAAAGCGGGGATTCCCGAGCGCACCTTCTCCAAGGCGCGCACTAACGCATCAGGAAGCAAAGCTGGATCCTCGACCGCCTCGCTCCAGCCCCCACAGCATTGCGCCACTTTCTCAAAGGCCGGAGATGGACTGAGCTCCTGGACAGGCATGACGTTTACCTTCGATGCTGCACCGTCCGGATAGACAGCCAGCGTAGATTGCTTCACGGCCAGCCACTGGTGGTTGTTCGCAACAATCGTCAGAATCGGAAGATTCTGCGCCCGCTGGACGAAATGGAAAGGAATGGGATTTCCGAACATATACGAGCCATCCCCAACGATGGCGATCACATCACGATCGGGAGCCGCGAGCTTGGCGCCAAGAGCCGTTCCGAGACCCGCTCCCAATCCGCCAGCCAGCGAAGTCCCGATAAAGCTATCCTGATCCCTAAACTCCAGGCGGCTCGCCGCCGTACCTAACTCATTGACGATGATCGTCCCGTTGGCTTTCGCTTCATTTATGCAATGCGCAAGCCAGGCCGGGTGGATCGGCCATGCATCGCACGAGCGTTGGACAAGGTCCTGCCTGGCTTGCAAGGCTTTCGCCTTTTCCGCGGCAACCCAGTCACGCCTTTTGCGGAGAACGTCATCGTCAATCGCGCCCACCGATTCATTCAGCATCGTGAGCGTCGCCGCGGCGTCCCCGGCGATCAGAAGATCGGCTTCAAATTCTCGAAACGGATAACGGCTCGCCAGCGGATCGGCACCGATATGCACGATCTTCGTAGCGGACTTTGGCCTCGAAAAGCGTGGCAACCAAGGCACCACGCATTCGACGACCAGAACGAGGTCCGCGTCCTGAAGATAGGATCCAGGATCTTGCGCGAGGCCGAGGTTCATCACATGATCGCTGGGCAAATTGGCATCCGCCGCATTCACCTGAAGTACCGGAATGGCCTTGGAAGTGCAGAGGTTCGACAGCGCGGCCGCACCCTCCCGCGATCGGCCCGCCGTCGACGTTATGATCAGGGGAGACCGCGCTTCGGCGATCATTTGGGCAACTTGATCGACCGCCTGCTTCGACGGTGCGCTTGATGTCACACCAAGCGGCCGGACGTTATCGCGACGCATCGGTACGGCGGGGTCGGCGAGCACCTCCCGCGGCAATGCCAGATAAACCGGCCCGCGTGGCTCGCTCATGGCTATATCGAGAGCCCGATCGACGAGCGCTTCAACAGGTTGACCAGCCCGGAGTTCGTAGTCCCATTTAACGTACTCACGAAGCATGCCACCCTGATCGAACGATTCCTGCCCCCAATGAATAAAGATATCTCGCGAGGCGATATGTCCCGTCTCTGTTGCCGGCGTACGACCCGCACACAACAGGACGGGAACGTTGTCGCGCGCCATATTCATGATCTGGCAGACGGCGTTCGCGGTCCCAACCGTCACATGCAGCATGACGGCAGCCGGCTTGCCGGTGATGCGATAGTAACCGTTCGCCATCGCCATCGCCAGATTCTCGTGTGGTACCGTGACGAATGTCGGATATTTTTGTTCGCCGGCGCCCGATAACACTTCGATGATCGGCGCGAAGTCTGTGCCGGCATTGGCAAACACGTATTCGATACCGCGAGCGGCGAGCCGTCTTAAAAACGAGGACGCCGTGATTTCCGCGGAACGCAATGATATCGTTTCAATCTGATCCATGTAGACCTCACTAACTTTCGTCGTCTTGTTTGCTGAGATTTCAGGCCGCGGTGATTTTCGACGAGATAGCATCAGAAAATGAAACTGATTTCACTTTCGTATCGAGCAAATCGGCCTTCTATTTCTTTAGAAGGCCGTGCCTTCCAAGAAGCGCCCTCTCCGTCCCAAAGAAGGAACGGCTCGAAGCCTCGTAGTCCGCCGCACTTTGGTATCGAACGTCTTGGTCCCCCTTGGTCAACACAGCCACGACATCCGGATCCTGCAACGCTTTCTGGAAAGCGCTTTCAAGAGTTTGGACCGCTATCACCGGCAATCCGGCAGGACCGGCGAGGCCCCACGGCGAGTCGATACTGATATCGTAACCAAGTTCCTTGAGCGTTGGCGTCGTGGGCCAACGCGGTGATCTACGTGATCCAGCAGTGGCGAGGATGCGAAGCTCGCCAGCGTCGACTTGTCCCGCAATTGCCGAGGTTGTGTCGGCCGCAGCGTGAATATCACCGGAGAGCAGGGCACGGCCCGTATCAGGACTGCCGCGATAGGGGACAGGTAGCCAGTTGACGTTCTCGCGCAAGGCGATCTCGGACATTATGAGATGGCCGCTGCTTCCGAGACTGCCCGTAATTCCGTAGGTGAATTTGCCGGCGTTGGCCTTACCGAACTCAATCAGTTCGGCGAGCGTTTTCCACGGAGCCGTTCCCTTGGTTATCACTGCAAGCGAGACATTCGATAATCCCGCGACATAAGTAAAATCCCTGAAGGGGTCATATTGGACGTCTTGCATGAGCGCATTCCGAAACACTGTCAGCGTCGTTACTACCAACGTGTAACCGTCCGGCGGCGACGAGCTCACGCGGATATAGCTTACAGTTCCGCCGGCGCCGGGCATGTTCTCGATGATGATGGGCTGGCCAAGGTATTTTTCAGCCTTCGAAGCGATCAGGCGCATTGCGCCATCGATACTCCCGCCTGGCGCGAAGCCAACGACTATCTTGATGGGTCGAACCGGATAGGCTTCCGTTGGACTACCGGAAGCCAGAAATAAGGTTACGCCGATGACAGCAGTACTCAGCATCCGGACGCCGAGTTGCGTTAACGATTGCATTTTCCCTTCCGTCTTGTTCATTTTTTCAAGGCAGGGTCGCGTCTCATCAGCACACACCTGGACCGCGGGCTTGCTTACCATCGATTGGTAACGACGCGTCATTTTCATCGTCATATTCCTTCTCCATTCTTGGCCCGCGGAATAGTGATGCATCGAGAGCCCGATTGGGCTCACAATCTGTCGTCAGACAGATCACAGCGCGAAATTGTCACTCAATGCATGGAATGGACTGTTCATGATTCGACGCATCTGTCTGGACGTGGTGTGTCGGGGACGCTGAGCATGCCGATCCGCGCGGGCCTGGTCAGTCCCATGAGCTGGTGACACGAGAGAGCCTGCTTCAGCCCGCGAGCGATGCCGTGATACGACCGGCGCATCGCCCAAATCCGATGGGCGCGAAGCCATGCCTCGTGCAGCGCCCGGTGATGGCGATCTCGTCGCCGTCCTCAAGGAAGGTGCGCTGCTCGCCGCCGGGGAGCGACACAGGCTTCTGCCCGGCGCGAGTGATCTCGAGAAGACTGCCCAAGGCGTCCGCCGCATCACCCGAGACGGTTCCGCTTCCAAGGAGATCGCCTGCCTCGACGTTGCAGCCGTTGCTCGTCAGATGGGTGACCATCTGCCCTACGGTCCAGTACAGTTCGCGCGCGGAAGCCTTGCCGAGCACGATGGAGCCGGAATTGGCCCGAAGCGCTCGCGTCGTCGTAAGCCGCGTTTCGAGAACCACGTCGATCGCGCCGTTAGCCCGGTCCCGGTCATCCGCCAGATGCGGCAGTGGCGCAGGATCACCCGGTGGGCGATCGCGTAGCGGCACGCGGAACGGACGAACGGCGTCCGCGGTCACCACCCAGGGCGAGACCGTAGTGGCGAAGCTCTTACCCAGGAAGGGTCCGAGCGGCTGGTATTCCCAAGCCTGGATATCGCGGGCCGACCAGTCGTTGATCAGACAGAAGCCGAACACATGTCGCCACGCCTCGCGCAACGGCACCGGCCTGCCCTGCTCGGAATAACCGCCGAGAAACACGCCGAGTTCGCTTTCGAAATCGAGCCGCTGGCTGGGCCCGAACGAGGGCGCCTCCTGCCCGTCCACGCGGGCTTGGCCCGCGGGGCGGCTGACCGGACTTCCGCTGACGACGATGGTGGATGCACGGCCATTATAGGCTACGGGCACGTATTTGTAGTTCGGCAGTAGAGGCGCGGTTGGCCGGAATATGCTCCCAGCATTGGTCGCGTGCTGAATGGACGCGAAGAAATCGACGAAACTTCCTGGCCGGACCGGCAAGAACATTTCTACCCCGTCCCTCGCATGAAGGTGCCGCTCAACACGCTCCTTATCGCCGTTCCCGGCGGAAAGCAGGTCGGACAATGCGAGGCGTAGCGCCGTCCATGCACTCGGTGCCAGCGACATCAGCGGCCGTAGATCGGGGGCGATCAGAGTGTCCGCAATGGACTTGACTTCACCCAGAAGCGACGACACAGCGGCGACGTCAAGGACATGATCCCCGATCGCGACACCGCCGCGCGGAGCCTTGTTGGTGCCCGTCTCACGGAAAACGCCGAAAGGCAGGTTCTGCACCGGGAAATCGGAGTCTGCCCGGTTGGCGCTCGGCACCCAACTGAGGCGGGACTGATCGTGGCTACGGTCGAGATCTGCAATGGTCAACGAATGCCTCCTTCAGATATGGGACAATCTATCGCTTCCGCTGCTGATCCCCTGTCCCATGATCAAGTGACATCCGAGTTGTCGACCTCCACTCGATCGGGGAAGCCAAGCGGTTGGTGCGCGCCGCTGAAGAGGCTAAAATCCCTTTTGCTTGTCGAACACTTCGACGACCGCGATTGAGGATTTGGGAGTATCGCCAGCGAAATCGGCGAACACCGTCTCCCACCATATGGGTCAGACGTATGCTCGGACGTGCGCGTTGCTTCCAGGCCTCGCAGGTCGTGCAAAGCCAGGTATAGCCAGAGCCGTCGGGATTGGCGGCGCGATACTCTTCCCACAGCAGCAGACGGGTCACGCGCCTGCGGAAGCGGCAGCCAGATGGCGGGGACCCTATCGGGCGGAGAGCACCAGATGCTCGCTCGATCGCGCGGCTCAAGAAAGCCGACGTGACGATCGTATGCTGGAACAGAACGCACACGTGGCGCTGGCCATTGCTGACGAAGGTCACGCCCTGACGACGGGCCGGCTAGTTCCTAGCGGGCCTGCATCGGAGCCGGCGCAGGATCCGAGGATCATCGAGACTTCCTTGGTCAGCGTCGTCTCGTAACGCGCTCCGTCGACTTCCTAGAACGTGGAAAAGAGCTGCCCACCATCGATGACGATGCTTTGTCCGATGATGAAGCTCGCGTATTGGCTACACAACAGCGCACAGAGGGCCCCGACGTCCTTGGCGTCGCCCAGTTTGAGAGCGGGGACGCCTACTTGGGCGATCCACTTGTCTACTTCCTGTTCGTAGGTCGTTCCGTTCTGCTTTGACAGAGTCTCGAACCGTTGCTGCATGGCAGCCGTATTGAACATGCCTGGAAGAATGTTGTTGATGGCCACGTTGTGCTTCGCAAGTCCGCTGGAGATCGCGGCCGTGTAATTACACAACGCAGCGCGCGGTGGGCCTGAAAGCAGCCGGCTTTCGTGGGGCCGCTTCGCGGCAATCGTTCCGATGTTGACGACCCGGCCGAAGCCGCGCTTCGCCATGCCGCCCACGGTTGCCCGCATGAGTTCAACCGGGCCCAGCAGCGTCGTTGAAAGCGCGTTCATCCATTCTTCCGGCTCCGGCTCCAGATAGCTCTGGAGGAACCGCGGCGGCGAACAGGTGATGACCAGAATGTCGGGCTCAGGGCACGCCTCGAGCAAGCTTGCGCGGCCCTCCTTGGTGCCGTGGTCGGCAACAACGGGAATGACACGGACGCCGGTCGCCTGCGCAATCTCCTGCGCGGTCGCCTGC
>Ga0068862_100004261_pt1 | contig 12112 bp, 14 predicted proteins | sample KBSSwiS52_FD_66598 | JGI IMG/M metagenome (GOLD analysis project Ga0068862, IMG submission 66598) | Switchgrass rhizosphere microbial communities from Kellogg Biological Station, Michigan, USA - KBS Switchgrass S5-2 | ecosystem: Host-associated > Plants > Roots > Rhizosphere > Soil ... | reverse complement strand
GATGACCTTCTCGATCACCAGGTTGATCCCCAAGGTGACGCCCGCCATCGCCATGCTGGCCAGATTCGCGCTGATCGCGGCAGCGCGATTGGCCACGTTGGTGATCTTCAGTGCGTCGATATAGCCCTCGAGGCCACGTTGAGCGATCTGGATCCCCTGCATGGTGGCCCGCCACGAGAGTGAGTTGCTATGGCCGAACTGCCCGGCGAGCCCGATCCCGGTGCTCAGCAGCCGGTTGAACGTACTGAGGGCGGCGATATCAGCAGGCTTCGGCCCGAGCGTCACTGTGAGGCCCGGCTGCAGGCCCGTGGAATGCACCAGCGCCGTGAACGTGTCTGGCGGAGGCGGCGGGCGGAGCTCCGCGGCGTGCTGCTTGTTGAGCGTGTCGATCAGTTCCTTCGTGGTCCCAATGCGGAGTTTCAGCGCGCCGGTGATGAGCCCGGTGTCGCGCGCGAGGCGGACCGAAAAATCCAGGCTCTTCTGTTCTTCGTCCGACCAGCCGCGGAGCTGCTCGCGCTTGAACTTCTGATACTCCTCCTCGAGTGAGTCAAAGGCCGCGATGGTTTTGTTGAGATGAGCCAGGCCTTTCGCGTTGGTGTTATTGAACGCCGCCAGGGCCGCGTCCGCGGCCTTGATCGACTCGGCGCTGCCCTTGGCCGACACGGTGAGAAGCTGAAGGGTCGACGCGATCTTCGGCAACGTGTCTTCCGCGTTGATGACCACTTCGCGAGGCGTCATGTCCCGCCCCAGCATCTTGTATCTGGCCACGATCGCGTCGACGTTGTCTTTCTTTGCGATCTGGTCATCGATCCACGTGATCGCCTCGCCGGCCTTGACCTTCACCGAGTCCCAGAAGTTCTCGAGGCGCTGCTTCTGATCTTTCATGTGCTGAATCGCGCGATCCGACAGCACATCGATGGCGTCGGCCGCCTCGAGTGAAGATTCTTTGATCATCGGCAGCACGACGGCGCCACTCTTCCCGAACAGGTCCATTGCGACCCGCGTCTGATCCATCGGATCAGGCATTCTGCCGATCGCGTCGGCGATGGCGCGAAACGCGTCCTCTGGCTTCATGGCGCGGATGGCGTCGAAGCCCAGGCCCGCCGACTTCAACGCGCTGACCGTCGACGCGTCGCCGGTGCCCAGGTGGTTGTTCATCTGGACAATCGCCGTCGTCACGTCCTCAATGTCCGCGCCGGACTGCCGGGCCGCGTACCTGAAGCGCTGGGCGGCCTCGGCGGATACGCCCATCTTGAGCGACAGGTCACCAATCGAGTCGGCATATTCGAAGACGCCCGCGGCCAGCTTGACGATCCCGCCGACCGCGCGATCGAGGACGGCACCCACGGAAAACGCGGAGACCAGTTTCGCCCACTGCCCTTGGAGCGCCCCGAATCCGCCCGCGGTGTCCTTGGCCGCGGCTTTCGCTTTCTGCAGGCGGGCGATGACCTCCTCGAGGCCTTGGTTGGTCCCTTTGCTGTCCGTCGACAGTTCGAGAACGACCTTCTCGACTTCGCTGCTCATGGCCAGGGAACTCCTTGCGTCCGCGCGCTAGCGCGTTTTCTTGGTGCGCGCGGCCGGCTGTGCCGACTCCTGGCGCTTCGTCGCGGCCAAAGCCACCGTGGCCAGTTCAATGAACGTCGTACAGATCAGGGCCTTCTGATCCGCGCGGAGTTTGCGAACCACGCGCGCCGGCGCCTCGAGAATGAGCCCGATGGCCACGCTCACGTGCTGATGAAACGCGCGCTCGGCGGCGCGCGCCGCCGCACCCCCACGCCTCCCCAGCTTGGCGACGCGATCGCCCAAGCGCATGACCTCGGAGAGCGATCGCATCACGAGCTCTCGATCGGTAAACGAGAGGTGCTCAAAGCTCCGGAGGTGCCAGTGCTTGCCGTCAATGGCCACGACGTTGCGGGTATTCGCTGCGGTCGAGAAGGTGAGAATTGGTTTCTGCATGAACGCGGGCCCTTTCGGTGTGGTTGTCAGTGAATGCGGTGGTGAGTCGGACGATCGCGATCGGCTTCGCCGAGCGGCGCCGACTCCGGCAGCCGACTCGGAAAACCGAAACGGAGCGTGTACAACACGACAAGCTCCAAGGCTTGCACCGGCGAGAGCCGGGCGACGAGCGCCGGCGGCGCCGGGATCACCAGACGGCAGAGGTCCATCAGCAGATCTGTCGCCCGGGCCTCTGTGGCCGGGCTCAGCTCGCCGCGCCGGCGGAGCTGGGCCAACAGCGGCTGGACCTCGAGGAGCGCGCGATCGACCTTCAGGCGCTGGTTGAGGCCCATGTGCGCGCGATCAGTCCATCGGAACTGAACGCCGTCGATCGTCACGACGTCCGGATCGCTGGATGTGGGGCCAGTCCCTCGAGGGCCTTTCATGCGCCTGGTCATTGGTCCCCTGCTGCTACTTCAGCGGCCGAGGTAACTGCTTCGGCCCGTTCTTCCGCCAGGCCGCGAGTCGGTAACGCGATCGAGGTCACGCTCGCGCTGGTCGATCGACTCCTGCACCACCCGCAAACGTTCGTGACGCTCGCGCGCCAGCTCCTGTCGGCGGGCCTCGAGCTCGCGGCGCTGGACGACTTCGGGGCGGTGCTTCATGGGCAGGCCGGCGGCGACGGCGAGATCCACCAGCTCCTCGTGCTCTCGGCCGAGCTGCTCGACTTCTCGATCGGCCATTTCGAGCTGAGCCGCGCGGACGTCGGCAGGAGGCCCGGGAGTGTAGCCGACTCTCTCAGTGATCGCCCTCACGATCGCCTCAGCCAGGTCAGGCGCTCCAGCGCAAATCGCGCCGAAGTCGTCCCATGCTGAGCTGAACAGCGCGGCACCGCGCTGGCGGGTTAGCGGATCGGTCAGGCTGTCTTTGCCGTGAATAACGAACCGCCCCTTGTTCTCGAGCCAGTTGTCGGCGCGCAACTGGATTGATTGCTGAAGGCGGACGTCGTACTCCTCCTGCGACACCGGATCATTGACCAGAGCGGCGCGTCGTTTCTCCGCGCGGCGAAAGTCATCGAATCGCTCGTTGACCGATTTCTGCAGCTGATCTTTCGCATCCGTCGCTTGGCGGAGGAGCTCGTGCACATCGACCGGGGACGATTGCGGCGTTTTTAGATTGGACATGGTGACGGTTCCTGTTCTTTCTGCTGCGACTGGTGACTGCTATTTCGCGGGGGTGAGTCGGTGCAGCAGATCGCTCGCCTGATACACGATCTCTGGCTCCATCGTGACCGCCCGCACAGTCTCAGCTGGGGCGAAGCCCTCGCGCGTTCGGACGATTGAGCCGGGAAGCGGAATGCCGATCTCGCCGATGGCTTGGTTCGGGTCCGGCGTGTCGGCTCCGAGCCGAGCGGCGAGATCGGTCAGCAACCGGCGATAGTGGTGCTCCTGCTTCGGCAGTAACAGCGGTTCGTCAAGCGCGTAGAGCGCGTGCAGTTCCAACCCGCCGGAGTTCACGATCGACGTGGGCGGCGCCGGCGACTTCAGGAGTCGATCGATCCGATCCTCGCTCAGTTCCATCGGCGCGACCCATCGCGCGCCGCGACCATTCACCACGCGGGCGCCATTGCGGTACACGAGTCCATACGTCCATCTGGCGTGGAGCACGCTGACGCGGACAAGGCCGTCGTCGGTGGCGCGGCGTACAACCGGGTTCAGCCAGATCGCGAAGGAGCCGTCTGGCTCGCCGCGGAGCAGCTCGATCTGGCAACCCGGGACATACAACAGCCGATTGGTGATGTTGATTCGGTGTTCTTGTCGGCCGACTCCGCCGCGTGACATCGCCCGCCCGATCAGAGAACCTGGACCACCGCGACCGAACAGGTTCTCCATCTCGACGATCGCGAATGAGACCGGCGGATGCACCAGCGCCGGCGGCGAGGCCTTCGCCTGAGTCGCCGACGTCATCGAGCACCCCCGCGGAGGCTCGTTTCAATCAGGCCGTCGACGTCGCTGGCGCCGTAGTACTCGTTCGCCATCGCGCTGAATGACTTGGCCGAACTTGAGCGGCCGCTGTGGTTCCGAACCGCGACAGCGCCGACGCGCGCCATGACGGCAACACCGGTGCGAGCCTCAACTTCGAGGACCTCTTCCACGGCCGCGCGGATTCCGGGCTGGTTCATATCCCGGTAGATCGCTGCCAGGTCGATCCGCGGTGACCTGGCGGCCGCAGGGGACGCTGGTGAGCCGCGACGAACGGCAGGCAGCGCGCTGGGCTTGGGCTGCGGTCTGGTGAAACCGCCGAAGGTTTTCGGACCATGCAACCGCTGCAGTCGTGAGCCGATCGGTGTCAGTTTGTCGACGACATCCTGAGTGAGCTGTTCCTTCGCTCGAGAACTCAGGGTTGGCTTGGGATCACGCGACTTCCGGTTCTCTTCTGCCGCAAATTCGCGCGCCTCGCGAGGGCTCAGGCTTCTCCAAAACGATGGGTCAAACGGTTCCTGGCCCCTCGCCATCCGCATCATTCGCGTCCTGTATTCACTCATCGGGTTCCTTTCGGCTTGTTCCGGTCCAGAAACTCGGGCCTCACTTCAAATTGCTAGCAAAAACTCAAAAAGACCTTCTGACTTGTTGCTGCCCCTATGGCCGCTCCAGCGAGCCACACAACGCTTGCGGAGCCGTTCACCCGCCTCAGAAAAAAAATGACAGGGACCCCTGATTTTGAAACCCGAACGTCACGCCTTGCCTTGTGCCTTTCGGATCGCGAAGTTCAACTCGCTGGCCATGTTCTTCGCGAGCTGCATCTCCCCGCGCACCTGGCCGGCTGCCGCGTGCTTCAGCGCTACCTGAGCAATCGAGGCGCCCCGCAGCTCAACGATCGCCTGGCGGTTGGGGCGGCCGCGCATGGACCGCTTCGGGTCACGCTTGTAGACGCCGCGATGTCCGCTCCGCATCACGGCGATGAATGCGTGGGGAATGGTCTTCCGGCCGCCGCGTGACATGGCCGTCACCTGGCCGCGGCCGCGTGAGGGATACGGGCCCGTGGCCTTGAAGTCGATCAGCGGGATCCGCTTCGGGCTGGCGCTCATGGTCGCGCGCAAGTTCGCGGGGTACGCGTCCTGAATGACCAGGTTCTCCCGGACGCGCGTCGATGGCAGGCTCATGTCCTTCGCGGTCTCTCGAGCGACGACAACCCGAGCAGACTTGATGGAGCGATTCAACGCCCGGGCGATCGCCGGCGCCACCTGTGCGCCCAAGGCTCGGAGCATGGCCTCGGCCTTCTCGCTGTGCAGACGGACGATGGAGCTCATCGCGTGTGTGCCTCCTGGTTGAATCGATCGCGCGGCAGCTCGAGCACCAGCGTGCCGGCCGGCAGCACCGTGGCGACCAGGCGGAAGACATCGGCGGCAATGAGGCCTTGTCGTGCGCGCTGCGCGTGGCGCTCGGAGAGCCCGGCCAGGCGTGCGATCTCCTTGGCCGATAGGGTGACCAGCCATCGGCCGTCGCTCGTCTGCCTGACGGCGCCGGCGAGCAGCAGCGCGACCGTAGCGTACGCGAGGCTCACACGCTGCCTGGCGCGTGCTGAGTCGATCCGGCGGTTGATAACCGCGAACAGTTCGCCGGCGTCGACGATCGGCAGGACAGCTCGCTGCGGCCGGGGTCTCCCTGATTGGTACAGTTTCAAATCACCAGCACCCATCACGCTGTCCTTCGAACACGCTGTTCAGTGTGAGCAAGCGCTTGGCTGATTTCGTTCTCCAACGGTACGATCCCGTCTCGGACGCAGCGCGCTTTGAGTCGCTGGACTAATTCGCGCCTGTCTGTGCCTCTGGGAGACGAGCGCACGATTTGATCGGCCAAAGCATGAATAGCGTTCTGACGTTCGTTCAAGTCGATCGAACGATCATCCGATCGGGTGACATCAGGATGTCCGGCGTCAGCGGCCAAAACGTCAGGGGTCGGCGGTTGATCTGTCAGGCCTTGCTCCTCGCGTGTCAGGGCTTCACTTGTCACCCCTGACACACTGGCGTCAGGGCTAGCGACACATGCCTCTGGCACGACAATCCGCCAACGCGTCATCGAGTTCTTCGAGCCCCCGGTCGATCGCGCGCCGTGTGGAACCATCAGGCCCGCACGCTCCAATTGCGCATAGTGTCGAAGGATCTGCCTCGTCGACAGGCCTCTAAGGTTCGCCACCGTCTCGACGGATGGCCAGGCCACCAAACTGTCACCAGACGCATACGTCGCCACCGTCAGTCGAGTCAGTAGCGCCCCATCGCTCACGCGGCCGTCGCGACGCGTCAGCACACGAAGCACCCCCAGTAGCTTCGTCAGGCGCGTAGCGACCGGCGACGGATTCACGACGTAGCTTTTTCTGATCGGGGCTCATGGCCCTCTGAGGTCTTCGAAACGTGCGCGTCAGCTAGACACTTCGACCGATTCATCTTCGGCCTCTTCGAACACGGGCACCCTGCAGCCAGGCCTCGACAATGCTGCGGCTCCAGCGCGGTCGGTCGATGGACTGGAACATCGGCTCAGGTAGTTCTCCCGAACGTCGCATCCGATCGATCGTTCGAGTCGATACGCCGAGCAGTCGGGCCAGCTCGCGCGCGCCGAGAACCAGTGGGAGCTGGTCGATCGCGGTGTACGTCGCGTTAGCCGGCACGGCGCTTCTCTTTCGCAGTAGCGACGGCCGCCTTCACATCTTCGGCCGTGAAGAGGCGCTGACCTGAGGTTGTTCGGATCGATCGGAGTTTGCCGAGTCGATCCCACAACCGAATTGTCTCGGAACTGACGCCGGCGAGACGCGCAGCAGAGAGCGTGGTAAGGAGTTCAATGTGCTCCTGCATTACGCGTTGCAGGATGCCTTAGCGCCGCAGACTGGGCTACTTGATTAGATAGACACTAGCTGTTTTTTGGCCTGTTTTGTGTTGACTGCCATGTCCTAGTTTCGCGTGATATCGCGCCATCGGTGAACACGGCGCGCGCGCGCGATAACCTTCGCAGGCCGGCCTGAACAGCCCGCCGGCGCGCAGCTGCGGTTCTCTCGTTCCACCTGTTGTCGGTTTCTTCCAGGAACAGTGTCACCGCGGCGAGATCGGAACAGCCGCGGCCTTGCCTCTTTTGTAGCGCGAGAGGCGCCCAAGGCAGTCCTCCGCTGATCCTATCGATCGCGGCCAGAAATCGCCGAAGCTCTGCCCGCCGTCGATCCATCGCTGCGCGCCCGCCGGCGCGCTTGCCTTCAGCTCGCCAGTATCGGGTCGCCGCCTCGATCATGGCGTCGCGCGTACGTGTCAGTGAACCGGTTTTCTTTTTCACTCGAGGTCGCCGGCGGCAGAGTGTAACAAACGACGGATCTCTACCAGCCTGTGTGCCAGCCTTTTGTGTCGCTCACAGTCTCGGACGGTCCATTTTCGGCGCTATTCTGTCGAATCGCTGAGAACGACAAACGGACCTGAATCTTGATGACTCAGGCCCGTTTTGATGCGGTGAAGGTTGGTTGCGGGGGGGGGATTTGAACCCCCGACCTTTGGGTTATGAGCCCAACGAAACGCGCTATACGATCAACGTTCACCGGCACTGCCAGCCTACAGTGCCAGCCGAATCTCCCATGTCCTACAAGTTCAACCTCCCGCCGACTCCCGAGCAGCTCGAGGCGATCGGTATGGTAGCCGTCGAATGCTCCTACCTCGAGAGCCACATGGGCTACGCGATCGGTTTCCTCGCCGGTGTCACCGACGTCGACGTCCTGGCCGCGATGACGACGCACCTTACGATCCGTCAACGGCTCGAGATGGTTTCGACCCTCTTTCACCTCAGCCAGCAATACCCACCCGAGAAGGTGACCGAGTTCGAATCGATCCGTAAGCAGATCGACAAGGCGATTTCACGTCGAAACAGCGTCGTCCACAGCAGATGGATCACCGGCGAGCGAGGATCTCCGCTGGTCTTTGAGGTACAGGCCAGAGGCACGCTGAAAAGGAACCGGATCGATCTACCCGTCGAAGAAATCAAGGCGATCGCGGCCGATATCGCTGAACAGACGGAGCGACTCGTGCGTGTCCTGTCGGGGACTCCGCCGCCTTGAATCGCTAGGCTTCCTTAGTGGGTTCGCCCGAGGTTAGACTCTGCCTTCCGTTCCCATGTCAGACCGGGCCGATTCGCGCAACGCCGACGTCACGCTGGCGCTCCACTGCCCAGCCTGTCACGGGCAGATTTCCGTAACCTACCAGCCGTTCGTGCTTCGGATGGACAGTATCGAGAACGCCTACCGCTGTCCACACTGCCACGCCACACAACAGATCGCCCTGCCGGGGACCCTCTTGCCACCGGTCCAACGGCGCGAGCGCGCCTGACCGCGACCTGGCGAGCTCACTGCACCGTTCCGTCGGTCGGCATTGTCGCGAGCTCGCCGGCGCCGCCTTCATCTCGCCGCTCCCATTTCCCAAACCTGCCAGCGAGGCTTTGACTTGCGAGTTTCAGCCTACTGCTCAGAACAGGTGCGTAGTGCTTGCGCGTCGTGTTGACGTGCTTGTGACCGAGCCAGCCTTGCACGTCGCCAAGATCGATCCCGCGTTCGCCGAGCTCGAGGGCAACTGAATGCCTGGCCTGGTACGGTCGGACGTCCTTCGGCCAGCCCGCGGTGTACAGTGCCTTCGCGTAGTCGCTCCCGTCGAAGGATCCCCAGGCCTCGGCCTGAATGAACGCCCGGAGCGCGGCGATCATGTCGTCGTTGAGCCAGAACGTGCGCGGCTCCCCTCCTTTGGCCGTCCTGACCAGCCACACACGTCGATCGAGATCGATATCCGAAGGTTCCGCGCGTTTGAGTTCCGCCGGCCTGACGCCCGTTGACGCGATGACAATGAATCGCGCGCGAGTTTTCACGTCGGCGAGATTCTCGGACACTGTCCGAAAGACCGCCGCGGCGACCAGGACCTTTGGAGACGGCGCAACGGGCAACGGCTTGACGTCATCCATCGGCGTCGGCGACCTGGGCCCGTCGAGCACGTGAAAGATGTGCTGCAGTGTCTGCACACGGTTGTTGATCGTCTTCGTGGCGTAGCCGTCGGCTGTCCAGGCTGCGCGCGCCTTGCGCACGTGCTCACCAGTGAGCTGGTTGCGCCTGAGACGGCCGTACAGGCCCGTCCAGGCGTCAACCTCGCACCGCCGACTCTTGTAGCTGGCCAGGTGTCGAACCTGCGCCAGGTAGGCTTTACAGTCCGCCTCAAAGGTTCCGCGCGCGATCACCGGCATGTGGTGACGCGCCCGCAATTCGGCGCGCATCGCGTCCTGCCACTCGCGGATGTCCTTCAGCGGCGTGTCGAATGTGAACCGCTTTTCACGCTGAGCCGCGGCCGGGCCCGTGCCTATCTTGACGACGGCTGACAGGCCATAGCGGTCGCGGTAGATCCCCGCGGCGATGCGTCGGCGTCTTTTAGCCATGAGCTGATCTCCTGTGATGGGAAGCGGCCAGCCATCAGCACGCGCGCGACCCGCGCATTGACGAGCCGGTAGTACGTTCGCGGCGCCGGATTTTGGACCGCGAAGTGATCGACGTCGATCGGGAACCCGACCTCGTCCAGCGCGTCGACGTCGCGCCGGACTGTCCGTGTGCAACAGCCGCAGAGGCGCGCCAGGTCCTCGAGGCCGTGAAACGCGCCGTCGCTCAGGATCTGCAGCACCGTGAGCGTGCGCCGCAGCTGCCGCATGCGCTGCGCCTTCATGACTGGCTCCGATCCTGAAACCAGATTCCTTCCGCATCATCCGGGAGCTGCTCGAGCGCGCCGCGAAGCACGGCCCAGGTCTCCTTGCATGACACCCACACTTCAAAGAGCACCCCGGCCGGCGTGACGGCAAACATGCACGGCCGCGCCTTCTGTTTGCCGGGTGTCATCCGCTGCATCGCCAGATCGATCTCGACATCTCGCTCGGCGAGCTCGCGGGCTTCGTGCACGAGTTGCGGATAGACCGTGGCCGGCAAACCCGCTCGCTCGAGCGCGCGCGCGAACGTCCGCGAGTCCAGATCGTTTTGGAGTCCAGCCGCGCTGGACGCGTAAATGTGGGCGTGCTCGGGAAAGACGTCGATGATGAACGTCACGGCGAAGATGCGGACGCGGCCGACGTCGTAGGTATAGCCGGTGGGATTGGTCTTCGAATTGTCGAGCGATCGATCAGTGGACTTGCTCACGGTGGCCTCCTGCATCAAAGGAAGGCCGGCGTCAAAGCACTTGGAGGATCGGCTACGATCTTCAGCAGCGACCGTCCGGAGGCATCAACTCCGGCGTGCGTTAGGGACTCGGTTCAGCGCCTCAGAACGCTGGCCGGGTTCCGCCTACGATGCGTCAGTCTCCCCGCCTGTGTCAACTCCGGTCACACCTACCAACCTGGTCGACGGCTTCACCCGGAGAAAGATCTCCGTCGACACCGGCGCCCAGGTCACCCACTCGCGGCCGCACGCCAGGCACAGCCGATGCCGCTCAATCCGCTGCCGGCGCCGTACGCGAACCGTCTTGTATACCCGCACACGGTGGCCGCGACAGCGCGGGCAGCGAGCCTGCAGCGCCCGACTCATCGCGGCGGCATCCCGTTCGGGTACTGCTCCCTGAAGGTGCGCACGCAGGGTTTGCAGCGCTTCGGGGTGCGCAGCCGCCGCATGAGATAGAACCGCTGCTCCGCCACCGTCCAGACGAACACCGCGCGGCAGTCGCAGCAGACGATCGTCCGATCTGCGAGCTGTTCAGGGACGACGACGGCCGCCTGCACGATCTGGACGTCACGCGCCCGGAGGCCTCGCGGATCCGAGTCGTCGACGGTGAACGAGATCCGATCAAAGCGCTGGGGCTGAACGTCGCCGCAGTCCGAGGGATGGACGAAGATCTTGCGGCCGTCCTCGCCGCGCGCGAACGCATACATGAGTCCGCCGCGGCGCGCGCCGTACTCGAGCAACTTGGCATAGTTGATGACGGCCTCAGCCCGGATCGTCCCCATCACCTTTGGTGTCAGCGCACGCGATCGAGCGCGCGCGCGACGCGTGTCGTCGGCCCGACCGGTTGCCCGTTGCCGGAGTTGTTCTCGAGGTTCCTGACGATGTCCTCCATCAAGACGTCGGCCACGTGCTTGCCGGCCACATAGATCGGCACAATGCCGCTGTATTGCTTGATCACGACTGGCTGCTGGTTGGCCGGTACGTCCGCGGTCGTCAGGCGCGCGGACGATTCGGCTCGGTGGCGCTCCAGGCTGCCAGAGACATCTGCTCGCACGCTGGCCATGAACCGATCGGCTGCGTTCGGATCGACGGACATCCCGATCCGGTGCCGCATCGAGCCCAACCCTGTGCCGAGTCGTGCAACCGCGTTCCCAGCCTGAACGGCCGCGCTCGGCAGGGCTTGCGCGAGCAGATCGCGGATCTCTTTCAGGTAGTCAGCGACCTGTTCCATCGTCGACTTCACGGCGTCCGTCCACGAGAACGCGTCCGGGTCGATCGGCTGCCCCAGGTCATCGAGCAAGAGATGCGCCTTCGCCAGCTCCTCGACCCACGGCTTGATGAAACTCGGCAGCGCGGCGCCGGTCTTCTTCGCTTCGATCAGGAGCTTGCTCATCTCATCCGACACGCCGGAGAGCAGCTGGGCGCGGTTGCCGCCCGCCTGCGTGGCCATTGTCAGGAAGCTGTTGATTTCATCAAACGAGGCGCCGAGCAGCTGCGTGTTGACTGAGGCGCCGAGCGCTTCCCGCAAGACGCCGAACTTCTCCGCGGCCGCGGCGAGGAACTGCGACGGATCCTTGCCGCGCAACGCCTCAAGCGCCTGGCGCGCGTCCTTCGCGAGATTCGGGAACGCCAGCAGGTCGTCGAGCATCGGCCGCAGCGTGGTCGGCACGATGCCGCCAAGCCGGCCGAGTACTTCCGTGAACTTGCCGGTTGCCGTGGAGACGTTCTCCACGCGCTGCTTCGCCGCGGCTAGCTGATCGTTGAGGTAGTGGAGGTAGTCGTCGCGCTTGATCGTGTGGCCCTGCATGGCCGAGAGCATGTTGCGCGAGATGAACGCCTCGCCCATGCCCTCGAGTTCTTCGCGTAACCGATTGCGCTCTTCCTTGTACTGCTTCAACTTCTGGAAGAAACCGATGACCTTCTCGATCACCAGGTTGATCCCCAAGGTGACGCCCGCCATCGCCATGCTGGC
>Ga0068862_100004260_pt1 | contig 12112 bp, 10 predicted proteins | sample KBSSwiS52_FD_66598 | JGI IMG/M metagenome (GOLD analysis project Ga0068862, IMG submission 66598) | Switchgrass rhizosphere microbial communities from Kellogg Biological Station, Michigan, USA - KBS Switchgrass S5-2 | ecosystem: Host-associated > Plants > Roots > Rhizosphere > Soil ... | reverse complement strand
GCAGGTGGCCGAGAAGGTGTTCCTGCTCACCGAGGCCAAGAAGCAGATGAAGGCGCTGGACATGAAGGCGCCCGACGGCGCGTATCCCAAGTTCACGGTGATGGGCAAAGTGTTTGACCCCGAGAAGGCGGATGCTTACGCGGCCAGCTTCGCGATCAAGCGGGTGTGATTCGATGCTGCATTCGCTGAACGCGCGTGCTGCGCTGCTGTCGCTGGTGCTGCTGCTGATCGTGCTCGGCGTGTGGCACGCCGCCACGCTGTCGCCCGCAGGCACACCCACCGTCGCGCCACAGCCGCTCACGCCCGAGCAGATCGAGTACGCCAAGCTGATGGGCAAAGATCCGTCGGCGGATGCGGCGGCCGCGCCCGCGAAGTCCGGCTTTCCGACGCTGGCTCAAATGGCCAGCGCCGCCACCAAACACCTGTCGCAGCCGTTCTACGACAACGGTCCCAACGACAAGGGCCTCGGCCTGCAACTCGCGCACTCGCTGGCGCGCGTGGCCTTGGGCTATGGCCTGGCCGCGCTGATCGCGATCCCGCTCGGCTTCGTGATCGGCATGAGTCCGCTGGTGTACCGCGCACTCGACCCGTTCATCCAGGTGCTCAAGCCGATCTCACCGCTGGCGTGGATGCCGCTGGCGCTCTACACGATCAAGGACTCGAGCATCTCCGGCGTGTTCGTGATCTTCATCTGCTCGATCTGGCCGATGCTGATCAACACGGCGTTCGGTGTGGCCAACGTGCGGCGCGAGTGGCTCAACGTGGCGCGCACGCTCGAGGTCAGACCGCTGCGGCGCGCGTTCGAGGTGGTGTTGCCGGCCGCCGCGCCGACGATCCTCACCGGCATGCGCATCAGCATGGGCATCGCATGGCTGGTGATCGTCGCGGCCGAGATGCTGGTCGGCGGCACCGGCATCGGCTACTTCGTATGGAACGAGTGGAACAACCTGTCGCTGCCCAACGTGATCTTCGCGATCCTGGTGATCGGCGTGGTGGGCATGGCGCTCGATGCCTTGTTCGCGCGGCTGCAGAAGGCAGTGACGTATGTCGAGTGAGCCCGCGTTCCTCCAGGTCGAGGCTCTGGCCAAGCGCTTTGCCGGTGCGACCGAGCCGGTGTTCGACGAGGTCAACTTCTCGGTCGCGCAAGGCGAGTTCGTCTGCATCATCGGCCACAGCGGCTGCGGCAAGACCACCATCCTCAACGTGTTGGCGGGCCTCGACACCGCCAGCGCCGGCCACGTGTTCATGGACCAGCGCGAGGTCGCGGGGCCGAGCCTGGAGCGCGGCGTGGTGTTCCAGGGCCATGCGCTGATGCCGTGGCTCAGCGTGCGCAGCAACATCGCGTTCGCGGTGCGCAGCAAGTGGCCCGACTGGAACCGTGCGCAGGTGCAGGAGCACGTCGAGCGCTACGTGGCGATGGTCGGCTTGAGCGCCGCCATCGACCAGAAGCCGTCCCAACTCTCTGGCGGCATGAAGCAGCGCGTGGGCATTGCGCGCGCGTTCGCGATCCAGCCGCGCATGCTGCTGCTCGACGAGCCGTTCGGTGCGCTCGACGCGTTGACGCGCGGCACCATCCAGGACGAGCTGTTGCGCATCTGCGCCGAGACGCACCAGACGGTGTTCATGATCACGCACGACGTCGACGAGGCGATCCTGCTCGCCGACCGCATCCTGCTGATGAGCAACGGCCCCCAGGCGCGCGTGGCCGAGATCGTGCGCAACACGATGCCGCGCGCACGCATGCGCGCCACGCTGCACCACGACCCGCAGTACTACCGCATCCGCAACCATTTGGTCGACTTCCTGGTGTCGCGCAGCGCCGGGCTGGCGCACGGCCGCGCGCCGGCGCAACCGCCCGAGGTGAGCCCGGGCCTGCACGACGAACCCCCACCGGCCGACCCGAGGCCGCAACCCGTACCGTTGAGGAGAATCGCATGAGCCGTCTCGAGGTCACCGAGAAGATCGTCGCCACCAAGGTGGCCAAGGGCCTGAAGTGGTCGGACATCGCCGTTAGAGTCGGACAGAGCAAGGAGTGGGTCACGGCGGCCTGCCTCGGCCAGATGACGCTGACCGGCGAGCAGGCCGGCGTCGTGGCCGAGATCTTCGGCCTCACGGCAGAGGAGAAGAAGTGGCTGATGGTGGTGCCCTACAAGGGCTCGCTGCCGACCAGCGTGCCGACCGACCCGCTGATCTATCGCTTCTACGAACTGGTCAACGTGTACGGCACGACGTTCAAGGAGCTGATCCACGAAGAGTTCGGCGACGGCATCATGAGCGCGATCGACTTCAAGATGGACTTGAAGCGCGAGCCCGACCCCAAGGGCGATCGCGTGTCGATCACGATGTCGGGCAAGTTCCTGCCGTACAAGACCTATTGAATGGAGCGAACAATGAGCCCATCGATGCTCCCGACACCGCGTCGCGCGGCGCTGAAGGCCGGCGTCGCCGGCGCGCTGGCGGCGCCGCTGGCGGCGCGCGCTCAGCAAACTTTCTCATGGAAGATGACCAGCGCCTATGCCAAGGGCGCGCCGTTCTACATGGACGGCCCCGGCAGCGCCACCGATCTGGCCAAGCGCATCGAGGCGATGTCGGGCGGCCGCTTGAAGATCCAGGTGTTCGGCGCTGGCGAGCTGATCCCGGCACTCGAAGGCTTCGACGCGGTGCGCGCCGGCACGGTCGAGATGAACCATGCCAACAGCTACTTCTGGACCGGCAAGACCTTCGCCGCGCAGTACTTCTGCGCGGTGCCGTTCGGCTTGAACTTTCAGGGCATGAATGGCTGGCTTTACGACGGCGGCGGCCAGCAGCTGTGGAACGAGGTCTATGCGCCGTTCGGCATGGTTGCGATGCCGTGCGGCAACACCGGCGTGCAGATGACCGGCTGGTTCAAGAAAGAGATCAAGTCCAGCGCCGATCTGAAGGGTTTGAAGATGCGCATCCCCGGCCTCGCCGGGCGCGTCTATTCGCAGCTCGGTGTCGACGTGAAGCTGTTGCCGGGCGGCGAGATCTTTCCCGCACTCGAACGCGGCGTGATCGACGCCGCCGAGTTCGTGGGGCCGTTCCAGGATCGCAAGCTCGGCCTGCACAAGGCCGCCAAGTACTACTACACCACCGGCTGGCACGAGACCGCCACGGTGTCGGAGCTGTTGGTCAACAAGGCCGCGTGGGACAAGTTGCCCAAGGACCTGCAGGCCATCGTCGAGAACGCCGCCGCTGCGTGCAACGTGATCAGTGAAGCCTGGTGCCAGCGCACCAATGCCGAGGCGATGGAAGACCTGATCAAGAACCAGGGCGTCACCGCGCGCCCGTTGCCCGACGAGGTACTGAAGAAGCTGCGCGAAGTCACCGACCAGGTGCTCGCCGAGGCAGTGGCCAAGGACGCGACGACCAAGAAGGTGCACGACTCCTACATGGCCTACAAGAAGAAGTACGACGCCTGGTCCGCCTACAGTGAAGGGCCGTACCACAACAAGATCCTTACCGCCTGAGGGGTGCCGCCATGACGCCCACCTACGCCGCGGCCCGCTGGGCCGCTCGGATCGATCGCGCGGTCGAGCGTGTAGGCCACGCCGCGTCTTGGCTCTCGCTGGTGATCGTGGTGCTGATGGCGGTCAACGTGTTGCTGCGTTATGCCTTCAGCGTCGGCTCTGTGTGGTCGCAGGAACTCGAGTGGCACTTGCTGGCGCCGCTGGTGCTGGCGGGCATGACCTATGCGCTTCAGCAGGGCGAGCATGTGCGCGTCGACGTGTTCTACGCGAAGTACTCGGCGCGCGGCAAGGCGGCGATCGATCTGCTGGCCGGCGTGCTGGCGGTGGCGATCGCGGTGCTCGTGATCCGCTACTCGCTGGCGTACGTGAATCAGTCGTACGCGATCAATGAGATCTCGTCGGACCCGGGCGGTCTCACGCACCGCTGGCTGCTCAAAGCGTTGATCCCGCTGGGCTTCACGTTCTTCGGGCTGCAGGCGGCCGCGCAATGCGTCGGCGCCGCTTGGCGGCTGACGAACTCGCCGTCGCGATGAGCCCGCAGGAGTGGCTGGCGATCGGCCTGCTGGTCGGCTTCTTCCTGATGTTGATGGCCGGCGTGCCGGTGGGCATCACGCTGGCGGCCAGCGGCTTCGTGTTCGGCTTTCTCGGCTTCGGCGAGACGCTGTTCAATCTTCTGCCCGCGCGCATCTACGGCGTGGTTGCCAACTACCAGTGGCTCGCGATCCCGCTGTTCGTGTTTATGGGCGTGATGCTGGAGAAGTCGCGCCTGGCCGAAGATCTGCTCGACGTCATCGGGCACCTCGCCGGCGGCCTGCGCGGCGGCATGGCGCTGGGCATCATCGGCGTCGGCGTGCTGATGGGCGCCACCACCGGCATCGTCGGCGCCACCGTCATCACGCTCGGGCTGCTGACCTTGCCCACGCTGCTGCGCCGCGGCTACGACCCGGCCATCACTTGCGGTGCGATCTGCGCGTCGGGCACCCTGGGCCAGATCATCCCGCCCAGCCTGGTGCTGATCCTGCTGTCGGACATCACGCAGCAGTCGGTGGGCACGCTGTTCGCGGCCGCGGTGTTGCCCGGCCTGATGCTCGCGGCGCTGTACTGCGTGTACATCGTGATCTACGGCTGGGTGCGGCCGAACGCGATGCCGCCGCTGCCGCAGGCCGAGCGCGACGCGTTGCCGCGCGCCGAGCTTTGGCTGCGCGTGCTCAAGGTGGCGCTGCCGCCGCTGGCGCTGGTGCTCGCCGTGCTGGGCTCGATCATCGGCGGCGTGGCCGCGCCGACCGAAGCGGCGTCGATGGGCGCGTTGGGCTCGATCCTCGTCGTCGCCGTGGCGCGGCGGTTGTCGCTGGCCGTGCTGCGCGACGTGATGCGCACCACCACGCGCATCTCGGCGATGGTGCTGTTCATCCTGATTTGCGCTCAGGTGTTCAGCCTGGCGTTCCGCGGCCTGCAAGGCGAGAGGCTGATCGAGGATCTGTTCGCGTTCCTGCCCGGCGGCGTGAGCGCGGAGATCTGGTTCCTGATGGCACTGATCTTCGTGCTCGGCTTCTTTCTCGAGTGGATCGAGATCAGCTACATCGCAGTGCCGCTGTTCCTGCCGATCTTCAACGCGGCCGGGGTCGACCCGGTGTGGCTGGCGATGCTGATCACGGTGAACCTGCAGACCTCTTTTCTCACGCCGCCGTTCGGGTGGGCGCTGTTCTTCCTGCGTGGCGTGGCGCCGCCGCAGATCACCACGCGGCACATCTACGTCGGCATCGTGCCCTTTGTCGCGCTGCAGGTGCTGGGCGTGGTGCTGGTGTTCTACTTCCCGGTCATTGCGACTTGGCTGCCGAAGGCAATCGGCTGGTGAGAAATGCGCAGGAGACCCTCATGGAAACCAAACCACCGCTGCCACCGTTCACGCCCGACAGCGCGCGCCAGAAAGTGCGCATGGCCGAAGACGCCTGGAACACGCGTGACCCCGACAAGGTCGTGCTCGTCTATACCGAGGACACGCGCTGGCGCAACCGCAGCGAGTTCCCGGTCGGGCGCGAGCAGGTGCGCCGGTTCCTGCAGCGCAAGTGGGCCAAGGAACTCGACTACCGGCTGATCAAGGAACTCTGGGCCTGCGCCGACAACCGCATCGCGGTGCGCTTCGCCTACGAGTGGCACGACGACTCGAACAACTGGTTCCGCAGTTACGGCAACGAGAACTGGGAGTTCAACGCGCAGGGCTTCATGCAGCGCCGCTACGCCAGCATCAACGACCTGCCGATCAGCGAAGCCGAGCGCCAGTTCCGCTGGCCGCTCGGGCGTCGGCCCGATGACCATCCGGGCTTGAGCGAGCTCGGTCTATAGGACCTCGCTGGGCAGTTGCGCGCCAGCATCTCGTCGGTTGCGATCTGCGTGGCGGTGCATGAGTGGCACGTTAGGCAGCACCAGTGAGTCGAGTGCGCATCGGGTCGTCTCATCTGGCCGCGTTGCGCGCTTCACTTGCTGCCGCTATCGGCGCGCTACCCTCTGCGCGGACACAATTAGGAGGCAAGCGTGATTCTCATCGGGCAATACGATTCGCCGTTCGTGCGGCGCGTAGCGGTAACGTTGCTCTTCTACGAGGTGCCTTTTGAGCGCCGCGTTCTGTCGGTCTTCACCGATTTCGACGAGATGCTGAAGATCAATCCACTGGGCAAAGTGCCCGTGCTGGAACTCGACGGCGGCGAGCGTTTGTTCGATAGCCGCGCCATCCTTGACTACCTCGACTCGCTGGTTGCGCCGTCCAGGCGGCTGACACCGACAACTGACCCGGAGCGTCGCGCTGTGTTGCGCATCGACGCGGTCGCGACCGGTCTCGCGGAAAAACTCTACGAGCGCGGCTTCGAACTCGCGCGGCGCGATCCGGCAAAGCGCGATCCCACGGCCATTGCGCGAATCGAGCGGCAAGTCGATTCAGCTCTCTCGTGGCTCGAAAACCTCGCACCGTCGCCCTGGCTGTCCGGCGATCGGATGTCGCGGGCCGACGTCACGGCGGCGATCGCATTCACCTACCTGATCGAGAAACACCGCAGCTTCCTCGAGCGTCGCCCGTCACCGGTGCTCGAGGCGCACTGTCGCCGTTGCGAGGCGTTGCCGCAGTTTGGGTTGGCCGGCTATTCGGCTTCTGAAGCCGAGCGCAGCGGCTGGTACCCGGAGAAATAGGCTCCACGCCGATCCAGCGGTCATGGAGTTCTTCGAGTCTACGCAGTCGCGGGCGGGCAGCGATGCCAGCATCGATGCCTGGCAAGCGCAGTTCGCCGCCAACGGCTGGAGCAACTGGGCAGTCGAGCTACGCGAGTCCGCAGAGTTCATCGGCTTCACTGCGCCAGCCGCCGCATGCGGTCGGCTGCATTCGGTCGTATGGCGCGAATCGCGTGCATCAACCTGTCAACACCGGCTTCTGAGCGCCGATACAGCATGGGTGTCGCCACGGCATTTTCGGCTCGCCTCGAGCCGATGCGCTGTTTCGCCACTGCCCGGGACGCCGATGCCATGACCGTGACCATCACCTCAGCCTTTCCCGCCGGCGAGGCGAGCGACTCCTATCCGGTCGCAGAAAGGCGCCGGGTCCGTTCTGCCGCCGCGGGCGTTCGCCTGCGCGTGATCGTGCCGCTGGCGATCGCGATGCTGCTGCTGGTGGCAGCGTTCATCGCTGCCTTCGTGCTCGAGGCGCGGCACCGCGAGGCCGATGACATCGCACGCACCGCGGCGTCGGTTGACGCGATGTTCAAGGCGCAGTCGGCCGAAGGCACCCAGGTCATGCGAACGATCATGGAACTGGTGCTGAAGAAGCGGAGCCTGGAAGCGGCCCTGCGCGCGCGCGACCGAGACAAGCTGCTCGAGCTGTCGACGCCAATCCTCAACGAGATCCGGGCCAAGAATCGCATCACGCACTTCTATTACATCCTGCCGGACCGCACGATGCTGCTGCGGGTGCAGGCCCCGAACAAGCACGGCGACAAGATCGAGCGCTTCGTGTTGCGCGAGGCGCAGCGCACCGGCAAGCCGTTCTGGGGCAACGAACAGGGGCCGCTGGGCAGTTTCACGCTGCGGGTGGTCTATCCCTGGGTCAGTGACGGCGAGGTGATCGGCTACCTCGAGATGGGCATCGAGTTCGAGGACATCATGCAGAGCATCAAGAACTTCCTTGATGTGGATGTCTTCGTCGCCATCAACAAGTCTTTCTTCGATCGCGCGAAGTGGGACGAAGCGCAGGCCAAGAGCAAGCGGCCGGTGCCGTGGGATGAGTTCCCCTCGGTGGTTGTGCTGAGCCGGACCACGCCGAACATTCCCGCGCCGATCGCGAGCTATCTCAACGGGCTGAAGGAACAGCACAGCAAGCGCACCTTCGAGATCGCGTGGGATGGTCAGGTGGCGCAGACCGTCGTCGCGCCGTTTTCCAATCTGCGCGGCGAGCAGCTGGGCGAGCTGGTGGTGCTGCGCGACATCACGGCCGGCGCCAAGGAGCGGCGCCGCGCGGTGATCGTCGTCGCGCTGCTGAGCGCGCTCATCGGCGGCGGCTTGCTGCTGTTCTTCCATGTGCTGCTCGGCCACGTGCAGCACGACGTGGCCGAGCGCACTGCGCGGCTGGGCGAGGCGCAGCGCGTGCTCACGGTCGAGCAGCTCGAGCGCAAGCGCGCCGAGGGCGAGCTGGCGGCGCAGCAGGAGCGCAACGAGCTGCTGGAGGCGCGCAGCCGGATGGTGAGCGAACTCGCCGCCGCCAAGGAGGCCGCCGAAACGGCGCTGCAGGAAAACGAGAAAGTCACGGCGCAACTGCGTGCGGTCCAGGGCGAGCTGCTGGCCGCCGCGCGCCTGGCCGGCATGGCCGAGATCGCCACCAACGTGCTGCACAACGTGGGCAACGTGCTCAACAGCGTCAACGTGTCCGCCGGCCTGGTCAGCACGAGGCTGCGTGCGTCCAAGGTGAGCGGGCTGGCGCGCGCGGTGGACCTGATGGAGCAGCACGCCGGCGACCTGGGCGAGTTCCTCACGCGCGACCCACGCGGCAAGGTGCTGCCGGGCTACCTGCGCGAGCTTGCGCTGGCGCTACAGGCCGAGCGCGACACGATGGAGCAGGAGCTGGACGCGCTCGGCAAGAGCGTCGACCACATCAAGGAAGTTGTCGCCACGCAGCAGTCGTACGCCGGCACGGCGCGCGTCGTCGAGCAGGTGGCGCTGGCCGATCTGGTGGAAGACGCGCTGCGCATGAATGCCGGCGCGCTGGCGCGCCACAAGGTCGACGTGGTGAAGAACCTGGCCGGCCTGCCGATACTGCCGCTCGACCGCCACCGCCTGCTGCAGATCCTCGTCAACCTGATCAGCAACGCCAAACACGCGTTGAGCGGTCAGTCCGATCCCAAACCTTGCATCACGCTGTCGGCCGACCTGGCGGACGGCTCTCAGGGGCGCGTGCTGCGCATCGCGGTGAGCGACAACGGCGAGGGCATCGCGCCGGAGAACCTGACACGCGTCTTCGCGCATGGTTTCACCACGCGCAAGGACGGCCACGGCTTCGGCCTGCATAGCTGCGTGCTGGCAGCGCAGGAGATGGGTGGAAATCTGCGCGCGCACAGCGCGGGCCGCGCACAAGGTGCAACCTTCCAGCTCGAGCTGCCGATCGCCGACACGCTGGTGCACCGATGAGCGCGCAGCAGAACCGGCGCATCCTGCTGATCGACGACATGCCGTCGATCCATCAGGATTTCCGCAAGATCCTGGTACCCCAGGCCGCCGGCAGCGACGCATTGGGCGCGGCCGAGCAAGCGCTGTTCGGCGACGCCGTGCCGAAGGCCGCGGCTGCCGAATTCGAGGTCGACTCGGCCTACCAGGGCCAGGAAGGTCTGGCCAGGCTGCAGGCCGCGCTGCAAGCGGGAACGCCCTACGCGCTGGCCTTCGTCGACATGCGCATGCCGCCGGGCTGGGACGGCGTGCAGACGATCGAGCAACTCTGGCGCGCCGACCCGCGGCTGCAGGTCGTGATCTGCACCGCGCACTCCGACCACTCGTGGGACGAGGTGCTGGCGCGCCTGGACGTGCGCGGCCGACTGCTGATCCTGAAGAAGCCGTTTGATGCGATCGAGGTCTACCAACTCGCCAACTCGCTGACCGCGAAGTGGGAGATGACGCAGCGGGCAGCTGCACATCTGGCACAACTGGAGGATGCGGTACGCGAACGCACTGCCGAACTCACGCGCGCCAACGAGGCGCTGCAAGCCGAGATCGGCGAGCGAAAGCAGCTGGAAAGTCAGCTGGTGCAATCGGAGAAGCTGGCGTCGATCGGCCAGCTCGCCGCCGGCGTCGCGCACGAGATCAACAACCCGATCGGCTATGTCTTCTCGAACTTCAGCACGCTGGAGGGCTACCTCGACAAGCTGTTCGAGATGCTTGCCAGCTACGAGAGCGCCGAGCCCAGCGTGAACGCCCCGGAGGTCGCCGCCCGGTTGCGCGACCAGCGAGAACGCGTCGAGCTGGAGTTCCTGAAGGAGGACATCCCGCTGCTGCTGCGCGAATCCAAGCAGGGCATCACGCGGGTGCGCCAGATCGTGCAGGACCTGAAGGACTTCTCGCGCGTGGATTCCAGCCAGGACTTCGAGTTGGCCAACCTGCATCACGGCATCGACTCGACGCTCAACGTGGTGGCCAACGAAATCAAGTACAAGGCCGACGTGATCAAGGAGTACGGCACGCTTCCCGACGTTGAATGTCTGCCGTCGCAGATCAATCAGGTGGTGATGAACCTGCTGGTCAATGCGGCACAGTCGATCGGCGAGCAGCGCGGACGCATCACCATCCGCACCGGCACCGATGCCGACTGGGTCTGGCTGCAGGTGGCCGACACCGGCTCGGGCATCGCACCCGACACGCTCAAGCGCATCTTCGATCCCTTCTTCACCACCAAGCCCGTTGGCAAGGGCACGGGTCTCGGCCTGTCACTCTCATACGGCATCGTGCAGAAGCACAATGGCCGCATCGACGTGGACAGCGTCGTCGGTCGGGGCACCACGTTCCGCGTGACGCTGCCGATCCGCTCGCAGACGCCTTGCCGCGGCAAGGCGTGTTCGATTCCGGCGCAAGAGACAGCAAGCTGCCAGCCTGCTACTGACCGATTGGCCGCGCAGGGCTCGAACCCTCGAGCGTGAAGCTGAAGGTTAGCCCGCTGGCCGAGCACAGGCTCGCCCCAGATTCCTCAGCGTGATGCGAGCTCGCATCGACGACGCGGCGCACACCTTTTCGCCGCACCGCCTCGAATGTCGATCGCGAAGTGCGCGAGCGCGAGCAGGTCCGCTCGATGAGGCGACGGGTGTATCGTTCTGCGCGATTGAACCCCACGAGGAGAACGACGCATGCGAATCCGGGTCGGCATTGCGCGCGCCGCTGCGCAGACGCCATCGCCGCGTCGTCGCTGCTTCGGACGACTGCATCGGGCCGCACAGCGAAGGGCTGCACCATGAGCGCAGTCGGTGCCGCATGCGGCACCTGGCCGTCGCCGGTCAGCGCCGCGCGCGTTGCGGCGGGAAGCAAGCCGCTGTCTTCGCTGCGCATCGACGGCGCGCGCATTCACTGGCTTCAGGGGCTGCCCGAGGAGGGCGGTCGCGTCGTCGCCATGGTGTCGGCGCCCGGCGCGTCGCGGCCTCGGCAGATCACTGCAGCCCCGCTCAACGTGCGTACGCGCGTGCACGAATACGGCGAGGGAGCCTATGCGGTCGCGGGCGAGACGCTGTACCTGTCGAACTTCGCCGACAACCTCGTCTATCGGCAGGACGCGCAGGATGCCTCGCGGCCGATCACACGCGACAGCGCGCAGCGCCACGCTGACTTCGAGCTCGATGCTGCGCGACGCCGACTGATCGCCGTGCGCGAGGACCATCGCGCCGGTTCGCAAGAGCCGCGCAATTCGCTGGTCGCGATCGCCTGCGATGGCGCCGCCGACCCGGTCGAGCTTGCGGCCGGGCACGACTTCTACGCCGCGCCGCGCCTGTCGCCCGACGGTCGACGCCTTGCCTGGCTGGCGTGGAACCATCCTTCGATGCCATTCTTCGACACCGAACTGTGGCTCGCCGAGATCGCCACAGACGGTGCGCTCGTTGCGCCGCGGCGCATCGCCGGCGGCATCGGCGAGTCGCTGGTTCAGCCGCAGTGGTCGCCCGACGGGCGCCTGTTCGTCGTCTCCGACCGCTCGGGCTGGTGGAACCTGCACCGCGTCGATGCGCACGATGCGCTGCAGGCGCTGTGTCCGATGAGCGCCGAGTTCGCGCATCCGCAGTGGGTCTTCGGGCGCAACATGTTCGACTTCAACGGCGCGAGCGAGATCATCGCGACGTGCATCGAGCAGGGCGTGAGCCGGCTCGGCCGCATCGAGCTCGCCACCCGGCGCTGGACGCCGATCGCCAACGCCTGCTCCGACATCGAAGAGCTGCGCGTCGGGCCGGGATTCGTTGCGATCATCGGCGGCTCGCCGACGGTGCCGCGCCAGGTCGTGCGCATCGATCTCGCGAGTGGCGCGAACGCGGTCCTGGCAAGCAGCGTCGACGAGCTGCCCGACGCTGGATTCCTCGCTGCTGCGCAGGCGATCGAGTTCCCGAGCGCGCGCGGGCGCACCGCGCACG
>Ga0068862_100004259_pt1 | contig 12113 bp, 10 predicted proteins | sample KBSSwiS52_FD_66598 | JGI IMG/M metagenome (GOLD analysis project Ga0068862, IMG submission 66598) | Switchgrass rhizosphere microbial communities from Kellogg Biological Station, Michigan, USA - KBS Switchgrass S5-2 | ecosystem: Host-associated > Plants > Roots > Rhizosphere > Soil ... | reverse complement strand
AGTATCGCCTCGCCAGCCAGGTCGTTGAGCGTCCGCGGCCAGCTCTTGCCACGCAAATAGTAGTCCGTCGCTCCGACACCCACTATCGCGCACTTGTCCTGATGACTCCAGCTCACATCGGCTCCCTGCAAAACATAACCGATGATCACCAACACCCCTCAACCCATCGAGTTCGACGAAGGGAGGGATGCTTGAACTCGCCGGTTCTGATCGACCTTTCTAACGGTCGATTGGTCAGTAACAAGGCTGATCGCGCAACGCAACAGAGAGTTCGCCGCAGGCAAGGAGACGTCTTCGTGGTACCTTGATAGAGCTTTAGAACAGGTGCCTGACGATCGTCGTCAGAGGCTCTGCAAGTAGCGTGGCCTCAGAGGTCAGGATAATGTTCAACTATGCAGGCCGTCGAAGAGAAGACGTGAGAAAATCGAGCCGATCTCATCCGTCGTTGAACGCTCTTTTTCATACCATTCAGCAGTGAAAGTGAGGGCGCCAACAATCGCCATGGAGGCGACGGCATCCGGAAAATCGGTCCTGATTTCGCCTGTCCGCTTGCCTTCTATAATGAGATCCCGCCAGAACTGATTGTATGCCCGTCTGCGCTGGGACTGTTCGGAATATTCCGGCTCTTGCAGGAATGACAGGGTTTGGGCTGAAGCGACCGCCATGTCGCCCGCCTCAGTAATGATCCTGACTGTCACGGCAATTGCGACGTCAAATTTCTGCCGTGCGCTCGCGTCGGCGGGAAGGGCGTCGACGGCCCCTTTGACCGTTGCCAGGTGGGCGTCAATCTTGTCGTTCAGGATCGCCGCAAGCAGGGCCTCCTTGGAGGCATAATAGTAGTAAAGACTGCCAGACTTCATCGCCACTGCATTCGCGATATCCCGCATCGATGTAGCTTGATAGCCGTTGCGGCGGAATAAGTCCGAACTCACTTCTAAGACGCGCTGACGCGTAGCCGCGCTCTTCTTCGACGCCGCTTTGATGCGGACAGTCTTGCTATTCACCTGCTCGACCTGCTCGGTGAGGACAGACTTCATCATATTTACCCCGTCGACCACACACCATCATGTCGTAAAAAGAAAATCAGGTATGTGCGCCCCAAGAAGACTAAACCTGTACACTATCAACTCGTGCTTAAGCTTGGAACCCCCAACCCTTGGCCCATGCAGAATTCTGCCCCAAAGGCATGGATAAGGGGGCCAAATGGCCGGCCCCCGCTCGATTGCGAGCATGAACCTGCAGAAGCCTCCATGCTCATGCAGGCACGAAGGTGGCCGCTCCCCGCCTCAGCCAGGTCGCCTAGGAGACAGATCCGGTCTCGAACAGCGCGCGCACAGCGGCGCGATCGATCTTGTACGCGCTGTTCAACGGCATGTTGTCCACAACGCGCCACATAGCAGGAACGTGGGGCGAAGGCAGATGTTCGCGAACGAAGCCTTTAAGATCCTCCACGCTGGGCGCTTCAACGCCGGTTCGCATTTGAACGACGGCGACCGGAACTTGATGCAGCACCGGATCGCTGAGACCCACTACGGCGACAGACGCCACCGCCGGGTGCGTGCGGATGACTTGCTCCACCGATTCCGGAAGAACCTTGAAGCCGCCGCGCATGATTGCTCCGTCCGCGCGACCGATGCAGTACAAAAAGCCGTCTTCGTCGATCCTGACCAGATCGGAAGTCGCGATCCATTCCGGTCCCATCCGGGGCGAGACGACTTCCAGCAGGCCGACGCCGCCGCCCTCCAGGATCTCTCCAGTTTCTTGATCGCGCACGCGTAGCTGCGCGCCAGGGAGGGCCTGACCTGAACTGCCGAGCTTGGCATCGCCCCATTGTGCATCCAGGGCAGGGGTCATTCCCGCCACGGGACCGCCGAACTCGGTGGCGCCATAAATCAGCAGTACGCGAACATCGTAGGTGTCCTGGAAACGTTTCTGAACCGCAGTGTCGAGCGGAGCCGCTCCGGTCGTGATGTATTTCAGGGAAGCAAGATTCTCCTGCGGGATTTTGGCGTCGAGGATCATTGGAATGGCCGAGGAAGGAAGGCCGCTTGCGGTTGGCCGGTACGTGACCACGTAATCTCGCCAGGCCTCAAGCGAAAAGCGCTCAAGCAACATGATGCGCTGGCCTTGAAGGAACGAGCCCACCAGCATGGACAGCCCGGCGATATTCCCGAAAGGAAACGCCATCATGAAAGGAGGCGCGGTCGGATCCTCGAGAACCGGGCTACCCTGGTTCAGCATCATGTGGGCGAACACGTCGTGCCGGATCGGGAACTGTTTCGGCGGCCCCGTTGTGCCGCTCGTCAGAATATCGATCGTCGGATGCCCTTCAGTCGGTTCGGGCTCTCTGGGCGGTCCGGCTATGGCCGTGCCCGCGCCTTGGTCAGCGAGAATGATGGCGCGCATGCCACAGCGTTCCACGACCGCCACGATTTCTGGAGTCAGATCGCTCTCCATCAATAGAACGGCGGGAGAACCCAGCTTTTCGATGGAGGCTGCCATGGCCGCCGGGGACTGGAAGGCATAGATCATCCTGACCGTACGCTCCTGGCTCAGCAGTCCGACGAGCCCTGCCAATGCCGCGGCATGATTGCGCGCCACGAAGCTGACTGGCGCCCCACCGATGGCCTCCAACTCCCGATGGACCTGGCGTGCGATGCTTTGCACCCAGCCCCAGTTCCGCCACTTGCCTTCGAACTGGACGGCTTGGCCGGCAGGGTCGCGTTCGAGCAGTTTGCTGCAAAGTTCGGAGAGGCGTGGAGAGTTCATGAGTGAGCCGCCGCAGAAGATGGTGAGCATTCGAAAAAAAAGGAGAGCATGATCTGAATCGCAGCGCCATTCTCTTTTTGCGCTGTTTGCATGAGGCATCATGCGCTCTTTCATGAATTCGGGTTGTGATATTCTCGGCCATCGTCTTGCCAGAACCTCAAAGGCGTGTTGGCCTCGCTCTGGAGGGAATACAACTGAAATGAATCTTGCCGAGCAGTTCAACGCCGCAGCAGCACCGCGGGAAGGGCAGATACCGCTAGGTCGTCTGCCTGCCTTCCATGCCCGCGCCGCGGAGCTTAGACCGATGCTCACTTATGGTGAGCGAACCATTGGCTTCGCCGAATTCGACGCGGTTACAAACCGCCTCGCCCGTGCTCTGGCCGCTGCAGGGGTAGTCGCGGGGGACTTCGTCGCTTTGATGCTCCCGAACGGGGTGGCGATCTACCAGTTCGCCTTCGCATTATGGAAGATCGGCGCTTCGCCCACACCGCTTTCACACAAACTGCCTGAACCCGAGATGCAGGCGATATTGGCGCTGCTGCGGCCCAAATTGGTCATCGGCGCGAATGCGGCCGGATTACCCGGCGTCGAGATCACTGACGCGGGCGTGTTGGTGGACGATAAATTTCCCGATGAAGCGCTGCCCGATGTCGACTTGCGCTACTGGAAGGCCTCGACAAGCGGGGGAAGCACGGGTCAGCCGAAGATCATCGTGAGTCACATGCTGCGCAGTTGGGATCCGACGACGACGGTGTTCGGAGCGCCGCCAGGCAGTTGCGCCATAAATGTGGGGCCTGCGTACCACAACGCTCCGTTCAATCTCGCCGTATGTCATATGTTCTCGGGATCGCACGTCATTGAGGCAGGCGGCTTCGATCCCGAGCGAACGCTGGCGCTTATCGAGCGTCACGGGGTTCAATGGGTCAATCTTGTCCCAACGATGATGCACCGTATCTGGCATCTCGGCCCGGAGGTGCGCGGTCGCTACGATCTCTCCAGCCTGCGTCATGTATGGCACATGGCATCCGCGTGCCCGATCTGGCTGAAGGAACACTGGATCGAATGGTTGGGGCCGGAACGCATCTTCGAAGGCTACGGCGGGTCCGAGGGAAATGGCGGCACCACGATCACCGGCGTCGAGTGGTTGCGCCACAAAGGCTCGGTCGGTCGATGCAACCCGGGATACGAACTGCGCATCATGGACGAGAACGGCAAGTCCTGTAATCCGGGCGAGGCTGGCGAAATCTACATGGCCCCGGCGGGGGTCGACGATCCCGGCTTCCATTATATCGGCTCGGAAGCCAAGGCCCGCGACCGCCTCATCAGCCTCGGCGACATCGGCTATCTCGACGAGGATGGATACCTGTTCCTGCTCGACAGGCGCAAGGACATGATCGTCACCGGCGGTGCCAACGTCTATCCGGCCGAGGTCGAAGCTGCCCTTGATGAATTTGTCGGTGTTGCATCAAGCTTGGTGATTGGTTTGCCCGATGCGGAGTGGGGGCAGCGCGTGCATGCCCTTGTCCAGCCCGATACGGGTGTGTCCACGCTCAACGAAGACGCCCTTCGCAGCCACCTGAGAGAGCGCCTGTCTGCGTACAAAATCCCCAAGAGTTTTGAATTTGTCCAGGAGCGGCTTAGGGATGATGCGGGGAAGGCACGGCGCTCCGCGTACGCTCAAGAGCGCAGCTGACAGGCGCCATGCCGACAACTATGCCTTTGCTGCTGGCCGATTGTATGTGACGGTCGGCGTGGTGCTGCCGATGCGGTGAAGGGCGCTTTTCAGCCACTGTCCTTCCCAGGGCTCGAAGTGATCGAGCGCCGTTGCTTCGGCTTCCTTGCCGATCGCGAGGAGCTGCAGCATCAGTTTGCGCCCAGACGCGGTAAGCTGCAATTTGCCGTCGGTCGTCTCAGCATTCTCGATCAGAACTTTGTCCTTCAATCCTTGCACCATGGCTTGATCAAAGGATCGATCATAAAAGCGGCCAAGGTCGTTCACAGCTTCTGCGGTCATCCGATCCGCGCCGAGGGCGGCCAATGCGAAGTACTCGTCAAGATCAATCTGAAGTTTGGCTAGCTCGTCTCGCGTTGACTTGAAAACGGCATACTGCGCGCGCGCCAGAAGGAAGAAGAGGGAGGACCTTGCGACTGCCTCGTCGGTGGCGGCCGCCGCCAGGAGGGAATATTTACCGCGATGGAATAGAAGGGGTTTCTTGTCGAAGTGGTCGAACTCCAGCACCTCTCCGACAATGATGTCGTGATCACCTCCTTCGTACAGATAGGCGGTGCGACATTTGAAGCGAGCGGAGCAGCCCGCAAGCAGAGGAACGTTGCCGGGCCCCCGTTCGAGATCAAGCCCCGCGAACTTGTCTTCGCCACGCCGGGCGAACCGATTGGACAGTTCTTCCTGATCGCTTGCCAGGATGTGAACGGCAAAGTGGTCTGCTGCTGCGAACGCAGGCCGGCTCAGCGCGTTCTTGCCGATGCTCCACAAGACCATGGGCGGATCGAGGGAAACCGAATTGAAGCTGTTCGCCGTCATGCCGACGTCGGCCCCGTCGGGTGTGGTTGTGGTAACGATCGTCACGCCGGTTGCGAACGATCCCAAGGCGGTGCGGAAATCCCCCGAGTTCACGCCAGATCCGCTCATCTAATTCTCCATACAAACTAACTGGCGACCAACACCGTTTCAGTGTCCCGGCCCGAGCGCAGGACGCGCCCCGGCAGAGCCTGCGTGTGTTTGCCATGATCGACGATCTGTTGGCCATTCACAAATACGTGTTCAACTCCGATGGCGTCGCAAAACAGCCTGCCTGCTCCCGCCGGCAAGTCATTGCGGCTATGGATCGGACCGCATGCGATCGTCTGGGGATCAAAGACGACGATGTCTGCAAAGTAGCCCGGGGCAAGACGGCCGCGCTCACGCAACCCGAAGGTTCTCGCCGGCAAATCGGTCATGCGGTGTACGGCCTCCTCGAGTCCCAGCAAACCGCGCTCACGCACGCCAAGCGACAGGACTTGGGTGGAGAATGCGAAAGTGTCGATCATGTCGAGGTGAGCGCCCGCATCCGAAGCGCCGATGATCGCGCGATCATCTCGCCACGCCTGGCCACGCATCTGCCAACTCTCATGGTCGGTGCCGCTGCGCGGCGGCATGAGGCGCGTTTCCAGATCCTCGGCGATCACGAGGTCCAGCATCGTATCGAGCGGAGCCTTGTTGAGGCGCGATGCCAGAGCGCCGATCGTCAAACCTTCGAGCGCCTTGTTCTCCTCGTTGAAGGTCTCGACGATCGTCCATGCGCTCCAATCCGCCAGTTCGGCAATCGAGCCCTGGGACTCGCGGGCCGACTGGTTGAGCCTTGCGCGTACCGCGGGGTCTGACAATTGGCGGGCACGCTCCGGGATCGGTAGCGCCATCACTTCGGCCCAGCCGTTTATCGCGTCTATGACCATGCCGGCCTTGAAGGTCAGCACCAGGCTGATTGGCTGTGGCGCTGCCAAAGCGATTACGCGCGCGCCGCGCTCTGCTGCATAATCGCTTGCGGCAAGCTGATTGTCGTAGATCTGGCGGTAACGAGAGTCTGGCGACAGCACGTTCCAGTTGAGCGTGCGGTTGGCGATGAGCGACATCTGCGTCATGCGCTCGACATTCTCCGGGCTGAACGAGGTTCCCGTATCCGAGACCATCTCCAGCCAGGTGCCTTCGTGTTCGCGTACGATCGCGGCCAAGGCGAACAGTTCCTGATCGGTCGCATAGCGCGATGGCACGGGCGCGCCCTCAGCGTCGTTATGGGTGCGTGACAGAGTGGTAGAAAAGCCCAGGCCGCCCGCACGCAGCGAGATCGCAAGCAGTTGGCACATCGCCGCGATCTCGTCTTCGTTGGCCTGGTTGCCAATGGCGCGATCGCCCATCACGGCGCGGCGGAGTGCGGAATGGCCGACGAGGAAGCCCGCGTTAATCCCAAGTTGGCCGTCAATCTTGCCAAGATAATCGTCAAAGCTGGTCCATGACCATGGCACTCCCGCTTCCAGGCTTTCCAGCGGCATGCCCTCCACACGGGAGAGCATGCGCATCAGGTACGCCGCGTCATCCGGGCGACCACTCAGGGGCGCGATGCTGAAACCACAGTTGCCGCCAAAGACGCTGGTGACGCCATGATTGCTCGATGGGGACAGATATGGGTCCCAGAATACCTGAGCGTCGTAGTGGGTGTGAACATCGATGAAGCCGGGCGCAACGGTCAGCCCGGATGCGTCGATCTCGCTTGCGGCAGGTGCGACTGCATCACCGATCTGGACGATGCGGCCATTCTTGACGCCGATGTCCGCGCGAATTGCGGGGGCACCCGTACCATCGATTACCATCGCGCCACGTATGGCAAGGTCGTTCGTGTCCATCAGATCGCATCCTTCTCGTACTCTATCTGGTTTCAAGCTTGCCGCTATTCGAAGGTCATCGGCACCACGACTGCGTTTGGCCCCTGGGCCGATTCAGCCCAGGCCGCCTGGACCGCGCTGCGCGCATCGTCGTCCGGCAGGAGAGTGCGGCAAGGGATGCCGAAGCCCTCGATGATGCTGCCGACCGAGGACCCGGCGCGGCGAAAATCGCTGCCGTTGTAGGCGGGCTGGGAAAAGGGAGCCTTGTTGCCGAGGCGGGACATGTATGCCCGCTCGTAAAACCGGGTAGAACCGTATCCGCCATTGTCGACGACCACGATCGTTATGGGCAGGTTACGTTCGCGGATGCTCCACAAGCCCAGAGCACCAAAGCGCAAGGAGCCGTCACCTATGACGAGCGTGACCGGCTCGCCGGAGGCGAGCGCGACGCCGGCGGCCGCGCCGGTACCCCAGCCAAGCGCTGCGCCGGTCGTGCCCACGTACCGGCGCCCATCGCGCGATGTCAGCCCCCGCATCAATGCCACGGCGCCCATCACGGATTCGTCGACCAGCCAGCCGCGATCAAGCGCATCGTGTAGCGCCGACACAGCTCCGGCGTAGGGAGCTATAAGCGCTGTTTGGCCGGCGGAGAGTTCGGGTGTCCGCACTTGCGCCATGTAGCTGCGCCTGGTTGCAAGACGTTCTGCCGAGGTGGGGCGGCTCGCCAGTTCTCGTTCGAGCGCGATCGCCGCCGCACCGGGATCGCAGGCGAAGCTGCGATTGGCGGTGACGGTTTCCTCCAGCTTTGCCGGGTCGTTGTTGATGTGCGCGACGAACCTGGCAGCAGGAAACCATGCGCCGCGAGGGTGCGCCTCGTTCAAGGCGCGCGCACCGATCAGCAGCACGACGTCGGCCTTTTGCTCGGCTGCTACGGCGTGGGCCCCGAGGTTGCCGATGGAATGGCTGTGGCCCGGAGCGATCCCCAGGCGATCGTTGAAGCCCGTTTCATAAGCGACCGGGATCTCGTAGGCCGTGGCAATCCGCTCGATCGCTTCGGATCCGCCGAAGCGACGGAGCTGGCCACCTATAACGATGAGCGGCCTGTCCGCGCGTGCCAGCGCCTCCGCGATGTCTGACATGTCGGGGTTGCCGGCCGATGTGCGATCCGACTGGCGAAGCACATTCGCCGGGACCTCGCGCTCCAGGACATCTTCGGGCATCGACAGAACACTTGGGCCTGGCTGCGGACCGGTAGAGGCGCGTCTGGCGGCTTCCAGCCACTGTCTTACGGACATTCCGTAGGACAGCTCATGTGCAAGCCGCGTGTACGGCCGCACCAGGTTGACGACGTCGCCCTCGCCGATCGTCCAGCCGGGGGTGCGAAGGTGCGAGGCTTGCTGCGACGAAATGATCGTCACCGGGCTTTCATCGCGCCATGCGTTGTAGAGGTTGGCCAGACCGTTCGCGACGCCATGGACCATGTATAGCATCGCAAGAGCGGCGCCGGTCACACGCGAGTATCCGTCGGCCATCGCAACGGCCACGGACTCGTGGATTGCGGGAACGTAGGCGATGTCACTCCCCTGCAGTTCGTAAAGGATCGAGACCATCGAACTGCCGGGCAGGCCGAATACGTGCCGGTGGCCATGTGCTTCAAGAAACTGCACGACTTCAAGAGCGCCGCGCTCGCCGGTTTCCAGACTATCCATCCTCTACCCTCAGTTTGCTTGGTTCCGCGGGACCTTTACAGACCTCTGCCGAACTGGCTAGTCGGAAAAAGGCGTGGCCGTCCCAAGGACGCACCACGCCACTCACGTTACTCCCAGCTGTACTCCACCATTCCGTCGCCGAATGCGGCGTCCCGGCGCTTTACGGCTTCCTTGAGCCCAAGCTCCTCGATCGAGCGACGGAACTGCATACGGCCGGCGGACAAGTGACCACGCGCGTCGATCTCGTTCGAGAGGCGCTGCAAGGTCTTCATCCCCATGAGTTCCAGCCCGAGGTTCACGACGCGCTTGTTGCAGGCGAGCAGGTCCGGCGCCACTGCCGCGATCCGCTTTGCAAGGGCTTCCACATGCGCGTCCAGCTTCGCTGCCGGAACCGACTCCAAGGCCAGGCCGAGCCGTGCCGCATCCTTGCCGCGCAGCAGGTCGCCTGTCAGAAGCATGCGCTTCGCCCATTGCGGCCCCATGTGATAAAGCCACATGTGTGAAGGCGGCGAGCCCTGGGCGCGAACGGGCGGATAACCGATCCTGGCATCGCTGGCGACGATCACCAGATCGGCGAGGAGGGCGATATCCGTGCCGTTCGCCAGGCAATTGCCCTGAATCTTGGCAATGACCGGCTTATGCATCTCGAACATGACCATGCGCAGCTCGTTCATGCGGCCGAGCTGCCAGATGTCATCATCAAGCGTGGCGGTGGCGCTGCGGTATTCCGACGCGGTGCCGCTCGCAGCCGCCTGCTGCTCCTTGACCGGGCTCGACTCCCCGCTGGTGAGGTCCCATCCCGAGCAGAAGTCGCGGCCATTCCCGCCCAGCACGATGCAATGCACGCTGGTCAAGTCGTCCGCCTCCAGCAGGGCATCGCGGATTTCCTGCAGCGCCTTCCAGCTGAGCGCGTTGCGCTTCTCAGGGTTGTTCAGCGTGATCCAGGCGATTTTGTCACGTACTTCAAAGGTGATTGTCTCTGTCGACTTCAGCCATTTAGCCATTTGCGATGCCTTCGATTAGCGGATGGGTGACCAGGCGGTCGGGGAAAGCAGCCGATTGCGCTGGTGCACCGGGGCAGGACACCTGGTGGCAAAGTCCAGCCACTCAGGATCCTTCCACAATGCAGCGCGTCGAGCCGCGCGATCGTTGAGATCGGAAAAGCCCCACCAGTGCACGACTTCGTTGAGGTCCTCGCCCACCTCGGTGCGAAAATAGCCGAGCAGGTTGCCCAGCAGGCGCGTGGCGATGAAGACGCCCTCCTTTTCATAGATTTCCAGGAAATGGGCCATGTCGGCGGGGGCGAAGGCATAATTGCGTTCTTCGACGATCATGATCAGATACCCTTGAAAACCGGCGCGCGCTTCTCCTTGAACGCCTGAATGGCCTCCTTGGAATCCTCGGTTTGGAAGCAGCGCATCATGTTGCGCGCTTCCTGGTCAAGGTAGGCGTCCATGTTGAAGCCTTCCGCCGCCACAAGGTTGTTCTTGATGTAGCGAAGGGCGATCGGCGGGCCATCCGCCAGTCGCCGGGCAAACGCCATCGTCTGAGCGTTCAGTTCCTCATCCGGGAACACCTTGCTGACCAGTCCAATGCGCAGCGCCTCGGCGGCATCCACCTTGTCGGAAAGCATCAGCAACTCGCGCGCCTTGGTCGGCCCGATGAGCTGTTGAAGATAGTAGGCGAAGCCCAGATCGCCCGAAGCGCCGATGCGGCTGAAGGCAGAGGTGAAGAACGCTGTTTGCGAAGCGAAGCGAAAATCACAAGCGATTGCCATCGACATGCCCGCGCCCGCCGCCGGACCGCGCACCATCGCGATCGTCGGCTTGCCCATGGTGTGGAGCAGGGTGGCCGTCTCGCCATTGCCCTTTATTCGCAGGCTGCGCTGTTCCATCCCGCTCATGATCGGATTGCCTGCCCACTTGGCCGAAACCTTGTCGTTCGGATCGAGGACGCCGAGCTTGCTGACATCGGCGCCGGCGCAGAAAGCATCACCGACGCCCGTCAGCACCACAACCCTCACGCCGGGATCATTGGCAGCGTCTCGCAATTCGCGCTGCAGCTCGGCCCCCATGGGCTGGCTCAGCGCGTTACGAACCTCCGGGTTATTCAGCTGAAGGGTAAGGATGCCATCCTCCAGGCTGGACAGGACAGGTGACGTCATCTTGTGTGCTAGCTCCACGATTGCGATATCGATTCACGCAAGCTTACACCGCTAGAACACAGATCGCACGGACACTGAAGCATATATCAGCCCGCTGGCATTCACGGCAGGCCGCAAGCCTGCCTGCCGCCGGTAAGCTTCTGCGTGGGAAGTGAAACTATCGTTAGCTAGACACGCGGAGGAGAGTCCGCCATCATCTCCCGCAAAGCACCGGCAAACTAGGTGCGTGCAGGATGGGAGCTAGAAATGGACGTACTGGGTGTGCCGCCTCCGGCCTTCATGCAGGACGAGGATGTCGTTCTGTTCGCCGATGTCGTCGACCGTTTCTATCGCAAGCACGCCGGTCCGGAACTTTGCGCAAAGTGGCGCGAGCAGGGACATGTCGATCGCGCGCTGTGGGAGCAGGCGGCCAAGGATGGTCTGCTGTGCGCCTCGATGCCGGCAGAATACGGTGGCGGGGGCGGCGATTACCGGCACGAAACCATTCTTTCCATGGTCGGGATCCGCCTTGGCGTGGATGGCTTTGCGTTGACGCTGCACAACGCCATCGTCGCGCCTTACATTCTTGCCTACGGGACAGAGGAGCAGAAACAACGATGGCTGCCCCGCATGGCGTCAGGCGAACTGATCGCCGCGATCGCCATGACCGAACCCGGTACAGGCTCTGATCTGGCGGCAGTTAAAACGACCGCCCGCAAGGACGGCAACGAGTACGTCATCAACGGCGCGAAAACGTTCATCTCCAATGGACAACTGGCCAATCTCATATGCGTCGTGGCGAAAACCGATCCCAGCGCCGGCGGCCGCGGTATTTCGCTCATCATGCTCGAGACGGACGATGCCGAAGGCTTCCGCCGCGGCCGCAACCTCGACAAGGTCGGGTGTGAAGCCCAGGATACTTCGGAGTTGTTCTTTGACGACGTGCGCGTACCGACGGCCAATCTGCTCGGGCTTGAGGAAGGCAAAGGCTTTCGCCAGTTGAGCGCCGAACTGGCGAAGGAGCGTCTGACCATCGCGCTACAGGCAGTGGCAGCGATGGAACGTGCCCTTGAAGAAACGATCCCCTACGTCAAAGAGCGGGAGGTCTTCGGTCA
>Ga0068862_100004258_pt1 | contig 12114 bp, 12 predicted proteins | sample KBSSwiS52_FD_66598 | JGI IMG/M metagenome (GOLD analysis project Ga0068862, IMG submission 66598) | Switchgrass rhizosphere microbial communities from Kellogg Biological Station, Michigan, USA - KBS Switchgrass S5-2 | ecosystem: Host-associated > Plants > Roots > Rhizosphere > Soil ... | reverse complement strand
CGGGGCTTCGGGGCCGAGGGCGAAGCGGTCGGCGAGCTGTGTTTCAACACCAGCATGACTGGCTATCAGGAGGTGATGACCGACCCCAGTTACGCCAGCCAGGTCATCGCCTTCACCTTCCCGCATATCGGCAATGTCGGGGCGAACGACGAGGACGTCGAGGCGGCGGACGCCCATGCGCTGGGCTGCCTGGTGCGCGAAGTGGTGACCGAACCGTCGAATTATCGCGCGAACTCGGGCTTCGCCGATTGGATGCGGAAATTCGACCGGATCGGGATCGCCGGGGTCGACACACGGGCGCTGACCCGGTTGGTGCGTCGCGAGGGCCCGCCGACGATTGCGTTTGGGCATCGCGCCGACGGCCAGTTCGATCTCGACAAACTGCAACGAATGGCGGCGGACTGGCCGGGCCTGGAAGGCATGGACCTCGCCAAGGACGTCAGCCGGCTGCAGGTTGAGCGCTGGATCGATGGTAAGTGGGCGTGGGGACAGGGCTATCAGCTTGGCGGCGACGATCCGGCGCGGCCGCATGTCGTGGCGATCGATTACGGGTCGAAGCGCAACATCTTCCGCAACCTGGTCGAGGCTGGGGCGCGGGTGACGGTGGTGCCGGCGAGTGCGACCTTCAATGAGATCATGACCCACGAGCCTGACGGCTTCTTTCTGTCGAACGGGCCGGGCGACCCGGCCGCGACGGGCGAATATGCGGTGCCGGTGATCAAGAAACTGCTCGAGACCAAGAAACCCTTGTTCGGGATTTGCCTCGGTCACCAGATGCTGGCGCTCGCGGTCGGCGGCAAGACGGCGAAGATGTTCCAGGGCCATCGCGGCGCGAACCATCCGGTCAAGCGCCTCGCCGACGGCCAGGTCGAGATTACATCAATGAACCACGGCTTCGCGGTCGAGCGCGAGGGCATGCCGGACCATGTGCGCGAGACCCACGTATCGCTGTTCGATGGGTCGAACTGCGGGATCGAATTGACCGACCGCCCGGCGTTCAGCGTGCAATATCACCCCGAGGCCAGCCCCGGTCCTCAGGACAGTTTCTATCTATTCGAGAAGTTCGTGGGGGCGATGAAATGAGGCGGCTGTTGGCCCTGACCGTGCTCGCCCTTTCGGGCTGTGTGGCGCCACGAATCCACACCGAGGCGGAGCTAAACACCGTCACTCGACAATGCGGGCTGGCGCTGGGCGAGCTGATTCAGGACGAGGAGCAGAAAAAGCTGCTGCTCGCGATCCGGCAGACGCCGACGCCGGAGCAGCGCGTCTGCGTCGCCAGGTGGGCTCGGCGTAACGGGCTCAAAGCCGTGTTCGTCGACAACCTCCAGTTTCCCGCCAGCTGATGCCCAAGCGCACCGACATTTCCTCGATCCTGATCATCGGCGCGGGGCCGATCGTCATTGGGCAAGCGGCCGAGTTCGATTATTCGGGGTCGCAGGCGGTCAAGGCGCTGCGGGCCGAGGGCTATCGCGTGATCGTGGTCAATTCGAACCCGGCGACGATCATGACCGACCCGGATCTCGTCGGTGACAATGGCGCGACCTACATCGAGCCGGTCACGCCCGAAGTGGTCGCCAAGATCTGCGAGAAGGAGCGGCCGGATGCGATCCTGCCGACGATGGGCGGACAGACCGCGCTCAATACTGCTTTGGCGCTGTTCAAGGATGGCACGCTCGACCGGCTCGGGATCGAGCTGATCGGGGCCAATGCGGCGGCGATCGAGAAGGCCGAGGACCGGCGGAAGTTCCGCGAGGCGATGGACCGGATCGGGCTCGAGTCGCCGCGCTCGGCCATCGCGCACAGCTTCGAGGAGGCACTGGCGGCGCTGGAGACGGTCGGGTTGCCGGCGATCATCCGCCCGAGCTTCACGCTCGGCGGGACCGGCGGCGGGATCGCCTACAACCGCGACGAGTTCGAGACGATCGTGCGCGGCGGGATCGAGGCCAGCCCGACCGACGAAGTGCTAATTGAGCAGTCGGTACTCGGGTGGAAGGAATATGAGATGGAAGTCGTGCGCGACCGCGCCGACAACGCCATCATCATCTGCTCGATCGAGAATATCGATCCGATGGGGGTGCATACCGGGGATTCGATCACCGTCGCTCCAGCGCTGACGTTGACCGACAAGGAATATCAGCGGATGCGCTCGGCGAGCATTGCCGTGTTGCGCGAAATCGGTGTAGAAACAGGCGGTTCCAACGTCCAGTTCGCGGTCGATCCGAAGACCGGGCGGATGGTCGTGATCGAGATGAACCCGCGGGTGTCGCGGTCCTCGGCGCTGGCGTCGAAAGCGACGGGGTTCCCGATCGCCAAGGTCGCGGCGCGGCTTGCGGTTGGGTACACGCTCGACGAGATCGCCAACGACATCACCGGCGGCGCGACCCCGGCGAGCTTCGAGCCGACGATCGATTATGTCGTCACCAAGATCCCGCGCTTCGCGTTCGAGAAGTTCAAGGGCGCCGATGCGTTGCTGTCGACGTCGATGAAGTCGGTCGGCGAGGTGATGGCGATCGGCCGCTCGTTCGCCGAGAGCCTGCAGAAGGCGCTGCGCGGCCTGGAGACGGGGCTGTGCGGGCTCGACCGCGTGCGCGAGCTCGAACATGCCGACCCGTCGACGATCGAGAGCGCGCTTGCGCGGGCGACGCCCGACCGGCTGCTGGTCGGGGCCGAGGCCCTTCGCCAGGGCTTCACGGTCGAACGAATCAACGCGATTGCCGGCTTCGACCCGTGGTTTTTGAAGCGGTTGCAGGAAATCGTCGAGGCCGAGGAGGAGGTCCGGCTGAAGGGCCTGCCGAGCGACGCCATGGGCATGCGGCGGTTGAAGGCCATGGGCTTTTCCGACGCGCGGCTCGGGCAATTGTCGCTGCGCTCGGTCGAGGTCGACCGGGCGATGAGCGAAAAGACCGCGCGCGGATCGGGCGTGGTCCACGATGCGATGAAGGCGATGACCGGCGGCGTGACCGAGGCGGAGGTGCGCGCGCACCGCCAGAAGCTCGGCGTCAACCCGGTGTTCAAGCGGATCGACAGCTGCGCCGCCGAATTCGATGCCGCGACGCCCTACCTCTATTCGACCTACGAAGCGCCGCTGTTCGGTGAGCCCGAGGACGAGGCCGAGGTCGAAGACGCACGCAAGGTGATGATCCTGGGCGGCGGGCCCAACCGTATCGGGCAGGGGATCGAGTTCGATTATTGCTGCTGCCACGCGGCGTTCGCGCTGCGCGAGGCGGGGCTGCAGACGATCATGGTCAATTGCAACCCGGAGACTGTGTCGACCGATCCCGATACTTCCGACCGGCTGTATTTCGAGCCACTGACCGGCGAGGACGTGCTCGAAATCGTCCGGCGCGAGCAGGAAAAGGGCGAATTGCTGGGCGTGATCGTCCAGCTGGGCGGGCAGACGCCGCTCAAGCTCGCCGCCGAGCTCCAGGCCGCGGGGGTGCCGATCCTCGGCACTTCGCCCGACAGCATCGATCTGGCCGAGGACCGCGAGCGGTTCGCGGATTTGGTGGCGAAGCTCGGGCTGAAGCAGCCGGCCAATGGCCTGGCACGGAGCCGCGACGAGGCGCTGCTGGTGGCCGAGCGTATCGGTTACCCGGTGCTGCTGCGGCCGAGTTACGTGCTCGGGGGCAGGGGCATGGAGGTGGTCGATGGGCCGGCCCAGCTCGACCATTATATCGCGACCGCGGTGGCGGTGTCCGGCAATTCGCCGGTGCTGATCGACCGTTATTTGCGCGACGCGATTGAGGTCGATGTCGATGCGATCTGCGATGGCGATGACGTCACCGTCGCCGGCGTGCTCCAGCATATCGAGGAGGCGGGGGTCCATTCGGGCGACAGCGCCTGTTCGATCCCGCCGCACAGCCTCTCGCCCGAGACGGTGCGGGAGATCGAGCGGCAGACCCGCGAGCTGGCGCTGGCGCTCAAGGTCAAGGGGCTGATGAACGTCCAGTTCGCGGTCAAGGAGGACGCGGTTTACCTGATCGAGGTCAATCCGCGCGCCAGCCGCACGGTGCCGTTCGTGGCCAAGGCGATCGGCCGCCCGGTGGCCAAGATCGCGGCGCGGGTGATGGCCGGCGAGCGGCTCGCCGGGTTCGGGGCGTTCGCCCGCGACCTTGATTATGTCTGCGTCAAGGAATCGGTGTTCCCGTTCGCGCGCTTCCCGGGGACCGATCCGGTGCTTGGACCGGAGATGAAGAGTACCGGCGAAGTCATGGGAATCGATAGGGATTTCGACATCGCTTTCGCCAAGTCGCTGATCGGATCGGGGATGATCCTGCCGCAGAGCGGGACGGCGTTCGTGTCGGTCAAGGATGCCGACAAGGACAATATCGTCCCGGCGGTCGAAAAAATGGTCGAGCTCGGCTTCGCGATCATCGCCACCGGCGGCACCGCGGCGCACCTCCAGGCCAAGGGGCTGCCGGTCGAGACCGTCAACAAGGTGGCGCAAGGGCGGCCGCACATCGTCGACCGCCTGCGCGACGGCGCCGTCGCCATCGTGTTCAACACCACCGAGGGCTGGCAGTCGCTGAAGGACAGCCATTCGATCCGCACCACGACGCTGCAGCGCAAGGTGCCGTACTTCACGACGGCGGCGGCGAGCCTGGCCGCGGCGCGGTCGATCGAGGCCCTCAGAGGCCACGCGCTTGAAGTCGCGTCGCTCCAATCCTATTATTCCGCCCCGACGAACTGAGCTTCCACCGACAATCCGCTAGGCGCAGCGGGCCTGATGGCCACGCCGAAGACGGGTTTTGAAAAGGTTTTTTGCAATGGCGAGTGCCGACAAGGTTCCAATGCTGCAGGAGGGCTTCAACCAGCTCACCGAGGAGCTCAAGCGGCTGCGCATCGAGGAGCGTCCGTCGATCGTCGAGGCGATTGAGGCGGCGCGCGCGCATGGCGACCTCAGCGAGAACGCCGAATATCACGCGGCCAAGGAGCGCCAGGGCCATGTCGAGGCGACGATTGCCGACCTTGAGGACCGGCTGAGCCGGGCGATGGTCATCGATCCGACGACCCTGTCGGGCGACAAGGTGGTGTTCGGGGCGACCGTCACCCTGGTCGACGAGGACAAGAAGAAGGTCAAATACCAGCTCGTCGGGCAGACCGAGGCCGACGCCAAGGTCGGGCGGATCAGCTATAATTCGCCGCTCGGCCGCGCGCTGATCGGCCGCCAGGCGGGCGAGGAAGTCGAAGTGTCGGCACCCGCGGGCGACCGCTATTACGAGATCAAGAAGATCGAGTTCGTTTGATCGACCGCATACCCCGGACGGCAACGGTCGCGATCAGCGCGGTCACCGCGCTCGCCTGGCTGATTACCGTCGTCCTTGGGCTCGGGGACCAGGCCGCCGCGGCGATGGGGTTCATCCCGGCGCGACTGAGCGGCCATGACGTACCCTGGGCTGCGCTTCCGGCGGTCCTGACCCCGCTGAGCGCGACCCTGGTCCACGCGAACTTCCTCCACGTCGCCTTCAATCTGCTGATCTTCGTGTGGTGCGGGGCGCAGGTCGAACGGATCCTCGGGCGGGGCCCGCTGATCCTGATCTACCTCGTCGGGGCTTTTGCCTCCGCCGCCGCCCAGTGGCTGGCCGATCCCGCCAGCGCGGTGCCGATGATCGGCGCCAGCGGGGCGATCAGCGCGGTGATCGGCGCCTTCGCGCTCAGCTTCGGCCGCGCCAAGATGATCACCCGCTCGGCCCGGCTCAATCGCTGGATCAACATCGTCTGGCTGCTCGCCGCCTGGGTGGTGCTGCAGGTGCTGGTCGGATGGATCGCCGGCGGGCAGGGCTTCCTGCTGGCTACGCCCGCGCATATTGGCGGCTTCTTCGCCGGATTGTTGCTGCAGCGTCCGCTGCTGCTGTGGAAATACCGCTCGGCTTAGGTCTTGGCGGATTGCTTCGGCCGCTCCAGGCCGGTGAGGCCTTCGCCGTCGGGCTCGAGCAGGCGGTGGAGGTGGACGATGACGTATTTCATCTCGGCATCGTCGACCGTGCGCTGGGCCTTGCCGCGCCACGCATCCTCGGCCTCGGCATAGCTGTCATAGACCCCGACCAGGTCGATGCTGCCGAGATCCGCGAAGTCGAGGCTGCGCGGATCCTTGACCCGCCCGCCGAACACCAGGTGAAGCTTGCTCATGGCCCCTCGCTAGCAGGTTTCCCCGCGGAATTTAACGTCAGCGCTGCTTCTTCGCCGCGTCGAGCGCTGCCTGGCCCGACGCCTTGGCGGCATCGGTCACGCTCTCGAACAGGGAGCGGATGGTTTCCTCGCCCTTGTCGCGGGTGACGCCGAGCTCGTTCAAGCGTCCGCTGCCGGTCTCGCGCGCGGCGTCGAGCGCGGCCTTGGCGGTCTTGCGTACGCGGCGCACCGTCGGGCGCAGGACCTCGGTCTCGGTCTTGGTGCGGGGGAGCAACGCGGCGAACAGCGCGCCCGCCGCGGCCACGCCGGCCAGCGCCAGCAACGGCGCCTCGTTGAGGGTGCCGGCGGCCTTGCGCCCGGCGCCGCTTACCTGACCGCGAGCGCTGTCATAGGCCTCGATCGCGCGCAGGCGGGCCGTATCGGCGAAGCTGTGCTCGGTGCTGGTCTTGTCGGTCATGCGGCGATCTCCGTTTCATTCTTTTTCGCGGCCGGCTTGCGCGGCCTGCTGGTCTTGCTGGAAGGGGTCTTTGCGGGTTTAGCCTTGGCCTTGGCGGGCTTGGGTTTTTTCGCAACCAGCTTTCCGGCGAGATCCATCAGCGGCTCACGGGCAAGGAACAAGGCGATTGCGGCAATCACCCCGGTGGTTGCGACCGGCCGCTTGGCGACGGCATCGACCGCATCCTCGGCCATGTCAGCGCCCTTGGATTTGGCGGCTTCCCACGCGTCGCGCGCGAGGTGCGACGGTTCGAGCTTTTGCTGGAGCTGCTTGAAGGCGCCGAGGAGCTCGTCGAAGGTCGCGAACAGGCGGGTGCGCGCTTCGGCGGCGTCCTCGCGGGCTTCGACCACGCTGTTCGGCTTGCTGCTCACAGGATGGCCTTCAGGCGGATCGCGCCGAGCCAGCCGAGCAAAGCGGCGATGCCGGCGAGGATGACGAAGGCGAGCAGACCGGCGAGCAGTGCCGGCATGTAAGCGTAAAGCGCGAAGAACAAGCCGATGGCGAGCGCGCTGAGCGAGGTGATCGCGAGCAGGACGGCGGCGCCGAACAGGATCCCGGGTAGGATCAGCGCGCGGGCCTTGGCCGCGGCGATCGCCTTGGCGACTTCAACCTCGGCCCGGGCATAGGCTTTGCCGTCGTCGACCAGCTGGCCGACGATCTCGCCAATCGGGCGATCGGGCCCGGGCTCCTGGGCTGATTCAGCGCGCTTCAGCATCAATCCTCGTCGTCATCCTTGGCGAGGCCGGTCTTGAGCAGCCGGGCGAGGACAAAGCCGACCACCGCCGCGCCGGCCAAAGCGAGGCCGGGCGAGTTGCGGACGAAGTTGCGGGTATCCTCGATCAGCTCATCGGGGTTCTTTTCGGCGATGGCATTGGCGGTATTCTCGATCGCCGAGGCGGCGCGGCGGGCATAGTCGCCATATTCGGCGCCAAGCCGCTCCTCGATCCCCGGGGCAGTGTCACCGACCAGCTTTGAGACGTTGGTCAGGGCTTCGGCCGAACGCTCGAGGCCCTGGCCGACCAACCCGCGGGCTTTCTCGCCGGCCTGGTTGGTGAGCTTGTCGGCGCCGCTGCGGACGCGGTCGGCAATGCGGCTTTCGGCCGCCCGGACCTCGCGTTCCGGCTTCAGCCGGGTGACCTTGGGGCGACCCGCGGTCTCTTCGATGATCTTGTCTACACCTGCGGGTACTTTGTCAGCCATGGCCGTCTCTCCTTTGCGGACTCAACCGGAGCCGCTGAGCTTCGTTCCGGCGAGTGAGGACGAAAGTTGCACGCCTCGGCCCGCCGGTTATTAGGTCGCCATCCGATATCGTTCATTTCATCGCTGAAACAAGGCCCGGCATGACCGCAATTTCCTCCGTCCACGCGCGCCAGATTCTCGACAGCCGCGGCAACCCCACCATCGAAGTCGACGTTACCCTGGCCGACGGCAGTTTGGGCCGCGCGGCAGTGCCGTCGGGCGCTTCGACCGGAGCCCATGAAGCCGTTGAGTTACGCGACGGTGACAAGGGCCGGTGGGGCGGCAAGGGAGTCGAGAAAGCGGTCGCCAACGTCAATGGCGAGATCGCGGGGGCGGTGAGCGGCCGCGAAGCGGAGGACCAAGCCGGGCTCGACGCCGCGCTGATCGACCTCGACGGGACCGCGAACAAGGGCCAGCTCGGGGCCAATGCCATCCTCGGGGTCAGCCTGGCGACGGCCAAGGCGGCCGCGGCGGCGGGCGGGATGCCGCTCTATCGCTATCTCGGCGGGGCCGAGGCGAATTTGCTGCCGGTGCCGATGATGAACATTTTGAACGGCGGGGCGCACGCCGATAACGGCATCGATTTCCAGGAATTCATGGTCATGCCGGTTGGCGCGCCGAGCTTTGCGGAAGGGCTGCGCTGCGGGGTGGAGATCTTTCACGCGCTGAAGAGCTTGTTGAACAGCGCCGGTCTGTCGACCGCGGTTGGTGACGAGGGCGGCTTCGCCCCGGCCATCCAGAACAGCCGCGAAGCGCTGGATTTCATTGAAAAAGCCGTCAGTGCCGCCGGCTATCGATTGGGCGATGACGTGCTACTCGCGCTGGACTGCGCGGCGAGCGAATATTTCAAGGACGGCGCCTATCGCATGATCGGCGAGGGCCGGACGCTGACATCCGCCGAAAATGCAGGGTTTTTAACGGAGTTGGCCACGGCCTATCCCATCGCTTCGATCGAGGATGGCATGGCCGAAGACGATTGGGACGGGTGGAGCCAGTTGACGCAGCAGCTCGGCAACCGCGTCCAGCTGGTCGGCGACGATCTGTTCGTGACCAACGTCACCCGGCTCGAGAAAGGCATCGCCGACGGCATCGCCAATTCGATCCTGATCAAGGTCAACCAGATCGGGACGCTGACCGAGACGGTCGAGGCGGTGCGGCTGGCCCAGGCCAACGGCTATACCGCGGTGATGTCGCACCGCTCGGGCGAGACCGAGGATGCGACCATCGCCGACCTCGCGGTCGCGCTTGGTTGCGGCCAGATCAAGACCGGCAGCCTGGCGCGCTCGGACCGGACGGCGAAATATAACCAGCTGCTGCGGATCGAGGAGGAGCTGGGAAGTGCGGCACGCTATCCGGGCCGTGCTGCGATCAGGGCCTACATTCCCAGCTGATCCACAGGCTTATCCTCGGTTTTTCCGCGAAATATCCACCAAATCATTCATTTGTTCTTGCCTTCATGACGTCATCGTGATTCTCTCGACTAGCGATGAGGGGCGGCAAACGAATTTTCGAGCTGATCCGGCGTTCGGCGGTGCCGGCGCTGGCGCTGGTCATCGTCGGCACGTTCGCCGCGCATGCGGTGGCCGGGCCCAACGGGCTGCTCGCCTGGGGCGGCTATCATCGCGCGCTAAATGAGCGGAAGGCCGAGCTCGCCCAGCTGCAGCAGGAAAAAGCGCAGCTGCGCCATCATTCGGCGTTGCTCGACCCGAAGAAGGCCGACCCCGACATGGCTGACGAGCTGGTGCGCAAGGATCTCGGCCTGGTCCGTCCCGATGAGGTGATCGTTCCGCTCGACTAGTTGCCGCATCGGCAGCGCTTACTTATAGACCCGCCGGCCTACCCCAAGAGAGAGATCGCCGTGGCGCGTCCCGCGAAGAAAGCTTCCGTTCCAGCCGCCGCCAAGGCTCCGGCCGACATTCCGCGGCCGCCGCAGCCCAAGCGCGCCAAGCTGTCCAAGGACGAATTGCTCCAGCTCTACCGCGAGATGCTGCTGATCCGTCGCTTCGAGGAGCGGGCAGGGCAGCTCTACGGGCTCGGGCTGATCGGCGGCTTCTGCCACCTCTACATCGGCCAGGAAGCGGTCGCGGTCGGCCTGCAGTCGGCGATGACCGTTGGCAAGGACAGCGTCATCACCGGCTATCGCGACCACGGCCACATGCTCGCTTACGGCATCGACCCCAAGGTGATCATGGCCGAGCTGACCGGGCGCGAAGCCGGGATTTCCAAGGGCAAGGGCGGTTCGATGCACATGTTCAGCGTCGAGCACGGCTTTTACGGCGGCCACGGCATCGTCGGGGCGCAGGTTCCGCTCGGCACGGGCTTGGCGTTCAAGCACAAGTATAGCGAGGACGGCGGGGTGTGTCTGACCTACCTTGGCGACGGCGCGGTCAACCAGGGCCAGGTCTATGAAGCGTTCAACATGGCGCGGCTGTGGGACCTGCCGGTGATCTACGCGATCGAGAACAACAAATATGCGATGGGCACGAGCATCGAGCGGTCGTCGTCGGAGCCGCGGCTGTACCGGCGCGGCGAGAGCTTCCGCATCCCCGGCATCCAGGTCGACGGCATGGACGTGCTCGCGGTGCGCGGCGCGGCCGAGGTCGCGCTGGAATGGACCCGCAGCGGCAAGGGGCCGATCATCGTCGAGTTCATGACCTATCGTTATCGCGGCCATTCGATGTCCGACCCGGCGAAGTACCGGACGCGCGAGGAAGTGCAGGGCGTGCGCGAGCATAACGACCCGATCGACCATGCCGCGAAGGAGCTCGAGAAGCTCGGCGTCAAGGAAGAGGAATTGAAAGCGATCGACAAGGAAATCAAAGATATCGTCGTCGCTGCTGCGAAGTTCGCTGAAGACGCGCCCGAGCCCGGCCCGGCCGAGCTGTACACCGACGTGCTGGTGGAGAGCTATTGATGCCGACCGAGCTCAAAATGCCCGCTTTGTCCCCGACCATGGAGGAAGGGACGCTGGCCAAATGGCTGGTCAAGGAAGGCGATACGGTGAAATCCGGCGACATCCTGGCCGAGATCGAGACCGACAAGGCGACGATGGAGTTTGAAGCGGTCGATGAGGGGACGATCGCCAAGATCCTGGTGCCCGAGGGGACCGACGGGGTGAAGGTCGGCCAGCCGATCGCGTTGCTCGCGGGGGACGGCGAGACCGTGAGCGAAGCTGCGGCCGCTCCTGCGCCAGTGGTGGCGGAGCCCGAGATCCCGCAACCGGCAGGGCAGGCCGAGGAAGCAACGCCGACGCCGCATGTGTTCGAAACCGCGGCCCGTGACTTGGTTGCCGACGTCGCCGCGACCCGTGACGACCCCGAAGTGCCGGAAGGGACGCCGCTGGTCACGCTGACCGTGCGCGAGGCGCTGCGCGATGCCATGGCCGAGGAAATGCGGGCGGACGAGCGGGTGTTCGTGATCGGCGAGGAAGTCGCCGAGTATCAGGGCGCCTATAAGGTCACCCAGAATTTGCTCCAGGAATTCGGGCCTAAGCGCGTGGTCGATACGCCGATCACCGAATATGGCTTTGCCGGCCTCGGTGCTGGCGCCGCCATGGGCGGGCTTCGGCCGATCGTCGAGTTCATGACCTTCAACTTCGCCATGCAGGCGATCGACCACATCATCAATTCGGCGGCCAAGACCAATTACATGTCGGGCGGGCAGATGCGCTGTCCGATCGTGTTCCGTGGGCCCAATGGCGCCGCGGCGCGGGTCGCGGCCCAGCACAGCCAAAATTACGGCAGCTGGTATGCGAGCGTGCCCGGGCTGGTGGTGATCTGTCCGTACAGCGCGGCTGACGCCAAGGGGCTGCTCAAGGCCGCGATTCGCACCGATGATCCGGTCGTGTTCCTCGAAAACGAGCTGCTCTACGGCCAGCATTTCGATGTGCCCCAGCTCGACGATTACGTGCTGCCGATCGGCAAGGCGCGGATCGTTCGCCCGGGCAAGGACGTGACGATTGTCAGTTACTCGATCGGCGTCGCGGTCGCGCTCGAAGCCGCTCAGGAGCTGATGGGGCAGGGCATCAACGCCGAGGTCATCGACCTCCGTACCCTGCGCCCGCTCGACAAGGCGACGGTGCTCGAGAGCCTCAAGCGGACCAATCGCATGGTGGTGGTCGAGGAAGGCTGGCCGACCTGCTCGATCAGCTCCGAGATCATCGCAATCGCGATGACCGAAGGCTTCGACGACCTCGATGCGCCGGTGTTGCGGGTGACCGACGTCGACGTGCCGCTCCCCTATGCCGCCAA
>Ga0068862_100004254_pt1 | contig 12120 bp, 9 predicted proteins | sample KBSSwiS52_FD_66598 | JGI IMG/M metagenome (GOLD analysis project Ga0068862, IMG submission 66598) | Switchgrass rhizosphere microbial communities from Kellogg Biological Station, Michigan, USA - KBS Switchgrass S5-2 | ecosystem: Host-associated > Plants > Roots > Rhizosphere > Soil ... | reverse complement strand
TTCTTCAACGGCTCGCCGGCGAGCGCCGCCTCGGCCCTGCTCGGCATGTCCGACGGCATCGACAAGGATGAGCTCGACGCTCTTGAAGCAATGATCGCCCGCGCCCGCCAGGCCAAGGAGGGCAAGTGATGTCGGTGCTGATCGCCATCGCGCTCAAATCGCTGCTGATCGCCGGACTCGCCGTCGGCTTGCTCGCGCTAATGAAGCAGCGCTCAGCGGCCGAACGCTCGTGGGTCGCGCACATGGGCCTGCTGGCGCTGATCGTGCTGGCCTTCGCGCCGCTGGTCCTGCCCAGCCTCAATGTCGAGATCCCGGCGCTGTCAGGTCCGGTTGAAGCGCCTGCGGTCGCCCAGCCTCCGGCGCCTAGCCCAACCGCGAGGCACGCCGCGTTACCTGCAGCGCCCGTGGCGGCGACCCCCGCCTCAAGTTTCTCGATGAGCCCGGCGGCCGCTGCGACCGCGCTTTACGCACTGCCCGCGGCGATCCTGCTACTGATCACCTTCCTTGCAATTGTCCGGCTGGTCACGCTGCGCGCTCGCGCCGACGTGCTGATCGACGGTCACTGGCTGACCGCGCTTGCCCGCGCGCAGAAGCGCATGGGGTTCAAGCATGGCACCGCTTTGCTCACCAGCAATGCGCTCGCCTCACCGATCAGCTGGGGATTGATGCGGCCGGTGATCCTGCTCAACAATCGCGCGGTCGAGGCGGCGGGTGAAGCCGAGGCGATCATCGCCCACGAACTGGCGCACGTCGCGCGGATGGACTGGGTCAAGCTGCTGCTCGCCCGCGTCGCCACTGCCCTGTTCTGGTTCAACCCCTTCGTCTGGATCCTGGCTCGAGAAGCGCACCAGCTGCGCGAGGAAGCCGCGGATGACGCCGTCCTCGCCGCCGATATCGCGGACGTCGATTATGCCCAGCTTCTCGTTGGCGTGGCGCGCCACGAATGCCCCGGCCTGCTGCTCGGCGCGCATGGTGTGGCCCCGTCACAGAGTTCGCTCGCCCGGCGCGTCGCTCGCGTGCTCGACGGCACGTCAGTGCGCGGACCGGTCGCGCGGTCGTTCGGCCTCGGCGTGTTCGTCGGCGCGGCGCTGGTCGCCGCTCCCCTCGCAGCTCTGACGTTGAGTCCCAAGCAGACGCCGGCCGAAAAGGAGGCGCTTGCGGCGAGCAAGGTCGATAGCAGCAAGCCCTATTACGCGCCGGCGATGCCGCCGTCAGATCTCGGCCACGTCATCGTCCAAGGCGTTGCAACCTCGGTCAAGACTGCGTCGGCGGTCATCAATCCCGATGAGCCGGACATGGTCGTTGACCTCGACGAAATCGCCGACGCACGGGCCGAGGCAGTGCGCGACCTGGCACGGGATCGCGCGCGGGCTGGAGCTGCGATCGCGCGGGAAATGGCGAGCGACGTGAAGCGAAACGGTGCTGCGGTCCAGAACTCACTCCACATCACGCCCGAATATGTCGGGGCGATGCGCGCAGCGGCCCCACGGCTCTCTAAGCTCGAGGCATCCGATATGGCCGGCATGCGGGCCGTCGGCGTGACCCCCGACTATGCCCGGGACCTGGCCGCGGCTGGTTTTCCGAACCTCACCGAGGATGATTTGATCACCGCGCGGGCGATCGGGCTGACCGGCGGCTACGTCCGGCAACTGCGCAATGCCGGCGTGCGCGGCGACCTCGACGACTTCGTCCAGATGCGAACGATGGGCATCGACGCTGCCTTTGTCGAGCGCGCTCGCCGGGCCGGATACAGCCAGCTCGATGCCGACAGGCTGGTCGAGCTGCAGGCGTTGGGCGGGATCCGCTCCCCTGCGCAGGGGCGACCCGCCGCACCACCGGGAGGATGGGGCAGGATTCCGCCACCCGCGCTGCCCGCTCAGCCGGCGAACCCGGTCGAGCCCCCCGATCCAGATGGCTAAAAATCCGCCGCTCCGACTCTGATCGCCTGAATTCACGACCTCCGTAATTTTTCAACGCCTGGCCCGGGCGAACGGGCGAGCTTTGCCTCAAGGAGATGTTTCATGAACCGGACTCTCGCAATGTTACTGGCACTGATCTTCGCAAGCATCAGCGTGTCGTCGGCCTGTGTCGCTGCCTCATCCGACTGGGTCGGCTTCACCCTGGAACCGGAGCGTAACGATGGCGGCAAAATTCACGCCAGCTTTCACAACCAGGACCGCGGCCGTGATCACAACAATTGGTCGACTGGCTTCCTGCCTTCCGAGCTGATCGGGCTCGACCTGGCCGGGTTTCGCGGCTCCGGTGCCCGGCCGCTTCACTTCGCCCTAGTGCGCGAAGCGGGCCGGCTCGATTGCTCTGGGAACGGCGGCGGATCGCACGCCTTTGGCTCATGTGGTTTTGCCGCTGATCCCGGGTTCACCCAGTTGCTCGAAAGCCGCGGGATCGGCCGCCCGACTCGTGAACAAGCCTTCGGCCTGATGGCGGTGAACGCCCATCGGGAGTTGATCGATGCCATCGCCGCAGCCCGCTATCCAACCCCGACGATCGACGACCTGATGGCCCTGTCGGCGCTGGGAGCCGATGGCCGCTACATCAGCGATCTCGCCCACGCCGGCTATCGCCCGGACAAGATCGACACGCTCATCCAGTTCAAGGCGCTGAACGTAACTCCGGAGTGGATCGGTAACTTCGCCCGCATGGGTTACGGCACCCTGCCCGCCGACGAGCTGGTGCAACTGCGCGCGCTCGACATCACACCGGAGTTCATCGCCGGCTTCGACCGCATCGGCTACGGCCGCCTGCCGGTGGATTCACTGGTGCAGCTGAAAGCGCTGGGCGTGACGCCGGAATTCGCGCGCTCGGCCCAGGCTCGTTCGCAGGCGCGGCTTTCTGTCGATGACCTGGTGCAGATCAAGGTGCTCGGCCGCCGGTTCTAACCCTCCGCTTGCCCATTGGTGAGCCGTCACGACTCTCCGGTCGATCCGTCTGTCGATTGATCGAAGACCCGTCGCGGCTCGCCCCCGCCACAGCCAAGCGCGGCTCAAGCAACAAGGGGAACATATCGTGGTACGCCGAACGTGGCTGTCTACCATCGCGTCATCGACGATGGTTGTTGCGACCTCGACTTTCATTCCCGCCGCGGCGATCGCGGCCCAGCCGGCGGCGACGAGCCGGACCACCACCTACGACGCGGCCTATTTCGCGCAGTTCGCACCGCGCTCGGCCTACGATATCGTCCAGCATGTGCCGGGCTTCCAGCTCGACCTCGGCAGCACGCAAACTCAGAACGGGAGCGTCGACGTGCGCGGTTTCGCCGGGACTGCGGGAAATGTTGTCCTCAACGGCTCCCGGCCGCCGACCAAGGCCGAGACGGTCGACGTCACGTTGCAGCGCATCCCCGCCCAGCGGGTGATCCGCGTCGAGCTCGGCTCCGGCGACATTTACGGCTCCGACTATGCCGGCAAGAGCCAGGTGCTTAACATCGTCTTGTCCGATGCAGGCGGCATCGACGGTAACGTCAGCGGGACCGTCCGGCGCCTCTATGATGGCACCCTTACCCCGGACGGGTCAGTCTCAGCGCTGATCCGCCGCGGGCCATCGAGCATCAACCTCTCCGCCGGGTTCAACAACTTCCTCAATCATGAGGAAGGGACGGATACGGTGCTGTGCCGGTCGGCGTCGATCGGCCAGGCGGAATGCTTCCCCGGCATTGGCGACGGCGACCTCGTCGAGTTCCGGCGCAAGTTTAACAGCTACCACGACTTCAACCCCTATCTGTCGGGGAGCTGGGCGCTCGAGCGGGCCAACGACAAGGCCATGCACCTCAACGTGCGCTGGTCGCCGGGGCAGTTCGATCTGACTCAGCGGAACCGTGTCACGCCGACCGGCGCCGCGCCGCACGACGACAATCTCCTCCAGGACTATGACAATAGCGTGTTCGAGCTGGGGGGCGACGTCACGCGGCCCTTGGCCGGCGGGGCAATCAAGCTCGTCGGGCTCGCGACCCGCCGCAAGCGCGACAATTTCGACGGCTACATCCAGCGCGACGGCCTGCTTGATGAGGGCGGCGTCCAGAACGGCGGTTTCGAGCAAACCCAGAAGGCCAAGCGGAATGAGACGATCGGTCGCCTGTCGTGGACAAAGGCGGACGTCGCCGGCTTCTCGGTCGAGGCCGGTGCCGAGGCCTCGCTCAACACGCTCGACAATGCCACCTCGCTCGTGGTCGTTGAGGAGGATGGCTCCAGGAGCGCCGTCGACCTCCCGATCGCCAACGCTAAGGTCAAGGAGAAGCGCGGTGAGGTCTATGTCAGCGTCGGACGGACCCTCTCACCCGCCCTGCGCATCGACGGCGGCGTCAATTACGAATTCTCGACTCTCAAGGTCAGCGGCGACGCGTCCGCGGACCGGACGCTCAAGTTCCTCAAGCCCAACCTGACGCTGGACTGGAAGATCGGCGGCGGCTGGCATTCGCAATTTTCGATCAAGCGGACCGTTGCGCAGCTCGATTTCTACGACTTCATCAGCTTTGGCGATCTGTCGGCCAACCGGATCAACGCCGGCAACGCGGACCTCGAACCGCAGCGCACGTGGGAATTCCGGGCGACGCTCGACCATCCATTGTTCGGCGACGGCTTGTTCAAGCTGGACATCGGGCACGACCTGGTCAGCAAGCTCCAGGACCGCGTGCTTCTGTGCGACGAGCTCGATCACCCGGGCGACCCGGACTTCTGCTTCGATGCCCCCGGCAATCTCGGCAAGGGCCAGCGGACGTTCGCCAGCCTGACCCTCGATGCGCCGCTTGGAATGCTATGGAAGGGCCTGCGCGCCAAGCTTACGGGAACGGTCCAGCGGACCCGGGTCGAGGACCCGATCAGCGGCGCGAAGCGCAATTGGAGCGGCTTCTACCCCGAATGGCAGTGGGATCTGACGATCCGGCGGGATGCCGGCGCCTTCTCCTACGGCTTTGAGGCGTTTGACCAGCAGCGCACCACCTTCTTCCGCACCGACGAATTCGATACCAACTTCAACGGCGCGCCGGGGTGGAATGCGTTTATCGAATATCGGCCGAGCGCGCGGACGTCCGTGACGCTCAATGCCGACCATACGTTCGGCAAGCGCCGCCGGCTGCTCTTCTTCCCCAATCGCGCGACGCCGGACCTGGCGCTCGACGAGTATCGGGAGCGCAGCCGGCACATCACCGTCGGCATTACGCTCAAGCAAACCTTTGGTGGCGGCGGCGGCGCGAAGGTCGCAGCGAAGGGCAAGTAGCGCTCGGGGTGGCGCGGCGGCGTGTCCGCAGCTAAAGGCCGCGCAACTTCATTCAAACCGGGGACCAAGCCGTGGCCGAGCCAGCCATCCTGCCGTTCGATTGGCAGGATCCGTTCGATCTCAATCACCAGCTCAACGACGAGGAGCGCCTCGTCCGCGACACCGCCGAGGGTTATGCGCAGGAGAAGCTGCAGCCTCGCGTGACCTCCGCCTATCTCGACGAGCGGTTCGACCGCGAGATCATGAGCGAATTGGGCGAACTCGGCATGCTCGGCGCGACCATCCCGCACGAATATGGCGGTGCCGGCCTCGGCTACGTCAGCTACGGCCTGATCGCCCGCGCGGTCGAGCGGGTCGACAGCGGCTACCGCTCGGCGATGTCGGTCCAGTCGAGCCTCGTGATGCACCCGATTCACGCCTACGGCTCGGAAGAGCAGCGCATGAAATATCTGCCCAAGCTCGCGACCGGTGAGTGGATCGGCTGCTTTGGCCTGACCGAGCCCGACGCGGGCTCCGACCCCGGCAGCATGCGCACCCGCGCCCAGAAGGTGCAGGGCGGCTACGTGCTGAGCGGCACCAAGATGTGGATCACCAATTCGCCGATTGCCGACGTTTTCGTCGTTTGGGCGAAATCGGACGCGCACGACGGCAAGATCCGCGGCTTCGTGCTGGAGAAAGGCGCGAAGGGTCTCACTGCGCCGAAGATCAAGGAGAAGCTTAGCCTCCGCGCCTCGATCACCGGCGAGATCGTGATGGACGAAGTCGAGGTCGGCGAGGATGCCCTTCTGCCCAACGTCGAGGGGCTCAAAGGCCCGTTCGGCTGCCTCAACCGCGCCCGCTATGGCATCAGCTGGGGCTCGATGGGCGCGGCCGAGGCCTGCTACCACGCTGCCCGCCAATATACGCTCGACCGCAAGCAGTTCGGACGCCCCCTCGCCGCCACCCAGTTAGTGCAACTGAAACTCGCCAATATGGCGACCGAGATCACCCTCGGCCTGCAGGCGTCGCTCCGCGTCGGCCGCCGGCTCGAACAGGGCGAGCTGATTCCCGAGACGATCAGCCTGATCAAGCGCAACAATTGCGGCAAGGCGCTGGAGATCGCGCGGATTGCCCGCGACATGCACGGCGGCAACGGCATCAGTGCCGAGTTCCAGGTTATGCGCCACGCCGCGAACCTCGAGACGGTCAACACCTATGAGGGCACGCACGACGTCCACGCGCTGATCATGGGCCGCGCGATCACCGGATTAGCAGCCTTCTAGCGGAGCCTCCGAAACAGCCTTATGGTGCCCGCCTGATCTTATGGTGGGGGCGTAATCATGGGTATCTTCGGCTGGGTCATCCTCGGCGTCATTTTACTGACGATCGTTTTCACGATCGGCATCTACAACCGCCTGGTCAGGTTGCGCGCCCTGGCCAAGGAAGGGTTCAGCGGAATCACAGTCCAGCTCCGCCGCCGAGCCGACCTCATCCCCAACCTCGTCGAAGCCGTGAAAGGCTATGCGACCCATGAACGCGAGGTGTTCGAGGGCGTGTCGCAGGCGCGCGCGGCGTCGATGAACACCGGTGGTGTGGCCGCGACCGCTCAGGCCGACGCGCAGCTGACCGGGATGCTCGGCCGGCTGTTCGCGGTCGCCGAGGCCTATCCGGAACTCAAAGCCAACACCAATTTCCTCCAGATGCAGGACCAGCTGGCCAACATCGAGGGTGAGCTGCAGAGTTCACGGCGCTATTACAACGCCACCGTTCGCGACCTCAATTCGTCGATTCAGAGCTTCCCCGCGGTGTTGGTCGCGCGGCCAATGGGGTTCAGCGAAGAGCCGTTCTACCAGGACGACGATCCGGCCATTCAGAGCGCGCCCAAGGTTTCGTTCGACCGCCCGGCGGCCTAGCGTGTCGATCCTGAAGCGGGCATTCCTTGCCCTTGCCCTGCTCGCGGTTCCTGCCGCGGCGCAGGCCGATGAGCGCATCCTCCACTTCTCCAGTGACGTCCAGGTGCAGAAGGACGCCTCGCTCGCGGTGACCGAGACGATCGACGTTCGCGCCGAGAACGACCAGATCCGCCATGGCATCTTCCGCGACTTTCCGACGCGCTACAAGAATCGGTTCGGGGGTGCCGTCCACGTCGGCTTCACCTTCGACAGCGCGACCCTCGACGGCGCGCCCGTGCAGTCCAAGGTTGAGCTGATCCGCAACGGCAAGCGGGTCAAGCTCGGCGATCCCGACAATTTCGTCGCCACGGGCGATCACCGCTATGTGCTGCACTATCGGGCGACCCGGGAAATCGGCTTCTTCAACGGCTATGACGAGCTGTATTGGAACGTCACCGGCAACGGCTGGATATTCCCGATCGACGCTGCCGACGTGCACATCCACCTGCCGGACCCGGTCAAGCTTGGTCAGCGGTCGTCGTACACCGGACCGCAGGGCGCAACCGGGTCCACCGCCGAAGTCTTCGACGAACAACCCGGGCAAATCGCCTGGCGCACAACGCAACCGCTCAGCTCCTATGAAGGGCTGACGGTCGCGGTGGCCTTCCCGAAAGGGGTTGTCGCCGCTCCGCCGCCGAGCAGCAAGCTGGTGCAATGGATTCGCGATAATGGCCCGCCAATTACTGGCGCCGCCGCGCTGCTTGGCCTGATCGGTTATTTCTGGACCGCGTACCGGCGGGTCGGGCGCGATCCCCGCCCGGGAACGGTGGTTCCGCTCTTCTCACCGCCAGACGAGCTGACGCCGGCGGGGATGCGTTACATCACCAAGATGGGCGCGGATAACCGCAGCTTCGCGGCCGCCCTCGTCGACATGGGCGTGCGCGGCCACATCAAGATGGTCGAGGAAGAAGGCGGCTGGTTCTCCAAGGACAAAACGAGGATCGAGCGCCTGTCGAGCGCAACGCCCCTCCCTCCGGAAGAGGAAGCGGCGCTCAGCAAACTGGCAATGACCGGCGAGTCGATCATGATGGTCCAGAAAGAATATCCCAAATTCCAGGCTGCCCGGAAGGGTTTGTCGGATGTTCTTAAGGAACAATATGATGAGAAGATGTTCAAGCGGAACGCCGGTTGGCTGCTGGCCGGACTACTGCTGTTCTTTGCCGCTTTGTGGGTGACTGCTGCGGCGATCGGGCTTGCCAACGACGCCGCGTCGCCGTGGCAGATCGTCGCTACGCTCGGCGCAATTGTCGTCGCCGTGCTCCTCTCGTTCGTGATCCACGGTTCGTCCACGGCCGGTAAGTGCCTGTTTTCGGCGATTGTCCTGGCAGCCGTCGCTGTCGCTTCGGTCATCGGTTTCCCGCTCTTCGCCGACGCGGTGGAGAGCGGGATGGGCTTCCCGATGATCCTTCCCTTCCTGGCGCTGCCGCTGGTCGTCAGTTGCGGCTGGTGGATTTCGGCGCCAACCAAGGAGGGCCGCGCGGTCCTCGACCGGATTGCCGGCTTCAAGCAATATCTCTCGATTACCGAGCGCGAGCGGCTCGACCGCATGACTGCGCCGGAGGACACGCCGGAAGTGTTCGAGAAGTACCTCCCCTATGCAATCGCGCTGGGCGTCGAGAATCGCTGGGCGGACCGCTTCCAGAGCGTGCTTGCAGCCGCTGCCGCAACGCCGGGCGCGCAGCAGCAAGGTTTCCTCTGGTATTCGGGCAGCGGCAATCCGTGGGATAACCCAACCGGCTTCGTGAACGACGTCGGCTCGAACCTTTCGAGCATCGTCAGTTCAGCCTCGACTGCGCCTGGCTCGAGCAGCGGCTCGGGCGGCGGCGGTTCGTCAGGCGGTGGCGGCGGCGGCGGCGGCGGTGGCGGCTGGTAACAGCCAGTAGGTCTGCGGCTGGTCGCGATAAACACCATCCGGTTGCCGCTCGAAACCAAGCTTGCGGGCCAGCTTCATCGATGGCTCGTTGCCGGGTGAAATCAGCGCCCAGATGTCATGCGCGCCGAACTGCTGCCCGAACCAGGCGAGCATCGCCACGCAGGCTTCGCTCGCCAGGCCCTGCCCGTGCGCTTCCGCGGCGAGAATCCAGCCCATCTCGACCTTGCCAGCGAGCGGCGGATCGCAGGTGCGGAGGAAATCGAAGAACCCGCCATGGCCAATCGCCCGGTCGTCCTCGCGCCGGGCGATCGACCACATGCCGATGCCGGTTAGCGACCACAAAGCCGCGCCGGCCAGCATGCGCCGCCACGTGTCCTCATGATTGCTCGGGCCGCCGACATGCTCGCTCGCAGCGGCGTCGCCGAAGAATTCGAAGAAATAATCGAGGTCGCGCAGATCGAACGCGCGCAACACCAGCCGCTCCGTCTCAATCCGCGGAGCGACCGGAAACCGATGCTGCGGATCGTGAAACGGCTGCAGCTTACTTCTTGCCGAGGGAAAGGCCGCCGAAGCGCTTATTGAAGCGCGCAACCTGTCCGCCCGCGTCGAGCAGCTTCTGGTTGCCGCCGGTCCAGGCCGGGTGCACCGTCGGGTCGATATCGAGGTGGAGCGTGTCCCCCTCCTTGCCCCAGGTCGAACGGGTCTGGAACTTGGTCCCGTCGGTCATTTCGACGGTGATCATGTGATAATCGGGGTGGATACCGGACTTCATCTTTGTTTTCCTCGGGTTAGCCGCTGGTTTCCGACCAGCTGCCGAAGGTTGAACGCGCGCCCTTACAGGCGGCGGGCGAAATTGGCAACAAATGGCGGGTCAGGCAGCCTGCGGCCGCAGCGACGGCACCGACCGCTCGAGCAGCGCGAAGCCGCCGAATAGCAAGGTCACGTAGAACAGGTCGCCCGCAACCGTATTCTGGAAGAACGGGATGGCGGCGACAAAGCACGCCTCGAGCCCGGCGACGGTCAGCGGGTAAAAGCCGCTCGACAGCCACATGCCGAAGTTGGTCAGCAAGAAGAACAGGACAGAACTGGCGAGCGCCGCACCGCCGATGCGGAGCGGTGACTTCTGCTTCAACGCCAAGGCGCCCAGCACCGTAATTAGCGCGACGCTGAAGTAGACGGTCAGCATCCCGTGATAGAAGCCAAGCACCAGGTCGCTCAGCAACAGCGCAGCAAGCGGCGCGATCAATGCGACGGCGCCTCTGCGCCCGAGATAGGCGCCGCTGAACAGCGCCATGGCGCCGATCGGCGTGAAATTGGGCGGATGCGGCACCAGCCGCAGCGCGGCGGCGGTGAGGATGGCGGACAGCAAGGCGAAGACGCGCACGTTCATTCGGTCTCCATAGCGCCGCAGATGCGATTTGACAGCCCAGCGCGACAGTCCCTAGCACGGCAGCCGACCAGGGTGCCGCCCACGGACGCGAGTCCGGCGGGGGCGGTTCAAAGGGAAGCCGGCGAAAATCCGGCGCTGTGCCCGCAACTGTGAAGCCGGATCGCATCCGGCGAAGTCAGGAACCTGCCTTGGTCCGTCGTCCGTTTCCCCGGCCGGGACCAGCCGCGGGGCGTGGGCCCAACCTGCCCTCGGGCGGGGAGTCCCTCTGTGACGGCTTTTGTTCGTCAACGGAGGAATCCATGCCTGCTCTACCAATCGATACCAACCAGATCGTCATTACCGCCTCGCGCGCCCCAGTCAGCGAAGCCGAGACACCAGCCAGCGTCACCATTCTCGACAGAGAGCAAATCCAGCGTCTCGACGAGCCTGGCATCAGCGCCCTGCTGCGGCTCACCCCCTCGGCGGCGGTTGCGACCTCCGGGCCGGCAGGTTCGCTGACGGAAGTGCGCATCCGCGGGGCCGAAGCCAATCACACCCTGCTATTCGTCGACGGCATCAAGATTGACGATCCGGCGTCCGGTGACACGCCCCGGTTCGAGATCCTCAATGCCGACCTGGCCTCGCGGATCGAGGTTGTGCGCGGGCCGCAATCGGCGCTGTGGGGCTCCGAAGCCATCGGCGGGGTCATTGCCGTCAACGGCGTGGCCGACGAGCCCGGCTATGCCGTGCGGGGCGAAGCCGGATCTTTCGGCCTTGTTCGCGCCAGCGGCTCGGGGTCGCTGACCACCAGGGAAGCAAGCATCGGGGGCGCCGTCGGATTCCAGCGCGCAACGGGCGTGAACAGCGTGACCGGTCCGGGCGACCGCGACGGCTATCGCAACCTTTCCGGGCGCCTCAAGGCCACCTGGCGCCCGGCGCAGAACATTGAACTCGGCGCCTCCGCGATCGGCCTTAGCGGCCGCTCGGAATTCGACGGGTTCGATTTCCTGACCGGCGCTCATGTCGATACGCTCGACAGCAGCCGCAACCGGCTCGGCGCCGGCCGGTTGTGGGCGAGCATTGGCACCGACGAGACGCCGTGGCGCGCGCAAGTCTCCGGCACCCTGCTCGGCTCATCGAACCGCAATTATCTCGATGGCGTCCAGCAGAACCGGACGCGTGGCGACCGGCGGCTGATTGCCGCACAGGTCGAGCGCGCCTTCCAGACAGGCAATATCGCTCACCGCTTGATTGTCGCGGCCGACACGGAACGCGAGACATTCCACGCGCGCGACACCGCCTTTGGTGGATTCACCGATCAGGACCGCTCCCGCCGCCGGGAAGCGCTCACCGCCGAATGGCGCGCCGAAGGTGGCCCGATTACCGGCGACGTCGCCGTGCGGCGCGATCGCTTCAACCGCTTCAAGGATTCAACGAACCTCCGCGCGTCGCTGCTCGGCAAGCTCGGTGGCGGCTTTAGCGTTGCCGGCTCCTACGCCGAGGGGATCGCCCAGCCCACCTTCTTCGATCTCTACGGTTTTTTCCCCGGCAGCTATGTCGGCAACCCGGACCTGAAGCCGGAAAGTTCGCGCGGTTATGAGCTGTCACTGCGCTATCGGCGCGGTGCGGTCGGCGCGACGCTGACCGGTTACCGCCAGCGCCTGCACGACGAGATCGTCAGCAACGCCACGTTCGACAGCGCGCTGAACGCCAATGGC
>Ga0068862_100004252_pt1 | contig 12128 bp, 10 predicted proteins | sample KBSSwiS52_FD_66598 | JGI IMG/M metagenome (GOLD analysis project Ga0068862, IMG submission 66598) | Switchgrass rhizosphere microbial communities from Kellogg Biological Station, Michigan, USA - KBS Switchgrass S5-2 | ecosystem: Host-associated > Plants > Roots > Rhizosphere > Soil ... | reverse complement strand
TATGCGAAAAGATGCGCCATGACCGCAAAATGGGCGCGCCGGATTCGGTGTCTCGTGGTGACGTGCATGCTCGCGCTTTCGAGTGCCGCGGCACTTGCGCAATATCCGTCGCGTCCGATCAAGCTGATCGTGCCGATTCCGGCAGGCGGCGCTCCCGACATCGTCGCCCGCGTGGTCGGGCAAAAGCTCTCCGAGCTGCTCGACCAGGCGGTCGTCGTCGAGAACCACGCGGGCTCGAACGGCAACATCGCCGGCGACCTGGTCGCGAAGGCTCCGCCCGACGGCTATACGTTGCTCCTGGGACAGGACAGCCTCGTCGCGATCAATCCGCACCTGTACGCGAAGATGCCGTTCGACCCGCTGAAGGATCTCGCACCGGTCGCGACGCTGGCGGCGAATCAGTTCGTTCTCGCAGTCAATCCGTCGCTGCCGGTGCAGACTTTCCAGGAGTTCATCGAGTACGCGCGCCGCACGACGCCGCCGCTGCCCTACGCTTCCGGCGGCAACGGCAGCCAGCACCACTTGTCGATGGAGATCCTGAAGCAGCGCGCCGGCATCGATCTCCTGCACGTGCCGTTCAAGGGTGGAGCGCCGGCGACCGTGGCGACCGTCGCCGGCGACACCGTCGCGATGTTCGCCGGCACGTCGACCAAGCCCCAGATCAGGGCCGGGAAGCTGCGCGCGCTCGCGGCCACAGGCGCGCAGCGCTCCCCCGAGTTCCCTGAGCTGCCGACCATCAGTGAGTTCTATCCGAGCTACGAGGTCACGATCTGGCTCGCGCTGTTTGCACCGGCCGCCACGCCCGAACCGGTGCTTGCGCGGCTGCGCGCCGCCGTGGACAAGGCGCTCGCGGCACCCGACGTCAAGCAGAAGCTCAATGCGGCCGGCGGCGTCGAGGCTTTCGCGACGACGCCCGAACAGTTCGCCACCCTGATCCGCAACGACTACGAGAAGTACGGCAGGATCGTGAAGTCGACCGGCGTCAAGGTGGATTGAGCCCCGGCATCGGCCGCCGCCATGGCGAATTTCCCGCTCACGCTCGCCATCGGCGAGTACGACCACGTGCGCGACCTCGTCGACGGAACGGTATCGGTCGCGGGCGTCGACCTCAACGTGCTGCGGTTGCCCATCGAGGAGATGTTCTACCGCTTCCTGGTGCACGGCGAATTCGACGTCTCCGAAGTGTCGTTTGCCAAGATCGCGGCACTCGCCGCGCAGGACGACCCGCGTTTCGTCGCGCTGCCGGTGTTCACGTCGCGCGTGTTTCGCCATTCGTCGATCTACGTCCGCTGCGAGGCCGGCCTCACCCGGCCTGAAGAGCTCGCCGGCAAGCGCGTCGGTGTGCCCGAATGGGCGCAGACCGCCGCCGTCTATTCGCGTGGGCTTCTCGCGCATGAATACGGCGTCGATCTCGCTTCGATCCACTGGCATCAGGCCGGCGTGAACGAGCCCGGGCGGCGCGAAAAGGTCGCGCTCGAGCTGCCTTCCGGAATTCGTCTCGATGTCGTGGCCGACCGCTCGCTCTCCGAAATGCTGCTGTCCGGCGACCTCGATGCCGTGCTCTCTGCGCGAGCGCCGGCGCCGTTCATCGCCGGCGATCCGAGGATCCGGCGGCTGTTCGCCGATCATCGCGATGTGGAGGCCGCATATGCGCGCAAGACCGGGATCTTCCCGATCATGCACGTGGTCGCGCTGCGGCGCGAAGTCTTCGATCGCCACCGCTGGCTGGCGATGAACTTGTTCAAGGCGTTCGACCAGGCCCGGCGGCGCAGTCTCGACAGGATGGCGGACGTGACGGCGTCTCACTTTCCGCTGCCGTGGGCCCCGGACGAGCTCGAGCGCGCGCGCGATCTGTTCGGCGCGGATCCGTGGCCGTACGGCGTCGAGGCCAACCGCACGACGCTCGACGCGTTCCTGAGCTACGCGTTCGAGCAGGGTGTCTGCCGTCGGAGGCTCGCGCCGGAAACGCTGTTTCCGGCGGAGGTGCAGGAAACGTTCCGGGTCTGACGCGCGTCACCAATCGAGCGCGCGCCCCGCGAGCCAGGCGGCGCCGGTGGCGTAAAGCCGTTCGACTTCCGCGCCTTTCAGTCCCGGCATGTCGCGCTTGACCGTGCAGCCGATCCGCGTCTGCAGATACGCCAGGTGGCGATAGCCCTCGGGAAATTGCGCGAGCAAGGCGGCGTCGAGTTGCAGCCTCGCGGCGGGATCGACCGGATCGAGCCGGTCTTTCTCGTAAATCGGCTGTCGCAGCACGATCCCCCAGCGTTCGCCGCGGCGCTCGAAGAAATCGTAGAAGCGCCCGGTGCACACGACATCGCACAGAACGCCGTCGACGCTCGCCCGCTGCGAGATCGTCATCTTCGTCTGGGCGAGGGCTCGCGCGCTTTCGACATCGACCGTCGAGCCGCCCAGGAAATGCAGGATGCTGACGCCTTTGCTCCAGCCCTCGCGGCTCGCTTCGATGAAGCGATCGGCGGATCCCTGGAACCACGTGGCCATCATTCGTGCATCGGAGTGCCAGACGGTGCGAAAGCGCTCCCAATCGCCGGCGTCGCGCCACAGCGCCCAGTTCTCGACGACCTCGCGGATCGCAAGGCGCTCGCGCAGCGCGTCTTCGCCGTCGCTCGCCATCAGGGCTGCTTTCCCGGATCCTTGACGTCGGGGAACTTGTCGAACTCGATGTTGTAGAGCAGGCCGTCGATTTTCTCGACGCGGCGGATGTACACCGTCTGCACGATGTCGCGTGTTTCCGGATCGATCATGATCGGACCGCGAGGGCTGTTGAGGCGCATTCCCTTCATCGCCCCGACGAACTTCTCGGGATCGGTGGAGCCGCTCGTCTTCTTGAGCGCCTCGGCGATCGCCGCCATTCCGTCATAGCCGGCGCACGCCATGAAGTTGGGGCGGAGCTTCGTGCCGTTGGTCTCGACGTACGCCTTGATGAACGCCTTGTTCTCGGGCGAATCGTGCGCGGCCGAGTAGTGAAAGCTGGTGATGAGGCCGAGCGTGGGGTCGCCCATCGCCTGCAGCACGCCGTCGTCGGTCAAGTCGCCGGTGGCGATGATGCGGATGCCCGCCTGTTTCAAACCGCGCTCTTCGTACCCTTTGATGAAGCCGATCGTCTGGCTGCCCGGCGGCAGGAAGACGAATACCGCTTCCGGACGCGTGTCCTTGATCCGCTGCAGGAACGGCGCGAAGTCGTTGTTGGTGAGCGGCGAGCGCACGCTGTCTACGATTTCTCCTCCCGCGGCCTTGAACGCCTTCACGAAGGTGGTCTCCGCGTCGATGCCCGGCCCGAAATCCGAGACCAGCGTGAACACCCGCTTGATGCCGTTCTTCGCCGCCCATTGCGCCATCGGCTGCGTATCCTGCGGCAGCGTATGCGAGACGCGCACGATGTACGGTGAGCGCGTCGTGATCACCGACGTGGCCGCGTTCATGATCACCATCGGCTTCTTCGCCTCGGCGGAGATGGGCGCCACGGCGAGCGCGTTCGGCGTGAGCCCGAACCCGGCGAGGATGTCGACGTTGTCGCGCGTCAGGAGCTCCTGCGCGTGACGCTTCGCGATGTCGGGTGCGGGTCCGGTCGTGTCCCGGATGATGAGCTCGACCTTCCTGCCGCCGAAGACTTCGCCGTTGAGCTTGAGATACGTCTTCATGCCGCCGACGATCTGCGCGCCGTAGTCGGCGAACGGTCCCGAGAATTCGGCGATGACCCCGATGCTAACCGGTTCCTGCGCGGCGGCAGGTCCTGCCGCCGCGACGCCGACGACGATCAGCATCGCCGCGATGAGATGCTTCGCTAGCACCATGGCAACTTCTCCTCCGAATCGCCGGAAGCCCCGCACGGGGCCAAAACGCTCGGCAGCGAGGCCGCCGGCGACGCATTCATATTGAATCAATTCCTCCGGCATCGTACAGTCGTGCAAGCTGCGGACGCAACGTGCACGTCCGGAGGCATACGCTCCGCCCGACTCCCAAATGAAAGCGCTCGGCACCCTCGACGAACTGCCCCGCGACTACATCGCGGCGCTCACGCAGGCCAACCTTGTGCCGCTGTGGCCCAACCTGCGCGCGCTGTTGCCTCCCAAGGCGCCGCGCACGAATACGCTGCCCGCGCATTGGTCGTGGGTGGCGATCCGGCCGCTGTTGCTGCGGGCCGGAGAGTTGACGCCGATGGACAAGGCGGAGCGGCGCGTGCTCGTGCTGGCGAATCCGGGCCGTGGCCTCGAGAACCTGCAGGCGTCGGCGACGATCTACCTCGGCGTCCAGCTGGTGCTCCCCGGTGAAGTCGCGCCCAGCCACCGGCATACGCCTAACGCCGCGCGGATCGTGATCGAAGGCGAGGGCGCGGTGACGCTCGTCGACGGCGAAGCTTGCGCGATGGAGCCCGGCGACCTGATCCTCACGCCTACGGGCCAATGGCACGAGCATCGGCACGAGGGACGCGGCCCGATGATCTGGCTCGACGTGCTGGACCTCCCGCTCATGGTCTATCTCGACGTCTCCTATGTCGTGGAAGGCGCTCCGCAGGCCGCGCGACGGCCGCACTACCCCTACGGTTCGGGCGGGCTCGCACCGATCGCGCACGGCCGCCGGGCGCAAGCCCCTTATCCGTTGCTGCGGTACGAATGGCGGCGAACGCGGGAGGCGTTGGAGGCGCAAGCCAGTCGCTGCGAGCCGGGACAAGTCGTGCAGGTCGCCTACGTGAACCCCGAGACCGGCGGCGACTGCCTCAACACGATCGCCTTCGCGGCGCTTCTTCTGCGCCCGGGTGAAGAGATCGCGCTGCCGCGGATCTCGGCTGCGCGCGTATTCCATGTGGTCGACGGCGCCGGCGACGCCATGGTCGACGACACGTCCATCGCGTTCGAGCAGGGCGATACGTTCTGCGCGCCGGGCCTTGCCGGCGTGCGGCTGACGAATCGTTCGAGCCGTGCGCCGCTTCATCTTGTCACCGCCGACGAGTCGCCGCTGCAGCGCAAGCTGGGCGTGTACGAAGAGCGCTGAGGCGCTTCTACGAAAAGGAGGTCCCATGAGTCCGCTGTCACGCGTCTCGCTCTTCGCCGCGGCCTTCGGCATCGCTGCCGTGTTCTCGGCGCCGCTTTCCGCCCAGGAGGTCGTCAAGATCGGCTTCGCGTCGCCTCTCACGGGCGGACAGGCGAACTATGGCAAGGACAACCAGAACGGCGCGCAGATGGCGATCGACGAGCTCAATGCGCAGAAGCCGAAGATCGGCGGCAAGGACGTCAAGTTCGAGCTGATGGCCGAGGATGACCAGGCCGATCCGAAGATGGGTCCGCTCGTCGCGCAGAAGTTCGTCGACGCGAAAGTGAACGGCGTCGTCGGTCACTTCAATTCCGGCGTGTCGATTCCCGCGTCGTCGGTGTACTCGACGGCGGGCATTCCACAACTCTCGGTCTCGACCAACGTCAAGTACACGCAGCAGGGCTACAAGACCGCCTTCCGGCTGATGGCCGACGACGGCAAGCAAGGAAAGGCGCTCGGCGAGTACGCCGTCAAGACGCTCAAGCTGAAGCGCCTCGCCGTGATCGACGATGCGACCGCCTACGGCCAAGGGCTCGCCGACGAGTTCGCGAAAGCGGTGAAGGCGGCGGGCGGGACGGTGACGAAGCACGAGCACACGAACGACAAGGCGGTCGATTTCGCCGCGGTGCTCACTTCGATCAAGGCCACGAATCCCGAAGCGATCTTCTTCGGCGGCTACGACCAGCAGGCCGGGCCGATGGCGAAGCAGATGAAGCAGCTCGGGATGGACAAGGTGAAGCTGATGGGCGGCGAGACCGTGAACTCGGCGAAGTTCATCGAGCTGGCGGGTCCTGCGGCCGAGGGCGCGATCGCTTCGACGCCCGGCGCCGACCTCGCGTCGAGGCCCGGAGGCAAGGCGTTCGCGGACAAGTACAAGGCGCGCTTCGGCACGGACATCGGCCTCTACTCGCCGTACTTCTACGACGGCGTGATGCTGATCGCCGCGGCGATGAAGGCCGCGAATTCGACCGATCCCGCGAAGTACCTGCCTGCGCTCGCCAAGATCAACTACAAGGGCGTGACCGCCGACATCGCATTCGACCCGCGCGGGGATTTGACGCACGGGCTCCTGACGATCTTCACCGTGAAGAACGGCAAGTGGGAGGTCGTGAAGATCTGATGGCACGCGTGTCGCTCACCGATTCCGGCTGCACATGGTGAGTGACGGCAAGCGCATCGTCGGCATCCTGCTCGCGGCGGGGCGCGGCGAAAGGTTCGGCGGCGACAAGCTGCTCGCAAAGGCGGGCGCGGGTGCGAGCGCCGATGGAGCGCAAGTCGCCGGCGAATCGATCGGCGTCGCCGCATGCCGCAATCTCGTTGCGGCGCTGCCGGACGTGGTGGCCGTCGTGCGTCCGCATGACTCGAGGCTCGCGGAAGCGCTCGCTGCAACGGGTGCGCGGGTCGTGCGCTGCGAGAGCGCCGACGACGGGATGGGCGCGAGCCTCGCATGCGGCGTCAGGTCGACGCCGGAGGCGGCCGGCTGGATCGTCGCGCTGGGCGACATGCCGTGGATCGCCGCGTCGACGATAGAACAGGTGGCTCGCGCGATTGGCGGCGGTGCCGTGGTCGCCGCGCCGTTCCATCGGGGGCAGCGCGGCCACCCGGTGGGCTTTCACGCCCGCTGCTACGCCGAGCTCGCCGCGCTCGGCGGCGACGACGGCGCCAAATCGGTCGTTGCCGCACACCGCGAGGCGCTCATGCGAATCGACGTCGACGACCCGGGTGCGCTGCGCGACGTCGATCGGCCTTCTGATCTCGACTAGAACCGGTGAAGTCCCATGCGCGAGGTCGCCTTCAGGAACTGCGGAAGCTCATATGGAGCACGCATTGGCTTCCAGGCACTTTATACCAACCCGCTGGTCCCGTATCTAGTACCGGTCATCCAGCCCTTCGCGTTTGGTACGTCGAGTTCAACGCCCGCGATCGATCCCATGCAGGCGGTGGCCAACGGCCTATGTGAGGCAGCGCAACTTTGCTCTGCCCAGTCCTGTCTGTGATAACTTGCGGCACGGCGGTTCGTTCCTTGGAGCCTGCGATGACAGATGCACCAGTGAAGACACCGTGGCACCTTTGGCTAGTTGGCTTGATCGCGGTGCTGTTCAACTCCATCGGCGTATTCGACTTCGTTATGAGCATGGCGCAGGGTGCCAAGTACCAGGCCAGTGCGGGCATGACGCCGGATCAGATCGCCCATTATCAACAGATGCCGAGTTGGATGACGGTCGTCTGGGCGGTCGGGGTCTTTGCGGCTTTCCTGGCTTCGATCCTTTTGCTTCTGCGCAGGAGACAGGCGTTTCTCGTCTTCATTCTGTCGCTGGCGGCATTTGTCGTTAGTCTCCTTTACACCTACGTCCTCACAAACGGGGGAGCGGTGATGGGTCAGCAGATGGCGATCACGAGCGCCGTCATCGCGGGGCTGCTCGCTTTCTTCAGTTGGTACTCTCGGTTCATGACCCTGCGCGGCGTGCTCCGCTAACGCAAGGGCGGAGTGGCGACTCCGGTCGAACGGCAGCTATTCAAGTACGCGCAGAGTTGGCTCGTCCGCGAATGGAAACCGTTTGAGTGCGGTAGCGCCGGGTCGAGCTCACGCCACCGGTGGCGGATTGCGCGCAAGAAAAGTGCGGCGCTGATGCCAATACGGGTATGCCGGCCGCACTGCACTCGCCTTGTCGAGGCTCGCGATTTGATCGGAACTAAGCTCGAGATCGGCTGCCGCCAAGTTGTCTTGGAGCTGCGCAACGTTCCGGGCGCCGATCACGATCGACGAAATCGTCGGTCGGCTGAGCAGCCAAGCGAGTACGACACGAGGGATCGACTCGCCTGTCTGGCCGGATATCGCTTCGAGCGCATCAGTGATCTTGTGCAGGCGCTCTTCCGGAACCTCCCAGCTGGCGTCCGTGCCGGACCGACTGTCCGCAGGTGCCGCCTTGTTGCGCCCTACCTTGCCGCTGAGCTTGGCGCCCGCAAGCGGACTCCACACCAGCGTCCCGACGTTCTGATCCAGTCCGAGCGGCATCAGCTCCCACTCGAAGTCACGGTCGGTGAGCGTGTAGTAGACCTGATGCGTCACGGGCCGGGGCAACGAATGCTTGTCCGCAAGCGACAACATTTTCATCAGGTGCCAGCCGGAGAAGTTGGACACGCCGAAATAGCGAATCTTTCCCGCACACGCGAGGTTGTCGAGCGCAGCCAGCATTTCCTCGACAGGGGTTTGCGCGTCGAATGAATGCAGCTGGTACAGGTCGATGTAATCGGTGCCAAGGCGCCGCAAACTAGCCTCGCAACATTGAATGATCCTCGCGCGGGAGGTGCCGTGGTCGTTGGGGCCCTCGCCCATGGCCATGCCCACCTTCGTTGCAAGCAGGACCTTGTCGCGTCGCCCCTCCACGGCCTTGCCGAGGATCTCCTCCGACATGCCGCGGGAATACGCGTCGGCCGTATCGAACATGTTGCAGCCCATGTCCAAAGACACGTCGACAAGCGAGGTCGCTTCCGCTACGTCGGTGCTGCCCCATTTCTTGAAGAATTCCGTACCGCCGCCGAACGTCGCCGTTCCCAGCGTCAGTGCCGGGACTTTTAGGCCCGACCCGCCAAGATTGCGATACTGCATCGTCAGTCTCTCCGCAAAATTGATTTGATCGCGATGCCGCCGGAACAGCTGCACTCAGCGATCACGCGCTGCCTTCCGGCTGCCACATGTCGGGCTGGAGCTGGGAACTGCGCGCCTCTTCCTGCTGCGCCTTCCACCACGCGAGGAAATCCTTCTCCTCGAGCGGGCGTCCGATCAGGAAGCCCTGCGCGGATTCGCAGCCATGGTTCTTGAGGAAGGCGAACTGCGCGCGCGTCTCGACCCCCTCGGCGATCACCCGCAAGCCGAGCGAGTGCGACAGCGCGATGATCGCCTGCGTGATCGTGACGTCGTTGCTGCTGTGCTCGAGGCCGTGCACGAAGCGCTGGTCGATCTTGAGCGCCTCGATCGGCAGTCGCGCGAGATACGAAAGGCTCGAGTAACCCGTACCAAAGTCGTCCACGGTGATGGAGATCCCGCGCTCCTTCAGCTTCACGAGCGTCGCGACCGCTTTCTCCGGATGGCTGATGATCACGCTCTCGGTGATCTCGAGATCGAGATATTGCGGCGCGAGGCCGCTCGCGCGGAGCGCCTCGTCGACGACCGCCAGGCAGCTGTCGTGCTGCAGCTGATGCACCGAAAGATTGACGGAGAGCCGCAGCATCATGCCGATGCGGTGCCAGGCGACGAGCTGCCGGCAGGCGTCGCGCAGCACGCGCGCTCCGAGCGCCTGGATCATTCCCGATTCCTCGGCGATGGGAATGAACTCCGACGGCGGGATCACCCCGCGCGACGGATCCCGCCAGCGCAGCAGTGCTTCGACGGCGCGGGTGCGTCCGGTCTGCAGATCCACTTGCGGCTGGTAGGCGAGGAAGAACTCGTTCTGCAAGAGCCCGCGCCGCATGTCGGTCTCGAGCTGCAGCCTTGCCTGAACGCGGGCGTTCATGTCGGCGGTGTAGAAGCGGTACGCGTTGCGCCCGACTTCCTTGGCGGCGTACATCGCGGTGTCGGCCTGCTTGATCAAGGTCACCGGATCGTTCGCGTCGAGCGGGAACATCGAGATGCCGATCGAGCACGTCAGCGTCGGCGTCTGGTCCGCGAGCTTGAACGGCGTCAGGAACGACTCGCGGATGCGCGCCAGCACCGTCATCGTCTCGAAAGTCGCGTGGGCGGGATCCAGTCCGGGCAGGATGACGACGAATTCGTCGCCGCCGAGCCGCGCGACCGTATCGGATTCACGGACCGCCGTCAGGAGACGCTGCGACACTGCCTGCAGCAGCTGGTCGCCCGAGTCGTGGCCGAGCGTGTCGTTGATGCGCTTGAAGTGATCGAAATCGAGGAACAGGCAAGCGACGTGCGCGCCGTTGCGCTGCGACAGCGCGAGAATCTGCTTCAGGCGCTGGTTGAGCAGCGCGCGGTTGGGAAGACCGGTCAGGATGTCGTGCTGCGCGAGCTTGTAGGCGTGCGCGGTGGCTATCTCGAGCTCGTGGGTCCGCTGTGCGACCTTCTCCTCCAGCGTGCGCTGATAATTCGCCACCTCGGCCTGCGATTCGGAAAGCCGCTGCGTCATGTGGTTGAACGCGTGGGTGAGAGAGCCCAGCTCGTCGGAGGAGCGCGGGGTAACGAACACGTCGAGCTTGCCGGCGCCCACGGCACGCGCCGCGCGCATCAGCCGATGCATGGGTGCGACGAGGCCGCGCGTCAGCAGGAACGTCGCCCCGATCGTAAGGCCGATCAACAGCGCGATGACCGACAAGGCGCCGATCAGGTGCTTGCGGAACTGGCTGTTCAGGCGATCGAACGTCATGCCGAGCCGGACGTAACCCAGCGTGCTGTCGGATCCGGACAGCGGCAGGGCTGCGGCGATGTCCGCGCCTTCCGGCGAGGCTTGATTCAAGCCCATCGCGGCGACGATCTTCGTGCCGCTCACGGGGCCAATCAACTCGATGTAGCGCCGGCCCCGAATGGTGACGTCGGCAGCCGAGGTGCTGCCGGCGGCTGGCAGCGGTGCATCCGCGGGTATTGGCGGCGGACCTGCTGGGCCGAGCGCATCCGTGATGCGCCGCACCGCCATGACCTCGCCCTTGCGATCGACGATCGCGGCGTACGCGATATCGCCTTCGGTCGACAGGCTCGCGAGAATCGCTTCGAGGTACGCGCGGTTGTTGTTGTAGAGACCGAACTCCGACAGCTCGGTGAGCATCGCGAGCGCGCTGGCGCCGCGCTGGCGCAAATCCGCCGTCTCGTCCCGCCATTGTTGCCACACGTAGAAGCCGGTCGTCCCGATGGCGGTCAGGAAGATGAGGCCGATGGTGAGGAGGTTGAGCTTGGTGAGGAGTCCCATCCGCACGCGCGGCAGCGAAAGCCCCGAAGCGGAATCGGTCGCGTGGGCCACCGAGCGCTTGCGGAAGAGCCTCATGGGCAGGCGCTCATTTGCGGCCTCCGCGGGCTGTCGCATGGTGCGGGATGCAGCGTTGTCGGCCGCTGTCAATCGCTCGCGGACGCGCGCTGCGCGCCTCCCTCGCCTTCGGCTCGGCCCGCTCGCTCATTCCACCGTCAGCGGTATCTTGCCGATGCGTCCCTGCCACTCGCGGGGCCCGGTCTCGTGCACCGAGGTGCCGGCCGAATCGACGGCGACGGTGACGGGCATGTCCTTCACGTCGAACTCGTAGATCGCTTCCATCCCGAGATCGGCGAAAGCGACCACGCGCGAGCTGCGGATCGCCTTCGACACGAGATAGGCGGCACCGCCGACCGCCATCAGGTACGCCGCCTTGTGCTTCTTGATCGCGGCGACACCCACGGGTCCTCGCTCTGCCTTGCCGACCATTGCGATGAGTCCCGTCTTGGCGAGCATCATGTCGGTGAACTTGTCCATTCGCGTCGCGGTCGTCGGTCCTGCGGGGCCCACGACCTCGTCGCGAACGGGATCGACCGGTCCAACGTAATAGATCACGCGATTGGTGAAATCGACGCCCGGCGGCAACGGCTCGTTCTTCGCGAGGAGATCGGCGATACGCTTGTGCGCCGCGTCGCGCCCGGTGAGGAGCTTGCCCGAAAGCAGGAGTCTCTCCCCGGGCTTCCACTGCGCGACCTCCGCGCGTGTCAGCGTATCGAGATTCACCCGCCTCGACGTGGGCGCGGGCGACCAGGAAACGTCGGGCCAGCGGCGAAGGTCCGGCGGCTCGAGCTTCGCCGTCCCGGAGCCGTCGAGAACGAAATGCGCGTGGCGCGTCGCCGCGCAGTTGGGAATGAGCGCAACGGGTTTCGACACCGCGTGCGTCGGATAGTCGAGGACTTTCACGTCCAGCACCGTCGACAGGCCGCCCAAGCCCTGGGCGCCGATGCCGAGCGCGTTGACCTTCTCGAAGAGCTCGAGGCGGAGCTCCTCCGTCGCGCTCTTCGGCCCGCGGCGCCTGAGCTCGTGGATGTCGATGGGATCGAGCAGCGCCTCTTTCGCGAGGACCATCGCCTTCTCCGCGGTGCCGCCGATGCCGATGCCGAGCATGCC
>Ga0068862_100004248_pt1 | contig 12131 bp, 13 predicted proteins | sample KBSSwiS52_FD_66598 | JGI IMG/M metagenome (GOLD analysis project Ga0068862, IMG submission 66598) | Switchgrass rhizosphere microbial communities from Kellogg Biological Station, Michigan, USA - KBS Switchgrass S5-2 | ecosystem: Host-associated > Plants > Roots > Rhizosphere > Soil ... | reverse complement strand
CGCTCTCGGGGATGGTCGAGGAGGTGGTGCTGGCGCTCGACGCCGACTCGGCCGGCCAGGAGGCGATGCTGCGCGCCCAGCGGGTCGCGGCGGGGAGGAGGATGCGGCTGCGGGTGGCGGCGATGCCGGCGGGCGAGGATCCGGCCGAGATGGTCGCCGAAGGCGGCGGCGCCGAGCGCTTCCGCGAGATCGTTGACGCCGCCGCCGAGCTTGCCGCCTTCCAGGTCGGGCTGGTGCTCGACCGCACCGACGTCGGCTCGCCGACCGAGCGCGACCGCTCGCTGGGCGAGGTGGCGCCGATCCTCGCCGCGATGGGCGAGGGCATCGTCCGCGAAGAGCTGGTCCGCCAGGTCGCCGACCGCCTCGACCTCGAACCGGCGCTGGTGATGGGCCGGGTGGTCGCGGCGACGCCGGCGAGCGGGGGAGGGAGCGGCGAGGAGCCGCGCCCGCGGCGCGAAGCCAGCCCGGAGTCCGCGCCGTCGCCGCGCCCCCAGCCCGCCTCGCTGACCTCGCGCGAGCGCCGCGAGCGGGCGCTGCTAGCGATGTGCATCGCGCTGCCGGCCGAGGGCCAGACCTATCTCGAGCGGCTCGACGGGGCGCACCTCTCGGCGACCGGTGCCCGTGCCGTCGCCTGGCTGCGCGAGCACCCTGGTGACCTCGCCTCCAACCTGCCCCGCGGCGATGACGAGCTCGCCGGCCTCGTCACCGAACTGGTGATGCTCTCGCGCGAGGAGCCGGCCTCCTCAGAGGCGATGGAGCTGAATTTCCTCCTGCTCGAGCAGCGCCGGCTCGAGGACGAGCTCGCCGCCGCCGGCGAACGCGGCGACTACGAGCGCCGCACCAGCCTCAGCCGCGAGCGGGCGGCGCTGGTCGAGCGGATCGCCCACGCCAGCGGTTGACCCCACGACACCCGACGGACCGCTAAATTCCCTAGTGAAGTCGGCGCTCGCCGGCAGCGTTCCGGGGTAGCTCAATCGGCAGAGCATTCGGCTGTTAACCGAAGGGTTGTGGGTTCGAGTCCCACCCCCGGAGCTTTCGGAGGTACTCTGCGCCGCGTGAACGGCAACCCCGTCGCCGAATCCTCAGCGGTCGTCGGCTCGGCCGCTGCGACCGGGGCCACCGGTGTCGTCGGCTCGGCCGGCGTGGTCGGCTCCGCAGGGGTCGTCGGCTCCGCAGGCGTCGTCGGCGCCTCGGGCGTGATCAGCAGCGTTGGCGTCGGCGGCTCGTCTGTGGTTGTCGGTAGCGCCGGGATCGCTCTCAGCATCGCCGTCGTCGGTTCCGCCGGCATCCTCGGCGGCTTGGCCAATGTGGCCTGCGCGGGTTGCGTCGGCTGCATCGGCTGTGTGAACTGCCGAGGCTGCGTGGGGTGCATCGGCTGCGTCGGGCTCACGGGCGCCGTCGGGCGCGTCGGCGAGCGGGCTTAAGCCTTCACCGCGGCGCCAGCTTCTCGACCACCCCGGCGCGGCGTGGCGCCTAGGTCCGAGCGCCACCCCGCACGCGCTGGAACAGGTAGATCGCCAGCAGGACCAGGATGATCACGATGAGGATTCCTACGATCGTCACGATGCTTCCTCCTTCCCTATGGATTTGAGGTTCTTAAGGAGTGCCCGGCCAGCCTGAAGGGCAAACATCGCGGCGGTTCGCGAAGTGGCTCAGTCGGGGGACGGCCACGCGGCCGCGGGAACTGCCGCGTTGTGGCCGACCACCCTCCGCACCTCGGCGACGGCGTCTTCGGGCGACTGCGCCTCGACGATCGCCTTCAGCTCGCCCCGCTTGCCGCTCGCATCACCTGCCACCGCTATCGAGGCAGCGTGGAGGTCCCGCCTGACATCCGGTTTTAGGGCGGTCCACATCGGGACAACGAACTTAGACACAACCCAGAAACGGAGCGCTGGAGGGAGCGTCAGTGTGTACTCGGTCTGTATCGCGACCGGGGGCAGGTCAGGCTCCGGGGGCCGCCAGTTGCTCGACCAGCTCGGCCCCGCGCACCGAGCCGTCGTGCTCACGCCCCCAGGCGGCGATCTGGCCCGCCCGCGCTGTGAACGCGGGCTCGGCCAACATCCGCCGCACCGCCCAGCGCAGCGGCCCCGGCCGGCACAGCCGCCAGGGCAGCGAGAGGCCGGCGCCGCACCAGTCGAGTCGCATCGCGGTCTCGCTCATGTCGCCGGTGATCGGGCTGACCAGGACCGGGGTGCCGGCGCCGAGGGCGCGGGCGACGGTCCCGTGCCCGCCGTGCGAGACGACCAGCGAGGCGGCCGGCATCAGCTGGCTATAGCTCAGCCACTCGACCAGCACCGCGTTGGCCGGCACCTCGATCGGCCTCTGCGGCCGCACCCGGTTGGTCGTCGCCACCACCCGCACCGGCTCCCGCGCGAGCGCCCCCAGCGCGGTCCGGACCAGGTGGTTGCCGGAGTCGTGGGCGGTACTGGGGGCGACGAGGACGAGCGGGTCCTCGCCCGGCGGCAGCTCGATCTCCGGATAGGGCTGCTCGAAGCTCATCGGCCCGGTCACCTCGACCCCGGCCGGCCAGGAGCGCGGGTACTCGAGCTGCGGGTAGGTGGCGACCAGGGCCAGTCGCTCGCTGATCCCGCCGTGGAAGCGCTCGAGCGGCGCCAGGCCGAGCCGCTCGCGCTGCAGGTTGAGGTCGCGGCGACCATGCTCGAGGCCGACCGCCAGCGCCCTTTGCCCGGCCCGCCAGACCGCTCGGCCGACGGGGGTCCGCGCCTGCCGCAGGCCGATCGAGAAGAACGGCTGCCCCGGCTCGACCACCGGATAGAGGTGCGGGATCAGGGTTGCCAGCGGCACCCCGGCCCGCTCGGCGGCCAGCGCCGGTGCCAGGGTGAGGATGTCCGAGACCGCGACGTGGGGGTCGAGCTCGTCGAGCAGCGGCTGCAATGCCCGCGCCGCCTCGCCGGCGTGGCGACCGTCCTCGGAGTCGGGCTCGGGTGGCGGGAACATCCGGTATTCCTCGGCCGCGGCGAAGCGCAATCCGGCGCCCTCGACCGCGGCGCGGCGATCCTCCCAGGTCTCGACCACGACCTCATGGCCGCGATCACGCAGCGCCCGGGCCAGGGCAATCGCCGGGAAGGCGTGGCCGGGGTCGCCGAAGGCGGCGACGAGGACCCGCAGCGGCATAGTCCCTCGCTCTCGGCCGCAGGGCTTCAGCCAGCGGTGACGTAGCCCTCGCCGGGCCGGGTGAGGACGATCTCCGGGACGTGGCAGCTGGGAGAGGTGCGGAGCAGGAAGCGGACCGCCTCGCCGATGTCGCTTGGCTGGATCAGCGGCTCGCCGATCTGCTCTTTGATGAACTCGGCCATCTCGGTGTCGACGAAGCCCGGCGCCAGCGCCGTGCATTGGATCCCCTCCTTGGCGACCTCGCGCTCGGTCGATTCGGAGAAGCTGATCACCGCCGCCTTCGTCGCCCCGTAGACGGAGAGCCAGGCGGGGCCAGCTTTGCCGGCCAGCGAGGCGGTGTTGACGATCAGCGCCTTGCCGTGCTCGGCACCGGCTTCTTTCAGCAGCGGGAGGCCCTCGCGGGTGCCGAGGATCAGCGCCCGCAGGTTGACCCCGAGCTGCATGTCGACGAATTTCGCCTGGATCTCCTCGAGCGAGGCGCCGACGCCCATTCCGGCGTTGTTGACGAGCGCATCGAGGCGGCCGTAGCGCTCCTTGTGGGCGTCGAAGATCGCGACCACCTCCTCCTCGGAGGTCATGTTGGCGGGCACGGTGAGGACCTCGAAGCCGTCGTCGCGCAGGGGCTGCACCGCCTGCTCGAGTTTCTCCGGGCGCCGCGCCGAGAGCGTCAGCCCGTAGCCTTCCTCGCCGAGCACGCGGGCGATCGCGAGTCCGATCCCGCCCGAGGCCCCCGTGATCAAAGCCGCTCGCTGCGCCATTCCCACTCCTTCCCGTTCGCCGACGGCGCCACCCTATCTGGCCGCGGGCAGGCGCGCGGGGGTCCGGTCGGAGGGCTTTGTTCTGAGAACATGCCGGGCTTGATGCGGGTCCCTCGAACACTCGTCGCTGCCGCCTGCCTGCTCGCGGTACTGACAGCGCTCGCCGGCTGCGGCAGCGATGACGGCTCCGAAGGCGGCGGCAAGCGCCCGGCGCCGCCCGCCGAGAGCACGCCGGCGCCGCCGAAAAGCGCCTTCCCGGCAGCCGACGGCAAGACCCTGCGGCAGATCCTAAATGGCGCCGACGCCCCGGCCGAACTGAAGATCAAGCCACAGGCGATGGTCTTCAGTGTCGGCCTCAACCGCTATCCGTTCGGCGTCTTCGAAAAGAGCGAAGGCGACCGGGAAGGCGCCGAAGTCGCCGACGCCGAAGTCGCGATCTACTACGCCAGGGTCCCCACGGCGCGCGGCAAAGGCTCCAAATCGGGGGCCAAGGGGGCGGTGGCGAAGGCGGCGGGGGAGGCGCTCGACCAGCCGGCGCGTGGCCCCTTCCCGGCGACGATCGAAACCCTGGCGACCGAGCCGCAGTTCGAAGCGAAGTCCACCGCCGACGATCCGGACGCCGCCCGGGTCGTCTACTCCGCCCAAATACCGCTGCCGGAAAAAGGCCAGTGGCGGTTCGCAGCGCTGATCAAGGAAGGCGACAGGGTCGGCTCGGTGGTGGGACTACCGAGCGCCAACGCGGCCGAATTCAACGCGGTTCCGCACGTCGGCGGGAGAGCTCCGCTGATTCACACGCCGACCGCGCAGGATGTAGGCGGGGACGCGTCGAAGATCACGACTCGAATACCCCCCGATACCCAGAACGAAGTCGATTACGCGGACGTGCTGGGGAAAGAACCGATCCTGCTCTTGTTCGCAACCCCCAAGTTCTGCCAGAGTCGGGTCTGCGGCCCTGTCGTAGACGTGGCCGAACAGGCGAAGGCAAAATTCGGCAAAGAGGCCCGATTTATCCACATGGAGATCTACAACGACAGCGATCCGAGCGACCTCACGGTCCTGCCGCAGGTGCGAGCGTTCCATCTGCCGAGCGAGCCCTGGCTGTTCGCGATCGGCAAAGAAGGGGTGGTTAAGGCGGCGATCGAGGGCGGCTTCGGGACCGAACTGATGGACGAAGCGGTGGAAAAGGCGGTGGGCAAGTGAGCGACAAAGCGGCCGACGAGACGGAGCTCCTCGAGTCGTTTGCCGAAGAGGCGCGGCGCCGTTGCGACGTCATCTCCGCCGGCCTCGCCACTGCGACGACCGACTTCGAGACGATGCGGGCCGAAGCCCACGCGCTGCGCGGCACCGCCGGCGTCGTCGGCCTTCGTCGCCTCTCCGAGCTGGCCGGCTTGATGGAGTCCGACCTGGCCGAAGCGAAGAAGACCGGCTCGATCCGCGGCGGCCGCGACCACCAGATCGCCGATGCCGCCAAGGCCCTCGCCGAGGGCGCCGCCGCGGCGGCCAAGGGCGAAGAGGAGCCGCCGGACGTCGGCCGCTCGCTCGCCCAGCTGTTCAGCGCCTAGGCAGGCCTTGGCGCTACAGCGTCAGCTGCCGCTCGCCGCGGCGGCCGAGGATCATCCGCAGGTTGCTGCCCGGTTCGCCCTCCGGCCAGGCTTCGTAGACGACTTCGCCGGCCGTCTGCCGCGTCACCGCAACCGCCACCACCGCGTGTTCCGCGGTTTCCGCCTCGACGGTCCTCAGATCCCTCTCCCGGCGCCGTTGCCGTTCCCAGGCGGCGACTACGAACTTTCGCATTTCAGAGTTTTACCCGAAATTGCTTACCCAAAACAACTTCGATCGTTCGGGTCTTGTAAGGACGTATCGTCAGCGGGGCAATTTCGGGGCGGTAGCTCAGTTGGTCAGAGCACGGGACTCATAATCCCTTGGTCGCTGGTTCGAGTCCAGCCCGCCCCATTTCGTGGCGACGGGCTGGGTGCTTGGGTGTCAGTCCGGGATGCCGGGAGGGCCGATGATCCGGATGTCGTACTGCGCGGCAGCCGCCGCGAGCGCCTCGAAGTCGGGCGGCTCGGTCGGCGCCGGAGGGATCTCGAGCCGCGCCGCCGGCTCACCTACGGCGCGGACGAAGCGCTCGAAGCCGGCGGGCTCGGCGACGAGCAGGAAGCGCGCCTGCTCGGAACTGACCACGAAAGTGTGGGGAACGCCCTTCGGCCCGAAGACGAACGTCCCGGCCGGCGCTACGGAAACCTCGCCGCCGACCCAAAAGGTCAACTCCCCCTCGAGGACGTAGAACCACTCGTCCTCGCGACTGTGGACGTGAAGGGGGGAGCCGCTGCCCTGGGGCGAGAGGTGCTCGATCACGGCGACGCCCCCGCCGGTGGTCTCCGCCGACGACTTGATCGTGGCGAGGTTCCCGAGGAACCAGAGCGACTCACCCTCGCCGGGGCCGGCGACGATCGGGACGGCTGACTCGGTCGTACTGCTCATCTGCGACTCCTCCTTGGCGTTGTTGGTCGATGCCAACAGCCTGCTGCACGGGGGGCGCCGCGTCCATCCCCCGGGAGCGGGGATATTTTCCACCTCGAAGACGGCCGTGGGGATAATCAGGCGATGCACGAGTCGCGCTGGTCAGTGGAGCGGCTCCAACGGGAGATCGCCGTACTCGGCGCCCGAGGCCTGCCGCGGAACGACTACTTCGTTGAGCTCGCGCCGCGCCTGCGGCGGGTGATCGAGAGCGACGCCAGCTGCTGGCATACCCTCGATCCGCAGACCCGCCTCCTAACCAGCGACGATCCGACCGAGCTGATCGAGCGAGGAGTATTCACGGCTGAGGGCGCGGTCGCCGCCGGCGAGCTCCTGGTGCGCAGCGAGTACCTGGTCGAAGATCGCAACACCTTCGCCGAGCTCGCCTCGCGCCGGGTGCCGGTTGGGACGCTCGAACAGGCGATGCGGGGGCATCCCGAGCGCAGCGCCCGCTACCGGGACCTGCTCGAGCCCGCCGGGATCCCGCACGAGCTCCGCGCGGCGTTTCTCTTGCGCGGACGCGTTTGGGGGGCCGTCCACATCGCCCGCCGCGAGACCAGCGGTGCGTTCTCCCAGCGGGACGCTGACGCCCTGGCCCGGGTCGCCGGCGCGATCGCCGAGGGCATCCGCGGCTCACTTCGCTTCGACGCTGCACGGCGGGGCTCCGGCGAAGAAGCTCCCGGCCTGATCGTTCTCGACGGCGCCGGCGAGATCGAGCTGCTGACGGTGCCGGCGCGGCGAATGATCGAGTCCATCGGGTCTGACGCCCTGGTCTACGGAGAGGGCGAGCTGCCTTCTTCTGTGTTGGCTCTGGCGTCGTTCACGCGCAACCACGAGGCAATGCGAAACGCCGGCGGGAACGTGGTGACCGTCCCCGGTCGGGACGGCTGGATCACCCTCCACGCCTCCAGACCCGATCCCGCCGGCGATCGCGTGGCGATCGTGATCGAGCCCGCGTCCGGACCGCGCTCGGCGACCCTCAGGCTCGAGGCGCACGGAGCCACCGCCCGCGAGCGTGAAGTCGCCACCCTTATGGCCCGCGGCCTCACGAACCCGGAGATCGCCGAGGCACTCGTCCTCTCTCCGCATACGGTCCAGGACCACGTGAAGAGCCTCTTCGACAAGCTTGGAGTCGGCTCTCGGCAGGAGCTCGTCGCCCGCGTCTTCCTCGACGAGTACCTGCCCGAGGTCGTGCAGAAAACGCCGCTCACCTCGCGCGGGCGCTTCGAGCTGCCGTGACCAGCTCGCAAATGCGCCGGGCGACGCATTGGTTCGAATACCGTCCAGTCCGCCCCACTGGACGACCTAGTCGACGAGCTCGGCAAGCCGCGCGAGGCCGGGACGCACGTTCTCTACGAAGCGCCGCACAGCCCCTTGAACCTGGGCTTCGCCGGAGCGGCTGCTGAGACCGCTCGTGGGGTTCAAGCGCGAACGGTCGAGCCAGGCGGAGATATCGGGCTCTTTGGACCAGGCGTAGTCGGCGTTCACCCGTTCAGGGTCGCTCGCGCCCAGTCGAGGTCGGTATCCGGGTATCGAGTCGGCGGGCACAGTCGATTCTTCTCCGAGTCCTCTTCACGATGGGCCTCGACGAAGGCGATCAGGGCGGCGGCAAAGGGCGGCAGTCCGAGGCGAATCGGCTGTAGCGTGATCCGGCCCCCGTCGAAGACCGGCAGGATCGGCCGCCGGGGCAATCCCTCCGCGGTGCAGTGAACGTGGACGTGGCCCGGACCGGTGGGAATCGTGCCCTCATCGAGGACGATCCGGTCACGCTCGATGGCACGAACGTGACCGCCCCGATCGACGTTTCGGATGTCGCGCAGCAGCTCGATCTCCCAATCGCTGATCGTGGCGCCCTTGTGCATCGTGGGGCGCACGTTCGGGTCGACCCGCCGCAGCTGACCCGCGTCCTCGAGACGGTCGAATAGATCATCGGCCGAGGCCGCGCCCGCCGCAGCCTCTATCTGCAGAGAGATGCCTTCGAGGAAATCGCCGACGAGCTCGCCCGGCTGAAAGTAATGACGGTTGAGCAGCCACGCCTCCCTCGGCTTGATCCAGCGGATCGCTTCCGGTGAGACCCCGTTTTCGAGCAGCCACAGACAGGTGTCGATCGCAGTTTTGCCGCCGCCGACGACGACGTATCCGTCGGGGTTTTGGGCCAGGTTCACGAGGTCTCCTGGAGTCACGCATGCAACTCCCGGCTCGACCAGAAATGAGGGCGGAGATTCAGCTGGAATCGCGGGAGGGAGGTACCTGGCGTCGACTACGCGCTTCCCGACGTCGACCTCGAACGCCTCGCCCGTGAGCCGGGAGACGAAGCGGCCCTCGGCAACGTGCTCGCACTGTGGGAAGAAGCGGACCTGGCCCGACGGGATCAGCCGCTCCCCCATCACCCGCTCGTAGTAAGCGCAGATCTCGGCGGCGCTCGCGCGCTCGTACATGCCGGCCTCAGGCCCATTGGCCTGGCGGGACTCGCCGCCGAGCGGCGTCGAGTTCACGCCGTAGTACCTGGAGGGCTGGTGCAAGCGGACAAAGGGGTAGGCGCTGAGCCAGTGCCCGCCGGGTGCGTGCCGACGATCGACCATCACGACCTGGGCATCGGTCTCCTCAACGAGCGTGTCGGCGAATGCCATGCCAAGCGCGCCGCCCCCGACAACGAGGTAGTCCGCTTGCAGCTGATTCGCCGAGATAGGCCTCTCCTCCTCACGGTGACAGGGCGAGACGAATCCGCCGCGGCGTGACCGCTCTTCCGACCGGTCTGATCATAGGTCTCGCTTCGCCAGGTTCAAATACCGTCCAGCCCGCCCGTAAATACGAGTCAGCGTCGGTCGCGCAGGGCGAAGAGCGTTGAGCCGGACTTGGCAAGGGAGGCTGCCGCTGAGAGGCTCAGAGGGTCTCGGCTTCCGTCTGACTCTCCGGAGGTCCGAAATGAAGCAGAAATTGCCTCGCGTGATCCTCGTAGTTGCCGCATCCTGCGCAGCGGTGATGCCATTCGCCAGCTCGGGTGCCGCCGCTGTTGTGACCACCTTGACCTTCATGGAGCCCGAAACTGGGGCAACGTTTGCGTTCATCGACAACGCGCCGAAGACCGGTCCCGGCGTGATCAGTGCCGGCGACGGATTTGTAATCGAGGCGCGGCTTGAAGCAAAGGGCCGGACGATCGGCAGCTTGCAGGCCAGTTGCGTCACGGCCGACACCACGAGCCACGTGGCCAAGGCTGAATTCATCTGCACTGCGATCTACAAACTGGCAGGACAGGGCACGCTCACGGCACAAGGGATAAACAGAGGCAGCAAGACGAACGGAGCGATCACCGGAGGGACCGGCGCGTACGCGGGCGCGCATGGAACCTTCACTTCCAAGGGCGTCAACGGCGGCTCGATGACGACCGTGACTCTGTTGGAATAGACAGCGGCGCGGCGGTTTGGGCGGCCGCGCTTCGATGCTCGAAGCTGATGCGTCGGAACGTCTCGACGATGCCGCGGCCGAACCGCGAAGGCGGTCCGGATAGCCGCTTCCCGTCCCAGCGCCCGTGGCTGGACCTTCCGGCAGCGGCGCGCCGCGGCGCGCCGCTGCCGAACTTCGGGGCTCAGCGCGTGAGGCGCCAGGTCCTGCAGAAGGTGAGGAGGACACCTTGTCCGTGACGCTCTCAGCAGGGCGGCTAGGGCCGCGTCGATCCCCTTACTCCTCGTCCTCTTCATCGCTCGGGTGGACGATCCGCTGCGCCACCGACCAGTTGACCTTGACGTCGCGATAGGTGACGCCTGCCTCCGGTTCCTCGGGAAGGTTCTCCCGCTCAACCTCGGCCTCGGTTTCGTGGTCGGGTTCCCCGTAGTAGCTGACCCGCCTCTTCTCCGGCACCTTGCCGAACGTCACCTCCTTCGCCTTGATCGAGGTGAAGAAGTCGAGGTCGGGGCGGCGGCCGCTCATCGGGCGGCCGCCTTTTCGACGTCGTGGACGGTGACGCGGCCTTCGCTGCCGGTGCCCTCGCAGTCGTCGATGTCGACGCCGGCGTCCTCGGCCTTGCGCAGGGCCGCCTCGGTCGCATTGTGCTTCATCGCCCGCCGCAGACGCCGCCTTTCACCCAGCTCCGCCGCTTTATGGCCAGCGGCGAGACCGAGGTCTTTGACCTCGTCCGCGGCGGCGGTGCCGAGCTCTTTTGCGATCAGCTTCGCCACCTGTTTGGCGATTCCGCCGCCGCTGGCTCCCGGGCCACCGTTGCCTCCTTCGCCGCCGTTTCCGCCCCCGGCAAGCTGACCGAGTGCGCCGAGGGAGCCGGCGCCCTGACCGAGGCCGCCCACGGCCTGGCCAGCGCCTTCTCCGAGGCCGCCGACCGCTTGCCCGGCGCCTTCGCCGATCTGGCCAACCGCCTTGTTCGCGCCCTCGCCGACTTCGCCGACCGCTTTACCGGCGCCGCCGCCTACGTCCTCAACGGCCCCACCGGCGCCTTTACCGACGTCCTTCACCGCGCCGCCGGCTCCCTCGCCGACGTCTTCGACCGCACTACCGGCGCCTTCGCCGATCTGGCCAACCGCCCTGTTGGCGCCTTCGCCGACTTCGCCGACCGCTTTGCCGGCGCCTTCGGTTACTGGTTCGAGGGAGTGGGCGATGGTCTGGAGCACCTCCGGATTGCGGTCCAGCGTGGTCAGAACCCGGTCGATGATCGCGGTGACGTGGTCGAGCCGCGCCCGCAACAGGGCCTGAGCTTCGACGCCTTTGATGTTGAGTTCGACTTTGCCCAGCTCGGCGTGGACGCCGACGCTCAACTTCACGAGGTCGAGCACCTCCGCGTGAAGCGAGATCCGGGCCACGAGGTCGTCGAGCTCAAAGTGGATCTCGTCGACCTTGACCACGGGGATGTCGACGACGACGTCCGGCTCATCCGTGTCGCTGATTTCGCCGGGATCGATGATCGTGTAGTCCTCGTACATTCGCTCCGGCACGGTCGAATCGGAGCCCTGGTTGCGGATTTGGGCTTTTCGCCCGCCGCCATTCGAGCTCTGTTTCTGCTTCTGCGGGGTCGGACTTTTATTTCGCCCGCTGCCTCGTTTCCGCTGCTTGACCGCCTGGCGCCCCTTGCTTTCCGAGGATTTCGATCTTGACTGGCGGCGGTTGCTCTTGCTCTTGGTCTGCTGGGCCATCGGTCTTCCCCTCATCTCGCTCGAGCGCCTCCCCGCATAGGAAATCCTTCCCTTTGAGAGGGATCGCAAACGCGCGTCGTGATCGCCGGCGCCAGCCACCTCGCCGCGGGCTAAGCCATCCCGCGCTGATCCGGCACGGGATGGTCGGTTAACGTCCGGGGATAAGAAGCTCGAGCCGGTCCCGGCCCATCCGACAGCTGCGCCGAAGCCTGGTGGCGCTTCTGTTCCTGAGCTGCGCAACCCTTTTCTCGGCCGTCCCGTGGAGTGGTTCATCGACAGCGTCGTCGGCGTCCTCCGCCACTAGCGGGAGCTTCGCCGGCTTGGTGGAGATCGACGGCGGCCGCAAGTTGTTTCTCACCTGCCGGGGCAGCGGAGCTCCGACGGTTGTTCTGATCTCAGGTTTTCGCGGTGCCTATGACGACTGGACGCACGTCGTCCCGCGTCCGGAGGCGACGCCCCGGCGGAGCCGTGCTTCCGTCTTTCCCCGGATAGCGGAGTCGACCCGGGTGTGCGCATACGACCGTCCCGGCACGATGAGCTTCGACGGTGCGCTCGCTCTGTCGAGCCCGGTCCGACAGCC
>Ga0068862_100004247_pt1 | contig 12133 bp, 10 predicted proteins | sample KBSSwiS52_FD_66598 | JGI IMG/M metagenome (GOLD analysis project Ga0068862, IMG submission 66598) | Switchgrass rhizosphere microbial communities from Kellogg Biological Station, Michigan, USA - KBS Switchgrass S5-2 | ecosystem: Host-associated > Plants > Roots > Rhizosphere > Soil ... | reverse complement strand
CCCGGGTCGCCGCCAACGATGTGGGCAGTTGGCGGCAGGGCCGGCTGGTCTATGACGACGCGCCATTGAGTGTCGTCGCGGCCGATATCGCGCGGTATTCGGGTAAGGCGGTGGTCCTGGATCCAGCGATCCGAGCGCGACGCTTCTCGGGGGTGCTCTCTGTTGGTGACGGGTCGAAGCTCTTGGCGGATCTCGCGGCGGTCATGGCGCTCCGCTACGACGTGCAGGGCGATCGGATACGCGTCAGCGCTTCTCGCTGAACTGACGGCAGCCCCCGCCGCGACTGCGCAGGACGTCGCGGTCGCCATCGACATCCCGGCAGGCACGCTCGGCCCCAGCCTCTCGATGCTTGCCGAAGCGGCGGGCATCTCGGTCGGACTCGCCGGCGATATGGGCGGGATCCGTACCCGCCGGGTGCGCGGGCGGATGCCGGCGGCCGAGGCACTCGATCGGCTGCTCGCCGGGACCGGCTACCGCGCTGTGGCGATCACCCCGCGGGCCTATCGCATCGAGCGCGCGCGCGGTGCCGCCGTCGTGCTCGCCGCACCGCGTGCCGCAGCCGCCGCGGCTCCCGCGCTCGCGTCGGTCGCCGAGATCGTCGTCACCGGGCAGAAGCGCCGGCAGATGCTAGGCGAGGTGGCGATGTCGATCGCGGTGACGCGGCTCGATGGCTTCGGTCCGGCGGGCGTGACCGCCGGCTCCCGCGACCTCGCCCTTGGTGTCGAGGGGCTGTCGCTCACCAATCTCGGGCCGGGCCGCAACCGCCAGTTCATCCGCGGCGTCGCCGACAGCCCCTTCAACGGGCCGAGCCAGTCGACCGTCGCGGTGCAGATCGACGAGGCGCGCGCGACCTTCGACGCGCCCGACCCGGACCTGCGCCTGGTCGACATCGACCGCGTCGAGATCCTGAAAGGCCCGCAGGGGCCGCTCTACGGGTCGGGCGCGCTGGGCGGGATCTACCACATCGTCACCCGCAAGCCGGATGCGGCCGCCGCGGCCGGCAGCGTCCGCGCGATGGGCGAGGCGGTCGCGCATGGCGGCACGGGCGGCGGTGTCGAGGCGATGGTGAACGTGCCGCTGGCTGATGACCGGCTCGCCCTCCGTGCGGTCGGCTATGCGCTGCGTGGCGGCGGTTGGATCGACGATGTCGGCCGGAAGGACAATGCCAACGCCTCGCATATCAAGGGCGGGCGGGTGGCGCTGCGCTGGCTGCCCGATGCAGACTGGACCTTCGATCTCACCGGCATCGTGCAGTCGATGAACGTGGCCGACAGCCAGTATGTGATGACCTCCGAGGAATCGCTGCTGCGGACTGCGCCGATCGCCGAGCCGGCCGACAACGATTTCCGCGCGGTGGGCGGTACGGTGCAGGGCCGGATCGGCGGTCTGCGGCTGGTTTCGGCCACGAGCTATGTCGACCAGGCGGTCGACTTCACCCTTGATGCCACGGCCGGCGCCAAGCATTTCGGCATGGATGGCGCCGCGATCTTTCACGACGATCGCCGTTACGATGTCTTCAATCAGGAGGTGCGGATCTCGCCCGCGGATGGCGATCGCTGGCTTGCGGGCCTCTCCTATCTTCGCGCCACCAGCCATAGCGAGGCGGCGATCGAGGATGCCGCCGGTGTCGCAGCACCAGTCGAGACGCTTGACCGCCGGGTGGTCGAATATGCCGCCTTCGGTGAGGCGACCATCCCGCTGCTCCGCCGGATCGAGGCGATCGCCGGGCTGCGGCTGTTCCGGACGATTGCCGAGGATGAGACCGTCGAGCGGAGCGGCGGCAAGGCCGACCGCTTCTCGCGCCTGTTCCTGGCGCCCAGCCTCGCCGTCTCTTGGGCGGTAGACGGGGACGACATCGTCTACCTGCGCTACGCCCGCGCGCTTCGCCCCGGCGGCCTCGCCGCCGCGGAGCAGGCCAAGGATGGGCGGTTCGATTCCGACGAACTCGGCAGCTTCGACCTCGGCCTGCGCCATGCGCCGGCGGGCGGACGGCTGTCCTTCGCGCTCAGTCTTTTCTACACCGACTGGAGCCATATTCAGTCTGACTATCTCCTCGGCAACGGGCTGATCTCGACCCGCAACGCCGGCCATGGCCGGATCTTCGGCGGGGAGGGGAGCATCGACTGGCGACCCTTTGCCGGGCTCTCGGTCACGGCCGGGTTGATGGTGGAGCGGGCGCGGCTGATCCGCAGCGAGGATGGCGAGAAGGTCGACGACCGGCGCCTGCCAATCGCGCCGGACATGACCGGACGTCTGGCCGCGGCCTACGATTTCTCTCTCGGCCCGTGGCGGTCGAGCCTGGCGGTACAAGCCAATTACATAGGCCATGCTCGCCTGACCTTCGACGAGGATCTCGACCGGCGGATGGGCGATTACGCGACGGTCGCGATCAGCGCGGCACTGCGGCACGGCGGGCTGACCATCGCGGTGCGGGTCGACAACCTCCTCGACATCCGCGGGGACAGCTTCGCCTTCGGCAATCCCTTCTCTATCCGCAACGCCAACCAGTACACGCCGCTTCGCCCGCGCACGGTCACGCTCTCGATCGCGCATTCCTGGTAGCGGCGAGCGTCTCGCCGGCGGATGGTGGGGGGACGAAGCGGAAATCGGCGACATAGCCGACATGGTCCGACAGCATGCGGCCGTCCGCGTCGCGACCGAAGGGCGCGGTCAGGCCGGTGAGTGCCAGCCCCGCCCTGGAGCCCGCAGCGAAGAACTGCCAGTCGCGCGCCCGGTTGAGCGAGAAAAGCGCATCGGCCGGGAGGGGGAGGCCAAGGCGCCCGGCCTCGTGCAGAGCATCGGCGACCCGGCCGGACGGGTGCCAGTGCACCGCCGCGCCGCCCAGCAGAGTGGCGCGGCGTAGCGCTTCCTTTCCGACGTTGAAATCGCCGGCGACGATCAGCGGCCGGCGAGGATCGTGCCCGGCGGCGATGAAGGCGTCGAGCGCCGCAACCTGGCGGAAATAGGCGGCGTTCGCGCGCGCCGTCGGCACATGCGATGCGTGCCGGCTGTTGAGATGGGTGGTGACGATGTCGACCGGGGTGGCTATGCCCGGCACCGCGACGCTGACCAGAAGCGCGCCCTTGTTGGCGAGGCAGTCGAAGCCGGCGCAGGCGAAGGCGGGGAACGCCATCCGCCGCGTCGCCACGATCGGATAGTCGGACAGGACCGCCAGCCCGCTGCCGACCAGCTTGCCTGCGGTCTCACCCTTCCACCAGCGCGCGCCGGCGGCGAAGATGCGGTCGCCGGCGGTCATCGGTGCCGCGTTGGTCGCCGCTGCGGCGGGGCCGGCGGCGCGGTAGCGATAGCCGGCCGCCGCGCCGATCGCCTGCGCCTCGGGCATGAACGCTTCCTGCAGCACGATCACATGCGGCGCGTCCTGACTGGCACGCATCGCGCGCAATTCCGCGACGATTGCCGCCATCGCCGAAGCGCGACCGATCCGCACCGGGAAAGGCAGCCCCTCGACATTGTAGGTGAGTACCGAGAGAGTGCCGTCGAAGCGTGCCGGCGGCACGGTCATGGGCCGAAAAGCAGAAAGATCGCGCGGCGGTGTCGCCGTCGCCGCACCCAAGAATAGGCCTGCCGCCAGGACCAGCGCCATCTTGCCGAAAGTCATTGCCTCACCCTCGCCCAATGTGGGGTTAGGACGCTGCATCGCGGCTGCAACCGCAGTTCGACCGAGCCTATAATTTTATTTGTCGCACCGACTGCGGGCGGTGCGCTGCGCTGTCGTCTTCTCGCCGATCGGAAAGGCAGGAAGATGCGGAAAGCGGGCGGGCAATCGGCGGCGATGGTCGCTGCGGGCATGATGATGACATGGCCGGCGGCTGCGGCTGCGGCTGCGCGAGACTGGGACCTGCGCGACAGCTACGGGTTGGGCCGGCTCGCGCCGGTGCCGTCGCGGCGGCCGTATGGCCCGATCGCGGACCTGCTCGGCTCCGCCGATCAGGTCCGCATCGCCGGCGCATGGTCGACGCGCAGCGACGTGCAGAGCGGCACGGTCGACCTCACCATGTTCACCACCAGCCTGCGCAGCATCGGCAGCCGCGACGACTCCTCGCTGGTCGACCGCTATGTGATGCGGACCGGCGGGTTCCGGGCGACGACGCCACTGATCGGCGATCTCAGCCTGTGGGGCAGCGGATCGATGAGCCTGGTGAAGCGCCATTACGAGTTGACGCCGGCGGGTGCGCGCGGACTCTCGACGATCATCGCCACCGCCGGCCTCGGCATCGCGCGGCGCGATCGAGGTTGGCTGGGGCTGGAGTATATCGACGCCGCCGCGCGTCGCCTGCGCACGCCGGTCGACCGCCTGATCGAGCAGGCGCGGGGCGGACCGGGCACCAGCAATGGGATGCGCCTGACGCTGTCGACCGCCACGCCCGGCGATGCGTGGCGGCGGCCGAGCTGGAGCTTCGGTCTCGCCGCATTGCGTCGCCCGCTGATCGACAATCCGTCGGGGACCGGCGGCGGGTCGATCGCCGACAATCGCGCCGAGATCCGCTTCCGGCTGCCGCTCTGATGCTGCTGACCGCAATTCACGACGTCTCGCCGCGGACCGAAGGTGCCGTCGACCGGCTACGAAGCCATCTCGGCCGCCGGGTACCGCCCGATCGGATGGCGATGCTGGTCGTCCCCGATCACTGGGGTGCGGCGCCCATCGTGCCCGGATCGCCCTTCGCGCGGCGGCTGCGCGGCTGGGCCGAGCAGGGGGTCGAGATGTTCGTCCACGGCTGGTTCCACCAGGATCGCAGCAGGCATAATGGGCTGAGCGCCCGCGCCCGGGCGCGCTATATGACCGCGGGGGAGGGCGAGTTCCTCGGCCTCGACCATGCCACCAGCCGCCGCCTGATGCAGGATGGCAAGGCCCTGATCGAGGATGTGACCGGCCGTGCGGTGGCGGGTTTCGTCGCACCGGCCTGGCTGTACGGTCCGGCGGCGCGGGTGGCGCTCGCCGAATGCGGCTTCGCGCTGGCCGAGGATCATCTGCGGGTCTGGGAGCCGACGACCGGCCGCGCGCTCTGCCGCGGCCCGGTGATCACCTGGGCCAGCCGCAGCCGCGGGCGGATCGCCTCCTCGCTTCTTGCGGCCCGCTGCCTGTCCGTTGCGTTGCGTGCCGCGCCCGTCGCGCGACTGGCCGTCCATCCCGGTGATACCGGCGAGCCGGCGCTGATGGCGAGCATCATCGCCAGCCTCGACCGCCTCCGCTGCAGCCATGCGCCCGGCCGCTATGCCGATCTCCCGGCGGTCGGGGCCGTTCGATGCGGGTAGTGACCTTCCTCCACAGCTTTGAGCCCGGCGGGGTCGAGCGGGTCGCGCTTCGCCTCGTCCGCCACTGGCGCGGGCAGGGTGTCGACGCGCCGCTGTTCCTCGGCCGCCGCGAGGGGGCGATGGCCGATGACGTGGGCCGCGGCCTCGACATCACGCTGCCCGCGCAGCCGCGCATCGCGACGCGACATTGGGAAACCTTGTGGATGATCCTGACGCTGCCGCGCGCGATCCGCACGCTGCGGCCGGACGTGCTGTTCTGCGCCGGCAATACCTATGCCGTGGTCGCGGTGGCGATGAAGCTGCTGCTTGGCCGGGGCTGCCCGCCGATCCTCGCCAAGGTCAGCAACGATCTGGACCGGAGGACCAAACCCTGGCCGCGGCGCATGGTGTACAGGCTATGGTTGCGTGTGCAGGGGCAGTTTATAGACCATTTCGTCGGGATGGAGGCGCCGATGGCTGCCGAGATCGCCGAACATATGGGCGTCGGCGACGGGCGGGTGTCGATCATCCCCGACCCGGCGCTGTCGATCGACCTGATCGACCGCCTGCGCATTTCGCCGCGCGTCGAGACCGTGAAGGCGGTCGGGCGGCGCTTCGTCGCGGTCGGGCGCCTCGCCGGGCAGAAGAACCTCGCGCTGATGCTCCGCGCCTTCCAGTGCGGCGCGCGGCCCGGCGACAGCCTGACGATGTTCGGCGACGGGCCGGATCGTACCCGCCTTGAGCGGCTTGCCGCGCGGCTCGGCATCGGCGACCGTGTCGCCTTCCGCGGCTATGTCGCCGAGCCGGCGGCGCTGCTGCCCCAGTTCGATATCCTGCTGCTCTCCTCCGATTACGAAGGCGTGCCCGCGGTCATCCTGGAGGCGCTGGCCGCCAATCTGTGGATTATCGCCACCGATTGCAGCCGTAGCATGGCGACGCTGCTGCGGCGTGGCTCGCTCGGCGCGCTCGTGTCGGTGGGCGATGAGGCGGCATTCGCTGGAGCCATCGCTCAGGCGAGCGGCAATCGCCAGGATCGGGTGCTGAGCCTCGCCCAGGCCGAGCGCTTCACCGTCGAATATTCGTCCGACGCCTATCTGAAGGCGTTGGTCCGGCTGATCCCGCCGCGAGTGCCCGTCAAAAATGTTCTGGCCGCGGGCTGAGGCCCGCGCATTCCGAGGTCGTCTCAGCGAAGAAGCGGAGACGGGGTTCCGATGTCGACACACACGGTCAATACAATGATTGCGCAATCGAATGTAAACACGGGATTCATCGATCCGCAACCTTTGATCCAAACCGGACGAAACTGGGTTCGTTTTGTCGGTCCATTGATGTCGCCGCTGGTACTGGCGGCGGTATTCTACCACCTCCGCGATGCAGATTTTTCGGAGATGGTGCGCATATTTCCGGAGCGACCGGCTTTCTGGCTGGCTTTCGTCCTCTATTACCTGGCCGGCCCGGCCTCGGAATGGGTCATCTTCCGGCGGCTCTGGGCTTTGCCTGCCGAGGGATTGGCGGCACTCCTCTACAAGCTGGTCAGCAACGAGATCCTGCTCGGCTATTTCGGCGAGGTCTATTTCTACGGCTGGGCGCGCCGCCATGCCGGCATCACCACCGCGCCGTTCGGGGCGATCAAGGACGTGACGATCCTGTCGGCGCTGGCCGGCAACGTCGTCACCCTCGTCATGGTCATCGCAGCGATGCCGCTGTTCAAGGTGCTGCCGCTCGGTGCCGACAACCACGCCTTCGTGCTGTCGGCGATCTTCGTGCTGGCGACCTCGGTCGCCGCCCTGTTCCTGCGCAAGCGGCTGTTCACCCTGCCGCGGCGTGAGCTTGGCGTGATCCTCGCCATCCATTTCGCCCGTATCCTTGCGACGATCGTGCTGGCGGCGGTGATGTGGCACCTGCTGCTGCCGGCGGTGGCGCTGAGCTGGTGGCTGCTGCTCGCCACCTTCCGCCAGCTCCTCTCGCGCCTGCCGTTCCTTCCCAACAAGGACGTCGTCTTCGCCGGGCTGGCGGTGTTCCTGGTCGGCCAGGACGGCCCGATCATTTCGGCGATGGCGCTGATGGCGAGCCTGATCCTCGCCGCTCACCTCCTCGTCGGAGGAGTGCTGGTGGCCGCCGACCTCGCCAGAGGGGGCCGGATGGCATGATGGCCACGACGATCATCGCGCTTGCCCTCGCGCTCTCCTCGTCGCCTGATCTAGGCAAGGCGGAGGGGCGATGCCGCACGCACGAGAGTGGCCCGGCTTTTCTCGTCACGGTCCACGGGCTCAAGGACCGCCGCGGACTCCTCAAGCTGGAACTCTATCCCGCCAATGACGCGGACTTCCTGCAGGATGACAACCTCCTCCTGAACGCGGGCAAGGCTTTCGCTCGCGTCGAGGCGCCGGTGCCGACCGCCGGCCCGGTCCAGCTCTGCATCCGCGCACCCTCACCCGGCATTTACGCGCTCGGCCTGCTCCACGATCGCGACGGCAACCGGAAGTTCGGCTTCTCGGTCGACGGCATCGGTTTCCCCGGCGATCCGCCGATCCGCTTCGGCAAGCCGTCCGCTGCGGCGGCCAGCGCCACGGTCGGCGGCCGCCCGACGCGGCTCGCGATCACCCTCAACTACCGGAGGGGCCTGTTCTCCTTCGGACCGCTGGAGAAGTGACGATGCGGATCGTCGATGTCTGCGGGTTCTACGCGCCGCAGGGCGGCGGCGTGAAGACCTATGTCGAGCGCAAGCTGAAGGCGGCGCGGCCCGGCCACGAGGAGGTGATCATCCTCGCCCCGGGCGCGCGCGACGGCACCGTGCGCGAGGAGGCCGGCGGCGCGATCGTGACGCTGGCCACGCCGCGCTTTCCGCTCGATCGCCGCTACCGCTATTTCGACAACGAGGCGGCGCTGCACGGCCTGCTCGACCGGCTGGCGCCCGACGTGGTCGAGGTCTCCTCGCCTTGGGCAAGCCCGGCGATGGTGGCACGCTGGCCCGGCGCGGCGTTCCGCTCGCTGGTGATGCATGCCGATCCGCTGTCGGCCTATGCCTATCGCTGGTTCGGCGGGGTCGCCAGCCGCGAAGTGATCGATCGCGGCTTCGACTGGTTCTGGCGCCATCTCCGCCGCCTCGACCGGCAGTTCGACATGGTGGTGAGCGCCAGCGAGAGCCTCAGCGCGCGGCTTCGCGCCGGCGGCCTCGGCAAGGTCGCGACGATACCGATGGGGGTCGAGCCGGGCATCTTCTCGCCCGAGCGGCGCGACCCCGCGCTGCGCGCGCGGCTGCTGGCCAGGTGCGGGCTGGCGCCTTCGGCGACGCTCCTCATCGGCATCGGCCGCCTCGCGTCAGAGAAGCGCTGGCCGATGGTGATCGAGGCGGTGACCGCGGCGGGGTATAGTCAGCCGGTGGGCCTCGTCCTGTTCGGCAATGGCCGGGACCGGGCGCGGGTGGTGCGCGCGGCGGACAACAACCCGCATGTCCATCTCGGCGCGCCGATTCTCGATCGCGCGGAGCTGGCGACGGTGCTGGCGAGCGCCGATGCGCTGGTCCATGGCTGCGAGGCGGAGACCTTCTGCATGGTCGCGGCCGAGGCCAAGGCGAGCGGCCTGCCGCTGATCGTCCCCGACGATGGCGGTGCCGGCGACCAGTTCGCCGCAGGCCAGGGGTGCCGTTACGAAGCGCGCAATCCGGCGGCGCTGGCGGCGGCGATCGTGGCGTTCGTCGCCGGGTCGCCGGCGGCGCATCGGGCGCGCGCTGTCACCGCTGCCGCAGGCGTCCCGCACATGGACGCGCATTTCGCCCGGCTGTTCGCGACCTATGCCGCGCTGGGCGGTCGGTGGTCCGATGCCGCTTGACGCCGTCCTGCCGGTGCCGCGCGCGCCAGCCCGGTCGGTCCGGTGCCGCCCGGTCGACATCCCGCCGCGCTCCGATCCGCGCGACCCCTCCGGCAAATGTCAGTGCAGAAACTGGCCTTTGCTGCTCCGCCTCCTCCTCTGGGCAATCCGCAACAGCCGGACCTGAGCGTCTACTCCTCAGGCGTCGACCCGATACCGGACTGCTTCGGGGTGTGTTCGCGACGCGAGGCGGGCGTCGTCGGAAAAAATAATTCAGCGGAGGACTGCGGTCGGGTGCTGGCGGCAGCGTCACCAACCCGATGCGGATCGGCTTTCTATTCAACCACGATCAGGTCCATCAGGTCGCGCACAGCCTGCCGATCGCGATGGCGCTCGCCGGTCTGCATCCCGGCGTCGAGGTCGTCGTCGCCGTGACGAACGACCGGCTTCGCGCCGAGGTGGTGCGCACCGCCGGACACCTGATCGGCCGCGGCATCGACCTCGTCACCCTCGGCCTGCGCCGGGAGAGCACTCGCGCGCTGGCCCGCACGCTCGAAATGGTCCTGCCGGCGACCAAGATCCTCGTCTACGGCGACAATCTCGACTTCTTCGCGTCGCTCGACGTCCTCGTCGTCGCCGAGAAGACCTCACTGATCCTGAAGACGCGCTACGGACTCGATCGACTGAAGATCGTCCACACCCGCCACGGCGCCGGCGACCGTGCGATCGGCTTCGACCAGGCGAGTGCGCGGTTCGACCATGTTCTCGTTTCGGGACCCAAGATCCGGGATCGCCTGATCGCCGATGCCGGGCTCGATCCGGGAAGGATCACGATCGTCGGCTATCCGAAGTTCGACCTTGCCGCGCGCAGCGACGCGATCCACCCGGTCATCAATGACGGGCGGCCTGTCGTGCTCTACAACCCGCATGTCTCGCCGCATCTGTCGTCATGGTACGCGATGGGCCGGCAGGTGCTCGACTGGTTCGTCGATCATGACGACCACCACCTCATCTTCGCGCCCCACGTCATGCTGTTCGAGCGGCCGTTCGTCGTCACCATCGACAGGATGCGGATCGACCGTCCGGGGCGGATCAGCGAACGCTACTTGCGCGCGCCCAACATCCACATCGACCTCGGCAGCCGCGCCTCGACGACGATGGCCTATACCAATCGCGCCGACGTCTATGTCGGCGACGTGTCGAGTCAGGTCTACGAGTTCCTGCGCCGACCGCGGCCGTGCCTGTTCCTCAACGCGCAGCGGCGGGGCTGGATCGGCGACCCCAATTACCTGCACTGGCGGGCGGGCCCGGTGATCGACAGCGCCGCCGGCTTCGAGGCCGGCCTGTCCGATGCCCAGGCGACCCACGAGCGGATGTACCGCGCCGAGCAGGCCCGCCTGTTCGAGGCGAGCTTCGACCTTACCGAGACGCCATCCTCGCTGCGCGCCGCACGCGTCGTTGCCGCCGTCGCCGGGATCGCCGCCGCGCCCGAATGTGCCGAAAGGCCCGCCGCGCTCTATGCCTGACGCGGTGCCGACCGGCACCGTCCGCCGGATCCTCGCCAATCTCGTCAAGCTGGTCGGCGGCAAGGCCGGCGGGGCGGTGATCGGCCTTGCTTATATGCTTGTCGCCGCCCGTGCGCTTGGCCCCCGCGATTACGGCGTGCTTGTCCTCGTCCACGGCTTCGCGATGACGGTGGGCGGGATCGTCGAGTTTCCTGGCTGGCACGCCATCGTCCGCTACGGCAGCGAGGCGCTGGCCCGCGACCAGCGGCACCGCCTGGTGCGGCTGCTGCGCTTCGCCGCGCTGGTCGAAGGGGTCGGCGGGGCCTGCGCCGTGGTGACTGCCGCGGTCCTTGGGCCGCTGCTCGGCACCCGGCTTGGCTGGTCGCCGGTCGCGGTCGCGTTCGCTATCCCCTACAGTCTCGCCGTCCTCGCCTCGATCCGCGCGACGCCGGCCGGCTATCTTCAACTGATGGGCCGGTTCGACTTGCTCGGCATCCACAACCTGATCCCGCCGCTGATCCGGCTCGCGGGCGCCGGTGTCGCGCTGCTGCTCGGCGCCGGACTGCGCGGCTTCCTGATCGCTTGGCTGGTCGCCGCGCTCGCCGAATGGCTGGCGATGTGGGCGATGGGACTGTGGGTCGCGCGGCAGCATCTCTCCGGCCTCGCCCGCGATCCCGCGCCGGCCACCGCTCGGCAGGAGAACCCGGGCCTGCTCCGCTTCATGATCGCCGCCAATGCCGAAGTGACCTTGAGCGAGCTGTCCGACCGGCTGCCGGCGTTGGTTATCGGCTGGGTACTCGGCCCGGCCGCAGTCGGGATCTACGCGATCGCACAGCGGGCGACGATGGTTATCGCACAGCCGGCGCAGATGCTCGGCCGCGCTGCCTATGCCGAGTTCGCCCGGCTGGTCGCCGGCGGGGGGCGGAGCGGGCCGCTGCGCCGCGCGGTCGCGCGTTGTGCCGGTGGCGCGATCGCGGTAGCCGCAACCGGGACCGCGATCATCGCCGTCTTCGGAACGCAGATCGCAATTGCGCTTGGCGGCCATGGCTATGAGGCCGCGGCCGGGCTGATGGCGGTGCTGGCGGTCGCTCGTACGATCCTCGTCATCGTCCCCCCGGAGAGCGCGGCCCTGATGGCGCTCGGCCGGCCCGATCTTTCGGTCAAGGGCAATGTCCTCGTCGGCGTCGGCCTGCTGCCGCTGTTGCCGCTGCTGCTGAGCCGGCTGGGGCTGGGCGGTGCCGGCTGGTTCGCGCTGGTCCAGGCGGGCGCGCTCGCGGCGCTGCTGACCTGGCTGCTGTGGTTGAACACCCGGCCCGATCCTGCGCTGGCGGGCGCGGCGGTAATCGCCTGATGCGCATCGCTTATGTGATCAACTCGGTCGAGGGCGGGGGGGCGGCGCTGCCCGTGCCGGCGGTTGCCAGTGCGCTACGGGCGCGGGGCGCCAATATTCGCCTGTTCGCCCTGACTCGCCGCGACGGGCGCGCACTGCCGGCGATGGCCGCGGTCGGGCTCGATGCCCGGGTCCGAGCGGGCGGCGAGGGTGACCATGCCGCAGCGCTCGCCTG
>Ga0068862_100004238_pt1 | contig 12152 bp, 15 predicted proteins | sample KBSSwiS52_FD_66598 | JGI IMG/M metagenome (GOLD analysis project Ga0068862, IMG submission 66598) | Switchgrass rhizosphere microbial communities from Kellogg Biological Station, Michigan, USA - KBS Switchgrass S5-2 | ecosystem: Host-associated > Plants > Roots > Rhizosphere > Soil ... | reverse complement strand
ATCGAAGCACGCCGCGTCGTCTCCGCCACCGGCCCGTTCCAGATCCCGATCATCCCGCCGATCGTGCCGGAGACGGCGGGCCTGAAGCAGATTCATTCCACGAGCTATCACAATCCCGGTGAGCTTCCGGAAGGCGCGGTGCTGGTGGTGGGAGCGGGGAGCTCGGGCACGCAGATCGCCGACGAGCTGCTGCGCGCCGGCCGCCGCGTCTTCATCTCGGTCGGCCCGCATGGCCGCCCGCCGCGCGCCTATCGCGGCCGTGACTATTGCTGGTGGCTGGGCGTGCTCGGCAAGTGGGACATCACCACGCCGCCCGCCGGCGCCGAGCATGTGACCATCGCGGTGAGCGGCGCTTATGGCGGCAACACCGTCGACTTCCGCCGCTTGGCCGCGCGCGGCATGACCCTGGTCGGCACCACCACCGCCTTCAAGGATGGCGTGCTGACCTTCGCCCCGGACATCGCCGCCAACATCGCCAAGGGCGACGCCGATTATCTCGCGGTGCTCGACGAGGCCGATGCCTATATCGCGCGCAACGGCATGGACCTGCCGCCGGAGCCCGCGGCCCGGGTGATCCTGGCCGATCCTGCTTGCGTCACCGATCCGATCCGCGCCCTCAACTTGAAGGAGGAGGGGATCACCACGATCATCTGGGCGACCGGCTTCGCGCTCGACTACAGCTGGCTGAAGTTCGATGTGCTGGGCACGGACGGCAAGCCCAAGCACAGCCGTGGCATTTCCGAGGTCCCGGGCCTCTATTTCGTCGGCCTGCCCTGGCTGTCGCGCCGCGGCTCCAGCTTCATCTGGGGCGTCTGGCACGACGCAAGATTCATCGCCGACCAGATCGGCATCCAAAGGAGTTACGAAGGCTATCAGCCGCCCGCGCATCGGCAAGCGAAGGAGGCGTAAGCTACAAGGCACTCCTTACGGCAGCTTGGTCGCCGCGGCGGCGGCATCGCGCTTGGCCGCGTCGTATTCCTCTTCGGTGATCACCGCCTCGCCGTCCTGGCAGGTCTTGGCGGATGCGCGATAGACGATCCCTTTGATCTGCGTGCGGCAGTAAGTTGGCTTCTGGGTTTCGGCCTGTGCGGCGGCGTGCAGCTTCTCCCAGGTCTTGGCTTCGTTCTGCGCGGTGATTTCGTTGTAGTCGTATTCCTTGAGTTCCGTGTCGCCCTCGGCGCAATCGCCCTTCACGACTTTGTAGACCGGAACGAGGCCGCTGCCGTCCGTCGCGCTGCCGGAGCCGCCGGCTTCCTTGCGGCAGAAGCTGTCGCCGGGTCCGGTCACCCAATCGACCGCATCGGCGATGGTGCTGGCGTTGCTGGCGGCATCGCCGGCGCTGTCCGCCGCCTTGCTGCCGAACAGGGTGCTGGCCCCGCTGCAGCCGCCGAGCAGCAGCAATGCTGTCCCGATTGCCGTGAATTGTCCGCTGCGGTTGCGCTGCATAGCGGAATGCTCCACCAGTCGTCTGTCCTGTATCAGCGATCGCCGGCGCGCTTGGTTCCCGCTGGAATCGGAGCGGGCTATGGGAGTAAACTCCTCACGAAGAGGGAGATCATGCTGCTGCGTTGGGGTCTGCCGTTTATCCTCACCGTCCTGCTGGGCGCGCCGTTTGCTGCCGCCGATCCCACCGTGCTCACCTATCCGAAGCGTCCGGACAGTCCGCGCTGGAACTATGCATTGGGGCTGATCGAGCTGGGCCTGAGGGAATCCGGCCGCGATTACGTCCTCAAGCCCACCGCCGACGTGATGTCCCAGACCCGCGCCGCGCGCGAGCTGGAACTGGGCGACGTCGATTTCATCTGGACCGGGACCTCGGCGGACTATGAGCAGCGGTTTCATGCGGTCCGCATTCCGGTGATGCGCGGGCTGGACGGCTACCGCATTTGCATCATCAACCCGCAGCGCCAGTCGGCCTTCAGCGCGGTCCAATCTCTGACGGACTTGAAGCAGCTCACCATCGGCCAGGATCCCGGCTGGTCGGACGTGAAAGTCCTCGATGCCGCCGGCTTCAAGATCGTGACGGCGCCGTCCGACAGCTTGCTCGAGATGACCGAGCGCGAGCGCTTCGATTGCTTCCTGCGCGGTGTTCACGAGGCGCCGACCGAGGTCTTGAAGTATCCGGGCCTCGCCGTCGAGAGCGATCTGATGATCGTCTATCCTTTCACCAGCTTCTTCTTCGTCAACAAGGACGACACCAAGCTCGCCGCGGATCTGGAGAACGGGTTGAAGAAGGCCTATGCCGACGGCCGCTTCATGGACTATTTCAAGAATCACCCCGCCATCAAGGCGATCTTCGAGCAGGCCCGCATCGAGCAGCGCCGCCGGTTCGAGATCCCGAACCCGCTGCTGACCGATGCCACGCGGGCGATACCCGCCGAATACTGGGAAGGGCGATAGAAACGCCGGCCGCCCGGACTCTGCCCCAAAGTCCCTTGCTGTTCCCGCCGAGATTGTACAGTTTGCAGCGTCGATTCCGCGCGACGCCGAATCCGGCGCAAGGAAAGGTCCGTCTTTGGCTTCAGCAAGCCCCACCGCGGCCGAGATCGAGGCACTGATCGCCCAGTGCCATCCGGAGGTGCGGGCGATGGTCGCCTATTGGCGGAGCAAGGCAGGCACGCGGCGGATGCCGGCCCGCAGCGACATCGATCCCAGCGAATTGAAGCCCTTTTTGCCGCGCGTGAGCCTGGTCGACGTGGTGCCGGACGAGCGGCGCTTCGTCTATCGCCTGGTCGGCACCGAGGAAGCAGCCTTGCGCGGCTACGATCCCACCGGCAGGCCAGTGGGCGAAGGCTATTTCGGGCCGAACCGCGAACTGGCCTTCAAACACTACCAGTATCCGGTCGAGCACCGGGCGCCCTTCTGCTATCGCGGCGATTTTGAAGTGTCGGACGGCTCGATCGAGAATGAGGACGTGGTGTTCCTGCCGCTCTCCGAGGACGACGACAAGGTCAACATGATCCTGCTGTTTTATCACGACTACAGCGACAATCCGCGGGTCGATCCGTCTTCCGTGCTGTTGCGGCCCATGAACCGGAAGAGCGACGATCCGACGTGACGATCATTCGCCGCGTCCTGCTGTGCCTGGCCGCGGGACTGATCGCCTTCTGCATCGTGAGCACGGTCAAGGACCCGGTGGCGGTGCTGAACTGGCTCGCCGACCGCAGCGGCTATGAACGCGAGACCGACATTGCCTATGGCGACCGCCCGCGACAGCGGCTCGACGTCTATCGGCCGCCATATGACCCCGAGGCGGAGCCGCCGGTCGTCGTCTTCTTCTATGGCGGGGCTTGGAGCAGCGGCAATCGCGATGATTACCGCTTCGTCGGCCAGTTCCTGGCGAGCCAGGGCTTCACCGTGGTCATTCCGGACTACCGGCTCCGCCCCGAGGTCGCGTTTCCCGCTTTCCTCGAAGACGGCGCCCGGGTGCTGCGCTGGACCCAGGACCATATCGCCATCCAAGGCGGCGATCCGCGCCGCATCTTTCTGATCGGCCATTCGGCCGGCGCCTACAACGCGATGATGCTGGCGCTCGACCGGCGCTATGGCGCGGCGGCGGGATTCGACGCGACGCGGATCAGAGGTGTGGTCGGACTGGCCGGTCCGTACGACTTCACGCTCCACACCGACTTGCTGCGCTGGGTGTTCGGCGCGGCGTCCGATCCCAGGGACACGCAACCGGTCAACTTTGCGGCTTCCGGCGCACCGCCAATCCTCCTGGTGACGGGCGACAAAGATGACACGGTCAATCCGGAGAACAGCCGCAGCCTCGCCCGGCATCTCGAAGCCGTGCACAGCCCGGTTGTCCTGCGCGAGCTTCCCGGCGTCAGGCACTTGAGCGTCGTTCTGCTGCTGTCGCGGATCGGTTGGCCGGACCGCGCGGTCCAGGATGAGATCGTCCGGTTCCTGAAAGCGCCTTGAACGAAGCGTGGCGGGAAGTCGGAACCTCCCGCCACGCGAAGCAAAGCTTGAGTGTTCCGCCGTTACGGCATCAGCACCTTGTCCACGACATGGATGACGCCGTTCTTCTGATAGACATCGGCGATGGTGACATGGGCCATGCCGCCCTTGGCGTCGGTGATCGTCAGCTCCTTGCCCTTGCCGGTGATCGTCAGGGGTTCGCCCTGGACGGTCTTCACGGTGAGCTTGTTGCCGCCATCGGCGATCGCTTTTGAGAGCGACGCGGAATCCCACTTGCCGGCCACCACGTGATAGGTGAGCACCGTGGTCAGGGTGCCCTTGTTCTCGGGCTTCACCAGATTGTCGACCGTGCCCGCCGGCAGCATGTCGAAGGCCGCATTGGTCGGCGCGAAGACTGTGAACGGACCGTCGCCTTGCAAGGTCTCGACCAGGCCGGCCGCTTTTACCGCCGCGACCAGCGTGGTGTGGTCCTTGGAATTGAGGGCGTTCTCGACGATGGTCTTGTTGTCGTACATCGCCGCGCCACCCACCATCGGGTTGCTGGCGGCATAGGCCGCGCCGGCAATGGCGATAGCGCCTGCCGCGATGGCTCCGAGCAAACGAGTTTTCATGTCCAAGTCCTCTTTCCTGCCGTGAGCCGGAAGCGGCTCATAAAGGCAGTACGGAGGTTCGCGCTGCTCGGATGCAGAGGCGGTGGCGAGTATCTGCGCTTAGGCCGCGCGCCAGTTCTTCGCCTCGGGGAGGCCGCCGGTCACGTCGATATGCGCGGCATCGTCGCCGGCATGCAGTTTCTTGTCGGAGAAACGGAAGGCGAGGGCGCGGCCGTTCTCGGTGACGAGTTCAAGGTCGCGACGGCCGAACACCTTCTTCAGGACTTCCGGCGTCATCCGGATCTCGCCGCTGCCCGCGACCCCGGCCGGCGGGATAAGATAACCGTCCAGCGCGTATTCCGCCTCGGCCACATCCTGGCCCTGGCAACGCAAAGTGCCCGCGCCACGCAGGCCGCCCAGGTAACGCATGCTCTGTCTTCCTCTGCTCATCATGACGCCAATCCTTTCTTGAAGAGTTGGGCCTTAATCGCACGAAAAACCCCGCGACTGACCCTGGCGGGTCCGCGCGCGGGGCTCCCATGGTGGACGCCTCGCCAATCTTCCCTAAAAGAGGAGAAGCGCGGCGCGCACCGTCCGGATCAGGTCACCCTTTCAATCTTCTGCTCTGCTGCCAGTACATCCGTGGTCAGCGGGAGCGAAAGATTGCCGGTTGCGCCCTTCCGGAATCTCGGATGGTTAGTCCAAGTCCTGCAGGTTGTCGGCCGACATCTTGCCGGTCTTGCGGTCGGAGACCAGCTCGTAGCTGACCTTCTGGCCCTCGCGCAGGCTGCCAAGCCCGGCGCGCTCGACGGCGCTGATGTGGACGAAGGCATCCTTACCACCGTCATTGGGGGTAATGAAGCCGAAGCCCTTTTGAACGTTGAACCACTTCACGGTTCCCGAAGCCATATGGGAAACCCTTTCTCAAACAATTGCATATGCTACCAGCACGAATGCCGGCCGTCGAATTTGCGTTTTTCGGGAGAGAAGATATCAGCGTGGCGCGAAGCTGCTTCGTTAAGAAGGATCTTCAACGCGGGGCCCATAACATTCTGGCCGTCTATCGACAGGCGTTGATATAGAGATGAATCGCCCAAATTGCAAGGGCCTGGCCGGAAATCGCCTGCGGCAGGTTGAAGCGTGGCCTAATAGCGACGCTTCATCTTCTTAAAGCCCGGTTTTGCCTCTTCCTCGGCGATGCGCTTGTTGTCTTCGCTGTGGATGACCTCGGCCCGCGCCAATTCATGGACGCGGTTGAGCTCTTTCCAGCGCGCCTTGTCCGCCTCGAAGGCCTCGGGCGTGGCCCAGGGCTTGGAGACACCGAGGCGCTGCGCCAGCTCCCTCTCGGTGTATTCTTCGTACCATTCGGTCTGCTCTACGGTCAGGCCGCGGAGCACGCGCTGGCCCTGTTCGTCGGTGGTCCAAAGTCGGAGGTCGTCGCTCAAGATCACTCCCATCGAGATTTCAGCGCCGGGGTTTCAGGGAGGTCTCTAGCATGGGTCGCGGATGGGCGGAAGATGATTGCTGACAATCCTTTAGGGTGTTTCACCCGCCTTAGGTACAACCCTTTGGTAATACGATTTTAACGCCCGAAGGGTTAATGGGAGGTAGGGGAATGTTCCCGGCCCAAACTGTGGAGTCGGGCCGAGCCGGAGACGGAATGCAATACGAGGAAGCAAAACGGGTGGCCAGTGGCGCCGATGTCGAGGCGCGTCGCGCCTTGGCGGCGCGCGACGATGTGGCACCCGAGATCCTGTTCTTCCTCTGCCGCGACACGGATGCCGGCGTGCGCCTGCGGGTCGCCGCCAATCACCATGCCCCGCGCGAGGCCGATCTGGAGCTCGCCCGTGATGCCGAAGACGCGGTGCGCGCGAGAGTCGGCCAGAAGCTCGGCGAAGTGCGTCCGGTCGAGCTGCCGACCTTGAGCGCCAAGAAGCAGGCGCTCACCATCGAGACCATCGAAGCGCTCGCCATCGACAATTCCGGTCGCGTCCGCGAGGCGATCGCCCGCGCTCTGAAGCAATCGATCGATGCGCCGCCGCATGTGGTGCAGGCCCTGGCGCGCGACATCGAGATCAAGGTCGCTGCACCCATCCTGCAGAACTCGCCGATGCTCGGCGATAGCGATCTCCTCGACATCATGAGCAGCGGGCCCATCAAGGGCGTGCTCAACGCGATCGCCAAGCGGCGCAATGTCGGTCAGGGCGTCACCGAGCTCCTCGTCAACCGCGCCATCGCCACGCCGGGCGAGGAATCCGCCGTCGCCGATCTGCTTGCCAACGAGACCGCGCGCATCGGTTCGGGCACGATGGACAAGATCATCGACATTGCGCCCAAGCATGGCGATTGGCACGGGCCGCTCGCAGCGCGCAAAGATCTGACCGCCGATAAGATGCGCCGCGTTGCGTCGATCCCCTCCGACGCGATCGCGCAGACCATGTCGGCGCGCAGCGATCTCGACGACGCGGCCATGGCTGCGCTCTCACATATGGTGGCCAAGCGCATGGCCGAGCTCACGAAGAAGCGCGAAGAGGAAGCGCCGACGGTCAAGCCGGCCGCCGAGCAATTTCTGGTTTCCGTGATGCGGGGCGGCAAGGTCGGCCCGGTCGGTGCGGCGATCTCGCTCCGCGCCGGCATTCCAACCGAAGTCACGATGCGGATCCTGACCTCGAAGAATCCCAAGGCGTTGACGGCGCTCGCCTGGAAGGCCGGGCTTTCGGCGGCGCAGGCAAAGTTCCTACAGACCCATGTCGGCGGGATTTCCCAGCAAAGCGCCCTGGGACCGACGATGAGCGGCGGCTATCCGATCGCCCACGCGGATATGGAATGGCAGCTCGGCCTCTATCTCGGCAACGGGTAGCGCTTATTTCTCTTCGTCCGCTTTCGCCGCCGCCGCAGCGCGGGCGCGCAGCATGTCGCGGACCTTGCGCTTCAGCTCGGGATCGGCCTCCGGCACCGGGGCGGATTGCAAGGGTTGCGGCCGTTCAAGGCCGCCAAAGCCGAACTTGGCCGCCTGTCGGTCTTCATCTTCCGCCGCCACTGCCTCCTGATGCTCGATCGGCGCTTCCACCGGGACGTGCAGCCGTTCGTGATCCCGCCGATAGAGCTCTTCAGCCATGAGGAGGGCGGTTTTCGGATCTGGCGGCAATTCTTCTGCGGGCGGCGGTGGGGGCGGCGCCGGCTCGATCGCCGCTTCGTAGACGGTCACCGAATCCAGGGCGCCTTCGACCGCGTCGTCCCGCAACGGGTACCAGGGGGATTTGTGCTCGGCTTGCTGTGCCGCTTCCGGATCTTGCATCTGGACCATCATGTCGCGCGTCGCCCGGTCCAAGGCCGAGGCGAATCGCTCGGCCTCGGCGGCGCTCCGGGAGATTCCGGCGGCATAGCGCTTGAAGTTGAGCTTGCAGAAGGCGAGGTAGGATTCCCGCTGGACAACGGGCTTGGCCAAAGCGGCCTTCGCGTGCTCCCGCGCGAACCCGAGCAACCGCTGCACTTCCTTCTGATCTGGCATTCTTATCGACAGAATCTTCGCGCCCTTGCGCCGAATGAAATCCCTTTCCGGCCTCTAGATAACGATCGTCGACCGGTTTTCCAACGGCGCGAATGCCCGTAAAGTTAACGCTAATTTTCGCGCCTTGCCGGACAGATTTCGCCGGATCGGCGCATGAGACAAGGAAGAAGATGGTGAACACCAATAGCCCACCGCCGTTAACGCTTTACCTCGAACCGACCCAGGAGGCCGGCCGCGCCTTCTGGCAGCGGGGGATCACCGGTCCCGTGGTCATGCTCAACCTGCTGCGCTTCCGGGAGATTGCCGATTATTCCGCCCACCCCGAACTGGCCCCACCGGCGCCGATCAGCGGGGCGGCGGCCTTCGACCGCTATGTCGCGCACACCCTGCCTCATCTGCAGGACAGCGGCGGGGCGCTGCTGTTCCTTGGCGCCGGTGGAGCGTTTCTGATCGGTCCGGCGGGAGAGCGTTGGGACCGCGCCATGCTGGTGCGGCAGAGCAGCGTTCAGTCGTTCATGGCTTTCGCCAGCCATGCCGGCTACCTGGCCGGCCTTGGTCACCGGACGGCGGCGCTGGAAGATTCCCGGCTCTTGCCGCTGACGGAGCTACCGGTGTAGCTGCGACCAGTCTTTCTTCGTGGTCGGATCAAGCGGTTCGACGCGCCCGTCCTCGCTCTCGTTGAGATCGCCGTAATCCTCGATCGAGACGCATTGGGCGATGACACCGTTCACCTTGAGCGGGAAGAGGCCGGCCCAGATCACCCTCTGGTTCGGATTGTCGCCCGCCCAGGGATAGTTGAAGACATAGGGCCGGCCGGTCCGGCTGACCTCTTCATAGAAGCCGAGCATCTTGCGGACGACGTCGTCATAGGCGCCGCCGAGGAATTCCTCGAGATAGCGGCCGGCGAGATTCATGCTGGTCATCGCATCGACCTTGGTGCCGGAGAGGCGATAGCGCAGGCGGAACGGGTTGAACTCGAAATCGCAGAGCATCAGGTAGGGCAGCAGCGGCTGCACCTCCTCGATCCGGAACTGCGCCCGTTCCGGCGTCGCACCGCCGGAAAGGCTGTGCCAGTACTCCGAAAGCAAGGCGATGTTCTTGGGGGTCCACTGCATCGTCTGCCTCAGCGGGGCGCGACGAATTGCAGGACCGCCACCACGCGTTGGACTGCGCCGCTGCGGTCGGCGAAAGGGGCGGCGAGGGCGGTGAGCTGGATGAAGTCGCGCTCGGCGGCAGGCACCTGTCCATGCGCGACGTAGGGGCGGCGGTGTGCGACGCCCCAGGAGAGCCTTGCATGCAAGGTCGCCATGACACCGAACGGCTCGACGATGCGCCCGGTCAGATCCTCCCCGGTGCGCTCGGCGACTGCCGTCCCCATCAAGCGTATCCGCAACCGGTGATCCGGCTCGACGGCGTAGATCGCCATGAACGGCAGGATCTCGGGCGGCATCAGCAGCGGATCGATGGCCGACAGGTCCGGCAAGGCGCCGGGCCGGGTCGCCGACAGCCAATAGGCATAGAAGGCCGGAATCCGCGCACCCGGCAAAGCCACGGCCGGCACCGTGCCGACCGGCTGGCCCTGTCCATCGAGCAAGGGCAAATCCGGAAACGCGTGCGATGCGGTCGGCGACATCAGATCGCCGCTGGGACCTATCCCGGGATGTCGGATATCCGGCGGATCGACAGGGGTCACGGGCTGCTCCGTCTAGGCCGATAGAATAGCAACGGCACCCGCCGCCTTCCAGGCGCTATTCGGCGGCATCCTTGATTTCGGGCCGCTTGATGGTGTGTGCCCGCCGCCCGTCCACGCCGACCACGACCTCGCCGGCGATGGTGGTGCGGCGCATGGTGCGGTCCTGGCCGTCATAGTCGTAAATTGCATAGTGCTGGGTCGACTGATTGTCCCAGATCGCAACGTCGTTCGGCCGCCAATTCCAGCGCACGGTATTCTCCAGCCGTGTGACGTGGTTCTGGAACAGCTCCAGCAGCAGCTGCGAATCCGCGTGGGTCTGGCCGACGAAGCGATGCACGAACAGCCCGAGCAGAAGCGCCTTCTCGCCCGTCTCGGGATGGATCCGCACGACCGGCTGCTCGGTCTCATAGATCTTCTGCGCGAAGACCTCTTCGTAATGCCGGCGCTCCGCCTCGCTGCTGTGCACGAACTGCGCCGCGTAATCGTATTTGTTGGTATGTACCGCCCAGAGTGACTCGGCGAGCCGCTTCAACTCCGGCGACAAGGCTTCAAAGGCCGCGACGGTGTTGGCCCAGCAGGTATCCCCGCCATAGGCCGGGATCCGCACCGCGCGCAGCACCGAGTAGCGTGGCGGTGCATCGACGAAAGTGACGTCGGTGTGCCAGGTATCCGACCGTGCATTGCCGGCGGCGGCATCGAGCTCGAGGATTCCCAACGTGCCGGCGCGCACCCGCTCGGTCGGATGCGGCACCATTTCGCCGAGCAGGCCGGAGAAAGCTTCCTGCGCCGGGTCGTCGAACTGCGTCTGATCGCGGAAGAAGATCACCCGATGGGCGAGCAGGGCCTGACGTATCGCGCCGACCGCGGCGGACGACATCGCGCCGCCGAGCTTGATGCCGAGAATTTCGGCACCGATGCGGCCGCCGAGCCTGCGGATCTGCAGTGACTTGGACTGGTTCTCCATCGGCAACCCCCGGCGATCTGCGACGCGTTCCGTCACGCTTCATGAAAGCGGGCGGCGGAATCCGTACTTGATGTGTTAGGACAAGCTCCGTCGTATTTAATCAGGCGGCCGGCGCACTCACTGCGCAGCCCGCGGCTTCCTGAGATGGGCGATGCCGCGCTGCTCGATGAACTTCGTGGTCGCTTCCCAGAGGTGATCGCCGTAGGCGACGGGTTCGAAGCTGTCGTCGAGGCCGAGCGGCGCAATCACCGCATCCACCGCGGGTTCGTAGAAGAACGGGATCGAGAACCGCTCGGCGCCGGAGCCGACGACGCGATGCCGGGTTGCGCGCACCTTGCCGCCGGTCCAACGCTCCAGCAGCTTGCCGAAGTTGACCACCAGCGTGCCCTCGGTCGGTGTGACACCGATCCAGTTTCCGGCACGGTCCTCGACCTCGAGCCCGGCGACGCCGTCCTGCGCCAGCAAGGTGGCGAAACCGGAATCCACATGCGGCGCGCCGAGCATGTAGCCGCTGCCGACCCGATGTGCCGGGTCGAGTTGCTCAACCCGACGCACCGGATAGCGGATCAGCCGCAAGGTCGAAATGCCGTTCCGGAATGCCGCGTCGAACGCCGCCTCATCGAGACCGAGGCCGCGCGCCAGAGACTGCATCAGCCCGGCGCCGGCGGCTTCCATCGCGCGGTAGTATTCGGCCGCCGCAGCGCACCATTCCGGCAAATCCGGCAGCGGCGTCGGCTCGGTCAGTGGATCCGCGGGATCGTGGCGCAGCGGGCGCACCAGGTCGGGGCCGATATCGATACCTTCCTTATAGGTGGGATGGCCGTCCTGAAGCGGAAACCAGCCGCGATAGACGTTCGGATTCTCCGGCGCAAAGCTGCGCCGGCACAGCGCCCGCTTCTCGGCATCGGAGAGGCCGAAGATCGCCAGCATGCGCTTGCGCATATCCGCCGCGAGCGCGGTCCCGGGCAAGCCGGTCACGGACATGAACCCGGTCTCGCGGGCCGCCGCTGCGAGCGCCACATCGACGGCGTCGCGTTTGGGCGAAGCACCCCGAAACAACGGAGCGATGTCGATCGATGGAATCATGGCGCCGATCCTATTCGACCGGGCGGCCTTTGCCGAGTCCGAGCGCGACGATTACTGCGCCGCCCGGCCCGGCCTAAACTGCGCCACCCAGGCGCCGACGTCGTTGGCGGCGAGCGGCTTGCTGAACAGGAAGCCTTGCGCCTCGGTGCAGCCTTGCTCGCGCACCAGCTCGAGCTGGGCCTCGGTCTCGACGCCCTCGGCGGTCGTGGCCATGCCGAGGCTCTGGCCGAGGCCGATCACCGCCTTCACAATCGCCTTGGCATCGCCGTTGTTCGAGGAATCCCGCACGAAGGACCGGTCGATCTTGATCTTGTCGAACGGGAACGAGCGGAGATAGCTGAGGCTCGAATAGCCGGTGCCGAAGTCGTCCATCGAGAGCTTGACGCC
>Ga0068862_100004219_pt1 | contig 12173 bp, 10 predicted proteins | sample KBSSwiS52_FD_66598 | JGI IMG/M metagenome (GOLD analysis project Ga0068862, IMG submission 66598) | Switchgrass rhizosphere microbial communities from Kellogg Biological Station, Michigan, USA - KBS Switchgrass S5-2 | ecosystem: Host-associated > Plants > Roots > Rhizosphere > Soil ... | reverse complement strand
ATCTCCCGCTTCGAGCAGATCGCCGGTTGGATGCGCGCCGACGTGGAGCGTGTCGGCCAGGCGCTGGGCCAGAAGGGGCGCGTCGCCCGCGAGAACTGGATCGAGCAGGCCCAGATCCTGGCCAAGGGCGGCCAGACGCTGTTCTCGGTGCGCCGCGCCAGGGGCGAGGGCAGCACCGCCGCGCCCAGCCCTGACGAGGGCGAGCCGGCGCTGCCATCCGAGATCTCGCTGCCGCGGGCGATGTCGCGCGCCGGCGTTGCCGCCGTCGTGATCGCCCCGTCGGCACCTCAGGCGGCGCCCCCGGCGGCGTCCCCCGCACAACCGCCGCTGGTCTCCGACCGGGCGGCGTTCGCCCAGCAGGGCGGGTCGGCGCAGGCGGCCTCCGCGGTTCCGGTCCGGCCCGCACAGGCCCCCACCCACGACAACCTGCAGCGCATCGGCGGCATCACCGCCGAGATCGAGCGGAAGCTCAACGGGCTCGGCGTCTCGCGCTATTCCGAGATCGCGCAGTGGTCGCCGGCCGCCGTGGAGCGCATGGACAAGGAGCTCGGCACCTCGGGCCGCATCTCGCGGGAGAACTGGATCGAGCAGGCGCAGATCCTGAGCCGCGGCGGCGACACCCGCTTCTCGCGCGAGTTCGACCAGCGCGCGGGCGCGCCGCCCGGTCCTCCGCCCCGTCCTATCAAGCTGCCCGACGCCATCCGCGAGCACGAGGCGCGGACGGGGGCACCGTCCCGCACCGAGCTCGGCTTGCTCCGCTCGGTGCGCTCCGAGGCCTACCAGGACGCCACCGAGCCCGGCCCCGAGGCCGCGCGCCGCGCCGCGTCCATGCGCAAGGTGGTCCGCGCCACCGCCGACGACCTCAAGCGCATCAAGGGCATCGGCTTCCAGATCGAGAAGCAGCTCAACGCGCTGGGCGTCATGACCTACGAGGACATCGCCAACTGGACCAGCGAGGACATCGACCGCGTCAGCAAGTCGCTCGACTTCAAGGGCCGCATCCAGCGCGAGAACTGGGTGGAGCAGGCCCGCATCCTCGCGGCCGGCGGCGACACCGAGTTCTCCCGCCGCAGTGACCGGGAGACGGGACGCCGGTAGGCCGGGCCAGGTGCCGGACCTAGGTACGGGCTTCCCGGTCACAGCGGCAAGGGTGGCGTCGATTTCGAGGCCATCGCTCTCCCCGCCACGACTGCGGCCGATAGCTGGTCGCGACGGATCGGACGGCCTGGCTCGACGGGCACAGTGGACGACCTGGCGGGCGCATTTTCACGAGGCGATAGTTACGCTCCCTCGGCGGACGGAACCCATCACCGCAGCGGCGCATGGCACGCTTGGAGCCCGCGACAAAATCTACGTCGGAAACATTGACAAGCTGACAGGGGAGATACTCGTGTCGTAATTGAAATGAGCGCAGGACACGACGCCGCGTACTCTCCGGTTTGACCAGTCGATAGGGTCGCACTACGTTCGTGCGCAAACCATCCAGCTTAAAGCGACAGGGAGGGAGAAAACCCAATGCGCAAACTGCTCGCCAGCCTGAGCAGCCTCGCGGTGGCCGCGATGGCCGCCACGTCTGCATATGCCCAGGGCACCGTCAAGATCGGGCTGATTGCCGCCTACACCGGCCAATTCGCCGACACCGCGGCCCAGATCGACCAGGGCGTCAAGCTCTACATCAAGCTGCATGGCGACACCGTTGCCGGCAAGAAGATCGTCATCATCCCGAAGGATACCGGCGGTCCTGACGCCGCTGCCGCGACGCGCCTGGCGCAGGAGCTGGTGACCCGTGACGGCGCCGACATCCTCGCCGGCTTCACCCTGACGCCGGAGGCGCTCGGCGCGGCCTCCATCTCCGAGAAGGCCAAGAAGTTCATGGTCAACATGAACGCGGCTACCTCGGTGGTCATCACCAAGTCGCCCTACATGGTCCGCACCTCGGTGACGCTGCCAATGATCGCCGCGACCATGGGCAACTGGGCCGCCACCAAGGGCGGCATCAAGAAAGCTTACACCATGGTGGCCGACTTCGGCCCCGGCATCGACGCCGAGAAGTGGTTCCACAAGGCCTTCACCGATGCCGGCGGCGAGATCGTCGGCTCGGTGCGCATGCCGGTGGCGAACCCGGACTTCTCGGCCTTCGTGCAGGCCGCCAAGGACAAGAACCCCGAGTCGATCTTCATATTCATCCCCGGCGGCGCGCAGCCGGCCGCTCTCGGCAAGGCGTTCGCGGAGCGCGGCATCGACCCCGGCAAGATCAAGCTGCTCAGCACCGGCGAGCCGGTTGACGAGACCGCCATCAAGGCGCTGGGCGACTTGGCCATCGGCCGCATCAGCGCCTGGCACTACGACTACAATCTCAATACGCCGGAGAACAAGGCGTTCGTGAAGGCCTTCAACGCCGAGTTCAAGCGCAACCCCGACTTCTTCGCCGCCGGCGGCTACGACGGCATGCACGTCATCTACGAGGCCCTCAAGAAGACCGGCGGCAACACCGACGCCGAGGCCCTCGTCAACGCCGCCAAGGGCCTGAAGTGGACGAGCCCGCGCGGTCCGATGATGATCGACCCGAACACCCGCGACGTGGTCCAGACCGTCTACATCCGCAAGGTGGAGAAGGTGGGCAACGAGATTGTCAACGTCGTCATCGACAAGTACGAGAACGTGAAGGACCCGAAGTAAGGCGGGCCCTCGCGGCCGGAAGGCAACGCGGGTGGGCGGCGCTCGTCGCCCCCCGTGGCGCTTCCACCTCCAGGAGTATTTGAGAAGTCTTAAGACACGGCAGGTCGACCGCGCCCGATGCCGCCGCGCGCCGCCGGGAGCCTGAGTAGAACCCGCGCCATGCTGCCTCCCGTCTTCAACGTCCTGTTCGACGGCTTTGCCTACGGGATGCTGCTGTTCGTCCTATCGGTGGGGTTGTCGGTGACGCTGGGCATGATGAACTTCATCAACCTGGCCCACTGCGCCTTCGCCATGCTGGGCGGTTTCGTTGCCGTCACGCTCGTCAACACCATGGGCTGGCCGTTCCTCGCCGCCCTGCCGGTCGCGTTCCTGGCGGCTGCGGCGGTCGCCGTGGTGCTAGAGCGCACCCTTTATCGCCGCCTCTACAAGGCCGCCGAGCTCGACCAGGTGCTGTTCACCATCGGCATCGTATTCATGTCGGTGGCGACGGCGGCCTACGTGTTCGGCACCCTGCAACAGCCCATCAAGACACCCGCCTTCCTGCGCGGCTCCGTCCACCTTCTCGGCATCGACCTCGGCGTCTACCGCCTGTTCCTGATCGGATCGGGGCTGCTGGTGGCGATCGTGCTGGTGGCGATGCTGGAGTACACCCGCTTCGGCGCCCGCGTGCGCGCCGCGGTGGACAACCAGCGCATGGCGGCGGGCCTCGGCATCAACGTCGAGGCGGCGTTCGCCATCACCTTCGCGCTCGGCAGCGGCCTGGCAGGGCTCGGCGGCGCGCTGGCCATCGAGATCGTGGGTCTCGATTACTGGTTCGCCTTCGGCTATCTCGTCTACGTGCTGATCGTGGTCTCGGTCGGCGGCCTCGGCTCCATCGGCGGGTCGTTCGCCGCCGCCGTGCTGCTCGGCATGAGCGACATGTTCGGCAAATACTACTTCCCCGAGGTCGGCGCGTTCTTCATCTACCTGGTGATGCTGGTCATTCTGATGTGGCGGCCGGCGGGCCTGTTCGGGAGGCGGTGATGGGAGCGCCGGCAGCGGCCTTGACGCCGCACGATTTTCTGAGGTCGCAGACGCGCTGGCACCCGGCCGAGGTGCTGTTCTGGCTCTGCACGCTGCTGCCGTTCCTGTTCCCCGGCAACCTGCTGCTGGCTTACCAGATCGCCATCACCGCGCTCTTCGCCCTCTCCATCGACCTGGTGCTGGGCTACGCCGGGATCGTCACCCTGGGACACGCGGCGTTCTTCGGGCTGGGAGCCTACGGCGCCGGACTGTTCTCCAAGCATGTGTGGGGCGAGCCGCTCACGGGGCTGGCCTTCGGCGCGGTGGTCGCGGCCATCGCCGGCTACCTGTCGAGCCTGGTGGTCGTGCGCTTCCGCCACCTTGCCATCATCATGATCACGCTCGGCTTCGGCCTCCTGCTGCACGAGGTGGCCAACAAGGCGCACGATCTCACCGGCGGCACCGACGGGCTGCAGGGCGTCCGGATGTGGCCCGTCCTCGGCCTCTTCCAGTTCGACCTGTGGGGCTACACCGCCTACACCTACTCCCTGATCGTCCTGTTCCTGGTGTTCCTGGCGGTGCGGCGCATTATCCATTCCCCGTTCGGCCTCTCGCTCCGCGGTATTCGCGAGAACTGGACGCGCATGCCGGCCATTGGCGCGCCGAGCCAGTCGCACCTGCGCAAGGCCTACACCATCTCCGCAGGCATCGCCGGGATCGCCGGGGCGCTGCTGGCCCAGACCACCGAGACGGTCTCGCTCCAGGTGCTGAGCTTCGAGCGCTCGGCCGACACAGTCGTGATGCTGGTGCTGGGCGGCACCGGCCGGCTCTACGGCGGCCTGATCGGGGCCATCGTCTTCATGGTGGCGCGCGATCAGTTCTCCGGCATCAACCCGCAGCTGTGGTATTTCTGGATCGGCCTCCTGCTGGTGGTCGTCGTCATGCTGCTGCCGAACGGCGTGCTCGGCGGCCTCGCTCAGCTGGCGGCGCGCTGGAAAGGCAGGCGGCCGTGACTACGGTTGCCGCTCCGCCGGCCGCCCCTGTGGCCTCTTCCGCATCCGGCATCGACACGCCGGCGCTCTCCATGCAGGGGCTCAACAAGAGCTTCGGCTCGCTGGTCGTGGCCCGCGACATCGGCATCGCCCTGCCGCAGGGCGCCCGCTACGCCCTCATCGGTCCGAACGGCGCCGGCAAGACCACCCTCATCAACCTGATCACCGGCATGCTGCGGCCGGATTCGGGCCGCATCCAGCTGGGGGCCGAAGACATCACCACGCTGAAGCCGCACCGGCGGGTGAAGCGCGGGCTGGTGCGCACGTTCCAGATCAACACGCTGTTCCCTCAGCTCACCGCTCTGGAGGCTGTGGTCCTCGCCGTCAGCGAGCGGCGCGGGCTCTCCCGCAACTTCTGGCGTGGGCTGACCGCCTTCCCCGATGCGGTGGACGAGGCCTACGCCATCCTCAAGTCCCTCTCCCTCGGCGAGGCTGCGACCCGCCTCACTCGCGAGCTGGCCTACGGGCAGCAGCGCCTGCTGGAGATCGCCCTGGCGCTCGCCACCAAGCCGAAGGTGCTCCTTCTCGACGAGCCCGCCGCCGGAGTGCCGCGCGACGAGAGCGCCGACCTGTTCGCGGCCATCGCCGCGCTGCCGCGGGACATCACGGTACTGTTCATCGAGCACGACATGAACCTGGTGTTCCGTTTCGCCAGCCGCATCATCGTCATGGTCCAGGGCGCCGTCCTGCTGGAGGGCACCCCTCGGGAGATCGGCGCCGACCCGCGCGTGCGCGAGGTCTATCTCGGCGGGGCGCACCATGGCTGAGGCCCTGCTCGCACTCGAAGGCCTGCGCGCCGGCTACGGCGATGCCGTGGTGCTCGACAACGTCTCGCTCGAGGTGCCGGAGCACGGCAGCCTCGCGCTGCTCGGCCGCAACGGCGTCGGTAAGACCACGCTCATCCTGTCGATCATGGGCTGCACCCAGACCATGCGCGGTGCCGTCAAGTGGCGCGGCGCCGACATCACCGGCATGGCCACCCACCGCCGCGCCAAGCTCGGGCTGGGCTGGGTGGCGCAGGAGCGCGAGATCTTCCCCTCCCTGTCGGTGGAGGAGAACCTCACGGTGGCCGAGCGGCCGGGCAAATGGGCGCTCGCCGCCGTCTACGAGCTGTTCCCGCGCCTCAAGGAGCGCCGCGGCAACATGGGCAACCAGCTGTCGGGCGGCGAGCAGCAGATGCTGGCCATGGCGCGGGCGCTGATGACCAACCCCGCCCTGCTCCTGCTCGACGAGCCCATGGAGGGCCTGGCGCCCATCATCGTCGAGGAGCTGGCCGCCGCCATCAAGACCATGGTGGCCGAAGAGGGCATGGCGGTGATCCTGATCGAGCAGCACGCGGAGCTGGCGCTGTCGCTGACCCGCGACGCCGTCATCATGGAGCGCGGCGCCATCGTCCACCGCGCCGCTTCGGCCGAGCTGCTGCGCGACGCTGCCACGCTGGACCGCTACATCGGCCTGCGCATCGGCGAGACGGCATAAGCGTGGCCGGATCGGAGCGCCGCTGGCCTCCGGCTCGCTCGCTCCGTTCACTACGGCGGGTAGACGGTCACGCCGCCGCGCGCAGCGCCTTGAGCACGGCATCGGGGATGCGCGCAATCACCATGAGGTAGGCGCGCGCGGCCTGGTCCGGCTCCACCCGGCCCTGTTCCCAATCCCGCAGAGTGCCGACGGGAATCCTGAACCGCTCCGCAAATTCCTCTTGCGACAGCCCCAGCGCCTGCCGCACGACCTTGGGGTTCGGGCGCTTCATCCGTTGCAGCTGGGCGTCGCTGAGAGGCTGTGCGTCGGGATCGCTGAGGGCGCGCCTCATAATCTCCTCATCCGTCAGCGCATCGAAGGCGCGCCAATCGTATTTCGTCGTCGAACGCGTGCTGGCGACCTTCCGGCTGGCGGCGTTCTGTTTCTGCAGCGCGGCGCCCTTTTGATGCTTAGACTTCATGGTACCGCTTTCTTTCCTGCCGCTCCGCCGGACGCGCTGAGATGATGCGGATGACCTCATCGCCACTATCTACGTCGGTTCGTCCTGTATAGGTCACAACAATAAGCCGACCTTCGACCATGCCGGTGCGGTTAAACCGAGCTTCGCCGTAGTCTTCCCTGTCATCCAGCTCGTCGAGAGCCAGAGCATCCCTAAAGACATCGCAAGCCTGCTCGAACGTGACATCGTGTTTCCGCCTATTGGCTTCCGCCTTCACGCGGTCCCATTCGAACTTGATGGACATACTACGGCCAATCCGTAGGTCGTCAAGGTGTCGCGCAGCGACAAGACGGCATAAATGGTGGTCAGGCTCAGAAGGCCTCGGAGGTCTGCTAGTTGCCTATCCCTTCACCGCCAGAAGCTCGACCTCGAAGATCAGCGTCGAGTACGCCGGGATGCCGGTGCGGGGGTTGCCGCCGTAGCCAAGGTCGGGGGGGATGATGAGGGTGCGCTTGCCGCCCACCTTCATGCCGGCCACGCCCTCGTCCCAACCCTTGATGACGGCGCCTGCGCCCAGCGGGAACTCGAACGGCTTGCCGCGGTCCACGGAGCTGTCGAACTTGGCGCCCCTCTGGCCGTTCTGGTAGAGCCAGCCGGTATAGTGCATCACGCAGATCTGCCCCTGCTTGGGGAACGGCCCGGTGCCGACCTTGGTGTCGGCCACCCGTAGCCCCGAGGCGTAGTTGATGGTGGCCGCCTCGGCCTTGGCCGCCGCGGCCGGAGCCTGGGTGCCGCTGCTGCTGCAACCGGCGAGCACGACGGCCACGGCAAGCGCACCGGCCGCTGCGAAGACCCGCATCTCGTCCCTCCCTCCACAAGCTGCCCCGATTTGTAGCGCCCGCCGCGCCCCGACAGGGTGGCTTTAGCGTCGCACTTGGGCGGCTTTGCGCTCGCCCCCCGCTGCCCGCACACCGTCTTGGAACGGCCGAAATCGCCGCGCCTGATGCGCGCCACCAGGGGGCTCTAACGAGGGGGTTGCCCATGTCGCGCCTAACGATCTCGCGTCGGACCTTATCGCGTCCGACGTGCCGGCGGCCGGCCGGCGTTTGCCTTTCCGTCATCTCGTTATGGCTCGCCGGCCTGCTCGCCGCCGTGGCGATGGCTCAGCCCGCCGCGGCCCAGAAGCGGGTGGCGCTGGTCATCGGCAATGCCGCCTATACCTACGCCGGCCGGCTCCCCAATCCGGGCAACGACGCCACCGACATGGCCGCCGCGCTCAAGGGGCTCGGCATCGAGGTGATCCTGGGCCGCGATCTCGACAAGCCCGGCTTCGATGCCAAGCTCCGGCAGTTCTCCCGCGCGCTGGCCGACGCCGATGTGGGCATCCTCTTCTACGCCGGTCACGGCCTGCAGGTGGGCCTGCGCAACTATCTCGTCCCCACCGACGCCCAGCTGCAGGGCGAGCGCGACCTGGAGTTCGAGACGGTGGCGCTCGACTTCGTCATGCGGCAGATGGAGATCGGCCGCGAGGGCAGGACCAACATCGTGTTCCTCGACGCCTGTCGCGACAACCCGCTGGCCCGCAATCTCGCCCGCGCCATGGGCACGCGCTCGGTCGGCGTGGGCCGGGGGCTTGCCGAGGTGCAGGCGGGCGTCGGCACGTTCATCGCCTACGCCACCAAGCCGGGCGAGGTGGCCCAGGACGGAGACGGGCGCAACTCGCCCTTCACCGCGGCGCTGGCGAAGGCCGTCAAGGCGCCCGGCAAGGGTCTCACCGCCGTCATGGTGGATGTGCGCAAGGAGGTGCTGGCCGCCACCCGCAATCGCCAGGTGCCGTGGGACCACTCGGCGCTCACGGGCGAGTTCTACTTCCAGCTCGCCGCCGCCCCCGGCATGCTGCCCAAGACCCCGCCGCCGGCCCCCAAGGCCGAGACCGAGGCCATGCAGGAGCGGATCAGGCAGCTGGAGGAGGAGCTCAAGCGCAAGGCCGACCCGCAGCTGACCGTGAAGCTCGTGGAGGTGTCGCAGATCAAGGAGCGGCTGCGCCAGCTGGACGAGGGCATCCGGCAGGACCAGCAGCTCATCTTCGACACCATGAACAAGCGCGGGTCGGACACCTCGGCGGAGGCGCGCCAGTCGCTGAGCCTGGAGATCGGCACGATCCAGCGACGCATGGCGACGCGCGGCCAGCAGCAGAGGGCGCTGCGCGAGCAGCTCGCCAAGCTCGAGGAGGAGGTTGGAGCGGCCAAGGCCGGCAAGTAGGACTCGCTTTTGTCGGCGCGGGCGGCTACCGATTCTGACATTCGGCTGCGAATCTGGCGGCTGCGAATCTGGGCCAGGGCCTGCGAGCCATGAAGCGCATCCTCAAGTGGGCCGGCATCGGCCTGGCGGGGCTTGTCGGCCTTGCCGTCATCGCCGCCGGCATCGGCTACGCGGCGCTGCGCAACACCGTGCCCTCACCCAGGGGGACGCTCGCCATGCCCGGGCTCTCCGAGCCGGTGGAGGTGGTGCGCGACCGCGAGGGCGTGCCGCACATCTTCGCCAAGACCAGCAACGACCTCTATATGGCGCTCGGCTTCGTGCACGCCCAGGACCGGCTGTGGCAGATGGAGATGCAGCGCCGCACCGGCCAGGGCCGGCTGTCGGAGATCTTCGGCGAGCGCACGTTCAGCGCCGACGTGTTCCTGCGCACGCTGGACCTCTACGGCCACGCCGAGCGCTCGCTGTCCACGCTCCCGGCCGATGCGGCCAAGGCGCTGGAGGCCTACGCCCGCGGGGTCAACGCCTTCCTCACGCGTCCGGTGGGGTCGCTGGAGCCGCGCCTGCCCCCCGAGTTCCTGCTGCTCAGGCACCAGCCGCAGCCGTGGCGGCCGGCCGACAGCATCGTCATCATCAAGCTGATGGCGCTGTCGCTGTCCATGAACATCAACCAGGAGATCCTGCGCCTTACCCTGGCGGCCCAGGGCCTCACCTCGGCCGAGATCGAGGACCTGATGCCGCTCGATGCGGCCGACGCGCCGCCGCCGCTGCCCGAGATCGCCGACCTCTATCCCCTCAAACGCACCGGCGCGGCCGTGCGCCGGGCCGACGCCTCGGACGTGCTCGAGGCGCTGATCGGCACGGGGGCCTCGAACAACTGGGTGGTCTCCGGGGCACGCACGCACTCCGGCAAGCCGCTGCTCGCCAACGACCCGCACCTGCGGCTGGAGGCGCCGGCGATCTGGTACCTGGCGCACCTCGCCCTTCAACTGCCGGGCGGCGGCACCGCCAACGCCGCCGGCGCCAGCCTGTCCGGCGTGCCGCTGATCGTGCTGGGCCGGGGCGACAACGTCGCCTGGGGCTTCACCAATACGGGCACCGACGTGGAGGACATCTTCATCGAGAAGGTGAACCCCGAGAACCCGCGGGAATATCTCACCCCCGAAGGCTGGCTGCCGTTCTCGGTCGAGGAAATGACCATCGCCGTGAAGGACGCCGGGGTGCGCAAGGTGGAGCGCCGGCGCACGCGGCACGGTCCTGTGCTGCCGGGCTTCTACCGCAACCTCGAAGGCCTGCTCGCCGCCAATCACGTGGCGGCGCTCAGATGGACCGCGCTCAGCGACGACGACACCACGCTGGCCGCCGGCCTGTTCGACCCCTCCATGAAGAGCGTGACCGACTACATGGAGCGCATGCGGCTGTTCTTGGTGCCGATGCAGAGCATGGTGGTGGCCGACACGTCGGGGCGGATCGGCATGATCGCGCCAGGCCGCGTGCCTGTGCGCGACCCCGCCAACAAGGTGGCCGGCCGGGCGCCGGTGCCGGGCTGGGACGCCACCTACGACTGGAAGGGCTACCTCAAGTTCGACAGCCTGCCGCGGGAGGACAACCCCAACGTGGGCGCCATCGGCACAGCCAACGCGCGCATGGTCGATCCCGAGTACCCGCACCTCCTCACCTACGACTGGGAGCCCGCCTTCCGGCAACAGCGCATCAAGCAGCTCATCTTCGACGCCGACAAGCATGACATGGCCAGCATGCGCGCCGCCCAGACCGACGTGCTGTCGCTGGCCGTCCTCAAGCTGCAGCCCCTGATGATCGCCGCGGCGCAGGCGGCGGGCTCCGTCGAGCACGCCGTGCTCGACCAGATTACCGTATGGGACGGCACCATGCGTGCCGACCGCCCCGAGCCGCTGATCTTCACCGCCTGGATGCGGGAAGCCGTGCGCGCCATCTACCGCGACGACCTGGGCGAGGCCTTCGACCGCTATCTCGGCTCCCGCGCCGTGGCGCTGATCCGGCTGCTGGAGGGCCGCGCTACCTCGCGCGACTGGTGCGACGACCGCACCACGCCCGAGCGCGAGAGCTGCGGCGCGGTGCTCGCCGGGGCGCTCAACCGGGCGCTGCACGACCTGCAGCTCCGCTACGGCGGCGACCGCTCCAAGTGGCGGTGGGGCCAGGCGCACACGGCATTCAGCGAGCACCGCCCGTTCGGGCTGGTGGGCGGGCTCGCGCCGTTCTTCAACGTCGAGGTACCGAGCGGCGGCGGCAACTACACGCTCAACCGCGGCCAGTCCGACTTCGGCACCGACCAACCGTTCGCCAACCGGCACGCAGCAAGCTTCCGCGCCATCTACGACCTCGCCGATCTCGACCACTCCCTCTACATCCAGACCACCGGCCAGTCCGGCAACCCGCTCTCGCCGTTCTACCGGTCGTTCGCGACGCGCTGGTCCAAGGGCGAGTACATCGAGATTCCGACGCAGCGCCAGGCGGTCGACGCGGCGAGCCTGGGAACGTGGACGCTGACGCCGAAGTAGGGGGCAGCCCCGAGGCCACCCTGCGGGGTGGATGGAACTGGGGCGTGCCCTCGAATACGAGTGCTTGGTCCGCCGACCGACGGTACGGGTCAATCAACCGCCGATGACGGGCTGCGTCGGATATCTCCGCGCAGCTTGGGTATCGGGGCGATGTGCGGCCGATCACAGGCTGCACCGACGCTCGATGACGAAACCGCATGTGCCCGCGTGAGGCAGGTGGCAGAGAGGCGAGCCGCGCACGACTCCCTCTCCCCGCCGCCCTCGGCTATCCACAAAGGCAAGCCTCGCCGCAATCGTCCCGAGGGCGACGGGGAGAGGGCGGGGTGAGGGGCAGCCCAGGGCTCTGACCCGTCGACGGCGGTCCCGAGGCATGCGCAGGACCGAAGGCTTCGCGCGTGGAGAGGCTTTCCCGTGTGGCTGCCCCTCACCCTGACCCTCTCCCCTCAAGCGGGGAGAGGGGATCCGCGCGGCGCCCCCTGAGCGGCATCGCCATTGCCGCGAGCCGAGCGATCGGCCGCACATCGCCCGACACAGGTCCGTCTGCGGTGTCAGACCCAGAGGGGCTGACACCTATTTGGCGGATCGGCCGCCGACCATGCGGCCGAGCAGGGCCTGGAGCTCGCCGACGATGCCGCGCCGGAACAGCAGGACGGTGACGACGAAGATGCCACCCTGGATCACCAGCACGTACTCGCCGAAGCCGGCCAGGTAGTTCTGCATGGC
>Ga0068862_100004216_pt1 | contig 12177 bp, 4 predicted proteins | sample KBSSwiS52_FD_66598 | JGI IMG/M metagenome (GOLD analysis project Ga0068862, IMG submission 66598) | Switchgrass rhizosphere microbial communities from Kellogg Biological Station, Michigan, USA - KBS Switchgrass S5-2 | ecosystem: Host-associated > Plants > Roots > Rhizosphere > Soil ... | reverse complement strand
CTTGGGTTCGGTGCGGCGTAGCACCGCGACCTCATGCCGCAGCACAAGCAGCTCGATGTCCTTCGATGCCGATGAACGACCGAGTAGCACGAGCCAGCTACACACCCGTGCAAAGATCAGATAGAGCAGGCGTGCGAACATAGGTGACCATCATGCCGACGGCGAAGCTGTCGCATCGGCCCAGCTCACAGGCCCAGGCCGACTTTTCGCACCCCACAGGTACCTCGAAGAGCACCAACTCGCCCGCTACGACACCACCAGCATCCCGGACCTCGGCCTCCCCAACTCCTTAACCGCGCCGCCGCGTGATCCTAATAGCCCGGCATGACACGCCTTCAAACAAGACGCACCCGTTCTGGCACGCTACAAGCGAACGGTCGAGGCGGCGTCCTGGAGATCCATGACGAGGTTGCGGGCGGCCTGGGTCACCCGCGCCGCCGTGGGATGAGCGGTGGCGCCGAGGATCCGGATCCGGCGGCTGAAATGACCGAGTATTGGGCACCCACAGGTCCCAATTTTACTTGGGTCCGTGTCCGGAGGGATCGGGGCGCCTCACCGGCTGACTATTGACACCTCACAGGCTACTGTGTGGCCGGCTTCTTCTTCCTGATGTTCCTCGGCTCAAGCCGGCGCAGTAGCCTTGCGGTGACGCCCATGTAGGCGACACTTACGACGATCCCGGCGCCGATATCGAACAGATACTGCTCGTTCGTGTGGTTGAACAGCGCGTCCGGGATCGGCACGCGCTGGTTGATCGGCACGTCCTGGTCGGGAACCACCTGACCGTCGGCGGTCTTCGGACGACGCAAACCCGCTCTGGTGATCGTGTTGTAGTCCGCGTCCGCGGCCATCGCGGCGAAGCCCCACCGGGCCGGCGAGGCCGCGGCGACCTGCTCGAAGCCGATCTGGCCGGCGACCGGCACGATGCCGGCGGAGAACACTAGCTGGATCGTCGTGACGACGACCACCGGCAGCATTGTCTTGTCGGCGTTGTCCACGATCGCTGAGATCGCCAGGCCGATCATCCCGGAGGCGAAGGCGACCACGAACATCGCGAGCATGCATTCCAGCATCGTGTTGCCGAGCGCCAGATGGCCCGGCGGCTGCCGGCCGAAGAGGCTGATAAGCGTGAAAGGGATGACCTGCAGGGCGGTGATGATGAGCAGGACGAGCGCCTTGGAACCAACGTACGCGGTTCGGGAGAGGCCGATCGCTCGTTCTCGGCGGTAGATGGCCTGTTCTCTGACGATCTCACGCACGGAGTTCGACATGCCCATGAAGCAGGCACAGAGAACCATGATCACCATTATTGTGGGCGCATCCGAGTTCGGCGTGAAAACGTCACCGGTATTGCTGAAGTCTCCGCTGATTGCCCGCGGGATCATGCCCAGAAGGAATGGGAGCGCGATTGCCAGGCGCAAATAGGCCTTGTCCGAGAAGATGACCGAGAACGTTCGCCTGCTCAGCGCCACTGTCTGGGAGGCCACCGACTGTTGCCGGATGCTCGGCAGCTCCTCGTGCACTGGCCGGGCCGACGGGGCCGCGACCGACGCCGGCACGTAGTACTCGGACTCACGGAAACTGGCCGCGCTCGCGCTCCCCAGCGCCGATTCGAGTTTGACGAAGGCGTCCGCGTAGTCCCTGGCGCCGAGAAACGTCAGAGCCTCCCGGGATGGGCCGAAGTAGGCGAGGTAGCCGCCGGGCGCGAGCATCATCAGGTAGTCGCACAGGTCGAGCTGAAAGACGCTGTCCGTGGTGATGATGACGGTGGGTCCGTCGTCCGCCAGCCGGCGCAGCGACTCCATGACGTTCTTGTCCGCGCCGGGATGAAAGCCCCGGGTCGGTTCGTCCAGGTACAACAGCGTCGGTCTGGCCAGCAACTCGAGGGCGATCGAGACCCGTTTGCGCTGGCCGCCGGACAGCCGGGAGACGATCGTGTTCGCGTGCGCGGTGAGGCTCAGCTCGGCGAGGACCTCGTCGATGCGCTTGGAGCGCTCGAACGCCGTCACGTCCGGTGGGAACCGCAGCTTGGCGCCGTACTCGAGCGCCTTACGTACCGTCAGCGAGGTGTGCAGGATGTCGTCCTGCGGCACAAAGCCGATCCGGCGACGCAGTTCGTCGTACTCGGTGTAGAGGTCCCGGCCGGCGTACCGGACGGTGCCCTGGTCGGCTGGGCGGAAGCCGGTCAGCGCTTGGAGCAGCGTCGACTTGCCCGCGCCGGACGGGCCGACGATGGCGAGCAGCGTGCGGCCGGGCAGGCGGAAGGTGATGTCGTGTATGAGCTGCTTCTCTCCGGCCCACACGTCGAGGTGCTCGGCCTCGAAGCTGACGTCACCTGAGTCGACGTATTCGACCAGTTCGTCGCCGTCGAGCTGGAACAGATGGCGGCCGACCGCGATGACGGCGCGTTGGTCGAGCGAGGCCCGGGCAATCCGTAGGCCGTTGACGAACGTGCCGTTGGCCGAGTCGAGGTCGATGATCTCCGCGTGATCCGTGCCGACGAAGAGTTCCGCGTGCTGGTTGGAGGCGAGCAGATCGGCGACGACGATGTCGTTGTTGGGTGCCCTGCCGATCGACATCCTGCCGCGGTGCAGCCGGTACGCCGTGCGCGGCTCGCCTGAACGCCTGATGAGGCGCCGGGACAAGCCCCCGGCCTGGGCGGATCGGCTCATCTTCAATCCAGCTGGATAGCCGAGAACCGCCGGCGGGTCCACCGGGGACGGGGGCTGCGCGGTGGTCATCGGGCTCCCTGCGGTCTGCGCACAACATAGCTGTGGGGTTGTCTTCAGTCGGCGGCCGTCGGACTCGACGGCCCAAGCGCGGTGGCGGCCGCGGCGGTACGCACGGCGGAGTCATACGGGTCCAGCGCGCCAGCGTCGAACCGGACCGCACCAATCGCCCACCAGAACCGGTCGTCCGGGTCGCCGGCGAGCGTGTAGGAGCCGTCTGGCCGCAGAATCGCCCAGCCGTCGTCGTCGAGGCCGAAGATCGCGACGGCCCGCGAGCCAGCATCGGCCGTCTCGACGACGCGGACTGTCCCGTCGGAGCATCCAACCGCAAGCAGCGCGCCATCCGGTGAGAAGGCCACCGACAATGCGGGCCCGACATCCGCGGGCGACCGCAGCGGAGCTCCCTGCGGCATACGCCACAGGCTGACCTGGGCCGGCGTGCCTTCGCCCACGGCGACCAGCTGGGAACCGTCCGGAGAGAACTCCGCGGCGTACGTCGACACGGAGTGGGCCGGTAGGACGAGCGGCTCATCGTCGGCCGTGACGGGCCAGACGCGGACCGTCCCGTCGGCGCCCGCGGTCGCGAGCGCCGAGCCATCGGGCGAGAACGCGACCGATCGCACGGGACCGGCATGCCCGGGCAGAACGCGGGTGTAGCCGTTGCCCCGGGCCAAATCCCACAGCCGGGCGTCACCGTCCAGGCCAGCTGACGCGAGGAGCGAACCATCAGGCGAAAACGCCACACTTTGGATGGAGTCGGTGTGGCCACGCAGGGTGTACCTGGGTTCTGCGGGCAGGGCACCCGGCAGGGCTGACCTCGCGTCGGCGGTGTCCCACAGCCGAATCACGCGATCGTCGCCGGCGGTCGCCAGCCGTTTGCCGTCAGGGGAGAACGCGATCCGGGAAACTGGGCCTGGCCGCGCGAGCCGGCCAACCTCCTGGCCGGTGACAGGATTCCACAGCTGCACGACCTGGTCGTCGCCGACGGATGCGATCAACGCTCCATCCGGCGCGAATGCGATCGCCAGGACACGGCCGGACTCGGTCACCAGGCTTCGGCGGGCGCGCCCCGTTGTGCCCTCGCGCAGCCGGACCGATCCGTCGGCGCTGGCGGAGGCGAGCGTCCGCCCATCCGGTGAGAACGCGACGGACAGGACCGGCCCGGTGTGCCCGGGCAGTGTCTGCTGGCGACTGGCCGCGACGTTCCACAACCGCGTCGAGCCGTCGGCGCCGGTCGTGGCGACGGTCGCTCCGTCTGGGGAGAACGCGACGCCCGTGGAACCTCCGGCGTGGCCGGTCAGGTGGGCCCGTTGCTGACCGACGCGGGTGTCCCACAACCGCGCCGACCCGTCGGTGCTGGCGGTGGCGAGCAGTTCGCCATCTGCCGAGAACGCGACAGCGGTGACCCGCCCGCCATGGCCGACCAGCGTCGCGAGCTCCCGCCCGTCGGGCGCCCAGAGGCGTGCGCTCCGGTCGTCGCCACCTGTCGCGACGACCTTGCCGTCGGGTGAGAACGCGAGGGCCGTCACAGGGCCGGTATGGCCGGTTAAGACCGCGCGGTCGGGGAGACCTGGGTAGCCGACCAGGTGCACGATCCGGTCCTCGGCGACGGCCACCAGAGTCCCATCCGGGGACATTGCGGCCACGGTCACCGCACCGTCGGGGAAGGTGAAGGTTGTCCAGGCGTTCCCGACGGTGTTCCCGACGGTCCAGATGTGCACCGAACGGCCACAGGAGACGAGCAGCGAACCGTTCGCCGCGAAGGTCACCGACAGCACGGCATCGTCATGCTTGACCGGCGTGGCCAGGAGCCGGCCGGTCGCGACATCCCAGATCCGGACCTCGCCACCGGAATCGCCGGTGGCCAGTATCGAGCTGTCCGGGGCGAACGCGACGGACAGGACCGGCGGTCCCGGGTCGCGGTCCCGGTCGCGCAGGACACCGAGCTGGGACTCGTTCGCGCGGTCCCACAGCCGAACCCGGCCGTCGGTCGCCGCCGTGGCGAGCAGGCGGCCGTCTGGCGAGAAGGCGACCGCCGCGGTGAGCGTGACGTGTGCCGTCAGCGGCGCGAGTTCTCGGTCCTCCTGCGGGTCCCATCGCCGCACCGAGCGGCTCGCGCCAGCCGCGGCCAACGTGGCGCCCCGGGCGTCGAAGGCGACCGCGAACAGTGGTCCGTCGTCGTGCGTGCGGGCCGACCGGCGCTGGCCAGTGGCGACATCCCAGGTCTGGACCGACCCGTCGGCCCCGGCCGAGGCGAGCAGCCGGCCGTCGGGTGCGAACGCGAGCCCCCAGACCGCGCCGTCGTGCCCACGTGGTCCCAGGTCGTGCAGCCGGTCAAGCCCGCGCTCGGACACCTTCCACAGCGCCATCGTTCCGTCGGCTCCCGCCGAGGCCAACCAGTCCCCGTGCGGTCCCGGCTGGGGCGGGAACGCGACCGCCAGCACGGCCTCCGGATGCCCGGACGTGGCGACGAGCCGGCCGTCGCCCGGGTTCCACAGCCGGATGTCGCCGTCGTCGCCGGCCGAGGCGACCAACGCGCCGTCCGGTGCGAAGGCGAGGGACCACACCCAGCCGTGGTGACCCCGCAGCGACGCGCGGACACGCTCGGCACGCAGGTCCCACAGCGCGATCTCACCGTCGACGCCGGCCGAGGCGAGCAGCGTGCCGTCCGGCGAGAGGGCGATCGCCACCACGGCGTCATCGCTGGGCAGCACAGTGCGTGGCGCGCCGGTGCCGACGTCCCAGATCCGGACAGTCTGGTCGGCGCCGCCCGAGGCCAGCAGCGCTCCGTCCGCCGAGAACGCCACGGCCGACACCGATTCGTGGTGCCCGGACAGCACCGTCTGCTGGCGTCCATCAGCGTGCCACAGCCGCACCACCCGATCATCACCGGCGGTGGCCAGCAGCATTCCGTCCGGTGAGTACGCGATCGAGTTGATGACTCCGGCGGCAGGGGGGACCATCGGTCGCGCCGAGTCGCGGCCGGCCACGGCCGCCGCAAGCAGTTCGGCCGACGTGTCCGCTTCGGGCAGGTCGCAGCCGAGCAACCCGGCCAGGCGCCAACGGCTGTTCCGCGTCGTCGCGCCGGCCAGGTTGGTGGCGCGCACTGTCGCGCCGACGAAGGTCGTATCGGTGAGGTCGGCGCCGCGCAGGGAGGAGTCGACTATCGTCGCGCCGCGCAGATCGGCCCGGCGCAGGTCGGCGTCGCGCAGGTCGACCCGCTTGATCGTCGCGCCGGTGAGGTCGACGTCGCTGAGGCGCGCGTAGGTCAGGCGGACATCGTCCAGCGTCGCCCCGTCGAGGTTCGCGCCGACGAGGTTCGCGCCGACCGCCGTCGTCGCGCCCAGGGTGGCGCCGGTGAGCACCGCCCCGCCCAGGTCGGCTTCGTCCAAACGGACACCGACCAAGGTGGCGTCGCGCAGGTTCGCGCGCCGCATGTCGGCCCCCCGCAGGTCCTGGCCGGACAGGTCCTGGCCGGAGAGGTCTCGGTCGGCCAACCGCGCACGGGCACGCAGCTCGATGCCCAGCCGGCTCGCGACCTTGAGGGCGTTGGCCTTGGCGAGGGCGCCGCCCGACTCCTCGTCGATCGCGTACTGCGCCCAGTCGGCGGCCCGGGACCGCCCAGCCAGGTCGACGAAGAAGTCGGCCATAAGCGTGGATAGATCATTGCGCGCGAGCATCGACGTCACGGTCGCGAAGCGCTTCTCCGTCCCGTCGTCCTTCGCCGATGGCGATGGCGATGGCGGATCCTCGGCCTGACCCGGCCCATGTGGCGGCCCGCCGCTGGCAAGCGCAGCGGCGACCCTGTTGATGACCAGGTACTCCATGACCGACTGGTGGATGAAGGAGAACCGGCCTTCGGCGTCTCGGACGAGCAGGGTGCCGGAACCCAGAATCTGAGCTGTCTCCGCGTCGTTGAGGTCGCTGGAGCCCGCCATGGATTCCAGGACCTGGTGCGCGGTCTCGGCAAGCTCCCCTATGCCGATTGTCTGGTTGGTACTGGCCCACAACCGCAGCGCCAGCTCCGTCGCGGCGCCGAGACGCTGTTCGTCGTCGAGTGATGGCGCCGCTCCGCGTTGCCGAGCCCGTGCGTCCTCGTAGGCCAGCCAGGTCTGGATCAGCTCCTGGTACAGCGCCGCCGCACTGATCACGCCTCGGCGTTCCCGCACTTTTCGCAGCCGTCTCTCGTCGAGGGCGGCGATGAAGCCCAGCATCCGCGGATTTCGCGACAGACCCAGCAGGTCGTGGACGTCGCGGATGAGGGCGAGGCGGGCGGCGGCGAGATGCTCGGCGGCGGCCAGACGTTCGGTGGGCTCATGGATGGTCTGCAGAAGCGTGCGTTCGAAGAACTTGACCAGGAACGAGGTGATCTGGGCGTCGGTGAAACTTTCCAGCAACGTCAGCCGGCTGGCTGGCGCCTGGGAGACGCGCCGGCCGAGCGCGGTGCGAACCTGTTGGTCGTTGATGAAGTGCTGGCGGCGGCTGGTCACGACGATCTTGGTGTTGGTGTCGTCCTCCATGGCGTCCAGAAGGGTCTGCAGGTGGTCGGCAGCCCGGTCGTAGCTCACGCGCAGGGCCAGCTCATCGAAGCCGTCGAACAGGAGTACCACCCGCCCGGTCCGACGCAGGTAACCGAACTTCTCCCGGTCGTAGCTGCCCTCTCCCGCCGCCATGAAGTGGGCGGCGAGCAGCTCGTCGAGCGAGTGTGCTTTCTCGAGGGCGCGCAGTTCGACCAGCACGGGAATCAGATGTGGCAGTCGGTCCGGAAGCTGGCGGGCGAGCTCGTGGAGCAGAAACGTCTTGCCATATCCGAATTCGGCCATGACCAGCACGAAGCGCGGGCCGTCCTCGGCCAGCCAGCGGAGCAGCTCGAGGAGCGCGTCGTCGACCGCCTCGGCAGCCGGATGGTCAGCGAGCACCATCCGCTGCGGCACGTACAGCGCGGGCGGATACAACGGGTCCGTGACGATTCGGGTGGACTGGCGGCGGACGTAGGACCGCAGATCCAGCAGTCCTTGGTAGGCCACGAGACTAGTCAGCCGTATTCGGCGGCTCAGTGCGTAGGAGGCCAGGTCGTCGCCCGCCGGCGGCCCGCCATACACCAGGTCGGAGACGAGATACGGGTTCCACGCCGCGTAGCGCGCGTGAACACGGGTGGCGAAATAATCCACCAAGGCTCGGGTGACGCCATGCTCGCTCAGGCCGATCGGCCATTGTTCGATCGGCATCCCCGGCCGGGTCTCACTGGCCTCCATGTGCGCCGTGAGCTCCGGCGCGACCGCGCCGCGGCCACCGGCCGCGGGTTCGCCGCGCCGGCTGGGACTCCGGATCGTGATGATCTTCGCGTCGGGATGCTTCAGGCAAGCAGCCTCGTGCGCCAGGCCCACGAAGCCGTCGCTGGTCTCGTCCTCGTCGCCGGGTCGCCCAGCCTGATTCCGTTGCGGGTCCACCCGGTTGTCGGTGACCGCCGCCGCCGGCGGCAGCGAGGCGGGAGCGGCGGTGTCGTCTGGGCGGGAGCCGCGCGTGTCGGGCGATTCGACCGGGACCAACGCGGCGGAGATGTCGCGCCACTTGCGGTCGAGGCGTGCCTGGCGCGGCGACGTCGGAAGCAGCTTCTGGCTGGTGAGACCAGCGGCGTCGATACGGAGGATTCCCACGCCGATGGGCGGCTGGTCGGCGGACGCTCGCGACGCCGCCAGCACAGGCGGACCCATCTCACCCAGGGTCATGATGTCTTGCTCATCGTCGGGCGGTCCACCCCGCAGAACAACATGGAGTAGCGGCCCCAACGATGCCGTGAACGCGTCGGCGTCGCTCAGTGCGTCGCCCAGCACGTCAGCTGTGGAGTGGGGTCGATGGTGGATCGCTCCTAGGCGTAGCCATCCTTCGTCGGCGTAGCGGCCTAGTCGGTCTGCGAACCATGCCAGCTGGCCGGAGCCGACCAGGCCTTGGCGGTCGGTGGCCAGGTGGCTGATCGCCGTCGTCGAGTTCACTCCGGCGACGACCACCTTCAGGTCCTCGACCGCGAAGAGCGACCATTCCTGGCCAACCAGGAATGACCCGTTCGCCGTAGAGTCGCCGAAGAACTCGCGGAGCATCCGCAGGTAGGGGCCCCACTTCTGGGAGTAGGGAGGAACGGGTTCGGTTTCGGTCACCTCGCACGATAGGAAATACTGATGGCAGGCAGCCAGGCTGACATCGCGGTCACCCGGGACCAACGCCACCCTCGTGCGAGGAAGTCCCAGCGCCGTCGCGAGTTCTGCAAGGAATGCGGCTGCCCGCGCGAACTCGCTCGGGCGGGCGTGCTCCGTGAGGTCGCCGGTGACGACGAGCAAGTCGGGAGCAACGTCCAGCGCGCGAAACCGTGCCGCGAGGTGGCGGGCCGGGTCCCGGTCATCGACAGGACCGGACGGCGCGCCGCCCATGGCGCCGAAGCGCAGGTCGGACATATGGGTGACCACGATCTGGCCACGCCGACCCGAGCTCGTCCGCCCTGCGGCGCCGATCTTCGGTATGAGCACCGGGGGCACGGCGGCGAGGACACCGAGCGTCTCGAGCTTAGCGATGATCCGCTCGGCGAACGCGGCCGGGGCGAGCAGCCTCAGGTCGGTCGTGCCGAGGCCGGCCAGCGCGGGAAACGATGTGTCGTCAAAGCGGGCCGGAAGCACAAACTCGCGGCGCTCGCGGGCCGCGCGGTCGAGGGCCGATCGCCGCTCCAGCCTGGACCACTCCCGGTCGGCGTAGTCGGCGGAAAGGAAGACGACGACTGCGGCAGCCTGCTCGGTGTAGATGGCCGGAAGCTCCTCGGCCAGATACTTTCCCCACAGGTCGATCTGCTCGTCCGCGTCGTGGAAACACCGAACTCCGCAGGCTTTCAAGGCTGCGGCGACCTGCTCGACATAGCCGCGCTGGGAGTCGGCGAATGACAGTGCAACGTGCCATCGCCAGCCCGGCCCGCTGTCGGCGCCGCGTGCTACTGCCACGGCTTACCAGTCCGTCTCGCGGCGTCGCGATGACCGGCGCCGTTCTGGTCGTCTGACCGTGTCGTTGTCGAGATGGTCATTCGCTTGTCCCGTTGATCTGGGCTGTATCCGACCTGGTCGTTCGATGCTCTGACTGGTGAGAAAGGTAGCTTGAGTCGGTGTCAGACCCGATCTGCCGTTCCAGGGAAAGGTGCGGACGCCGCCGACGGCGCCCCGAAGCGGACCTGCGTCGCGTGGGCGACGAGTCGCGACCGGGCGACATCCTGGTCGACGCCGAAAAGCTCGCAGGTCGGTGCGTGGCTGAGCATCGCTGGTAGCTCGCTGTCATCGACGCGGGCGATGAGCACTGGCGTGGTTCTGTGACCCGCCACGCCGGACGATGCCTCGTTCGCGTAGGTCATCCGCCACGCGCTCGACGCGGCGGCGCTGATGCGGTAGGCCGTGGACCAGATGGCAAGCGTCCAACGGGCGGTTTCGGCTTGGGCGCAGGCATCCGCCACGGTCGTCGTGCCGTCGTCCCACACCCGCGACTCGACCGAGAAACCGCGCTCCGTGAGCGAGAAGGCCATCCAGTCGGCCCAGGCCTGGTCAGCGCGGACCGATGAGAGCAGGAAGTCGACCCCGCGTTGCGGCGATGCGGGCCGCCTGGTCAAATCAAGCATCGACCATTTTTGGTGAAGAATTTCCGCGAATTTCGTCGGCGCCAGCCGCGCTAGCGGTATCCACACTAGACTGGAAAGAATTCCCGGCAGCTCGGTAGCGTCGAAACGGGCCGGAAGGATGTACTCGCGGCGCTCCGCCACTGCCCGCTCCAGAGCCGATCGGCGCTCCAGTACGGTCCAGTCGCTGTTTGCATAGTCGGCCGAAATGAACATAACGACCACTGCAGCCTGATCCCGGTAGACCGAGGGGAGGGTCTCAGTAAGATATGTGCCAAGGAGTGCGGCCTGTTCGGCTGAGTCCAGGAATACCCGTAGCCCTTTTGCGGTGAGGACCTCGGCTACCTGATGGACATACGCGCGGTCGGAACCCGCAAACGAAAGCGCTATGTCGTAGACCCACCGGTCGCTGGCCGCCCCCACACGCACAGTCTGCCATACCGCCGACAGCCCGCGTAGCCCAGGCTCAGCTTGATCTTCTCTGATCCGAAATTAGGACGTCACGTGGGCAGGCTCGCGCTCACGTGGGGTGACCGCGTCGACGAGGTTGTTGGGGTGTCGGGCCTGCGGGATGGTGTAACTGATCTTGCGTGTGGGTCAGGTGGTGAGTGTAAGGGTGACGGTGAAGCGTAGTCATTCAGCCCGTTCGCGGAGCGTGCTGATTCGGTGATCGTGGTCGCTGTCCGTGGGCCTGTGGGGTGCCAGAACTGTGCCACCGGGGTTGACCTGGGGTTTAGGCGGCTCGTTCGTACTCGTTGATCAGTCCACCGAGGACGGGTTGGCGCTTGATCCGTTCCGCCGTAAGGTCGGCGACGGGATGATCAGGTCGCGGTGGCCAAAGATCGCGGCCGCGGTGTGGACGGCGTCCGTTGTAGTGGGCTGTGTAATCGGTCAGGACGGTCCGCAAGTGTCGGTCACCGAAGATCAGCATGCGGTCGGTGACCTCGGCTCGGACTGTGCGGACGAACCGCTCCGCGTAGGCATTTGCCCGAGGAGCCCGGGGCGGGATCTTGACTGCGGTGATGCCCGCGTCGGCGAGGACGGCGTCGAACGAGGCGGTGAACTGTCCGGCGCGGTCGCGGATCAGGAACCGGAACTCGGCCGCCCGGTCGCCGAGGTCCATGAGGAGGTTGCGGATCTGCTGGGTGGTCCACGGCCCGTCCGGGTATGCGGTGACCCCGACGAGGTGGACGTAGCGCGAGCTGACCTCCATGACGACGAAGCAGTACACGCGCCGCAGCGTGACGGCGCAGTCGTCAGGTAGCGGGGGCGCATTGCTGCGCCCCCGCCCCTTCAGAACCCGGCGTGCCGCTCGTCGCGGCACCGGGCTCAGGCGGCCCGCGTGGGCGGGCAGGCCCTACAGATCGCTGTCCGGGTCGGCTGTCTGGCCGGCTGGATGTCGGCGGTGGCAGCTGGCGTGTACGAGGCGGTGTCGATCGCCGGCCCGGTCGGGGGCGCCGGGCACCGTGATCGCCGTGCGGATGGTCGCGGTGCGGGCGGCGCGAAACCACGTCTCCCACTGGTGGGGGGAGTCGGGTGGGTCTCCGGTGTGGAGCAGATAGTCCCCGCAGCGGGCGCATCGCCCTGTTTGGGCGCGCAGGGCGCGCCCGGTGGTCGGGGCGAGTGGCGGGTGGCGGTGGTTGTGCCGGCTGTGCCGGTCGGCCCAGTACCGGGTCAGGGCGGGGTCAACACCAGCAGCTCCGCCGTCCGCGCCGCGTCGTTGCGGGGGAGTAGGACGAGCCAGCCGAACACCCGGAGCATGAGCAGGTACACCAACCGCACCACCATGAACCACGATCATCCGCC
>Ga0068862_100004214_pt1 | contig 12180 bp, 4 predicted proteins | sample KBSSwiS52_FD_66598 | JGI IMG/M metagenome (GOLD analysis project Ga0068862, IMG submission 66598) | Switchgrass rhizosphere microbial communities from Kellogg Biological Station, Michigan, USA - KBS Switchgrass S5-2 | ecosystem: Host-associated > Plants > Roots > Rhizosphere > Soil ... | reverse complement strand
GCTTATTGAGCTTCAGCGACGTATCGACATCTACAATTCCGCCAAGTTTCTTGGATCTTTCAACCAGTTCATCTGCGTATTGGTTTAAGGCGAGAATGTCTGGCCCGCGGAACACAAAGTCGATGTCTGTCCGACCGCCGGCACCAAAGTTAAAAGACTGAGCGTTGCGAATACCGACACGCATCGGCGCATATTTCTGCAAACGGCGTCGCACTTCGGCCATCACATCTTGTTGTGAGTAGTTGCCGCTGAACGCCTTGAGTGGATTGCCACTCTTCGTCGCTGTCCAAAGCTTGCTAAGCGAAAGAGTGCGTTCTTCATGCGGAGCGATGCGAACGTAGGCGCCGCCTTGATTTAAACCTCCGAGAAAACCGCCACCGGCTGAAGACAACACCATGCGCACTCCAGGGGTCGCAAGAATGTCCTTCTCCATCGCCGTGATTGTTTCATTCATCACTGCGAGGTTGGCGCCTTCGGGCCCGTTAACGTTGACCTCAAACTCGGCTTCATCGACGTTTGTCGGAATGAACTCCTGTTTCACTGCCCGATAAAGCGGAATGCTGGAGAGAATCGTAATGAGTGCTATGACTGCGACAATCGCGCGGTGACGCATCGCAAGAGCGAGCAGCCAGGAATAGCCCCCGTCTATCCAACGATAGAATCCACGGCGCGACGCCGGGGAACCATGTCCGGATTCGGCATCACCGACGCGAATTAAGCGCGAGCTCATCATTGGCGTCAGCGTAAACGACACCAACAAACTCACCATGATGGCGACTGCCGCCGTAATACCAAACTGGTACAAGAACCTTCCCGAGATCGACGACATGAACGAGACGGGAAGGAAGATGACCACCAGCGATAACGTTGTCGCAAGTACAGCCAGACCAATATCTTTCGTCGCCTCACGCGCCGCTTCCTTCGGCTCGATTCTCTTTTCTTCAATAAAGCGGAAGATGTTTTCCAATACGACGATCGCGTCGTCGATCACCACACCGACCATCAAGACGAGCGCGAGCATGGTGACGCTGTTTAGCGTGAAGTCCAGTGCGCGCATCATTCCAAACGTGGAAATAACCGAACACGGGATCGCGACCGCAGCAATCAAGGTCGAACGCCACGACCGCATGAACAACAACACAACAAGGCTGGCCAGAATACTTCCGAGGACGAGGTGCGTTTGAATCTCATGGAGTGCGGCTTCGATGTAACGCGATTGATCGCGAATCACTTCCAACTTAACGTCTTCCGGCAGCTGCGATTCAACTCGCGGCAAAACACTCTTGATACCGTTGATGACTTCTACCGTGTTTGCACCTGATTGACGTCGGATATCCAGCGTAACGGTGGGGACGCCATTCAAACGTGAGAAAGAGCGTTGTTCCTTGGTTCCGTCCTCAACACGGCCCACATCGCGCAAGCGGATGGGAGCGCCATTAACGTTCGCGATCACCAGATCAGCAAACTGTTTTGGATCGGTGAAACGGCCGAGCGTGCGCAGTACCAGTTCTTCTTTGCCGGTTGTGAGGTTTCCTCCAGGAACGTCTGCGTTTTGACGAGAAAGCGCCTGGCGAATCTGCGCGATCGAGATTTGATAGGCGGCGAGTCGTTCAGCGTCAATCCAAACATTGATTGCTCGATCAAGACCACCAACAACACGAACTTCACCAACCCCGCCAACTCTTTCCAGTTGAACTCGAACTGTCTTGTCGGCGAGCTCAGTCAATTCACGGAGCGACCGATCCGCTGAAAGTGCGATGGTTAAAACGGGAGTACTGTCGTTATCAAACTTCTGTACGACTGGCGGCGTCGCATCTTCAGGCAAGCGACGTCCAAGAGTATTTACGCGGTCGCGAATATCCTGAGCAGCAGTCTCCAAACTCCGATCGAGCTTGAATGTCGCTATCACGAACGAGGTTCCCTGCCCCGAAACTGATCGGAGTTCACTGATACCGTCTACTGTATTAACAACTTCTTCGACCTGTTGCGTGATTAAGGACTCGACTTCTTCGGGTGAACCACCGGGCAGTCCGACACGGACACTAACGGTTGGTAAATCCACTGAGGGGAAACGATCGACTCCAAGTTTGAAGAATCCAGCAGTACCAACCACCACCAGCGACAACACAATCATCGTGGCGAAGACGGGTCTTTGAATACAGATTTCAGCTAACTTTTGCATGAATGAAAATCATAGGACCTATGCCAACTGTAGGACCTATTACACGCTATTCTACAACTGCCACCGGTTGCCCCGATTGCAGGTTTCCCGGATCGACGACTACTTTTTCGCCGAGGTTTACGCCCGCTACGATCTCCGTCCATTCGCCACTGCGGCGTCCGGTCGTGATCGGTTTCTCGAGTGCCTTCCCATTTTGGACTACTATTACCTTTTCGATACCCGCAAAAGTGACTATCGCATTGTTGGGAACGGTGATAGCCATCCTCGCGTCGTTAGTCACAATTTCAGCACGCGCGAATGAGCCCGGTCGAAGACTCCCATTGTTTCGAACATCCGCTTCAACCATCAACATGCGATTTTGTTCAGTGATCACTGGACTCAAACGTCTGATCTGCCCTAGATAAACGTTCGGATCGCCTTCAACCGTCACACGCACATTCTGACCCGAATGCACGTTGCGCGATTCTCTCTCAGGTATCTCGGCTCGGAGTCGCAAGGGATCCATCTTCACAATATTTACGACCGGTGCGCCCGAAGCGAGATATTCGCCAACGCTGGCGCGCTTCTCCTGCACGATTCCATCGAGCGGAGCGTAAACTGCCGTATCTTTCAATTGTTGCCGCGCCAACGCCAACTCCGAACGTCGCTGTGCGAGAACACCCTGACGATTTCGAATCTCTTCATATGCGTCCTGGTAGCGACCTTCCGCAACTTTGTACGCGGCGTTGGCAGTGTCAAAGTCTGATTTCGCGATCACGCCTTGCTCGACAAGCTTTGCTGCACGGTCGCGATTGAATCTTGCCTCATCGAGCACTGCCCGAGCCTGTCGAACCGTCGCAGTCTGTTCGGGATCTACGCTGTCGTTAGTACCATCCGGTGTAAGACCCAAACGCGCACGCGCCTGCGACAAGGATGCTTCGACTTGCTGAACCCGTATTTTGTAATCTTCGGGTTCGAGCTGCGCGATCACTTGACCGCGAGAAACAACTGTTCCAAGGTCGACTGATATCGCGCGCAAACGACCCGGAACTTTGACACTGACCGTCGTTTGATCGAACGCGGCCAGAGTTCCACTCGCGGTAACAGTTTCTCCGAATGGTGTCTCAACAACCGCAACGGTTTTCACCTGCCGTGCTTCTTTAGCATCGCCACCGGCGCGGCTCTGTCTGGCCGCAGCGGGATAATCACTTTTGCAGCCGGTTAGAAAACCGGCACCGAGAATCAGGAAAAAAAGAAAGCTCACACACAGTGCGGCCCTGGGGGATTTCTGAGCGTCGGACATACGGGTTCAATTTAGAACAGACTAATAGCTACTTCCAAGTGGAAAGGCCCAATTCCAGCAGTAATTTACAAAACTTTACATAGGGACCCGCAGAAGAAGGCGATTAGAGCAGCAGAATCATTTGCCATATATCATTGGCCATTTTTCATTTGTCATTTCCCAGCCCTATCAAAGGGCGTTCTCATAAACGCGACGTCGTCACTTGCGCCCCAGTCAGTGACCATTGGCTATCGTCTGCGTGGAGATTTCTAAATGACAAATGAAAAATGTCCAATGACATATGGCAAATGATGCCTTTCATCCGCCAAAGCTCTTACGAATCAGGTACGACACCTTAATGAAAAACGTGCGGCCGTTGCGACGAAAGCCCGGTTCCAATTGTCCGGTGAATGGGCTGTATCCGTTGTGAGTTAGATCATCGTTGTAGCCCACGTAGAACGCGGTGCCTGGATTCGGAGTCCAACCAAATAAAAACTGAGCCGTTGCGGTTGAAGATAACGTTGCGTAGTCGATGCGGGCACGCGTGAATATGAATCGTGTGAATTGGTACGTCGAACGAAACGAAAAAATGTTCTCATGAAACGCTACGAGGTTGGTGTCATTGCGTCTTAGACGGTTCATCGTGTAACCGAAGGAAGTGCTGAGTTCGTTGGTCGGCTGATAATCGATTCCCATATTAAAGTCCCACGATCTGCCTGGTCCTGGATCTAGCGGCGCAGTCGGATCGGCTAAGGCTGCCGGGCTTACACGTGGATATTTCGGCTCTGCGCCGAAGTCAAAGTCAAACGAGTTCGTCGAGTGAAGCAGAAAGAAGTTTAATGAATACTTCTTGCTCGGACGTGTTCCTCCGTACACATAAGGGGCAACGGTCTTCAATGATCGTTCGGGGGCCCCAAAGAAAGAACCACTCTGGGTCGCTGTTCTTGCCACGCCAAACTCTTCTTCGAAAATCCTTTCATAAGCGAAAACGGTGCCAAGACCGAGGTACGTACTTTTTTGAAAACGGAATCCGACACTCGTTTCGGTTTCAGTGTTGTAGTCCAAACCTTGCCAGTTGAACGACGTGCGGGTCGAATTAAAGATATTCCAGTCGATGAGTATGTTCTTCGGTTTTGGTTCTGAGTTGTAGCCGAAATTAACGCCGGCGTTGTTTGTGTTCGTTCTGCGAGTAAACCCAACATCAGCGCGGTAGTCCCTCGTCGTGCCATTAGCGTATAAGCCGAAGTTCCAGTGGCGCGTGCTCTTGTTGTAGTTCGCCGTGTAAGCAAAACCATTGCCGGTACGATACGAACTGCGCGTCTGCCCGCCGGTGTAGCAAGGGTCAGTTGGGGCAGGCCTGTACAAGTCGGCGAAAGGATCAGAAAAGCATCTTCGCGAGGTGGTGCCAATGACCTGAAAGCCTAAGGTTGTCTGCTTGTCTAACTTGAAGCGTCCATCAATACCACCGAGCTGATTGTGTTTCTCGATGAAGTTATAGCTGGTTCCGATAAACCCGATCGTCGATTCCTTGCCAACGTCTCGCTTCAAACGCAACACGCCGACGTAAGCATTCTTGTTGATGAATCTTTCAATCACGCGGAAGTTAAACGGATCGTTAATCTCTTCTTCGGAGAAATTACCAGGCGCATTGTCCGAAGCGACTAGTAACCCAAACGTTGTGCGATTACGCTTGCCTGTGATCTTCATCGCGACATCAGGATCGACGATCGCGCGTGTATGAACCGCCGTCATAGGTGTGCGAAAGATGTCGATGCCTTCGAGAAAAAAGGGACGCTTCTCTTCGAAGAAGATTGGGAAGCGCTGGTTTGCAGTAACGACAGTTTGGTCGGCTTCAACCTGAGCAAAGTCAGGGTTGACTGCGAGATCGAGAGTTGTCGTCGGCGTCAATCCATATTTGACCGTCACGCCAACGTCCCCGTCGATTGGTTCATTTAGTATTCGACCGGGATCGAGCGCAAAGGGAGTAGCGGCCAGTTGCACTGGGGAGAGTGCATTAACTCTTCTGCCAGTTTCTGACAAGGTGACGCTCGGAATGATTTCGAGAGTGCGCTCAGTCGAAATCCCATCTAACCCGGTGAGGTGTGCCGCCTGAATCAGTGTCCCGTTAATGTCTCGACTGATGGGGACCCATGAATCGAGTTCGTCATTAAGGCGATCGATGTTGCGCCAAAGATGAAATCCCCACAGCTTGTCTTTTCCGGCCACGTAACGAAGCGACTTGAATGGAATCGCAACCTCCAGAGTCCAACCTTCCGAAGTCAACATGCCCTTCGACTCCATCACGATATCGACACTGAAGTCGGTACCTCCGCCTTCAGTCTCGATTCCATCCTGTTGAATGCCTAATGGGTTCCAACCCAACACGTATGCTTTGCGCTGATCATTGAACGTGTCGAGAAATAGCCTGACGTTGTCTTCGCCGAACACGGCATCGCGTCCCGCAACGGTGGCTCTTACCTTGTCTGCTTCGTCGTAGCAATAGACCGCTAGATAGAAAAACTTCGAGTCGTAGCCCATGAAGGCTTCGGTGGGTTTGGATGGAGCTACATTGTCACCAGGATTGACCTGGTAGAAGTCTTTAAGTACGACCGCTTCCTTCCATTCTTCGCGGTCGAGTTTGCCATCGATAACGGGCGGCTTTGTCAGGCGAGGGACTACAAGAGGCTTGGCTTTTTCCGCTGGTACTGTGACTGTTGCTTTCTTGGCTGGAGCGGCAGTATTGCCGTTAGCGGGTACGGGTGTGCCGCTGCTGTTTTGCGCCACTGCAAGCGGTGAACACAGCAGAAGAAGCAACGCTAGAATGAAGAGCGAACGCACTAAAAACTAGGACCTCCGAGGATCAACTGTTTCCGAGGAAGAAACCTGCGTGTTCACGCACCCCGGGATCGATGAGTTGTGTTGTTTATCTCGAGAGCCCCTTCAATCATGCTGGCCGTCGAAGGGAGCGGGGGCTCGCATATTCTACGCCACTAGGAGGCTGCGGGTTCGTAATTAGTTGTCAAGAGTTGTAAAGAAACAGGAGCAGCGAATCAGGAGCAGGAGCAGCAGGCAGGAGCAGGTGGCGATTATTTCGTGCGTCCTGCGTGGTGCTCCTGCCTCTGATTAATCGAAGCTGCGCCTGATCAGATACGACGCCTTGATGAAGAACGTGCGGCTATTGCGACGAAAACCCGGTACGATCTCATTCGTAAATGGGTGCGCGGTCGCGTAGTTCAAATCGTCGTTGTACCCGACGTAGAAGGCCGTGCCCGGACTCGGAGTCCAACCAAACAGTGCCTGCGTGCGTAAGCGCGCATTCAATGTACTGTAATCCAGAATCAATCGAGCGAACGTCGCCTTGGTAAATTGATACGTACCGCGTGCGTTGAGGATGTTTTCGTCGAACGCCAACCGGCCAGTGTCGTACCGTCTGAGTCTTTGCTTGTTGATACTGAACGACATCCGTAATTCATTGGTCGGTTGGTAAGTAATACCGCCATTGAACTGCAGAAGATTTCCCCGGCCTGGATCGAGCGGGGCCAATGGTCCAAGCGCTAACGCCGCAGGGCTGACTCGCGGAAACTTTCGTCCGTTGCCAAAGTCAAAATCGAAGTGGCCCCAGCGATGAGTAACCTGCGCGTTAAACTGGATCTTCTTGCTGAATTGTGACCCGCCGTAGAATGAAAGGTGTTGTTTACTCGACGATCGTTCGTTGCTCTCGCCGTAGAACGTACACTTGTTCTGGACCGCAAAGGGATTACATGGCTTCGCTTCTCTGGTTGGCCCAAACTCCGAATCGAACAATCGCTCATAACCGGGTTCCCACCAGACTCCCATCCAACTGCTGCGCGGCAGTGAAAGTTCCACCAGGTTCTCTGATTCCCATGCATACATCTTTCCCTGCCAGTTGTAATCAATGTGGTTGAATGTGTGCACGTGATAAGAGATGATCTTTTTCTTCTTATTCGGATCAGAGTTGTAGCGCAGGTATGCGGAATTAAAATTGGAGTTTGTTCGCTGCGTGAACCCGACGTCTGCTCGATAGTCGCGCGTAAACCCTTCGCCGTAGAGCTGCCAACCCCAATTTCGTCCTGAAGAGTCGTAAGTCGTCGAGTAACCGAACCCATTTCCGGTTCGATATCTCGTTGTGCCCTCGTTCGGATCAAAAAAGAAGTTACGCGACGTGGTGCCGAGGACCTGAAAACTGGTGGTCGTTTGCTTGTCGAGCCGGAAGCGACCGTCCATCGCAAATAGCTGGTTGTGTTTCTCGATGAAGTTGTACGTCGTAGCGAGTATGCCAAACGTATTCTCGGCACCAATGTCGCGCTTGAGACGCAGCACGCCGACGTAAGCATTTTTATCGAGGAACTTAAAGTTATTGGGACGCAGCCGTTCGTCTCCTACGAAGTTACCTGGGCCGTTATCGCTGGCCACCATCAGTCCAAAAGTATTCCGACCCATCTTTCCGGTTGTTTTAACCGCAATGTCGGGATCGACGATTGCCCGCGTATGCACGGCGGTAATTGGCGTGCGAAAGATGTCGATGCCTTCGAGAAAGAAGGGCCTCTTCTCGGAAAAGAAAATTGGAAATCGCTGGTTCGCAGTGACTACGAGTTGATCGGCTTCCACCTGGGCGAAATCAGGATTGATTGCAAGGTCTACGGTGACTGCCGAACTCGGAATGAACTTCGCGGTCAGACCCGCTTCTAAATCAATCGGCTCATTGACGTAACGACCAACATCCGTAACCGCAGGTGTAGTGCTTGGGAAAACTCCGAACGTTCGAACAAAGCGGCTCGATTCCGAAAGCGTAAGACTTGGTATCAACTCAATCGCGCGTTCGACGGCGATACCTTCAAGCCCAGTTATGTGTCCAGCTTGACTGAGGTTGCTCGAAATGCTTCGCGAGAACGGCATCCACGAATCGAGCTCGTTTTCGAATCGCTTGATACGCCGGAAGAAGTGAGCACCCCACAACTTCCCTTTTCCTGCTTCAAACCGGAGGGACTTGAAAGGTATAGCAATCTCAACATCGAAGCCTGTTTGATGAATGATGCCTTTTGACTCCATTAACAGGTCGACGCTGAAATCTTCGCCGCGTCCTTCTGTCAATACGCCGTCAGCCTGAATCCCTAATGGATTAAAGAAAGCTTCAAATGCTTTGCGCTTGTCATTGAAAGTATCGAGGAAGAAACCAACGTAGTCGTCCTGAAAAATGTTATCGCGCTTCGCAACTGTGGATCTGATCTTGTCAGTTTCGTCCGTGGCGCGAAATGCGATGTAAAGAAACTTCGCATCGTAACCAAGTAGAACTTCTGTAGGTTTCGAAGGAGCAATGTTGTCGCCAGGTTGAATCTGATAGAAATCTTTTAACACCGCTGCTTTCTTCCAAACGTCCTCATCCAGTTTGCCGTCGATCACTGGCGGCTTATCAAATTTAACCATCGTCACCGGCTTGGATTTTTCTTCTGGTAACACCACCGAACCTTTTGCAGTCGCTGCTGCCGGAGATGTTGTGGCAGGCGACGATGACGGTGCAGGCGTGCTTGCAGTATTTGGATTCGAACCAGGAACAGGAGCTGGCGCTAAAGCATTTGCAGCTGGCGAAGGATTCGGCGTCGGCGTTACCGCTCCGCTCTTCGCCTGAGCATTGATGGCAATCGCTGCGCTGAAAAGAAGGCCCGCGATAATTAACAGTTGCGCGAGCAGAGTCGCTGGACGCGCGACCGCAGTGTGTTTTTGCATAGTCATAGTAATTTCCAGGACGTTATCGCCAGTGAGGTTCTTAGTTCGTCTGGGCGGTAACCAACAGATCTAAAAACTGCGACGTAACAAGTAAGACATCTTGATGAAAAACGTCCGGCCCATACGGCGAAACCCTGGCTCAAGCCGGCCGTGGAGGGGGCTGTAACCGTTCTGGTTAATGTCGTCGTTATACCCAACGTAAAACGCAGTGCCTGGATTTGGAGTCCATCCGAGTAGAAACTGTCCTTTGTAGTTTGAAGCAGTTGAGTCGTAGTCAATTCGTCCGCGGGCAAAGAGGAAGCGAGTGAATTGATAGGTCGTGCGTAATGAAACGATGTTCACATCAAACGCGACCTGACCCGAGTCGAATCGCCGCATATGCTCTTTGGTGTAACTCAGACGAGCATTGATCGCGGCGGTTGGTAGATAAGTGATGCCACCATCGAAGTGCCAGAACGTTCCCGGTCCCGGATCCTGCGGCGCACGGCAAATCGACGGAAGGGGTATTTGATCGCATTGACCGGACTGTCGCGCTTCCTCAGCGGCGAGCGCTGTCGGGCTCACGCGAGGGAATTTCGGGCCTGCGCCAAAATCAAAATCGAGCGCTCCCGACATGCGATTCACGAACATGTTGAAGCTGTACTTCTTTGCCGGCGTTGATTCGGCGTACGCATAGATGCCGTGGTAATACGTCGAGCGCTCGTTATCGTCTCCGGCAAAGGTGCAAGTGTTATTTACGACGCAGTTAGTGCCCGGTTGTCGTTTCGGACCAAACTCGCTTTCGAACACACGGTCGTAACCATTGTCACTCCCGATGCCGATAAAAGTCTGACGCTGCAGCCGAAGCTGAAACTGTGATTCGTTATTGAAGTTCTGCGAACGCCCTTGCCAGTCGAAGTTTGAATTAAAGTCGGTGTAGACGCGCCAACCTACGATCTTGCGTTTCGGATTTGGATCGGAGTTGTATCGAATGAACCAGTTTGGATTGTTCGTGTTCGGACGACGATTGAAGCCAACGTTAGCCTGGTAGTAACGCGTGCGACCAGTCATCGAAAAGTTTTGCCCAAAGTTTCGACCTGACTGATCGTAGTTAATGGCATAGATGAAACCGTTTTGCGGAATGTCCTTGAAGACGCCTTCTTCCGGGAAGAAATGAACCCGCCGCGTGCGTGTGCCGAGCGCCTGCCAACTGAAAGTCGATTGTTTGTTCAAGCGAAAACGCCCGTCGAATCCACCGAGGACGTTATACCTGTCGACAAACCTGTAATAAGTCGAAAGGAGTCCAATAAAAGAATCTGACTTACCGACATCGCGCTTGAGTCGAAGGATTCCAATGTTGGCGTTCTTATCGAGATAACGATTGCGAGTGTCTTCGAGTGACGACAAGATGACTGTTCGTTCATCTGCGTTGAAGTTTCCTGGTCCATTATCCGAAGCTAAGAGAAGACCAAAGGTGTTGCGTCCAGTCTTACCGGTAAGTTTCGCTGCAAAGTCGGGGTCGATGATGGCGCGGGTATGGACCGCCGCAATCTGAGTCGAAAAGATATCGATGCCTTCCAGAAAGAACGGCCGCTTCTCCGGGAAAAAGATCGGAAAGCGCTGATTCGCAGTAACAACTAATTGATCCGATTCTACCTGCGCGAAATCCGGATTCACTGTGAAGTCGAGCGTCACGGTCGGCGTCAGCGTGTATTTCCCGGTGAGTCCGACATCAAGGTCGACTGGCTCATTCACAAGACGACCTGGATCGGTTAGTGCGGCCGGAGTGTTGGGGAAAACTCCGAACGTACGGACGCGTCGCGCGGTTTGTGAAACAGTAACGCTTGGTATTAATTCGAGCGTGCGCTCGGTCGCCAATCCATCCAGGCCTGTCAAGTGTCCCGCCTGTGAGAGCCAGCTACTCTTATCGCGATCCATCGGAATCCACATGTCGAGAGAGTTGTTCAGACGTTTTGTTCTACGCCAGAAGTGCACTCCCCAGAGTTTGTCTTTGCCGGCAACGTAACGAAGTGACTTAAACGGTATGGCGACTTCAATCGTGTAACCATCAGTCGTCACCATTCCTTTTGATTCGAGCACGAGGTCCAGACTGAAATCTTCGCCCATTCCTTCTGTCCAGATGCCGTCTGCCTGAACACCAAGGGGATTGAAATCAAATTCATACGCGCGCCGTTGATCGTTGAAAGTGTCGAACAGTATGCCGACGTAATCGTCGTCCCAGATGTTGTCGCGCTTAGCAATGTTGGCGCGAACTTTGTCGGGTTCGTCGAAGCAATGAAACGCGATGTAGAGAAAGCGAGAATCGTAGCCGAGGCGTACTTCTGTTTGGTTTTGCGGAATTAGATTGTCGCCCGGCTGGACCTGATAGAAATCTTTGAAGACAGCAGCTGTCTTCCACACTTCATCATCCAGCTTGCCGTCAATGACCGGCGGCTTATCGAAGAGAACTGCTTTAACGGGATTCGATTTTTCAGGAGGCAGCGAGCTGGCAGCAAGCTTGCCGACTTTTGCGGATGTCGGATCGCTCACTGGTGAACTGGCAATGGTCTTTGCTGTGCTGCCGTTTGGTGAGGGCGTTGATTCGGCGACCGTTTGTGAATACACCGAGCCAACGCAAAACGCACCTAGAGCCAGACAGAGCAGAATACCTTTCATTACCTCTCCTGAGTCGCCGCTTAGAAACTGGGGTTGATTGTTTCGAAAGCTGCTCGAAAGGTTCCCGCTCTCTTGGACGCCTGTGCATCCAAAGAAACTTACCGAGCGCTACAAACTAACTACCTTGAACGTACAACAATTCGGCCGTCGCCGGTGTTAAGGACAAACACTTTGCCGCCATTGCCAACACGCCAACGTCTGACGCGTTGTGTTGGAGTAACATCCTCTGTCAGAAGCAATCCCTCGGGGATTACTGTGTTCTCAGCGTTCGTTTCGACCGTGAAGTTTGAGCCTGGCGGTACAGCGAGTGAAATCGAACCATCACCCGTTCTAGCAG
>Ga0068862_100004213_pt1 | contig 12180 bp, 11 predicted proteins | sample KBSSwiS52_FD_66598 | JGI IMG/M metagenome (GOLD analysis project Ga0068862, IMG submission 66598) | Switchgrass rhizosphere microbial communities from Kellogg Biological Station, Michigan, USA - KBS Switchgrass S5-2 | ecosystem: Host-associated > Plants > Roots > Rhizosphere > Soil ... | reverse complement strand
CCAGCCCTTGGGGGAATAGTCCATGGAGGGCTGGACGAACTGGCCGCCGGCGCTGTTCACCAGGGTGTCGAGGCGTCCAAAGCGCGCCCAGGTCTCCTCGACGAGCTCGGCGACCTTGTCCGGGTCGCGGATGCTCATCGCCTTCCAGCCGATCTCGCGGCCGAGCCGCTTGGCGATCCCCTCCGCCGTCTCGCGCAACATCGCCTCGCGCCGGCCGCAGATCATCACCTCGGCGCCCAGGCGCGCGGCCAGGTAGGCGGTGGCGCGGCCAATTCCGCTGCCGCCGCCGGGGATCAGGAAGACGTGTCCGTCCAGGATTCCGTCCCGATAGACGGTCTCGGCCGTCGCCAGCTCGTCGTCGGTCAAGCCGAGCCGCCGCTGCGGGCGATTGCGAGGGGTCGGAGGTAGGAAGGACATGGTCGAGCCTTTGCGGTTTTAGACGCTGGGAGGCGGAAAGCCGTCCTCAGCGGATCACTTGCGCGCGCCTCAACTCGGCGATGGCGCTCTCGCTGCGGCCAAGCTCGCGAAGGATCTCGTCCGTGTGCTGGCCGATGGTCGGTACTTCGCCGGCGACGCCATGGTCCACCCCGGGGAAGCGGACCGGCGGGCCGGGGGTGCGCAAAACGCCGCCTTGCCCGTCGTCGACGTCGATGAAGGCGCCGCAAGCCTCCACGAAGGGATCGTCGATCACCTCGGGCAGACTGTAGAGCATCGACCAGGTGACGCCGCTGGCCGTCAGGCTCTCGCCGATCGCCGCGATGGACCGTGCGCCGAACCCAGCGTCCAGGACCGCCTTCATCGCAGGGGCGTTCTGCTGGCGCCCTTCAGGGGTGCCGAAGCGCGGATCCTTCGCGAGCTCCGGCAGCCCCGCGGCGGCGAAGACCGCGGGCCAGTCCTTCTGCGGATAGGTCGGGAAGAATGCAAACCACCGCCCGTCGGCGCTTTGGTAGAAGGGGGTCGAGTCCGTGGCCGCACGGCTCTGTGTCGGAGCGCCCTCGCCGCGGCGCATATGCTCGATGATGTCGTAGCTGCCGACGTAGAGGCCTGCCGAGAGCAGCGAGGTCTCGACGAGGCGGCCCTCCCCTGTCTTGGCGCGTTCCAACAGCGCCGCCATCACGCCCATGGCGAGTGTGAGCCCGGTGATATGATCGCCGATGCCGGGGCGCACGTTGCCGGGCATGGCGTCGGCCGGGAAGGATTGCAGCGCCAGGCCGCTGCGCGACCAGAACGCCGTGAGGTCGAACGCGTTCTTGTCCGCCCCGGGCCCTTGCAGGCCGTAGCCGCTAACGCTGCCGTAGACGAGCTTCGGGTTCAGCGCGTGGAGACTGTCGTAGTCCAGCCCGGCGCGCGCGAGGGAAGACGCCCGGAAGCTGGTCACGAAGACGTCGGCGTCCCGCACGAGGTCGAGCACGAGCTGCCGGCCCTCCGGCTTCGAAAAGTCGATGGCGACCGACCGCTTCCCGTGATTGTCGATCTCGAAATTTGGCGGGATGTCGGGCTTGTAGATCGGGCGCACCCACCGGATGGCGTCCCCTTCCAGTCCCTCGATCTTGATCACCTCGGCGCCCCAGCGTCCCATGATGCAGGCCGCCGCGGGACCGGCGATGTAGGTCCCGAGTTCGACGACCTTGTAGTCCTGGAGCAGCATACGGTCTCACCGACGGTTGGTTGGGCCCGGCCGCTCCGATTCCGGCGCGGCGGCTTCCGCATCATGATGCACAATCCGTCAGGCTGAAATCGCGCTGTCGCCGCGGTCGCCACAAAGGCCTATGTTTTCATGGCGAACAAAAGCTCGCCCAGGAAGAGCGGCTTGGCGTCGCCGGCGCCGACAAGGCGAGGAAACCGACATGACCATCATCGATGCGGACCAGCATCTCTTCGAGCGGCCGGATTTCTGGCGCTCGCATTGCGACCCGAAGAAGAGAGATCTCGCGCTCACCATCGAGCCGGACGACCTCGGCTATTGGCATCTGACCAACAACTGGCTCGGCAAGCGTATCTGGCAGGCCTGGGTGCCGACGCCGGAAGACGGCATGGCGGCCATGCGCGAGACCTTCCAGCGCCGCCGGCGCGGCGAGCCCTCCATCGTGAACTACGAGCGCGACTTGCCGAGGGACTACTGGGACCCCGAGGCGCGCATCTCCAAGCTCGACTGGATGAAGGTCGACAAGGCCCTGATGCTTCCGCAATGGGGACTGATCTGGGCCAACGCCGTCACCGGCGCGACCCACCTCGACGTCGTTCGCGCGAACCTGGAGGCCGAGAACCGGCGCGCCGTCGAGGTGCAGACCGGCAGCAACGGCCGGCTCATCGGTGTCGGCCACCTTACAATGCGCGGCGGCGACCTCGGATGGTTCCGCCAGCAGGTCGAGATGCTGGCGAAGGGCGGCGTGCGTTTCGCGTTCATGCTGTCGGGGCTGATCGACGGTCGGCGATGGTCTCATCCCGATCACGAGGTCGCCTGGGCGACCCTCGCCGAACACGGCGTCGCGGTGCTGTTCCATGTCCAGGACAACGAAATGCGCCCGAGCGGCCTGCCCGAGGGCTGGTTCGAGAACGACCCGGACTGGTTCATCTCGGTGGTTGAGCAACCCTTCGTCTACATGGGGGTTCAGCTCACCCTTTCGGACCTCGTGCTCAACGGCGTGCTGGAGCGACATCCCGCGCTCCGGGTCTGCTGCGTCGAAGTGCACGCCGACTGGTTCCCACCGCTCTGCAACAAGGTCGACATCGCCTATGAGGGCCACGCCCGCGTGGCCGGCCGCGACCTCTACACGTTGAAGGAACCGCCCAGCTACTACCTGAAGCGCGCGGTCCGCCTCGCGCCGCATTGGACGACGGATGGCGTCACGAACCTGATCTCCAGCTTCGGCTCGGACCATTTCATGTTCGGCAGCGACTACCCGCACTGCGAGGGCCTGACGTCGATGGCCCGCTATCGCGAACTGGTGGGCGAGCTGCCGAGCGCCGAGGCGGAGCGGCGGCTGATGGGCGGCGTGGCGGCGGAGTTCCTGAGCTAGCCGAGGCGAGGCTGAGGCGGTCTTCCTCAATCCACGTTGAAGGGGAACTTCGATGCAGGACCTTGGGCGACGCGTCGCCTTCATCACCGGCGGCGCCAGCGGAATCGGGTTGGCGTTCGCGGAGGCGCTGCTGAAGCAGGGATCGAGCGTCGTCCTTGCGGATATCGATGGGGCCCGGTTGGCCACGGTCGCCGAGGCGCTCGACGGCGATGTCCTGACCTGCCCCCTGGACGTCACGGACCGCGAGGGTTGGGCCGAGGCGCGGCGCGCAGCGGAAGGGCGCTACGGCCAGGTCGACATTCTCTGCAACAATGCCGGCATTGGCGGCGACGGCCGCGCCCTGACGGATATGTCGCCCGAGAGCTTCGATCGGGTCATCCGAATCAACCTCACGGGGTCCTTCAACGGGATCGCCACCTTCGTGCGGCCGATGACCGAAAGGGGGTACGGGCACGTCGTCAACGTGGCCTCGATGTCGGGACTGCTGGCGCGCCCGACGCTGGCGGCCTATGGCGCCTCGAAGTTCGGACTGGTCGGCATGAGCGAATGCCTTCGTCAGGAGGTGGCGCCACACGGCGTCGGCGTCACTATCGTCTGTCCGGGCCGGGTGCGCACGCGGATCAGCGAGACCACGCGGGCGGCGGGCAGCGAACGGCCTTCAGAGGCCATCCTGTCGACGAACCGGTCCATCGAGGCGGCGCAGGTCGCGCAGATGATGGTCCAGGCCGTGCTGGACGATCGTCCCCTCGTCGTCACGCATCCCGAATTCCGCGCAGACGTCGAGGCCCGGGCCGAGGAAATCATTGCGGCTTTCGACTAGCGCGACAGCGAAGCGTTTCCGCCGAGCGGCTGGGTCCGGTGGATCTCCTCGATCCGCAGCCGCGTGAGCTTCAATGTCTTGATCCGCCAGCGACCGTCCTTCTTCTCGTAGGTCTCATGATAGTGGCCGTGGCTGCGCCGACAGACGGCCGGGCTGTCGACGATGTCCTCCAGCAACCAGATCCCGCCGGCCGTGGTCGGGGACGTGATCTCGATCTCGGCGGTATGTCCCTGGTGGACGGTCACCGTCTCGTGGCGGCTTGCGCGCACCATGTCGCGGATCTCGTCGCGGCCGTTCGCCCGGATCTTGTAGCCGGGGTCGCGGCCCCAGGTCGAAACGGCGGAATCCACTTCCAGGACCGCGTCCTCCGCGAAGCTGTCGGCGAATTCCTCCCACTGCTTGGTGTCCAGCATGCGGAAGTACCGGGCCTTGAGCTGCTTGATCGCCTCGATGTCGACCAGCCTTTGCAGGGCGTCTGCCGCCTCCGACATCAGGTCACTCCTCTTTTCGTGGAAGCCCATCGCATCGGTCCCAATGGAATGAGCGCATCTCGCCTGGACGACCGCGTCAACGGCAGGAAACAATCGGACGCAGCAGCGGTCGCCGACAGAGCCGCCTGTTCAACCCGATAATGGCAGGGAGTTTTTCGCATGGACTTTGGCATCTCCGGCAAGGTCGCCCTAAGCGGTGGCGGCAGCAAGGGCATCGGCCGTTGCATCTCCGAGGACCTCGCCCGGGAAGGGTGCAAGGTGGTGGTGGCCGCACGGGGCCAGGAGGCGATCGACGACACCGTGGCCGCCATCCGGGCGGCGGGCGGCGAAGCCAGCGGGGTTTCCGCCGACATGAGCACGAAGGCCGGAATCCTGACGGCGGTGGCCCATGCCGAGAAGGTCTACGGCCCGCCCGACATCGTGGTCTCCAACGTCTACGGCCCGACGCACGGCCGCTGGGAGGAGACCACCGACCAGGACTTCCTCGACGCCTACGAGAGCATCGTGATGAGCGAGGTCTACCTGAGCCGCGCCGTGCTGCCGCACATGAAGGCCCAGCGCTGGGGCCGCGTCATCTGCATCAACTCCATCTGCTCGAAGGAGCCCCACCGCGAGCTGCCGCTGGTCACGGCGAACGTCACCCGCGTGGGGGCCACCGCGCTCAACAAGTCGATCTCCGACGAGCTCGCCAAATACGGGATCACGGTCAACACCATCGGCACCGGCAGCTTCGCGACCGAACGGCACGTGAGCTACATGCGCAAGCAAGCCCTGGCGGGCGTGGGCAACTTCGACCCCGACGATCCCAACAAGCGCGACGACATTCCGGCCGGACGCATCGGCGATCCCGCCGAGATGTCGGCCGTCGTCGCGTTCCTGTGCTCGGCGCGGGCCGGCTATGTCACCGGCCAGTTGATCGTCGTCGACGGCGGCCGGGTCCGCTCGCTGGTTTGAGCCGGGACGGGTCTCGGGTTGACGCCGCGCCTCAGACGGCGCGGCCCAACCGCTTCAGCAACAGTTCCCGCAATGGTCCCTTCTGGACCTTGGCGCTCGCCGTGCGCGGGATGTCGTCGAACTGGAAGAAGACGATGCGGCTGGGCACCTTGTAGCTCGACAGCCGCTCGCGGGCGTGGGCGATGAGCGCGGCCTCGGTGAGGTGGGCGCCTTCGCGCGGGACCACGACCGCCACGACGGCCTCGCCGGCGTCGGGGTCGGCCAGGCCCATGACCGAGGCTTCGGCGACGCCGGGCGCGCCGGCCAGCACCAGTTCGACCTCCCGGGGCGCAACATTGGCGCCCTTGCACTTGATCATCTCGGTGTTGCGGCCGGTGAAGAACAGGTAGCCGTCCTCGCTCAGGCTGCAAACGTCGCCGGTGCGGTAATAACCGCCGGGCTGGAACAGGTCCTCGCGCTCGATCTTGTACATGCCCTGCATCAGGAACGGTCCGCGCACCCAAAGCTCGCCGACCTGGCCGGGCGGGAGCCGCTCGCCGGTGGCGGGGTCGACGATGATCCGCTCCATCGCCTCGATACGCCGGCCGAACGAGCCCGCGTACCCGTCCGGCAGGACGGCGTCCGGCCGCTCCCCGCTGTGCGGCCCGAAGGTCTCGGACATGCCGAGCGAATTGGGCGTCTGCTGCGGCGTCGCCGCCTTGAACAGCGCCAATTGCTGGGCGGAGCTGGGGCGCAGGCGGGCGAAATCGTCGGGCCGCGCGTCCGGGTGGTTCATCAGCGCCTGCACGTCGTGGGTCCAGAGCTGGATGTGCGTGACGTTCCGGTTCCTCAGCGCGCGCAGCATGCCGGCCGGCGTCGGCTCGTCGGGGACGACGTGGGTCGCGCCGGAATGATTGACCGCCAGCAACGACAGGTCGAGGCCGCCGATCCAGAAGAACGGCATGGTCCCCATCAGCCGGTCGCCGAGGCGGCAGGCCATGAAGTCGCGGCTCATCGCCCGGGAGTGGCGCACGAGCGTGCCTTGCGAGTGGACGACGGCCTTGGGCGCCGCCGTGCTGCCGGAGGTGTAGATGGTCAGCGCCGGATCGGCGGGCGTGACCTCGGTCTCCACCTCCTCGAGAAGGCGTGCATCGATCCCTTCCCGTTCGGCTGCGGCGGCCAACGCGGCCCGGTCGCCCCGGCTCCAGGCCGGCTGGGTCTCTCCCCACACCCAGATGGATCGCAGGAAGGGCGCGGCGAGCGGCCTCAAGGGGCGGTCGCCGGCGCGATCGGCGAGCCCCGGCAGCGCCGCCTCCAGGCGCGCCACGAAGTCGGCCGACAGGAAGCGATCGGTGGTGATCAGGGTGTCGAGATCGCCATGCCGCACCGCGTGGGCGATCTCCGGCGGCTTGAAAAAGGTGCTCATCAGCACGGCCATCGCGCCGATCCGCGTGATGGCGCAGAAGGCGACCAGCCACGCCGGCCCGTTGGGCAACATCAGCCCGACACGACCACCCTTGCCCACGCCCTCGGCGAGCAGGCCGCGGGCGACGCGGGCCGACTCCATGTCGATCGCCTCGAAGGTCCAGCCCGCCCCGTCGGCCCCCTCGATCTGCAGGAGGTCGCCATAGTCCCGCCGCCACCCCTGAAGGACGGCCGGCATGGTGTCCGCGCTCTTTGCCTGCACCTCGTCCATCGAACGCCGTCCCCTCCGCGGATGGCGACCCAATCGCCGCTTTTCATTCTATGGCCGCAATCCGGCGAGCGACCGGCTTCAGGCTAGGGAGACTGCGGCGTCGCGTCCAATATTGATGGAGTTCCACATGAGACCTTCACCCACCGTGCTAAAGTCGGCCTCCTGCCGCCATAGGCAGAGCATATTACCGGCCGCCTATTCGATATTGGATGCCCGGAGCGTGCTGCCGTAGCGTCGCCCGGACTGCGGCGGCGCGGCATTGCGGCCGCCAGGGAGGGATAGTTTCGATGTCGTCGACCCCCGCCGGGACTCCGCCACGGACCTTGCCCGGCCTGGACCGCCAGAACCGCGCCTATTGGACCGGGGGCGCGGAGGGCCGGCTGATGATCGGCCGCTGCAGCGCCTGCAGGACCTTCATCCATCCCCCCATGCCCCGTTGTCCGGCCTGCGGCGACCGCAGGGTCGAGGCGGAGGCGGTGTCGGGACGAGGCCGCATCGCAAGCTATTCAGTGAACCATCAGGCCTGGCTGCCCGGCCTCGCGGTGCCTTACGTCTTCGCCGCCGTCGAGCTCGAGGAGCAGGGCCAGCTCTACGTCTTCACCAACATCGTCAACACGCCGGCTGAAAACGTCGAGATCGGGCTGCCGGTCGAGGTGGTGTTCGAACAGCACGAGGATGTGCATCTTCCCATGTTCCAGTCCCGCGGCGGCGCCCAATGACCCACGCGGGATTGCCGGAAAAGCAGGTCGCCATCACCGGCGTCGGCCAGTCGGAGGTCGGACGTCCGTCGCAGAAGAGCGCCATCGCCCTGACGGTGGACGCCTGCGAACTGGCGGTCGCCGACGCCGGCCTGACGATGGCCGACATTGACGGCCTGGCCACCTATCCCGGGCCGGTCAGCAACGGCGACGGCTTCTCTCCGGTGGGGGCCACCGAGACCATGCTGGCGCTGGGCCTCAAGCCCACCTGGGTCGGCGCCTCCACCGAGGGCCACGCCCACATGGGCGCGATCTTCTGCGCGATCCAGGCCATCGCCTCGGGCCTCTGCCGGCATGTCCTGGTGTTCCGCACGGTGGCGCAAGCGACAGCGCGGGCGGAGGTGCACCACGCCGGCATCATCGGCGGCGGACGCAGCGTCGCGGCGCGATCCTGGGGCGGGCAGTCCTGGACGCTGCCCTACAACGCCCTGTCGGCGGCGACCCTCTATGGGCTCTACGCCCACGCCTACTTCAAGAAGTACGGCGCGACCTCGGAGCAGCTCGGCGCGATCGCCGTCCACAGCCGCAAGATGGCGGCGCTCAACCCCAACGCCATCTACCGCAAGCCGATCACCTTGGACGACTACATGTCTTCGCGGATGATCTCCTCGCCGTTGCGGCTGTACGACTGCGACACCCACATCGACGGCTCGACGGCGATCCTGTTCTCGCGCCGCGACGTGGCCAAGGACCTGAAGCGCCCACCGCTCGCCATCGAGGCCATGGGCATGGCCCTGGGGGGAATTGGCGCCGGCCTGCACACCGGCGACTTCACGAGCATGCCGGCGGACATCGCCGGGCGCATGCTCTGGTCGCGCACCGACCTGAAGCCGTCCGACATCGACGTCGCGCAGATCTACGACGGCTTCTCGATCCTCACCCTGCTGTGGATGGAGGCCCTGCAGATCTGCAAGCCCGGAGAGGCCGCCGCGTTCGTCGAAGGCGGCTCGCGCCTCGGCCTGGACGGGGTTCTGCCGATGAACACCAGCGGCGGGCAACTGTCCGCCGGCCGTTTCCACGGCTACGGCCACACCTACGAGACCTGCATCCAGCTATGGGGACGCGGCGGGGAGCGCCAGGTGAACGACGCCCGCGTCGGCGTCGTCTGCAACGGCGGCTTCGGTTACGGGGCGATGCTGCTCAGGCGGGACTAGGGCGCCTCAATCCGTTCAGGCCTCCGCGAGCTTGAAGCTTTCCAGGTCGGCCACCGCGGTGCCCAGACGAAGGACGAACTCCAGAATGATCGGAGGATCGACGCGCCGGGTGACGCCCCACAGGTAATACCCGTAGAGCATCGCCATCCGGTAGTGGTCCCAGGCCGTGTCCTTGTCGATCACCGGACCGCCGAACGCCGCCAGCCGGTCAAGATAGTGGGCGAGCAGGTCCCGCTCGCTCTTGCGCCGGTTCTCCACCGAAAGGGCCGCGCCCAGGTGGTAGGCGACGTCCTGCGCCCAGTAGCCCTGCTGGATCAACTGCCAGTCGATCAGGCCGATTTCGATCTGGTCCCCGGGAAGCCTGTAGAGATTGCCTGCGTGGGCGTCACCGTGCACCAGTGACGATGGCTCGTCCCTGAAGTGGTTCGCCAACAAACCCATCGAGCGTTGCAGCCGGTGGCCGTCCAAGATCTCCTTGGGCAGGGGATCGCCGCGCGGGCCGTTCAGGAGATCATGCAGCATCTCGGGCGGAATGAGCCCGTTCCGGGCCATCCTGGTCTCCAGGGTGTGTTCGAGCCAGGGGGTGTTGTAGAGGGCCGAGCCCTCCGGCCCGGTCGTGTGGAGGCGGGCGAGCGACTCGAGGCTCGCATAGGCTTCGTCCGCAGTGTACGGCGTGAGCGGCTGCAGGAAGGTGCAGCCGGCCGCGACCAAGTCCTGCATGATGATCAGCCCGTGGTTCGTGGCGGGATCGATGCCGGCGTAAAGGCACGGCGGCAATTTGAAGTGCTTCGAGAGGGGCTCCGCCAGCTCCTGGTAGAAGAGCGCTTCGGTCTTGGCGACGCCATTCGCCAGGTAGAGCTTTCCCACCTCGCTCAGCATTCCCTTGATGCAGATCGTCTTGACCAGGTTCGGCGGCGCGTTACGCACCTCGACCGCCACCCGCGTCTTCGTGGCGGTGTTGAAGGTCGACTCCACGACCTCAGTTCCCGTCACCTCCACGCCTGGAAAATCCTTGTAGAGCACCGCTTCCAGCCAGCGGGGGTCGAGGATTTCGTCGATGTCCGTTGGAGCGGGATTGTGCGAGGTCATGGTGAAGTCTCCCTAGGGTGCAGGCCTCCCGGACCTGCCGTCATGCGTCGGCCCTGATCAGATCGGCGCCCTTTTCGGCGACCATCATCGACGGCGCGTTGGTGTTGGCTGACGGCATCAACGGCATGATCGAGGCGTCGATCACGCGCAGGTTCGAAACGCCGCGTACTTTCAGGGTCGGATCGACCACCGAGCGCGCATCGCCGCCCATGCGGCAGGTGGCGACAGGATGGTAGCCGATCCGCGAGTGGGTGCGGACCAGATCCTCCCATTCCGCGTCGTCGCGCGGGGTCGTAGCCGGAAGGTTGTCGCCGACGACGTACTTCGCCAGCGCCGGCGCTTTGAAGATCCGGTCCACCGCCTTGAGCCCGTTGATCAGCGCCGTGACGTCCGAGGGGTCGCCCAGCAGGCGATGATCGATCACCGGCTTGTCGGCGGGATCGGCGCTGCGCAGGCGAATTTCGCCCCGGCTCTTGGGCGGGGATACGTTGGTGAACACCGTGACGCCCGAGCGCTTGTGCAGTCGCCGCGTCACGGGATCCGAACAGATCGGCCCCAGTTGAAGCTTGATGTCCGGATGGGCCAGGCCAGGGTCGGATCGCAGGAAAGCCATGGCGTGCACCGGCGTCGTGGTCATGACGCCACGCCGGAACAGCAGGTAATCCATCAGGTGCCCGGCGAGCTGAAGCGGGCCCTGCATAGCGTTGTAGGTCGGCACGTTCACGAAGCGGCTGCTGGCGAAGCTGGCGTGCTCCTGGAGATTGCGGCCCACCTCGGGCGCGTCGACGCGGGTCTCGATCCCCATCGCCTGCAGGTGCGACCCCGGTCCGACGCCCGAACGCATCAGGACGGCCGGCGACTGCAGCGCCCCGGCGCTGACGATCACCTCCCGGCGCGCACGCAGCTCACGATCGACGCCCCCGTGGCGATACCTCACGCCTACGGCCCGCGCGCCTTCAAACAGCACCCGGTCGACGAGGGCTCCAGTGAGCACCGTGAGATTGGGTCGCGACGCCGCCGCGCCGAGGTTCGCGCGCGCCGAGCTGCAGCGTTCGCCGCCCCGCTGGGTCACGTGATTGATGAACGTGCCGTCGATGTCCCCCGACCCGTAGTCTTCCACCCTGCGCAGGCCGATCTGCGCACAGGCGTCCACGAACGCCTCGGCGAGCGGATGCTGAATGCGCAGAGTCGAAACGCTGAGGGGACCGCCTTTCGCGTGGGACGGCGACTCTGGCCCATTGAAGTCTTCGGAGCGCAGGAAATAGGGCAACACGTCGTTCCACGACCAGCCTTCGCAGCCGAGCGCCGCCCATTCGTCGTAGTCGTGGCGGGCGCCGCGGATGTAGACCATGCCATTGATCGCCGATCCGCCGCCGAGCAGCTTTCCGGCGGACCACACCGTCGTCCGCCCGCCGAGCGAGGGGTCCGGCTCGGTCACATGCATCCAGTCGATGGCCGGGTTTCCCATCAGCTTCGCCGCGCCGGCCGGCATTTTCACGAAGAAGCGATCGCTTGGGGGCCCCGCTTCGAGCAGGACGACGCGATGCGCGGGATTCTCGGACAGGCGATTGGCCAGGACGCAGCCCGCGCTTCCGCCGCCCGCAATGATGAAATCCGCCTCGTCCAACCTACAATCCCGCCTTCCGCCCGTACTCTTCCGCCTTCGGCGGATACGCTCGAATATTGCCATCAGATAGAGACATCGCCGCAGATCGGGCAATCACAATCTGATCTATCGAAGATATTTCCGAATTGTATGACACATTTATTCAATTGAAACCTTGATTGTATCGCCAAATACCACGTTGGTCTCTACACGAAACCTCTCGATCAGGCGGCGATGGTGATCCTGGGGACCACCTCCGAGAGGATCCGACGCATCATCGCCAGCCGGTCGCCCGACGCGCCGATGGCGAACACCACATGCCGCGCCCCGGCGTCGACAAATTCCTGAACCCGCGCCGCCACCTGGTCTGGGGTTCCTGCGGCCGCAACCCGATCGACCATCGGGCGAAAGTCCTGGCTGTAGGTGCCGCCCAGGAAGCCGGCGGCCTCCTCCCGCGCCCGCTCGGCGTCGTCCTGCACGTTGGTGAACAGGAACTGCATCCACTCGAAGGCGGAGAGGCCCCGCTGCGCCTCCGCGGCGATGGAGGTGATCCGCTCGACCGACCGGGCATAGGCGCGCGGGGAATAGAGATAGGGCATCCAGCCGTCGCCCA
>Ga0068862_100004208_pt1 | contig 12183 bp, 22 predicted proteins | sample KBSSwiS52_FD_66598 | JGI IMG/M metagenome (GOLD analysis project Ga0068862, IMG submission 66598) | Switchgrass rhizosphere microbial communities from Kellogg Biological Station, Michigan, USA - KBS Switchgrass S5-2 | ecosystem: Host-associated > Plants > Roots > Rhizosphere > Soil ... | reverse complement strand
TACCGCCGCGCTCGGGAGCAGAAAGAGCAATGCGAGTTGGCGTTCGCTCAGGTCGCCGAAGAATTGGTGCGGGCGATTCATGAGCACCGCGAGGGGACGCCGGAAGGCGTGCCGTACCAGCCATGACCGTCTCCGACGACCCCATCGGCAAGCGGATACGCGACCGGCGCCGGGAGCGGATCGCGCACGAACGCAGCCTCGTGGAGACGGCCCATCGGTCGTACCACCGAGGCCGGCTGCACGGCTCGCTCGTGATGGCCCTGGTGCTCGTGGTGCTTTGGTGGTGGGCGGGATGGTGGGTGAGGGGGAATCAATGACAAGCAAGGATATGGGGCTGATCGAAAAGTACCGCGTCGAGCGCACGGACGGGAAGCCGGTGCGGTGGTGTTTCGTGCTGGAGGACACCGACCCGCTGGCGGTTCCCGCCCTACAGGCGTACGCGAAGGCCGCCGAAGACTCCGGGTACAGGTCTCTGGCGGTTCAGCTTCGCGTGACAGCCAGGTTACTGCCGCGACCGCGTGTGCAACGGCGGCAGCCAGCATGACCGCCAGCCCGCACAGCGCGTCAGGGGGTGGGGGGCTTGTTCTTCGAGCCCCGGGGGCGGCCCCGGTCACGCGGCTGGCTGCGGAAGGTCTCGAAGTCTTCCCGTCGAATGCGCCAGTCCCGGCCGAACTTCTCAGCCGGCAGCGCGCCACGCTGAATCTGACGCCATACCACGGTCTTCGAGACGCCAAGTTCGGCGGCTACATCGTCGGTTCTCATCCATTCCTCCGCCATGCGGCCAGTCTATCTAATTGCGTGGCACGACAACAGTTTACCATGCTTGACGTTATTTGTGAAAAACGTTATTATTCAGGTGTGGTTGTCATAGATGACGCTGACATGAGGGAGTTAGTTCCATGAACGTCACGGCGTTAGCAACGCGAGAGCGGCAGGGTGGTGGCTTGGCGATCTGGGACCGCGAGCAACTCGACGTCATCAAGACGCTGATCTGCCCTGGTGCCTCTGATGCCGAGCTGGCCCTATTCGGCCAGGTCTGCCAGCGAACCGGCCTCGACCCGTTCAGCCGACAGATTTACGGCCTGATGCGCAGCCAGCGTCAGCAGGTCAATGGCGAGTGGCGCACGGTCGAGAAACTGTCGATTCAGACCAGCATTGACGGATTCCGCCTGATCGCCGAGCGCTCAGGGAAGTACGGTGGTCAGGTTGGACCGCAGTGGTGCGGAACCGATGGTCAATGGCGGGATGTCTGGCTGGCGTCGGAGTACCCGGCAGCCGCTCGCGTCGGGGTCATTCGCACCGACTGGCGCGAACCGCTCTACGCCGTAGCTCGCTGGGACTCCTACGTCCAGACCCACAAGGATCGCAAGAGCGGCCAGGACGTGGTCGGCAATATGTGGCAGCGGATGCCTGACGTCATGCTCGCCAAGGTGGCGGAGTCACTGGCGCTGCGGCGTGCGTTCCCGGCCGAATTGTCAGGGCTGTACACCAGCGAAGAGATGCAACAAGCCGACCATCAGCAGCCGGCAGCGTCGATCTCTGTGGTGTCCAGTGAGCCACAGCCAGAACCAGAACCAGAACCCGAACCGACAGGACTGATCGAGGGCTGGAACGACGCACTGCTGACGCGCTGGAACGGCGGACTCGCAAAAGCGTCGCAGCTCGGGATGCCGGAACCGAAGGCCATCCCTGACGACGCCACACGGGCACAGGTCATCGACGGGCTCAAGGCCCTCGGCGTCGCGATCCGCGAGCGGGAGCGGGCGTGTGTCGCCTTCGAGGAATTGACGAAGGCTGCGGTGGCACTCGGGATCGACGTCGAAGTGATCGACCCGAAGACGCTGACGGCCGATGCGCTGAACGAGACGCACGCCGCGCTCAAGGAGATGTACGACACGACCGCAGCCGCCACGGCTACGGATGATGACGACGCTTTCTGAGGGTACCACCATGAGGACGGTCTACCAGATCAAGGATGTGTACGGCTCGGTGATCGCCGAGCACGTGCGCATCGACTGGCCGGGCGGCAAGAAGCGGATGTACTGGCAGGTGCCGGGCGGGAACGGCGGCGATGGCCTGATGGGCTTATCGACGCCCGACCTTTCGCTGTTCGGCTCTGAGTCGATCCAGTCCTACGTGATCGGGCAGACCGTCATCATCGGCGAGGGCGAGCGGGTCGTACTCACGCTTCGGGCACTCGGATTCGACGCGTTGGGGACCGTGACGGGCGCCGGCGCCACACCCGGCGAGGACGCCTTGTCGCCACTCATTCCGTTCGACGTGGTGCTGTGGCCCGACCACGACCGCGAGGGCTACCAGCACATGAACCGGGTCGCATGGGCGCTCTACCGTCTCTCGGGACGGATGCCGCGCGCCATCGTGCCGGAGATGACACTGGACGACGGTACGCGGGTACTCTGGGCGCTGCCCAAAGGGTTTGATGCGGCCGACCTACACCGGAACGCAAACCGCCGCGCTATCGTCGCTGACTTGATTCTGGCAGCGCAGCCGTGGCGCCTGCATCGAGAGCCGGCACCGGTAGCGAAGCCTGTCAGGCCAGTCTACGATCGCGCTGATGACGACCAGCGGGTACAGACCGCGAAGTCGCACCTGCTGACCGTCGTGGAACAGAAGCTCGGGCCGCCGAAGGTATGGCGCCAGGGTACGCCCTGGTGGTGCTGCCCATTCCACGCCGACCGCTCGCCGTCGTTCAAGGTCGATATGCGGGAGCCGTTCTACCGCTGCTTCGGCTGTCAGGCTCGCGGCGACGTCTTCACGTTCCTTCGGGCCATCGACGGCGTCGAGTTCAAGGATGTACTCCGTGAATTGGCGCCGGCGCCAGAGATCCGCACCGTCCGTGTCTGGGCACTCTAGATCGCGATGCCAGAGCAAGAGCCGGAGTTCAAGCGGTATGGCCTCGGATTTCAGTATCGGCCACCAGAGGCGCCCGTGGTGATGACGTTCACCAACGTCTCCGAGAAACGGGGTGAGATCCGTACGGAAGTCCACGTCGAAAGTCGCGACGGTGGGCACGTCCTGAGGCGGTACCTCAACTTGCTCGGGTCAAACTCTGTACGCGATCTGGTCAAAGATCTGGCTGGCGCCAACGGCAGTTCAGCCTATCCGTGGGCCAAGATTTTCGAGGCCGCGACCGAGAGCATCATCCGCGCCGTCAGGATCGGACCCGACCTCGAAACCTACGGTGGTGCGATGGATCGCCCGCCGGGCATCCGGTGGCTGTGCGACGGGCTGGTTATGGCCGGTGTTCCCAACGTCTGGATCGCCGCCGCCTCGACGGGAAAATCGACGTTCGCGGTGGCGCTGTGCGTCTGTCACGCCGTTGGCATGCCGTTCCTGGACCGCCCCACGACGAAAGGTGTCCCGCTCTATCTCGACTGGGAGTCAGACGCCGACGACTTCCGCGAGAAAATCTGGCTGGTCTCGCGATGGCTCGGACTCCGGGATGTGCCGACGATCCACCGATTGCCGATGCGTGGGGCAGCCACGGCGAACGCCAGTGCCATTGCTAACCGCATCGACCAGCTCGGCGCATCGCTGGTGGTCTGGGATGGCATCCAGGCCGCCGGTGGGCCAGTCGGCCAGTTCTCGACCTACGAGTCCGTCGCGATGGATCTGGAGTCCGTCCTGGCGCTGCTGCCACCGACCACGCACGTGCTGCTCGACCACGTCACGGGCGACGAGATGAAAAACGACGCCGTTCCGCGCAAGGGGCGCGGTGGCTCGCGCAAGGTCGAATGGACCCGCAATCAGTGGACGCTAATTCTCGACCGTGACGCACACGCAGCCGAGCGTCACGTCGTCGGCTGGACCCACACCAAGATCAACCGAGGCAAATACCTGAAGCCGTTCGGGGTGGAGGTGCTGCACCACCCCGACGAACTGGGATTTCGAACGCTCAATGAATCGGAGGTGGAACCGCTCAAGGAAAAGATGAAAGCCTGGCAGCAGCTCCTGGCCGTGCTTCAGGAGGCCGGTCGGCCACTGATGAACCGCGAGGCCGCACAGATCTGGAAGGGGAAAACGGACAAGAAGGACGTCGATCTCGTCCGGGCGCTCGTCAACCAGCACCCGAAAGTTTTCACCCGCAACGAAGACGGGTCGTTCCAGCCGCACTGGTCGCTTGTACAGACAGGGAGCATGGCTACCACTGTTGTCAACGGGACCACGCACGCGGAGCCGGAAGGGCCGGAAGGGTGGCCGGAATACGAGCCGTGGGAGGAACCCCTTGAGTTGCCGTTTTAGTCGTCTGGAGGCCGGAACGATGGGCCGGAACGGTCCGGATTTCACCCAAACCCCCCTGGGGGGGGTAGGCATTGATTCCTTCGAGTCAGAGAGGGTACCCACCCCCCCGGAACGCCGGAACGAAACGCCTATATCTAAAGATATAGGTAATAAGCGTTCCGGCGGGTGTTTCCATACCCGCCCGGAACGCCTCCCGGAACGTTTCGTTTCAATCGTTCCGGCCCGTTCCGGCCTCTTGGGGGTGGTTCGATGGTGAGCACCATGCCACTGACCGTTCGGGTGCCGGGCGAAGGCGACTTCGGTGAGGACGACGACTTCCTCGATGATCCGGCGCTCGATGCCTTGCTGATGCAGGTGGTGGGCAAGTACGACGCCCTGAGCCATATCGAAGACCACGGCATCAGCATTCGGGCGCTCTGGAAGAAAAAGGGCGGCAAGTCGAAGGGCGCGCTGACCTACGGCAAGTGCGTCAAGCCGACCGGCCTGCTGGCGCACTTCTGTTCGGTGGATTTCGTGATCTGGTTGGGCGCCGATAACGTCGAGACCGAATCGTGGACGACGGTCCAGATCGCGAAACTGCTGTATCACGAGGCCCGTCACATCGGCTGGGACGAGGGGGACGACGAGCACGACCCGAAGGCGAAGCTCCTGGCGCATGACCTGGAGATCTTCCTGGGCGAGCTGACCGACACGGGAGCGTGGGAACGCCGGCGCGACACCGTTGCTGGCGAGACGAGACACCCTGAGTTCCTGACCAGGAGCAAGGACCGATGAGCGAGCCACAACCGATGTGGGTTAGCGGCAAGGAGGGGCCGCGCCCTGCCTCGGTAGCCGACGAGTGGAATCAGGGGGACGACAGTCACCCGCTCGACTGGTACCCCGGCGACGGCCCAGAGTCCAGGTCAGAGGACGAGGTCGCGCAGTTCATCGCCGAGAACGATCCGGAGACGCTGCGCGCCATTGCCACGCGGCTGGAACACGGTCAGTGGCATCCGTCGAAGGAACTGGCAACCTCGCTGGTCCGCGCCGCCTCACACGCCCTGCTACTGGCCGATGGACAGCCGGCCCAGGTGACGGACATCCGCAAGGGCTTGCTCGCCGCTGAGCGGCTGTTCAAGCTGCGCGGCGCGCGCCTGATCGAGTCGAACCTGCTGGTGGCCCAGCGCATCCGAACCGAGTGGGAACTGGGCCAAATGCTCCAGGGAACTTCGCGACATCCGGGTGGCCGACCATCGGAAAACCCGTCATCTGGGGTGACAGGTTTCCAGTCACTTCGGGATCTGGGAGTTACCAGGAATCAGTCATCCATGTTCCAGCGGGTCGCCTCGCTCGACCTGGAAGACCTGGACGATTGGATCGGCGGCGTGGTCAACGATCCGCACGTCGAACTGTCGACCACGATGGTGCTCGACGTGCTCTGGCGCGAGCGGACCCGAGAGCGCAAGACAGCCGAGCGGGTCCGCGTGGCCGAGTCGGTGCTGCCGGCCGACGTGGTGCTGGAAGTGGCTGACGCCACGAGCGTCCCCCTTGCTGAAGGCGTCGTGGACCTGACGTTCACCAGCCCGCCGTACGCCCTGGAGATCGAGTACCACGGCGGCGATGTTGAGGCCGGCGACTGGACCCGGTTCATGCGCGACTGGATGCGCGACGCTTACCGTGTGACGAAGCCATCAGGACGGCTCGCGGTGAACGTGCCGCTCGACACCAGTAAGCCGTATCCCCGCGCCACCTACGCCGAGACGGTCCTGGCCGCCCTTCAGGTGGGCTGGGAGTACCGGTTCACCATCGTCTGGGACGAAGGCAACACGTCGAAGGGGAACCGGTCGCTCGGGTCGGTCAACTCGTCGGCTAAGCCGTACCACGTCTCGCCGGCCGAGATGATCGCCGTGTTCTCGAAGGGGGCATGGGGGCCGAGCTTCGAGGGGAAGGACGACATCCTGCCCGACGACTGGCAGGCGTGGGGTCGTGAGGTCTGGCGCCTGCCAGGGGAGTCGAACGCCTTCGAGGATCACCCGGCGCCGTTCCCAGAGGCGCTGGCGAAGCGGGTCATTCAGTACCTGACGCCGATCGGCGCGACGGTGATGGACCCGTTTCTCGGGAGCGGCACGGTGGCTCTGGTTGCCAGCCGGCTCGGCAGGAGGGTTCACGGGTACGACATCAGCGAGGCGTACGTCGAGTCAGCGCAGCGGAGGGTAGCGCAGTGAGCGATTGGATTCCAGACGAGGGTGATCTGACGCGGTTCATGCATGGTCAGATGGAAGCCGCGTACCAGGCGCGCCATCGAGCGAAGTGCAGCCGAGAGGATTTCACGGACGGGTTTATGGCGGCGCTCCGGATCCTCCGCTCCAGCTCATCGTTCAGGCCCGGCCGCTTCGAGCCTATCGAGGATGCTGAGTCATGATCACCCACTCACGACGCCCGAGCGCTGCGGGGCAGGAGGTGCTGGGGTGAGTCTGCTGGTCTGCATCGCCTGCGGGCACGCGTGGATTTGGCACGAGGAGCACGGCTGCACCGAACTGGTCGACCTCGACAGCCGTGATGGCATGGCGTTCTGCGACTGCGAACACACAGCGCAGTGCGACGGCTGCACGCTGACCTCTGAGCGCACGGGGCAGGAGGTGCTGGGATCGTGAGCATGGCTGTGTGGGAGCCGATCACCTTCGCTGTGGGGGACCGCATTCGAGTCAGGGTGAGTTTGGAGTGCCGGGTTGAGTGGCTCACGAATTTTCCTCCGGGCCACCCCATCGAGGAGGACGGCGTGTGCGGAACGGTTGTGTCGATGCCAGCACAGTACGTTCAGGAGCCATGGGTGCGTTCCCATCCCTATGCCGTCGCCTTTGACGCCCCCGGTATTCGGGTGAATGGCGAATGGTGGTGGGGCGGCATGTTTGCCGCTGTCGAACTGGAGCCACTGACCGCCGCCAGCACGGGGGCGGCACCAGGGCGCGCTCGGGGGGATCAGCCGTGATTGAGACCTGGATTGCTCCCGGCATCTGGAAGCTCACCGAGGACCGGGTCAGGGTGTTCTTCGGTATATGCGACGAGGGGTGCCATTGGATGCTGTCGCCGGAGTACCTGGAGGGCGGATGGCGTGTGACGCACAGCGTCAATCCGGAGGCGCTGCTGCGGTTCGAGCGCGACGCGATCCCCGAGCCGTTCGACCCTGCGTGGCTGATGGACAGGATTGCTGATTGGTTGGAACGGGGCCACGCGTACGCCAGCACGGGAGCGGCGCACGCGGGAGGCGAGGGGTGAGAGTCGAGGACATGCTTGGTAACTGGAGGAATGGGTCGGCGGAACCGCTTCAGCGGATCAGGCCAATCACCGGCGCGGTCAACCCGATGCCATGCAGCAACGATGCGTGCCCCGGTCTGACGGTGGTGGGTGCCGATGACGACCCCGATCTGATGACAGTCCTCGAAATGTATTGGGGCTGCGTGATCCGCGTGACGATTGAACTGGTGGCAGGGCCACTGACCGCCGCTCCACCAGCACCAGGGCCGGCCGAGGGTGAGAGGAGGTAGGGGGATGGGGACGACTATCGTGTTCACTGATCGGTATGGCGGGAATCCGCCTTCGTGGTTTCGGTCGTGCTTCGAGTGCGAAGCGATGGGCTGTTCTCCTGAGCCGTGCCCACGCGATGCGGTAGGCGGCGGGACTGGGATCACGCCGGTTGATCCTTGCCCGCGCCCCGCCGAGCACGTTGCTGCCGACTTCGATGGCTGGCATTTCTTGCGCTGTCAGGATTGCGCCGGGACGGGTCGTGTGCCGTGGTACGTCTCACTCGCTCGCATCCCACGGTGGATCGTCAACGGCCTGACGTTCTTCGATCAGATGGCCCGGCCACGCTATCGAGCGTCACGGATGACCACGGCTCAGCACATCTGGCTCGTGTTCAAGTGCGCGTTCGTCTATGACGTGTTGAGGTTGTTCCGATGACCGCCGCCACGGGCTCCCCGACGCCGGATGGTGCGGTGTGGGAGCCGTATCGGCTGGAAGTCGGCCAGTGGGTCAGGATTCGCCTGAGCGGTGAGTGCTCATGCCCGTCAGTGGAAGGTTCGTATTTCCACAGTCTGGGCTACGGCGCACACGGGGATGGCTCATTCGATGGTCTGGTGGGCATGGTTGAGAGAGTCTATGACGGCACCGGGTTCTACGGTCAGCGGGGACATCGGTACCAGGTGTGTGTCCCCGGTGAGTACGGAGATACCCACCTGATACACGCCGCTGCCGAACTGGTCCCGCTCGCCGACCACGACCGGGCGTCCGAGGCGGCGGGGGACTAGCCGATGCCAGGGCGACGCGCTGGGGCGGGAACTGAGACTCCCAAACGGAACCGCCTTGAAAAACCGGTTCAGCAGGGGTCAGGAGCGATTTTACGGTCGGGGATGGATTCGGAGTTGGAGATGATCCTGGCGAACCGTGTAGCGATTGCGGGGCTTCCGCTCGGCGTAACGCAGCATCGGTTCGCTGAGGGACGTCGCTATCGTTTCGACCGGGCGTGGCCGGACCAGCTCGTCGCCGTGGAAGTGCAAGGCGGAATCTGGACCCGTGGCCGTCACGCTCGCGGGTCCGGGATCGCCGCCGAGTGCCAGAAGTTCAGCCTTGCGGCGGCGTTGGGGTGGAGGGTCTTGCCGGTGACGCGCGAGATGATCGAGAGCGGCGACGCGGTGAGGTTGATCGCGCAGGCGTTGGGGCGGGAGGTCTGAGATGGCGTGCCGAGCCTGCCTATGTGGAGATGGGCCGTGGTCGCTCCACCACTGGGAAGACGAAGGGTGTCAGGGATCGTTTGGTGGCGCTCGGTTTCGGGTGGAGAAAACCGACAACGATAGCTTGCGGGTTGTGAGAGTTGAGCCCGTGCCCACCAGCGACGACGCGCTGCTGGCAGGCCGGCGGCGGGAGGAGCAGGGCAATGTTCAGTAAGCCGTTGCACCCCGAAGAACTAGAGCCAATCAGCGGGCCAATCGAAGTCACACAGCGGGTGCTCGATGCATTCGATGCTCAGAAGGCCCGTGCCGACCGCCTGGAGGCCGAGAACGCCGCGCTGGTGGCCGGCATCACGACAGCGCTGGAGCGGTACGAGCAGTGGCGGCATCCAGCAGAGCACCCGCACGCGGCGGTGGCGCACATCGCCGATGCACTGCGTGAGGCGCTGGCGCAGCGCGGAGACCGGGAGGGGGCATGACGCGGTGAGTCGTTCCCAGATCGGGTGTCAGACCGAGGCGTGCTCCGGTGTCCTGGGCTCCTGGGCGAATGGCGCATTCATCCCTGCTGGACACCTGGTAGGAGGGCGAGACTGGTACGTTGAGACGGACGGCACGCACGTTCGCTGCTCGCGTTGCAATGTCTGGCGGATCATCGCGAGCGAGGGGGGGCGCTTGACACTCGTTGGTATGGTAGGATAAGCGCAGTCGAATAGTAGCCGCGACAGGTGTAACGCCGGCGGGCCCCTCGGGGTCTGTCGGCGTTTTTGGTTTCAGCGGAAAGAGAGACGCAGATGACCTGGACCTGGACCAACGTGACGAACGGCCTCGGCTGGCCATTGGCGTTCATCATCGGCATCCTCGCTGTCATTTTCTGGGTTCAGGGAACGCTCCCGAAAGAGTGGGCGATGGGCATCCTGGCCGTCTGCGCTGTCCGTCTGTAGGGAAGGTCCACGCGGGGAAGTGCTAGGGACTCTGAGAATCAGTGTCAGAACAAAGTAAGCGGACACGAGGACTTATCCCCTTCAAGCCGGGCCAATCCGGTAACCCCGGCGGCCGTCCGAAGGGCTTGTCTATCACACGTCTTGTTCGCGAAAAACTGAAAGAACCATCGGCCAGAGGATCGTCGCAGACGAACGCCGACGTGGTCGCCGAGGTAGTCGTCAATCTCGCCAAGGCGGGCAACCCCGTCTTCACGCCACTGGTCTGGCGGTACGTGGACGGTGACCCGAAGCAGGCCGGCGAGATGGCGCTCCGAGAACTGGCCGAGAAGTTGGCGCCGAAGCTCGGTCTCAATCCCGACGATCTCCTCCGTGAGTTCCTGGCCGATCTCGGGGTCGCCTGATGGTGTCCGTGCTCGACGCTCCGACCGGCGCACTCGCCGCTGCGTTTGAGCGCTACGCCTACCGAAAAGCCGGGCTGATCGACGCGGTAGACACGTCACGCCCAGCCGACGACTACGCCGGCTGGCTCTCCGAGATGTTCCCGTCCTACACCACGGCGCCGCTCGCTGCTCGCCACCATGACTTCTGGTCGTGGGTCTGGTCTATCACCCGGCAGACCAGGCCGCGTCCGTTCGTGGCACTGTGGCCCAGAGGTGGCGCCAAGTCGACCTCAGCCGAACTCGCCTGCGTGGCGCTCGCGGCTCGCGGGGTCCGCACCTATGCGCTGTACGTCTCAGGCAAGCAGGCCCAGGCCGACGATCACGTGCTGAATGTGGCCGGCATGCTGGAGACCAGGACCGTCGAGGCCCAGTACCCGAAACTCTCACAGCGAAAAGTTGGCAAGTACGGCTCATCTCTCGGGTGGCGCCGCAACCGGGTCCGCACGGCCTCCGGCTTCACCATCGACGCGGTTGGTCTCGATGTGCTCGTCCGTGGCGTCAAACTCGACGAGGCTCGCCCTGACCTCCTGATCTTTGACGATGTCGACGATACCGAGGACTCGGTGCTGACGATCCAGAAGAAGATCCGGCTGATTACCCAGAAGATCCTGCCGGCCGGCAGCAACGACGTGGCAACGATGTTCATCCAGAACCTCGTGCATCACGAATCGATTGCCGCCCGTCTGGCCGGACTCGCCTCTGAGGAGGCTGACTTCCTGACCGACCGCATCGTCTCGGGTCCGTACCCGGCGCTCACCAACTTCAAGGCCGAGCGGCGCCCTGACGGACGGTGGGAGATCAGCGGTACGCCAACCTGGGAAGGCCAGAACCTCGAAACCTGCCGGCTCAACGTGTCGGACTGGGGCATCAAGGCGTTCCGTTCGGAAGCCCAGCATGAGCGCGTTCCACCCGTGGGGCAGGCGTTCCCGGAGTGGGAGCCGTCTGTGCACGTCGTGGACAACCCGACCCTCGATCCGTCGTGGACGCTGGCCCGCGCCGTGGACTACGGCTACGCGGCGCCGTTCTGCTGCCTCTGGTTCGCGAAGCGCCCGGACGGCAGCATCGTGATCTACCGCGAGGCGTACGGTGCTGGGCTGACAGCGCCACAGCAGGCTGACCTCGTGCTCCAGCTCTCCGGCACGGAGACGTACCGCTACAGCATGGGTGATCCGTCGATGTGGGCCTCCCAACACGAGGGGAAGCGCTTCAAGAGCGTGGCCGACCAGTACAAGGCCGCCGGCGTCAAGCTCAAGGAGGCCAGCAATCACCGGGTATCCGGTTGGGAGCGGCTGCACAGCTATCTCGACTGGGCCGAAGAGAAGCCGCCGTTGCTCACGATTGCACGGTCCTGCACGAACCTGATCCGTACCATCCCCGAGATGGTCCGCGACGCGAACAAGCCCGAGGACATTGACACTGAACTGGAAGACCATGCCCTCGACGCTGCTCGCTATGGCCTGATGGCGTTCACGCGGCCGAACTTCGGCCAGGCCCTCGCTCGCGCGATGCAGCCGCCAGCGGTCCCAGCCATGCCGAATGGCCGGCGCCCAGTGTCCGAGGACAAAGGGTTTCAGGCGCTCCTGAAGCGCGTCGGGGTGGAGATCGAGGCATGACCGTGCGTAAGTACCGAGCGCTCCGCCTGATGACCCGTGGCGGCGGCAGGGCCAAACTGCGCCGGCTGGTCCGGCACAGGAGGGCTCGGCGTGGATGACGAGAAGCCGGGATTGACGTTGTCGAAACTCGACGCACTGGTCGACATCCTCATGCCGCCTCGGCACGAATGGATGTGTTGGCGCGGCTATGTCCATTCGCCTAAGTCGCTGTGCTTCCACG
>Ga0068862_100004205_pt1 | contig 12187 bp, 11 predicted proteins | sample KBSSwiS52_FD_66598 | JGI IMG/M metagenome (GOLD analysis project Ga0068862, IMG submission 66598) | Switchgrass rhizosphere microbial communities from Kellogg Biological Station, Michigan, USA - KBS Switchgrass S5-2 | ecosystem: Host-associated > Plants > Roots > Rhizosphere > Soil ... | reverse complement strand
GTAGTGCCGGCAGTCGCTTCGACGCCTGGCGCGCTCGGGTCGTACTTCAAGACGGGCGTGCAGTTGCACAACGCGAGCGGTTCCGTGATCACGGGAAGACTGATCTTCCATGCGGCAGGGATCTCTGCGATGGAAGACGATCCGTCGCTCGCCTACGAGCTGGTTCCCGGTCAGACGGTGAATTTCGCGGACCTGCTTCCCGCGCTCCTGGTGTCCGGTCTCGGGAGCGTCGATCTCGTGCCTCGCGTCGGGTCCCCTCCCGTCGCGACGAGCCGGATCTTCAACGACGCCGGGGAAGCGGGCACGACCGGGATGACCGAGGAGCTCTTCGAGCCCGGCGAAGCACTCGAGGCGGGGCAAAAAGGCGTCTTGATCGCGCCTCCGGAGCCATCGCGCGCGCGGTTCAACCTCGGGGTGCGATCGCTCGCGTTCGGGGCCACGATCCGGTTCACGGTCCGCGACGCGGGCGGTGCGGTACGCGGGACGGGCGCGAAGTTCCTGCCGCCCTCCTTCTTTGCGCAACAGACGGCGGAGAGCTTCGTCGGGATCGCGCTTCTCGCCAACGACACGGTCACGGTCGAGGTGGACTCGGGCAGCGCGATCGTCTACGGCGCGACCACCGACAACACGACGCAGGACCCGAGCCTCCAGTTCGCCCGTCCACTCGGCTCAGGCAGCGACCCGCGCCGCACGATCGCCGCGGTGGCCGCGGCGCCGGGAGTGCTGGACTCGTTCTTCCGGACGACGCTCCAGCTTCACAACCCGACGAGCTCGCCCATATCGGGTCGACTCGTCTTTCACCCGGGCGGGTTCTCCGGCAGCGATTCCGATCCGACGATCACCTACAACCTCTCCGCCGGCGCGACGACGTCCTACGCCGACGTGCTGGCGGCCTTCGGTCGAACGGGCCTCGGCAGCCTCGACATCGTGGCGACGGCCGGCCCGGCGCCGCTCGCGGTGGCGCGCGTCTTCAACGACGGCGGCGTGCGCGGTACCACCGGCTTTTCGGTTGATGCGGCCCGTCCCGAGGACGCGCTGCGGTCTGGCGAGACGGGGGTCCTCATCGCCCCGGCCGATCCGGCGGCGACGCGGTTCAACGTGGGGCTTCGGACGTTGGATGCAGGGGCAACGCTGTCGGTGACTATCCGGGACAAAGACGGGCAGACGATCCGGACCTTTGCGAAGGTCTACGCGCCGAGTTACTTCGAGCAGCAGGCCGGCAGTGTCTTCCTGGGCGCCGCTCCCGGGCCGAGCGAGTCCGTGGCGATCACCGTGACCGCCGGAAGCGCAATCGTCTACGGAGCGTCCACGGACAACAAGACCCAGGACCCCGCAATCCAGGTCGCCCGGGCGGTGCGGCCGTGACGAGGGGTCTCTAGAGCCGCTCGATCGCGAGCGGCGGCGGCTCGACTTTGGTGTCGCCGACGTGGAAGAGCGCGGCGAGCTCCCGTTCCATGTCGGGCCGCGGGGGTTCGCGCTCGCCCAGGCACAGCCACGCGAGCGTCTCGCCCGGCTCGACCCGGTCGCCCACGTTCTTTTCGACGAGGAAGCCCGCGGCCGGGTCGATCTCGTCCTCGCGGCGACGCCGGCCGCAGCCGATGTCGATCGACAGGAAGCCCATCTTCTCGGTCGAGATCGAGCGAACGTATCCGCCGCGGAGCGAGAGCGCCGGAATCTTCTGGCGGGGCTGCGGCAGGAGCGACGGGTCCTCCATCACGCGGGGGTTTCCGCCCTGGAACTCGATCAGCTCCTCGAACTTCTTCGCCGCGGCGCCGGAGTCGAACGCCTTCTCGAGGCGCCGGCGCGCCTCCTCTTCGGAAAGTCCGCGCTCCGAGAACCGCAGCATGTCGGTCCCCAGCAGGATGCAGATCTCGCGGATCCGGTCGGGTCCCTCGTTCCGCAGGACGCGGATCGACTCGTCCGCCTCGAGGGCGTTGCCCACGGCGCGGCCCAGAGGCCGGCTCATGTCCGTGATCCAGCCGCTCGCCTCGCGTCCTGCCGCGCGCGACGTGTCGACGAGCGCCCGTCCGAGCTCCCTGGATTCATCCACCGTCTTCAGGAACGCCCCGTCCCCGGTCTTGACGTCGAAGACGATGCCGGTCGTGCCGGACGCGAGCTTCTTCGACAGGATCGACGCCACGATCAGCGAGATGGACTCGACCGTTCCCGTGACGTCACGCAGTGCGTAGAGGATCCGGTCCGCCGGCGCGATCGAGTCGGTCTGGGCGAAGAGGGCGGCGCCGACCTTCTGGAGCGCCTCGCGGACGCGCGCCTTGTCCAGATCGGTCCGGAAGCCCGGGATTGCGGCCAGCTTGTCGAGCGTCCCGCCGGTGTGGCCGAGGCCCCGGCCCGACATCATCCCGACCCGCGCGCCCGCCGCCGCGACGAGCGGCGCGAGCACGAGCGACACCTTGTCGCCGACACCGCCGGTCGAGTGCTTGTCGACGACCGGCGCCAGATCCGAAAGGTCCCACGTTTCACCCGAGTCGCGCATCGCCTCGGTCAGCGCGGCGGTCTCGGCGGTCGAAAGGCCGAGGATGACGGCCGCCATCAGGAACGCGGACGCCTGGTACTCGGGAACCTCGCCCGAGACGACACCTCCCACCAGGTACGCGATCTCCTCCCGTGGAAGCTCCTCGCCCGCGCGCTTGGCGCGCAGGATCTCGTAGACGGTTCTCAAGGCTTCGCGGGCTCCTTCGGGGCCGCCAGCGTCTCCCGGACCTTCTTCCTCCACCGGACCGCAGCGTCGAGGACGGCCTTCTCGTCGAGCGTCGTGCAGCGCTTGTTCGCGAGCAGGCGCTTCCCGTCCACCCAGACGTCCGTGACGTCGGAGGTCTTCGCGGAGTACACCAGAGTCGAGTAGACGTCCTCGAACGGCTCTTCGTGGGCGGTCCGCGTCTCGACCGCGACGATGTCGGCGCGCTTGCCGGCTTCGAGCGTGCCGGCCTTCTCCCCCAGGCCCAGCGCCCGCGCGCCCCCGCGGGTGGCGGCGGCGACGATCGCGCGCGCGGGGAGAACCGTCGGGTCGTTCGTCGAGACCTTCGCGAGCTTGCCGGTGAAGTCCATCGCCTCGAACATCGAGAGGTCGTTGTTGGATCCGGCGGGGCCGTCCGTGCCGATCCCCCAGAGAAGCCCGTCCTTCTCCCAGGACGCGACGTCCGCGATTCCCGACGCGAGCTTCATGTTCGACTCGGGGTTGTGGGAGACCGCCACGCCGTACTGCTTGATGAGCGCGCGATCCGGGGTGTCCATCCAGATCGCGTGCGCCCCCACGATCGGGAGGCGCGGGCCGGACGCCGGCGGGTCGAAGAATCCGATCGAGGCCAGGTATGCGACCGGCGACTTGCCCCACTTCGCGCGGGCGTCGGCCAGCTCCTTGGGACTTTCCGCAACGTGGATCAGCAAGGGAAGTCCCTCGCGCTGCGCCAGGTCCCGCGCCGCGAGGAGCGTCTCCTTCGAGCACGTGTAGCCGGAGTGCGGAGCGGCCGCCGGAGTGATGCGCGGATGGCCCTTCCACTTCTTCGCGAAGTCGGACATGAAGGCGAGCGTCGATGGCAGGTCCTTGTGGTCCGGCACCGGGAAGTCGATGAACGTCTCGCCGAGCACGGCGCGCAGACCCGCCTTGTCCACGGCGCGCGCCACGTCCGACTCGAAGTAGTACATGTCGGCGAACGAGGTCGTCCCGCCCTGGATCATCTCGAGCGCGGCGAGCAGCGTCCCGTCGTAGACGAAGCCGGGAGAGACGTTCTTGCCCTCGGCCGGGAAGATGTTCTCGGTCAGCCATCGGTCGAGCGGGAGGTCGTCGGCGATGCCGCGGAGAAGCGTCATCGCCGCGTGGGTGTGGGTGTTGACGAGCCCGGGCAGCAGGATCTTCCCGGTGGCGTCGTAGCGGGCCTTCGCCGCGTACCGGGCGCCGACGTCCGCGGCGTTGCCGACCGCGAGGATGTTCCCCTCGCGCACGGCGATGGCGCCGGGCGAGAAGATCGTGAAGTTTCCGTCGACCGTGACGACGATCCCGCCGGTGATCAGCAGGTCCGCGGTCTCCCGCTTCGCCGGCGCGGCGCCGAGGAGAAGGATGGCGAGGAGGAGTGTTGCTCTCTTCATTCCTGTCACGTGTCCCGTGTCCCCTGTTCCGTCCTCAGAAGTCGAACGGCTCGGGCAGGAGCTCGCCGACGGTGTAGAACTTCCGCGCGCCGCCGACGGTGGCCGAGACGATCGGAACGTCCCCCACGAATTCCCACAGGATCTGGCGGCAGGCGCCGCACGGGGGCGTGGGCGAGTCCGCTCCGGTCACGACCGCCACCGCCCGGAACTTCCGGACCCCTTCGGACAACGCCTTCCACACGGCGACTCTCTCCGCGCAGACCGTCAGGCCGTACGTCGAGTTCTCCACGTTGCAGCCGCCGTAGATCTTTCCGTCCTCCGCCTCGATCGCGGCTCCCACCGCAAAGCCGCTCCGGTGCGAGACCGAGTTCGCCCGGCTCGCGGTGGCAGCCTGGATGAGCCGCTCGGCGCGCTCGGCGTCGATCACCGGGAAGCCGCCACCTTCGCGATCTTCGGGACGAGCGCCGTCAGAAGCTGGACGAACCGGGCGCCCACGCGCTTCGTCGTCGCCAGAACCTCGGCGTGCTCGAGCGGCTTCGGCAGAATTCCCGCGGCCATGTTGGTGATGGTCGAGATCCCGATCACCCGCACGCCCGCGTGCCGCAGCGCGATCGCCTCCGGCACGGTCGACATGCCGACGGCGTCCGCGCCGATCGTCCGGTACGCCCGGATCTCGGCGGGGGTCTCGTAGGACGGCCCGGAGTTTCCGAGGTAGACCCCCTCGCGCAGGGGGATGCGGAGGGACCGCGCCGTGGCCTTCGCGAGTTTCCGGAGCGCGGGATCGTAGACCCGGCTCATGTCCGGAAACCGGGCGCCGAGCTGATCTTCGTTTACGCCGATCAGCGGGTTCGTCCCGAACGCGTTGATGTGGTCGGACATCAGCATCAGGTCGCCGGGCCGGAACGTCTTCCGGACGCCGCCCGCCGCGTTCGTCAGGACGACGGCGGACACGCCCAGCCGCGCGAGAACACGGGCCGGGAACACGACGTCGGTCATGGGCCGACCCTCGTAGAAGTGGACGCGTCCCGAGAGAACGACCACCGGGGTCTTCCCGACGTCGCCCAAGACGAGCTCCCCTGCGTGCCCGACCACCCCGGACGGCACCGGGAAGTGCGGGATGTCCTGGTACGGGATCGCGACCCGGTTCTTCAAGCGCTCGGCGAACGCGCCCAGGCCGGACCCGAGGACGAGCCCGACCTGCGGCGCCACGTCCCGCTTCCCGCGGAGGAAGTCGGCGCTCGCGTCCAGCCGGCCGAGCAGCCCGGTTTCGCTCATCCCGCGAGCAGGCCCGCGATCGTCGCGGTCATGAAGGAGGCGAGCGAGCCGCCGAGGAGCGCGCGGAAGCCGAGCCGCGCGATGTCCCCCTTGCGCGTGGGAGCGAGGCCGCCGATCCCGCCGATCTGGATCCCGATCGAGGAGAAATTCGCGAAGCCGCACAGGGCGAAGGACGCGATCAGGCGCGCCTTCTCGGACATCCCCGCCTGGATGGTGCTCATCCGCGCGTAGGCGAAGAACTCGTTGATCACGGTCTTGTTGCCGATCAGGTCGGCGACCTTCGCGGCGTCCGCGGTCGGAACGCCCATCACCACCGCGAGCGGCCAGAGGACCCACGCGAAGACCTGCTGGAGCTGGAACTCCGGGTGGCCGAACAGTCCGCCGACCCAGCCCAGGAAGCCGTTCAGGAGCGCGATCAAGGCGATGAACGCGATCAGCATCGCGACGATGTTGATGACCAGCATCATCCCCTGCGACGCTCCGGAGGCCGCCGCGTCGATCACGTTCGTGTGAGTTTTCTCGACCTTGAGACGGACCTCGCCCATCGTCACGGGCACTTCCGTCTCGGGCATGAGGATCTTCGCCATCATGATCGCGCCGGGCGCCGCCATCACGGACGCCGTGATCAGGTACTTCGCCGGGATGCCCATCGCGACGTACGCGAGCAGCACCGCCCCCGAGACGTGCGCCATTCCGCCGGTCATCATGGTCAGGAGCTCGGAGCGCGTCATCGTCGGAATGTAGGGAGCGATCAGGATCGGGGCCTCGGTCTGCCCGATGAAGACGTTCGCCGCGACCGCGAGCGACTCCGCGCCCGACACGCGCATCAGCCGCTGCATCACCCACGCCATGCCCTGCACGATCCGCTGCATGATCCCGAGGTAGTACATGATCGTGAAGAACGACGCGATGAAGATGACGATCGGCAGCACCTTGAACGCGAAGATGTAGCCGCCAATGGGTTGACCCGTCGCCTCGCCGATCTTCTCCATCCGGCCGGTGAGCCACCCGAAGACGAACGCGCCGCCCTGGTCGGCGTAGGAAATCGCGCCCGTGATCGCCATCGAGAAGCGCTCCAGGGCGTTCTTGCCGGCCTCCCAGTAGAGGACGAGAAACGCGAAGAGCACCTGCAGGGAGAAGCCCCAGAGGACCGTGTACCAGCGGATCGCCCGGCGGTTGGCCGAGCAGAGATACGCGATGGCGAAGATCACGGCGATGCCCGCGAGGCCGATCCAGCGCATTCGATCCCTCCCTCTCGCCTAGAAGCGCGCGCGACGCGCGTCGAACTCCCGACCCCGCCAGGTGAGGCGCCTTCGAATGAACCTGTGAAACAGAGACCGGCCCATGAGGCCGGCCCAGACGGCGGTCATTATAGGGTGCGCCAGCGCGGGCCAGAGGGGCGCGCCGAGGATCGCGGCGAGGACGAATCTCAGGACGACGCTGCCGGCGAAGACGGCTGCGGCGAGCACCACGTCGGACCGCGGGATGGCGGCTCCCAGCAGGGAGGCCGCGAGCACCGCGGCGGGCGCGATCGAGACCGCGATCATCAGCAGCGAGAGCGCAAACAGAGCGAGCCCGCCGATCCCGTTGTAGACGTAGGCGACGTTCTTCGTGAACCCGTTCCAGACGCCCCGGAATCCGCGGTACATCCGCACGAAGACGCGGTTTTCCGACCGGTACGCTGCGACTCGAAAGCCCGCCCGCTTCACGCTGACGGCCAGGTGGACGTCGTCGATCACGGAGTCGCGCAGCGCGGGATGTCCGCCGACCGCGTCGTAGGTCCGCCGGCGGATCAGGTTTCCGGCGCCGGCACCCATCGCGATGGGAACGCGCCGCACCCCCGCCAGGAACCCGAGTCCGAGAAACACCGACTCCCCGAGGTAGGGCATCAGGACGTTCTCCCAGAAACCGCTCGCCTCGAGCCGCGGGAAGAAGGCGAGGAGGTCGAGGGCCCGGTCCTCCATGATGCCGACTGCCTCGACGAGCGCCCGCGGGTGATACCGCACGTCGGCGTCGGCGAAGAGCAGAATCTCGCCGTCGGCGGCCCGCGCGCCCTGCCACAGAGCATTCGGCTTGCCCAGCCAGCCGTCCGGCGGCTCGGCGCCGGAGATCACCGAAACCCGCGGATCCTCGCGGGCGAGGGCTGCGGCGATCTCCCCGGTACCGTCACGCGACCGGTCGTCGACCAAGATCACCCGGACGTCGGGATACTCCTGCGCGAGGTGCGACCGCACGGTCCGATCGATCTCCCCCGCCTCGTCGCGGGCGGGAATGACGACCGATACGCGCGGGAGAGGCCTCCGCGCCGTGGCGTCGGGTCGCCTCGGAAGCTTTGGAAAAGCTCGGAGATTGCCCGGCAGCACAACGACGGACAGAACCGTGACGACGGCGGCCGCGACGAGGAGCGCGTGAACGACCGGCAGGAGCCCGCTCAGCGGAGGAGAAGGGCGAGCGCGCTCTCGCCCCGCGGCGCGGCCACCCCGAGCCACTCGCCGGCGGTCGCGGCGAGATCCGCGAAGCCCCGGCGCACGCCGAGGTCCACGTCCGCGGCGAGCGCGGCTCCCGCCGCGAGAAACGGGACGTGCTCGCGCGTGTGATCCGTCGAGACATCCGTCGTCTCGCAGCCGTGGTCCGCGGTCAGGAAGAGGAGGTCGTCTCGGCGCAGGGCCGCGAGGAGCGCGGGCAGGAGCGCGTCGACCGCGGCGAGGTTCTTCGCGAAGCCGGCCGGGTCGTTGCGGTGTCCGTACTTGCTGTCGAAGTCCACGAGGTTCGTGAACACGAGGTCGAAGTCCCCCTCGCGCAGGGCGTCGGTCGAGATCCGCATGCCTTCCGCGTCGGACGCGGTGTGGACGGACGCCGTGATTCCCCGTCCCGAGAAGATGTCCACGATCTTGCCGACACCGAAGACGCGCCGTCCCTCCGCGACGAGACGGTCGAGCCACGTCTCGCCGGTCGGAGCGACCGTGAAGTCCCGCCGGTTCGCGGTGCGGACGAAGGCGCCCGGCTCGCCGATGAACGGCCGCGCGATGACACGCCCCACCGCGTGCTCCCCGGTGAGAACGCCCCGCGCGAAGCGGCACACCTCCCAGAGCCGCTCGGCGTTCCAGACGGACTCGTGGGCCGCGACCTGGAAGACCGAATCGCCCGACGTGTAGACGATCGGGCGGCCGGTCGCCAGGTGCTCGGGGCCGAGCTCGCGGATGATCTCGGTGCCGGACGCCGCCCTGTTTCCGAGGACCTTCTTCCCGATGAACTTCTCGAGGGGATCGAGCACCTCGTCCGGGAAGCCGTCCGGATAGAGGGGGAAGGGACGCTCCACGACGAGCCCCATCATTTCCCAGTGGCCGGTGGTGGTGTCCTTCCCCGCCGAGAGCTCGAACGCCTTGCCGCGCGCTCCCGCCGCCCGGCCGCGGGCCGGCTCGAGAAGGGAGAGAAGGCCGAGGGACTCGAGGTTCGGCAGGGGGACGGGGTGCCGGTCGAGCGCGTGGCCGAGCGTGTCGGACCCCGCATCGCCGTAAGCCGCGGCGTCCGGGGCTGCCCCGACGCCCAGGCCGTCGCAGACCAGGATCAGTGCGCGTCTCACGTCGGGCCTCGCTGCGTAGCCGAAGTGCCTGACAAGTTCTCCTCGCGCCGCGCGCGTCCGGTCGCGCTGTGAGTAACTGCTCGTCGCGCGGCGCGCTACAGGGTCAACTGGGGCTCACGATCCGATTTTTCCCTGCGCCTCCGAGCGGTACGGCGAGTTCGGGTAGTCGTTCACGAGGCGCTGGTAAGTGGCGCGCGCGTCCGCGGACGAACCCGCCTTCTCGTACGTCTCTGCCAGCGTGAAGAGAAGGACGTCTTTGGGAGTGGTGGACTCGGGCGATTCGATCGCCCGCTTCAGGCGATCGATCGCCTCGGTCGTCTTGCCCTCCGCGGCGAGGAGCCGCGCGGCGTCGACTTCCGCCATCGCCGCGACCTCGGCGTGCCCTTCCCGGGCGACCCGGGCCAGCGTTTCGGCGGCCGTTGCCGGCTTGTCGGTGCGGGCCGCGAGGATCGTCTTCGCCGCTCGACCCGCTTCGGTCGACCCCTTCTTCGCGGCCTCGCGGAGGTGCTTCGCGGCTTCGGTCTCCCGGGCTTCGGCCGACGGAAAGGTCCGCGGCGCGGTCGCCGCCGCGGCGTCGGAGGCGAGCGGCGAGTCCAGGATCTCGAGCGCCGCCGAGAGCTCCCTGCCCGCCTGGTGCGCCCTCCACGTCCGGAAGAGAAAGAATCCGGCGGCGAGGACGAGCACCGCGACGGCCGCCGCTACCGCTTCCGTCGCGCCACGGCGATGGTGTGAGACGTAGTCGACCGTCCGGCCGAAAGTCTCGGCCAGCTCGTTTCTCTTCAGTTCCTTCCGTTTGATGCGCGCCATGCGAACGGGCGATTATCCCGGTCGCGCGGGAGCGCGTCAAACCGGAAAGCGATCACCGCCCGGAAAGCGGCGGGCGCACCCGGGACTCAGGAGACCTGGCTCGCGAGCTCCGGAGGACGGGCCCCCGAGTCCGGCGTCGCCTCAACCGGCGCCGGCCGGCGGGCCGATCCCCGCCCCGTCAGGTAGGCGGCGGCGACTTCCACCGGCAGCACGGTCACGAACCAGACGATGCCGACGAAGAGGCCCAGGCGCATCGGCCCGAGCGGCGCGCCGGAGCCGTTGGACGCCAGAGCGCATCCGATCAGGATGTTCACCCCGGCCGACGCGAGCGCCAGGCGGAAGCCGAGGAGCCGCGGTCGCGCGAACGGCTGTGGCAGCGGCGAGGTCGCGTGGCGTCCGGCGAGCCAGGTGATCGCCACCAGAGCGGCGCCGAGGATGCAGGCGCCGATCGACGTCCGGAGGTTTGCCGGCTCCACGAGGTCCGCCGAGAGCGTCTCCCCGATCAGGGGCTCCATCCAGGGCAGGAAATTGGTAGCGGCCATGAGGACCAGGATCACCCAGCCCGTCCGCTGCGGCATCCGCTCGATCTTTTCCATCAGTCCACCCACTTCCAGGGAGGCGGAACGAAGTTCCGTTCTCCCCCGTTGCCGCCCTGCTCGGGCGGAAGCCACTTGAGGAGCGAGGTCTTTCCAGTCTTTCCGAAGTCGTCGACGCTCACCCGAAAAAGGTTGCGCGATGGGCCGCCCTCCCTCCGGTCCGCCACGAACACGCCGCGGCAGCCGGTCAACCGGCAGTTCACCGAAAGCAGAGGCACGCTCTCCGAGTATGCGAGCGGCCGATCCGGCGGTCGGCTGTTGGCGGCCTGCGGAACGAGAAGGCTTCCGTCGGGGCGGAAAACGATGCGGTCCACGAGCGCCGCGTCGTTGCCGTACTGGTCGAAGGCGACGCTGTCGGGTCCGTCGAGCCACCCACCGACCGACCGAAGCGACACCGATGCCGGAAGGCGGTAGTAGCGGATTACCGTCTCGCCCGGATCGCGGACGAGGTTGAGAGGCAGACCGTCGACCCACGTGGTGATGTCGTGCGCCACCGGATCCACGTGGACCACGACGTTGCAGTCGCGGCGAAGCGCCTGCATCCGGGCGGCGAGGACCATCGAGGAAATCTCCCGCACGATGGCCTTCATCCGCTCCCTCTTGAGGATCGTGTGGAGATAAGCGCTCGTGAAGAGGCAGACTGCTCCCAGGATCGCGAGTGCGACGAGCACCTCGATCGCGGTCAGTCCCTCCTCCGGGTGGCGGGGGCGCCGGAAACGCATCGGTTTGCGCTCCGAAAGGAGCGAATCGCGTACCCGGGACACCCGTTTCAGGGAGAGGCTGTAAGTCCTTGATTTCCGACAACTTAGGCTCCCCAAGCGAGCACCTTCCCCCCGCCGGGTGCCCGAAAGTGTCACGCCTCGCCGGGAAATGGGGACAGATTTAATTTTCGAGAGCGCGCGCCGTAAACTGCTCTCCATGGCCGACGAAATCGTCATCCGCGGGGAGCCGTCCGCGACCGGAGAGCGGTGCAAGTTCATCGTGGACCGGCCGGTCCTGCCGGACGAGTCTGCGTTCTTCGGCGATCCCGCGGCGGCTGCGCCCGTCTCCCCGCTGGCGGCGGAGCTCCTGAAGCTTCCCGGAATCGCGTCCGTGCTGATCTCCGAGGACACCGTCTCGCTCGACGCGGAGTACGCGGTCGACTGGCCGGCGCTCGGGATCGGCCACGTGATCCGGAAGCATCTCCGGGCGGGCGTTCCGATCGTGGCGCCGGCCTACTTCGAAGATCTGCCGGCCGAGTCGGATCTGCGGTGGGCGATCGACGATCTCCTGGCCCGCGAGATCAACCCCGCGGTCGCCTCCCACGGCGGCTGGGTCGAGCTGATCGACGTGAAGAAGAACAACGTCTACATCCGGCTGGGGGGCGGCTGCCAGGGCTGCGGGGCGGCCGACGTCACGCTGAAGCAGGGAATCGAGAAAGCGATCCGCGAGCTGGCGCCCTCGGTCGGCGAGATCCTCGACACGACCGACCACGCCGCGGGACGGAACCCCTACTACTCGCCCGCAAAATAGGGTCCTATCCGAAAGTCCTAGACCCGAAGTCCAATTTTCTCCGGCGCCGACGCGGCGTAGCATCCGACGGGTCATGCTCGTCATCCCGATCGGGCAGGAGCACGGAGAGGTGCGCCGTCAGCCGTGGGTTTCCTACGGCATCGTCGCGTTCAACGTCGTCGTTTTCCTGTTCCTCTGGCTGGCCTCCAACCAGTCGGAGGTGCCCGGGAAATTCGAGTCGCAGGCCCGGGTCGTCACGGACTACCTGATCCGCAATCCCTACCTCACGGTTCCGCCGGAGCTCACCGCTTTCTACGGACGGCGCGGCATG